>Ga0207668_10000070_pt1 | contig 78666 bp, 81 predicted proteins | sample KBSS43metaG_FD_184323 | JGI IMG/M metagenome (GOLD analysis project Ga0207668, IMG submission 184323) | Switchgrass rhizosphere microbial communities from Kellogg Biological Station, Michigan, USA - KBS S4-3 metaG (SPAdes) (version 2) | ecosystem: Host-associated > Plants > Roots > Rhizosphere...
CCGCAGGTTGGCGTAGAGATGGGTGTTCCGCTCTACCAGAAACTCAATGGCGTCCAGCTGCCCCAGCGCTGGCAGGTGTCGGCGGGCATCAGGCAGTTCTTTTGATCCTTGGTGTCCGCAATGGGTGAAAAGCGGACATTGGGCGCCCAGGACGGTCGGAGGATCGGCCCTCGCACGCCGCGCGTTCGTCGAATGCCCAACCGTAAAGGAAATCCCGATGTACGACCAACCCAAGCTATCCGAGTTGATCCGGTTCGCCCGGATCGATGCGGGCTCTACCGTCATCGACGTCTACCCAGGCGACGGCGACTGGACCCGTCTCTTCTCCGACATCGTGGGGCCCGAAGGACGGGTCTTCAGCTTCGTGCCGGCCGAAGTCGCCGACTTCAAGAACGATCCGGTCGGCCGCATGCGGACGCTTGCGAAGGAGCCGGGCCGAGAAAATGTCGAAGCCGTCTCGGCCGACCTCGTCGCGATGCCGGAGGCCACGCAACCCGCGGATGTCGTGTGGCTCCACCTGTTTTACCACGATCTTCACACCGCGCTGATGCAGGCCAGGGGCGCGACGGCGGCCGACTTCAATCGAGCCGTCTACGAGCGGCTGAAGCCTGGTGGGTCCTATGTTATCGTCGACCACGCCGCCGCCGCTGGGTCGGGCACGAGCGACACCCAGCCGCTGCATCGGATCGATCCTGCGTCCGTCCGCGAGGAGGTGGAAGCCGCCGGCTTCGCGCTGGATGGTGAAAGCGCCATCCTCGCCAACAAGGACGATCTGCACTCGAGTAAGGTGTTCGATCCCGCGATCAAGGGCGAGACCGATCGCTTCGCCTATCGGTTCGTGAAGCCCTGATCGGGGTCCGGGTGGATATCGGTGGAATTAGTCGCATCTGGCCACAGCTAATGTCGGCTATGGGTCGATGGCGGGAATGGGTGGAAAGCGGACATTGCGTCAGGCCCTCAATGAAGGCAACTTTGCTGGATGAGGCACCCCGAAGCGCAGTTCGTAGTCGAGGTGACCCCAACTGACGAGATTGTCTGCCGAGCCCCGAAACAGGCTGAGCAACGCATCAGCATGGCTGACCTTGGGGCCGTCTATGTCGAGACAAATGACAGTGGCCCTTGGGGAGCAGACGTTTGGTGGCTGCTCAACGACAAGAGCGGGCAGACAAAGGTAGCGTTTCCACAGATGGCGACCGGCGAGGAGGCAGCGCTCGAACGGCTACGGTTACTCCCCGGCTTTGAAGTTAGGGGTATGAACTCAACCGCAAACGCTCGGTTCATGTGCTGGCCCACCCCTGCGCCGTGAATGTCCGCAATGGGTCGAAAGTGGACGCTAGCGCCGATAAACAACTTTCCTACAAACCCCTTCGTATGTTCCAATATGGTTCCCGTGCCGCGCATTATGATCATGAGGTCGCGCGCCGCTAAGACAGGAAATCCATGGAACACGAACCAGATGAATTCGCTCCGTCGCAACAGGCGGTATATGTCCCGGACGATCGCCGCATTCGTCATGACGGCTGGACCATCGCGCGGCAGGAGAAATTCCTGCGGCGGCTCGCGGGCTGCGGCTGCGTCGCCCACGCCTGCGCTGCCGTCGGCATGAGCCGGCAATCCTTCTACGACCTTCACGAGCGGCCAGGCGCCGATGGCTTCCGCCGGGCGGTCGAGGCCGCGCTCGATGCGGCGACCAGCCGGCTGGACGAAGGCGCCTTTTCACGCTCGATCCACGGCGTGCCGCGGCCGATTTTCTACAAGGGTGAGCTAATCGGCGAGTATCGCCATTATGACGAGCGCCTGACCATGTTCCTGCTCCGCTACCGCCGCCCGCACCGGTACGGCGCGCACCTCGACAAGCTGCCGCCGCCGCCGCCGATCCAGCGGCCGAGCGACGACCCGTTCGACCAGCAACTCGACCCCGACGAAGGGTTGAACAGCCTCGAATTTCACTTCGAGGACCTGGTCGCCGAAGCCGAGCTCCCCGGCGGCGTCAGCGATTCCTCCCGCGCATGGGACAGCGACAATTTCGTCAACTTTGTTGGATCCGAGCCACCAAGCACAGGTGAGGGATTGCCAGAGCAATCCTGAGCCAGTGCGAAGAGCTGGCGAGCCCCGAGCACCGGACCCGCGAACCGGTGAAATCCTCACGCCCCTCCTGACTCTCGGGCCAAGGTCGGGAATCTGGACGCCCAAGCTCGAATCAACCTGCCCGTCACCCTCGCTTCGGCGCTGGGTCCCGGAGGGCGTTTGGCGGGCGTGAGGTCAATCTGCCCCGGCGGCGCCGGGGCAAACGAGAGAGAGCGGGAACATCATGGCCAAGAAGGCAACCGACGCGGGCACCATCCTGTCGCGCATTAAGGACGAGGAAATCGACTGGGTCGACCTTCGCTTCACTGATCCCAAGGGCAAGTGGCAGCATCTGACCATGTGCGCGGGTGTGATCGACGAGGACAATCTCACCGATGGCCTGATGTTTGATGGCTCCTCGATCGCCGGGTGGAAGGCGATCAACGAGAGCGACATGATTTTGAAGCCGGATCTCGACGCGGCTTATGTCGACCCGTTCAGCGCGACCCCGATGATGGTGCTGTTCTGCAACGTCGTCGAGCCGTCGACCGGTGAACTCTACGGTCGCGACCCGCGCTCGACCGCGACCCGCGCCGAAGCCTATCTCAAGCAGACCGGGGTCGGCGACACCGTGTTCGTTGGGCCCGAAGCCGAATTCTTCATGTTCGACGACGTCCGCTTCGAGGACGGCTATTCCGCCAGCGGATACCGCATCGACGACATCGAGCTGCCGACCAACACCGGCCGCGAATATGACGGCGGCAACCTCGCCCACCGGCCGCGCGAAAAAGGCGGCTATTTCCCCGTCGCGCCGGTCGACAGCGCCATGGACATCCGCGGCGAGATGGTCGCGACCATGCTCGAAATGGGCCTGCCGATGGACAAGCACCATCACGAGGTCGCCGCCGCGCAGCACGAGCTCGGCCTGACCTACGGCGGCCTGGTCGAAACCGCCGACCGCATGCAGGTTTACAAATATGTCGTGCACATGGTCGCCCATGCCTACGGCAAGACCGCGACCTTCATGCCCAAGCCGATCGCCAAGGATAACGGCAGCGGCATGCACACCCACATGTCGATCTGGAAAGGCGGCAAGCCGCTATTCGCCGGCAATGGCTATGCGGGCCTCAGCGAAATGGCGCTCTACTTCATCGGCGGCGTGATCAAGCACGCCCGCGCGCTCAACGCCTTCACCAACCCGACGACCAACAGCTACAAGCGGCTGGTCCCGGGCTTTGAGGCGCCGGTCCTGCTTGCTTACTCCAGCCGCAACCGCTCGGCCTCGTGCCGCATCCCCTATGGCGCGGGCGAGAAGGCCAAGCGGGTCGAGTTCCGCTTCCCCGATGCAATGGCCAATCCGTACCTCGCTTATTCGGCGCTGCTGATGGCCGGCCTCGACGGCATCCAGAACCGCATCCATCCCGGCGATCCGATGGACAAGAACCTCTATGACTTGCCGCCGCAGGAGCTGGTCAACGTCCCGACCGTCTGCGGCTCGCTCCGGGAAGCTTTGGTCAATCTGCAGGAGGACCGTGCCTTCCTCACCCGCGGCGACGTGTTCAGCGACGACCAGATCGACGCCTATATCGAGCTCAAATGGGAAGAAGTGATGCGGTGGGAGACGACGCCGAGCCCGGTCGAGTTCGACATGTACTATTCGTCGTAAGCATTTCCGTAACCCTGCTGCGCTTACTTTCGGCGCAACTGCGATGTGGGGCGGAGTGGTATCGATGAACATCCGGGCGAAGATTTTCGGCGGGAAGGTGGAGGATAAGCCTCTCATCCAGGCCAAGAATCCCAAGGGCGCCAAGGCGGATACGCTGAACAGCATTGCCGTTTCCCGCGAGGAAACGCGGCGCGGCGATACGCGGGACGGCGACCGCCACCGCCTGCCGGACGAGCAGGTCCGCGTCACCCACGCCGGCGCGGTCCATGACGTCCAGCTGGTCAACCTGTCGGGCGGCGGCGCGATGGTGTCGGGCGATTTCGCGCCCAAGCTGTGGGATCGGGTCGAATTGGTCCTCGGCGAGAACGGCATGATCGAATGTGCCGTCCGCTGGCTGAAGGGCGACCGGGTCGGGCTCGAGTTCGCCCATGAGACGCGGATCGACTGCTCCGCCGGCGAGCGCGCCAACGTGCTGCGGGCGGTCATCGCCAAGAGCTTCCCCGACGTCGAGATCGGCGAGGAATTGGGCTCGGAAGGCAGCGCTCCCCCGCCCGAGACCGACGAACAGCGCGGCGGCCGCCGCCATCCGTTGATCTGGTCGGGCCTGCTCCACCACGATTTCCAGAGCACGCCCTGCCGCCTGCGCAACATCTCGGAAACCGGCGCGATGATCGAGTGCGAAGCGTCGCTCCGCCCCGGCGCCGAGCCGATGCTCGAGCTGGGCGATTCGATTCAGCTCAGCACCACCGTCGCCTGGACCTTCGGGGATACCGCAGGCCTGCGCTTCCGCGATCCGTTCGACCTTGCCCAGCTGGCCACCACCCGGCCGGACGTTGCCGCCGCTAGGTGGGACCGCCCGGGCTATTTGCAGCCCGGCGTCGCAGCGTCGGATTCACCGTGGGACGAGCAATGGGACCGCATGTCGCTGGGCGAACTGCGCCAGTCGCTCGAAGGGTTTATGAAGCACTAGTCTTCGAGGATCTGGCTGCTGGTCCTCGTTTCCCGCATCCGCACGTAGGCGATCAGCGACATCGCCGCGAGCAGCGAAATGTAGATGTAGAACCAGTTTTCTTGGCCGATATTCTTGAGCCACAGCGCGACATATTCCGCCGTCCCGCCGAAGATCGCATTGGCGATCGCGAACGGCAGTGCGACGCCTAGCGCGCGGATGTGGGCCGGAAACATCTCGGCTTTGATGATCGCGTTGATCGAGGTGTAGCCGGTGACCATGATCAGCGTCGCCATCACCAGCGCGAAGGCGCCGGCGACGCTGCGGGTGTGCTCGAGCGTCGAGAATATCGGGTAAGTGAACAACGTCGCCGTCGCGCCGAAAAAGATCATCATCGGGCGCCGGCCGATCTTGTCGGACAGGCGCCCGGCGAGCGGCTGGATCAGCAGCATGCAGCCGAGCGCCACCGTCATGATCCGCGACGCGGTCGCCTTGTCGAACCCGCTGGTGTTGGCGAGGAACTTCTGGAGGTAGATCGTATAGGCATAAAAGGCCGCGGTGCCGCCCGCCGTCAGCGCCATCACCAGGAACGCCTCGCGCGGATGATCGCGGAACAGGTTGCCGACGGTCGATGCCGGGCGGTCGGAGCGCGCTGCGACATTCTCGAAGCTTAAGGTCTCGTCGAGCTTGCGGCGGATGACGAAGGCGACGATGGCGAGCAGCGCGCCGACACCGAAGCCGATGCGCCAACCCCAGGCGTTCATCGCGTCGTCGCCGAGCGCCGCCTGCAGGACCACCAGCAGGGCGAGCGCGGTGAGCTGGCCACCGATGATCGTCACATATTGGAAGCTCGACCAGAAGCCGCGCCGCTCGCGGTCGGCAATCTCGCTGAGATAGGTGGCGCTAGAGCCGTATTCGCCGCCGAGACTCAGCCCCTGGATGATCCGCGCCAGGACGAGGATCGCCGGCGACAGCACCCCGGCCTGCGCGTAGGTCGGTGCGGCGGCGATCAGCAGCGAGCCGACGCACATCAGCGACACCGACAGGGTCAGCCCGGCCTTGCGCCCGCGATGGTCGGCGTAAATGCCCATGAGCCATGCGCCGACCGGCCGCATGACGAATCCGACGGCGAAAATCGCCGCGGTGTTGAGCAGCTGGGCGGTCGGATCGGCCTTGGGGAAGAAGGCGTGCGCGAAGTACAACGCGAACGCCGAATAGACATACCAGTCGAACCACTCGACGAGGTTGCCGGCCGAACCGCCGATGATGTTCTTGAGGCGGCTGCGATGCCCCGCCGCGACCTCAGCCACTGGACTTGGCGCGCGCCCGATCCGCCGCTCCATGGCCGTAGATGAAGTAGAGGATCACGCCGATGATCTGCGCGGCGAAAAAGAACAGCTGAGTCTGCCGCGGCAGGCTGTAGAACAGGTACAGGCAGCCAAGGATTCCGACCAGCCCGACGACCCACGGCAGCGGCGCCCGGAATTTGCGTTCACGGTTGGGTTCGCGCTGGCGCAGCACCAGCATCGCCGCGCACACCGCGACGAACGCGGCGAGCGTCCCGGCGTTGGCGAGCGCCGCAATCTTGGCGAGCGGTATCAGGCCGGCGAAGACCGAAGTGACGATCGCGGTAAAGACGGTGATGCGCACCGGCGTCCCGCGCGCCGACACCCGCGCCAGCGTCTGCGGCAACAGACCGTCGCGAGCGACGGTGAAGAAGATGCGGCTCTGCCCGTAGAAGAAAGCGAGGATGACGGTTGGCAACGCGATCACCGCGGATGCGCCGAGCACGCCTGCGGCCCACGGCTGGCCGATGGTGCGCAGGATCAACGCCAGCGGTTCGGCACTATCCTTGAAGCCGGTGTAGGCGACCGCGCCGATCGCAGCGGCCGCGACAATCATGTAGATCACGACGCACACGACCATTGAGCCGACGATGCCGATGGCCAAATCGCGGCTTGGGTTCTTGGCTTCCTCCGCAGCCGTGGCGATCGCGTCGAAGCCGTAGAAGGCAAAGAAGATGATCGCCGCCGCGGCCATCACACCGACCTCGCTGCCCGACGCCCCGGTCTTGGGAAAACCGAACGGCATGAAGGGATGGAAATGATCGGCGTTGAACACCGGGAGCGCAACCGCGATGAACAACGCCAGCGCGGCCATCTTGATGACCACGAGGATCGCATTGAGCGTCGCGCTTTCGCGGGTTCCGGCGATCAACAGACCGGCCACGACCCAGATGATGAAAATGGCGGGCAGGTTGATCACACCGCCAAGTTCAGGCCCCTGGATCAGCGCATTCGGAAGTCCGAGGTGGATCCATTGAAGGAAGCCGGCGGCATAGCCCGACCAGCCCACGGCCACCGCGCTTACGACCAACGTATATTCGAGGATCAGCGCGACGCCGATCATCCACGCGATCAGCTCGCCGAAGGTGTAATAGCTGTAGGTGTAGGCCGAGCCCGCCGCCGGGATCATCGTCGCGACTTCGGCATAGGCCAGCGCCGCGGCGGCGCAGATGATGCCGGCGATGGCGAAGGACAGGATAACCGCCGGTCCGGCCTTCCCCGCCCCGACGCCGATCAGCGTTAGGATGCCGGTGCCGACGATCGCACCGACGCCGAGGGCGACGAGGTGCGGCCAGGACAATGACTGCTTGAGCCGGTGCTCCTCGGGCATGTCCTCGCGCGAGACGACGACCTTGCGGACCTTCCAGTTCTTCATTCGGCACCCCCTCGGTTGCGGGCGAGCCTAGCGCCCGCGACGGCACGCGCAACCGCGCTCAATAATCCTTCGACACGCGGACCGACGCGTTCGACCGGCCGACCGTCGAGATGGTCGACAGGATCGAGAGCCAGCGGGTGATCTGATATTCCGCGCGCGTCGCGGAATAACCCTGCCCGTCGGTCACCACTTCGACGAACAATTTGCGGGTGATATACTTGCCGGCAGCGACTGCCGTCTTTTGGCCGGTCGCAACGTCCGCTGGGACGATCCGCAGGCGGTCAAGGCCGATTGCGCGGCGCAGCGCGTTGATCGGGTCGAGATTGCCCGAACCGCTCTGCAGCGCCGCCACCGCGGAAGCGAGCTGCAGCGCTTCGGGCGCGGACAAGTTGGTGATCGAAGTGCCGAACAGGATGCGCGACAGCAACTCGTCCTGCGGCAGCGGCGGCGTGCTGGCGAACGTAATCTCCGGCTTGAGGCCGGTGCCGGTCACCCGGACGCTCGCGTCGAGCCCCTGCACTTGGGCCTCGGCATGGATGTCGAGCTGCGGATCGGGCGGGCTCTCGCCACGGAAGCGAATGGTGCCCCGGTCGAGCTTGAAGTTGCGACCAGCGAAATCATAGTCGCCGCGGACGAGATCGGCGCGGCCAGTAAAGCTCGGCTCGTCGGCATAGCCGCCAACCGCGATATCGGTCGTCCAGCGGCTGCTGATGCCAAGCCCCGTGACGTTCAAGTTGCCCCCCGCGACCTTCATGTCGAGCTTCCACGGGTGGAGGTCGGCAACCTCGATCACGTCCTCCGGATCCAGTCCGCGGTCGCGCACCTGCAGTTGCGGCACTGCCGCCGCCGCGGTCGCCCGCCCGAGGCGGAACAGGCCCTTGTTGAGGCTGAGATTGCCCGAAATCGTCCCGTTGCGACCGTCGGACTTGATCGCCAGGGGGCCGGTCACCCGCGCGGCGATATCGTCGCGATTGAGCAGGAGTGCCTGCGTCGCGTTGAACTTGAGGTCGAGCGCCGTGCGCCCGCCGGCAAAGGTGACCGAACCCGAGCCGGCGATCGATCCGCCCCCGGAAGTTTGTCCCGAGATTCGGGTGAAGAGGAGCTGCGGCCCGGCGAAGCGTGCCTGGGCGACAAGATGATCAATTGCCATGCCGGTGACCGCGCTTTCCATCCGCGCATTCTGCGTCGTGAGTGAGCCGCGGATGGTCGGGTTGGTCCAGCGGCCACCGATATCCGCGCCCATGGCGATCGGACCGGAGAGGTCGAGTACCTCACTGCCGGTCAGCCGCCACAGCGTATCGGCCGGACCGGCATAGCGCAGCTGCGCGAACATCGGGGCATTGAGCAATTCCGCGACCAGCGGGCCGCCGCCCATCGGCGAGAAGCGCGCCTGGGCCCGGCCAATCACCTGACCGCCATTGCCGGCCACCGCACGGATCGCGGCCTGGTTGTTGTTGACTACGGCCGCGACGGCGAGGTCGATCGGCTTGGACGCGAGGACCAGCCCGGCCCGGCTGAGGCCGCGAACCTTGAGGTCGAGCCGGCCGTTGCGGTTGCCCTTCCACGCATAATCGATGCGGCCCGTCGCCAGCCCGCTGAGGTCGAGATTGGGCCAGGCGAGATCGAGCACCCCCAGCGGCATGTGCTGGACCTGCGCATGAACCTCCGGCCGCGAACCGCTGCGACCCGAGACGATGGCCGATCCGCCAGCGAAATTAAGACTGGTCGGGGCAAGCGCCCACCCATCCCCGGAGCGGGTGAAGACGGCCGCCTGGTTGAGAACGAGCGGCTCCCGCTCGATCCGGCCACTGCCGGTGACCCGGATCGCGTCGGGCGAAATGTCCGCGAGCGTCGAGAACGCGAACGCCGCGCCGCGCCGGCCGGCAAAGGCCGCGCGCACCTGCCCCACGCCGTTGACGAGGTGTGCGTTCGCCGTCAGCCGCGCCAGCGTTGCGCCGCTCGTTTCCAGCCCGCGAGCGTCAATGACGCCGTCGACCGTCGTCCGATCGCCCGCGAGGATGATCGTACCGTCGGCCCGACCACTACGGACGGAGAAGGCATCCTGGAAATGCACCCCGTTGCCGACGAGGTGCGCGTCGATCCGCTGCGCGCCGTTGGCTGCCGGGGCGAAGTCGAGCGTCCCGCCGAGCGTCCCGTTGGCAAGTAGCAGCCGTCCGCTGAATCCACCCGGGTCCGCGCGGAGATCGCCGCTGGCATGCGCACCGCCGGCGTCGAGTGCAGCGATCGAAATGACGGTCGTCCCGTTGCGCGGCAGCAGGATGCGGCCGTTGCTGGTGAACGGCCCGAGTTTCGATCCGCCGCTGGCCCGATAATCGAAGCCGGCGGCACTCGGGACCAGCAGCAGGTGCATTGCGCGGATGCCGAGCGCTTCGTTGGGATGGTCGAGCAGCAGATCGACCCTGGGCCGGGCAATGTCGCCGTCGAGCACGAGCTTCAGCGGGCCGTATTGCGCCTGCCGGCCCGATGCGACGATGTGGAACGTGCCATCGCGGTTGCGCTGACCTGATCCCGACAACCTCAGCTTGGGCGAGTAGAGCTGGAGGTTGGTGAAGTGGACGATCCCATCGCCGCCGCGCTCGAGATTGGTGGTCAGCGACGGCAGCCCGCCGGTGAGGTTCTTGAAGAAACTGTTGTCCAGCCGCCGCACCCAGGCTTTCGCGGTACCGACGACGTGGCTGCCCTTGTTGTTGGGGCCAGGGACAACCTTGAGGTCGGTCATCACGTCGACGACCCCGAGGCCGGGGATCAAATAGCGCTGCATGGCGCCCGACAGCAGGACTTCGAACCGGCCGCTGACGAGGTCGATCAGCAGCGACAGCTTGCCATTCCATTTGGCGCTGGTGATCTTGAGCCCGTCCCCGCGAACCAGCTTGGGCGTGACGTCCAGCCAACCCTCAATCTGGGGCCGGGCGAGCATTGCCCCGGCGACATCGCCGATGCCGGTGATCGCCCGCGCTGATAGACGCAATGGGACCCGCATCGGCCACGGCCCGAACCGCCCGCGCCCCTCGGCGCGGAGGTCATCGAAGCCAGTGTTGTCGAACTGCACGTGCGGCGAGGTCAGGCGGTAGGAATAGTCCGCTGTCGCAAACGGCCCGTCGAGCGTCCACACCAAGCGAACCGCCTTGCCGGTCATGTTTGGGAACAGCGCCGGCGGCTTCAGCAGGTCGACGCCAAGCCGAACCCCGCGATAACGGTTGTTGGCGAGATCGAGCGCACCCTTGGCCAAGGCGCGAAGCTCGGGTGAGGTGAGCGCGAGTTCACCGTCCAGGATGCGATCCGTCATCGTCGCGTCGCCGCGGATATTGACGACCGGGGTCGTCAGGCGCTGAAATTTGCCGGTGAGGAACTGGGCCGGAGCCCACCGGCCAAGCAGGCGGTAGCGGCCGCGATCGACCCCCAAAGACAGCCGCGCGGCCGCGTGGTCCGAGAGGTCGAGGGCCGCCGTGCCGCGCCACCGCGTCCAACTGCCCGAACCGCCAACGTCGAGGCGGATGGCGCGACGGGTCCCGGCGATCGAGCCGATCAGGCTGTTTTCCGGTGCAGTAACCTTCGCGGCAAGCTCGAAGCGATCGCGATCCGGCTCGGAATCGAGGTGAAACGCGAGCCGGTCGCCGCTGTTCACGCGCGCGGTGAGGTCCGCCAGCACGTGGCCCGAACGGACATCAGCCTGGCCGCTGATCGACCCGCTGCGCGCGCGACCGCCGACCTGGGGGCCGACATCGAGGCGATCGACCCGCAATTCGCCGATGTGGATGTCGAACTTCGGGAGGATCGGCCCCTTCGTCTTGCTCGGCTTGAGCTTCGGTAGCCGGACCAGATTCATCCGCTGGGCGGTGACACTGTCAATGTGCAGCGAATTGTAGAGCCACGCGCCGGGCGCCCAGTCGAGGTCGATCTCCGGCGATGTCAGGAACACGCCGTTCTGGTCGGCGATGCTGACTCCGCGGAGCTTGGCCTTGCCGAACACCGAGCCGTCGATCCGGCCGATGTGAAAGCGGAGGCCCGACGCCGTCTCAATGCCGGCGAGGCGGTCGACGAGGAAGCGGTGGCCGGGTGCGGTGTCGAGCAGGACGATCCCGCCCGCAAACAGGATGAGGAGCGCGACGAACAGCGCGAGCAGTTCGTTGGCGAGGCGCCGCGCCCAGTTGCGCCGGAGCCGCACGGGCGGCGGCGGCGCCTCGGTTGCGGCGAGCTCTTCGACCACCGCTAGAAGGCCTGGCCAAGCGAGACGGTCACCGCCACCGGGCCGTCGCCCTTCTGGCGGTTGAGCGGCACGCCGACATCGATCCGGATCGGGCCGAAGCTCGAATAATAACGCGCGCCAAGCCCGGCCGCGAAGCGCCAGTCCTTGAAGTCCGGCAGCGCCTCCGTGGTCAGCGAGCCGCCGTCGAAGAAGGGCACGACGCCGAAATTGCCACCGAACTGCTTGAGGCGGATGCGCGCTTCGACTGCAAATTCGGCGAGGCCGCGCCCGCCGATCGGGTCGCCGTCGGCGTCCTTCGGCCCGAGCTGCTGGTAGCCATAGCCACGCACGGAGCCGCCGCCACCGGAGTAGAAGCGGCGCGACGGCGCCATGTCGAACACGCTTGCGCCGAGGATCGTGCCGAGCCGGACGCGCGCCGCCGCGACGATGCGATCCGATATCGGCCGGTACGTCGTCGCGTCGAACTGGATCCGGGCATAGCTTCGCCGGCCGCCGTGGAACGACGCTTCGGGACTGACCCGGCCGCTGAGGCGAAAACCGCGCGTGGGATCGAGCAGGCTGTCGCTGCCGTCGTAACCGAGACTGAGCGGCAGAGCGGCGATGAGGAAGGTCCGCGTGTCCTTGATGCCGAGGCTGTTGAACACCCCGCGCTCGTCCGTGGCGAGGAATTCGCCGCCGTAAGTCCACGTCCACTTCTTCTGCCAGATGAAATTGCTCTGGCGCTCGATGTTGCCGGACAACTGGACGGTGCGCGCTTCATACGCATCGAACTTCTGGTGCGCGGCGGAGGCGATGATGTTGAGCGTCTGGTCGCGCATCACGAAGTTGCTGCGGCGCAGCTGCACGCCGAAGAGCTGCTCGCTGGTGCCGGCGATCCCGCGCACCGTCAGCGCGCCTTCGGGATTGAAGAAGTTCCGGTCGGTCCAGCTCGCGGCGATCCGCGCCCCCTCGCCGGTACCATAGCCAAGCTCACCGGCGATGGTGTGGGACGGCGCAGGCTCCAGGCCGACCTCGAGGTCGACGGTGCGACCGTCTCCGGCGGGCACGACGCGGACGTTGACGGCGGACACCAGGCTGGTCGCGATCAGCGCGCGGCGGAGGTCATCGACTTTCGAGCGCTGGAACGGCTCGCCGTGCTTGAAGCGGGCGATGGTCCAGAGGTGGTGGGCACTGAACGGTGGCTTGCCGTTGACGCGGATTGCGCCGAACGTCGCAGCCGGCCCTGCGGTCACTGGCAGGACGAGGGTTGCGAGGTGCGTCTCGTGATCGACCTCGATCTGCTGCTCGCCAATTTTGGCCTCGGCAAAGCCCTGTTCGCCAAGCGCGGTCTGTAGGGCAACTCCGCCGGCAATGACGTCCTGCGCGATGACTGGGTCGCCAGCCTTCACGGCAAAGGCATCGCGGAGCCGCGGCGCGGCTTCCGACCCGGCAGCATCGAGTCCCGGCAGCTCGACCGACGCGAAGCGATATTGCTCACCCGGCGCCGCTTCGAGCACCACCCGGATGAGACTGCCGGCTATCTTAGTGCGCGGCTCGACGTCGGCATCGTAATAGCCCTGGCTGCGCAGCACCTCCTCGAGCAGGTCGGCGTCCGCGCGGGCGCGCCGCGTGATCTGCGCGGCGTTGGCCGCGCTCTTACGGTTGGCCTCAAGCGTCGACTGCGCACTAAAGGCCTTGAGCAGGTCCTCGGAATTGCCGATCGGCCCCAAACCTTCGATCGCCAACGTATATTTGTGCTCGCTGGTGCCGCTGTCCGGCTCCGCTGCGGCCGGCCCCGCCGGTCGAGCCGTCGCATCATCGGTCGCGTTGAGGTCCGGCCAGTCGACGCCAAGTCCGGGCAGCGGGTCGAGCGGAGCGGAAGGGTCGAGGTCGCCAGGTTGCTGCTCGGCCGGCGGCGGTACGGGTTGGGCAAGTGCGGAAACGGACAGGAGAGAGCCGAGCGCCGCCGCGCATTTCAGCCGCGCGCCCCATCGCGCTGATCCCCGCCCTTTCATCGTTGCTTAGCCTTAACCAGCACGCTGGCGAGGCGCCAGTGGCTAAGCGCGCATCCGGCTCAGTCGGTGTCCCGACTATCTCATTGAAAAGGACGGATTAGTGAATTGAGCCGACGACATCTTCGCAAGCGAGGGCAGCGATCACCCGTTCGATCTGCCGCCAATGGCAGAATCGCACGACGTTTCCGTCGCCGCGCGACTGCCGCGCGCGCGCCGCCGCTTCGCACGCGGCCATGTCGCCGAAGCGCTCGATCAGTTCATGCGCGTCGGCCAGCGCCCCGCGTCCATGGATGAATATCGCGTCCATGCGGTCCGCTCTACCAGTCGGGCGTTGCGGGACTGACGACGAGCATCGTCAACGCGGCGTTGACTATATCGCCGCGATTGGGTGTTGGGCGGCGATGACATCAAACTCGACCCGCGCCGGCGGCTGCTTCCTGACGCTTTGCATCCTCGGCGGCTGCTTCGTTGGATTGGCGATCGGCAATCCGATGAAGGGCATCCTGATCGGGACGGGAGTCGGCGCGGCGCTGGCCGTAGTGCTGTGGCTGGTCGACCGGCGCCGCCGGGATGAGGACTAGAGCACTCTCCGCCCGGCCCAAATCACGCGGCCGATACAATTGAGCTCGTCGATGCCGAAGTCGGGCCAGTCGGGATAGGCCGGATTGTCGGAATGAACCGTAACCGTCCGGCCCATCGGATGCAGCGCGATCCGCTTGACCACGACGGAGTCTTCGACGCGCAAGACGTAAATCCCGTCACGTAGCCGGCCTGAGGCGTCGCCGAGGTCGACCAGGATGTCGTCGCCAGACGTGAGCGTCGGGGCCATGGAGTCGCCTTCGACGCGGACAATCGACAGCCGGTCGGCCGGTGTCGGCGTCAGGCCTTTCAGCCAAAGTTCGTCAAAGCCGAAATAGGGCTTGCCGAGCTCCTCCATAACCACCGCGCCCGGCCCCGCCGACGCCATCACCGGGTGGCGCTTGATGTTGACCAGCCCGCCCGGTCGATATTGATCGGCCGGTGGACCGCCGAGAATCTCTTCGGACACACCGAAATAATCGGCGAGCTTGCGCCGCTCCTCCTCGCCGAGGCGCTTGGGAACACCGCGCCGCACATATTGCTGAACATAAGCAGGGTTGCGGCCGAGCATGCGGGAGAGGCCGGCGAAGTCCTCGCCGCGCTCCTTGCAAAGCTGTTCCAGGTTCTTGCGAGGGTCGAGCATGGTTAACTCTTTACGGATAGGCAAGTGCCTAGACAAGTAGGAATTGCGTTGGAATGGTCGAGTCGCCGAGTCGATAGACCTAAGGAACGACAGTGCACTTGCTGAGAGAAGTAGAGAAGTTCCTGCGTCGGAGCGACGTCGCGCCGACGCGGTTCGGTCGCGATGCGGTGGGTGACCCCCGGTTCGTCTTCGATTTGCGCAATGGCCGCGACCCGCGACCCCGAACGATCAAGCGAGTCCTGGCCTATCTGGAGTCTGGCGGATGGTAAGAGTTCCCATGTCCGCGGCGGCGTCCGCGCTGTTCCGGGCACTCCTGGCCCGCGCTGCCGTCAGCCGAAATAGGATTTTCCTCACGGAATTCCGATCGACCGACTGGCAATCGTTGGTCTTCACCGGCGAGCGTCATGTCATCGCGCTGCGGATCGTCGGGGCGGACGCCGATCAGGCACTCGATCGGCTGGCTGTCGGCCTGGCCGATGCCGAATTTGATATTCCCGGGCACGTCGTTGCGGACATTGCCGTCAGTCGGCCACCCCGCCGTGATGCCGACGGAGCGATCGACGTCGAACTTGAAGCGCTGACAATCGCCGAGTGAGCTAGCGTAACGTTCGCCGTAGTTCGGCCAAAGCGTCGTGCAGTTCTTTCGAAGCATCGGGCGGTGTGCCCGGGGAAATCGACGACGCCAAGTGGCGGTCAATCCGTGACCGCAGTTGCCCCGGCGTCGGCATCGCGGCTGGATCGAACAGGCGCACGACCCGCGACCCTTCGTCGATGCGGGCAAGCACATCGTCGAGGACCAGCGTGTCGTCGCCTTGCGAAACGGCTTCCGCCTCGCGTTCGGCGGGCGGCGCATAAAGGTCGGCATCGGTGAGAATGAGTTCATCCGGCTGCTTGACTTCCGGCAGCGTGCCCGGCTCAAATTCAAGTCGGAAAGTCGGCGTTTCGGGCTGGACCGCAGCCAGGATCCTCCAGCCGGCGACCCCGCCCAGGATAGCCGCCAGCGCGCCGATCGCCGGCGAGAGCCCAAGCCTCTGCGCGCCCGCCGCGGTCGCCAAGGCGAACACGGTTGCGGCCGAGATATCGGCTACGGCTTCGATACGGGTCGCACGGCGCGCTTCCATGACACGCCGACTAACAGGAAAACCTTGCCAGCCGGTTAGGCCGGCAATTCGTGCGGATGATCGATCTCGGTTACGTCCGGTGCGTTTTCGATCAGGCCGATCACCGCGTCGGTGAAAGGCTCGACGTCGTCGGGATTCCGGCTGGTGACGATATTGTCGTCGATCACGACCGCCTGATCGACCACGTCGGCCCCGGCATTGCGCAGGTCGGTGCGGATCGACGGCCAGCTCGTGGCGGTGCGGCCGCGGAGCAGATCAGCCTCGACCAGCAGCCACGGCCCATGGCAGATAGCGGCAACCGGCTTCCCGTGCTCCGCGAAATCCCTGATCAGCTGTATGGCGGCGCCGTTGGTCCGCAGGTAATCCGGGTTGCGCACGCCACCGGGCAGGATCAGGGCGTCGAAATCGTCGGCATTCGCCTCGTCGATGATGAGGTCGGGGCGGATAGTCTTGCCGGGATCGTCGTGCACTGTTGCCTGAATCGGGACGAGGGTCGGTGCGGCAAGCGCGACTTCAGCGCCTCGTTTGACGAGGATTTCGCGCGGGCCGAACAACTCCCATTCCTCGAAGCCATCGCTGGCGACGATCAGCACGCGGGCCTCGGCAATCTGCGGCATCGGAACCTCCTCAGGCTATTGCTCGCTTATGCCTGCCAATGATCCGTGAAAACCCCACAGCGCCGTGCTGAGGCACAGCAGCGATACCGAGCCCGGGATCACGCGGAAGCGGATCGGCCGCGCCTGGGGCTATTTCGATCCCAAGGGAAAGCGCATCACCGATCGCGACGAAATCGATCGCCTGAACGCCATCGGCCTGCCGCCCGCCTACGACGACGCCTGGTTCTGCGCCGATCCAGACGGGCATTTGCAGGCGACCGGCATCGATGCGCGCGGCCGCAAGCAATATCGCTACCACCCCGACTTCCGCGAGAAGCGCGACAGCAAGAAGTATGAAGGGTTGCTCGAATTCGGCAAAGCGTTGCCCAAGCTGAGGCGCCGCGTCGAACAGGATTTGAAACGTCGAGCACTCACGCGCGAAGCGGTGCTGGCCGCGGTCGTGCGCCTGCTCGACATGCAGCATATTCGCATCGGCAACGAGCAATATGCGAAGTCCAACAAGAGCTTCGGCGCAACGACGTTGCGCAGCCGGCATCTCAAAACATCCGGCAACCAGCTAAGGATGCGCTTCGCGGGCAAGCACGGCATTGTCCACGAGGTGAAGGTCACCGACACCAACCTCAAGCGCATCTGCAAGCGCTGCCAGGAACTGCCCGGGCAAATGCTGTTTCAATATGTGAACGGCGATGGCGAGCCCAAGCCCATCACGTCCGGGGACGTGAACGACTATATTCGCGAGGCAGCCGGCGCGGATTTCACCGCCAAGCACTTCCGCACGTGGAGTGCGAGCGTGATCGCCTTCGACCAGCTGCTTAAGAAGGCCGAGGATGCGCGGATCACGGTCAAGACCGTGGTCGAGCCCGTCGCCGAGGCTCTCGGCAACACCCCGGCGATCAGCCGCAAGAGCTACGTCCACCCGCGCCTGCTCGACGCGGTTAAGGCGGACCCGCGCGATCCGCTGAAGGGAATGGAGCGCCCGCGCGGGCGGAAGCGCCTGTCATCGGCCGAAGTCGGCCTGCTTCGTTTCCTCGCCCGCAAGAAGCGCAGCAGGCGGCGACCGGCTTGAACCGACGCCACCGAGCGGCGATTAGGTTCACATGAAGATCAACGGAAATCCCGCCGGGGCACTGAATACAGGCCGCGAAGGAATACAGTCGCTCTGGGATTGGTTTGTCGCGAACCGAGCCGACCTCCCAGCCGGCCTGGCCGTCGCCGCGACGATCGTCATCGTCATGTTTGGGCTGCGCCTGGTTGGCACTTGGCTCGTGGCCGGCGATCCGGATTGTCACCGCTGGCGCGGTGTCCTTGGACGCATGTGCCAAAAGACGACCATCCTGTTCATGATCGCCACCGCGCTCGACATCGTCGCCAGCTACGCCGCGGTGCCGGTCCGTCTCGAGCGACTGCTCGGCAACCTGTTCACCATCGCATTCGCGCTCCAAGGGGCGATCTGGGCGCGCGAGTTGATCCTTGGCGTCGTCGCTCGCAAGGCCGGCGAGGATCCGACCGAGACCGCCGTCGGTAACGCGATGGCGGTTATCCGCGTGCTAACCAGCGTTGCCCTATTCGCCGTCGCGATCATCGTCATCCTCGACAATCTCGGGGTCAACGTCACCGCGCTCGTCGCCGGCCTCGGCATCGGCGGCATTGCCATCGGGCTCGCCGCCCAGGGCATTTTCGGCGATCTGTTCGCGGCGCTCGCCATCCTGTTCGACAAACCCTTTCGGCGGGGTGACGTGATCCAGTTCGATGAAACGACGGGCACAGTCCAGCGTATCGGGCTCAAGACGACGCGAATTCGGTCGCTGAATGGCGAGCAGGTCGTGATCTCGAACACAAAGCTGCTTGAAAGGGAAATTCGCAACTTCAACGAGGGCCGGTCACGGCGATCATCCCTGCCTTTTGGGCTGATCTATCAAACTTCGCCCGATCAGCTCGACAAGGTCACATCCCTTGCCAAGGGGGCGGTGGAATCGCGGAAGAATTGCACCTTTGTGCGCTGTGCGATCCTCGGATTCGGTCCGTCGAGCATCGACTTCGAGCTCCTGTACGATTCACGCACCGCCGATCAGAACAAAGTCGCCGCTGACCGCACGGCCGTAGCGCTGGCAGTGCTCCGCACGTTTGCCGAGCACGGACTCCAATTTGCCTATCCAACGCAAACCACGTTCACAGCCGCACCGGACGGGACGATGATCATGCCCTACGCGGATAGCCCGACGCGGCGCTGAACGCTTTTCGGTCGAAGGCCTTGCGGGTTATTCACACCCCTGCAAATAAGTAGGCATGCCGCTCGCCAGCCTCGACGACATCCGCGCCCGCGTCGGGCAAGAGATTGGGGTCTCCGGCTGGCTGACCATCGACCAGGCGCGCATCGACGCTTTTGCCGACGCGACCGAGGACCATCAATTCATCCACGTCGATCCGGCGGCGGCTGCCGCGGCAGGCTTCGGCGGAACCATTGCCCACGGGTTCCTGTCCCTGTCTTTGCTGTCGCGCATGGCGGCGGAGGCCATGCTCATCCCCGAAGGGCTGAAGGTGGCGGTCAACTACGGCCTCGACCGGGTCCGCTTCCTTGCGCCGGTCAAGTCCGGCAAGCGCGTTCGTGGCCGCTTCACGCTTGACTCGATTGACGAGAAAGCGCCGGGGCAATGGCTGCTCCGTCATACCGTGACGGTCGAAATCGAAGACGAAGACAAGCCGGCGCTGACCGCGCAATGGCTTGGCCTGATGTTCACTTAGGAGAGAAGAATGGCTCGCGACGCCGTGATCGTTTCCACCGCCCGGACGCCCATTGGCCGCGCCTACAAGGGCGCGTTCAACGCGACGCCGGGGCCGACGCTTGGCTCATTCTCGCTCAAGGCCGCGATCGAACGCTCCGGGATCGACGCCGGCGACATCGACGACGTCGTGTGGGGCGCGGTGCTCACCCAGGGCACGCAATTCGCCAACATCGGCCGGCTGGTCGCGCTGCGCGCCGGCTGCCCGGTCAGCGTCTCCGGCATGACCATCGACCGGCAGTGCTCGTCGGGCCTGATGGCCATCGCCACCGCCGCCAAGCAGATCGTCATCGACAAGATGGACGTCGTCGCGGCGGGCGGACAGGATTCGATCAGCCTGGTGCAGACACCCGAAATGCGCGGCGCGGTCGATCCTTCGCTGATTGCCATGCACCAGCATGTCTACATGCCGATGCTGCAAACCGCTGAGACCGTTGCGCGGCGCTACAGCATCAGCCGCGAGCGCCAGGACGAATATGCGCTGAAGAGCCAGCAGCGCACCGCTGCCGGGCAAGCCGCCGGCCGGTTCGACGCCGAGATCGTACCCGTCACCACGACGATGGCGGTCAAGGACAAGGAAACCGGCGAGGTCTCGGAGCGCGAGGTGACCATCGCCAAGGACGAGGGCAACCGCGCCGACACCACTTTGGAAGGGCTGTCCGCGCTTAACCCGGTGCTTGGGCCGGACACGTCGATTACCGCCGGCAATGCCAGCCAGCTTAGCGACGGCAGCTCGGCCTCGATCCTGATGGAGGCCGGGGAAGCCGCACGCCGCGGCCTGACGCCGATGGGGCGCTATGTCGGCATGGCCGTCGCCGGCACCGAGCCGGACGAAATGGGCATCGGCCCGATCGATGCGGTCAACAAGCTCCTGAAGCGCAATGACCTCAAGGTCGACGACGTCGGCCTGTGGGAGCTGAACGAGGCGTTCGCGGTGCAGGTCCTCTACAGCGCCGAGCAGCTCGGCATTCCGGAGGACCGGCTAAACGTCGACGGCGGCTCGATCTCGATCGGCCACCCCTACGGCATGAGCGGCGCCCGGATGACCGGCCACGCGCTGATCGAAGGCAAGCGCCGCGGCGTCAAATACGTCGTCGTCACCATGTGCGTCGGCGGCGGCATGGGCGCGGCAGGGTTGTTCGAGGTGCTGTGAACCCAAATTGCCGGACGTGGGTTGGGACGACAAAGGGAGGACAGCAGATGCCTGAATCCAACCGCCCCCTCGTCGAACGGATCGCCCGTGTGCTTGCCGGCGCGGCACTCAGCAGCAATGCCGAGGGCAGCGACCCGTCGGCGGGCGCGAAGGTCGATCTCTCCTGGCGCGAGCACGTGAACCAGGCCGAAGCGGTGCTGCACACGATGCGCGAACCCGATGAAGCGATGGCTGCCGTCGGCGATACCGAGATGTGGCGTAGCATGGTCGAAGCCGCGATCGCGCAGCCGGTCGATTGAGTCCGCGCGACAGCAGCAGCGCGACCGCGGCGCGGGCCGACCCGCGCTGGACGCTGTTCGCCTGTATCCTTGCCTCGAGCCTGAGCTTTGTCGACGGCTCGGTGCTCAACGTCGCCCTGCCCGCAATCAAGGCGAGCTACGGCGCTGGCGCGGCAGACGTGCAATGGGTGATCAACGCCTATCTGCTGCCGCTCTCGGCGCTGCTGCTGCTCGGCGGTGCGCTCGGCGATCATTTCGGACGACGACGGCTGCTGATCGGCGGCACCACCCTGTTCGGTATCGCGTCGCTATTGTGCGCGCTGGCGCCGAGCCTGCCACTGCTGCTTGGGGGCCGCGCCCTCCAAGGGATTGGCGCGGCCCTTTTGCTCCCCAACAGCCTGGCGCTGCTCAACGCAGCATTCTCCGGTGAGAAGCGGGGCCGGGCCGTGGGTATCTGGGCAGCAGCCGGCGCCGCCTGCGCCGCAATCGCTCCGCTGATTGGCGGCTGGCTGGTTGGCGCGGTTGGTTGGCCCTCGATCTTCTACATCAACCTGCCGCTTGCCGCGGGCGCGATCCTGCTGGCCTGGCGGTTCGTCGCCGAGAGCAAGGAGTCGGGTGGCGGCCGCACCGATTATGGCGGCGCACTGCTCGCCACCGCCGGTCTTGGCGGGCTCACTTACGCGCTCACTTTGTGGTCAGCGAACGCGAGCTTCACCTCTGCAACCTTGATTGCCCTGGCGCTTGGCATCGCGCTTAGTGCCGCGTTCCTGCTGGTCGAGCACCGCCGCGGCAGCAAGGCGATGATGCCGCTCGACCTGTTCGAGGGCCGCTGCTTCACCGGCCTCAACCTGCTGACGTTCCTGCTCTACGGCGCGTTCGGGGCATCGATGCTGCTGATCCCCTTCGTCCTGATCACCAGCGGCGGTTATTCGCCGGTGGAAGCCGGGCTGGCGCTGCTCCCGCTGCCGATCCTGATGACCGCGCTATCGCCGTTCATGGGCGGCCTCGCGGCGCGGATTGGCCCGCGCATCCCGCTGACCGTCGGCCCGCTCATCATCGCCGCCGGTTTTGTGCTGTCGCGCCTCATCGGCCCCGACAGCAGCTACTGGACGAGCGCTTTTCCGGCGATCCTCGTCATGGCCGCCGGCATGACGATCGCCGTCGCGCCCCTGACCTCGTCGGTGCTGGGGTCGGTTGAGGAACGACACGTCGCCATGGCGTCGGGCTTTAACAGCGCGGTGGCTCGCCTCGGTGGTCTGATTGCCACCGCCTTGCTCGGCTCCGTGCTGGGCAAGACCGGCGAGGCCATCTTTCCCGGCTTTCACATGGCGATGTTCGTTTCCGCCGGAGTCGCGGTGGCTGCGAGCGTCGTCGCGCTGACCACGCTGGGTGGGGTGAGAATGAAGCGCGCCTAGGCGCTCGTTCAGTCGTGCGCTTCGATGAATTTCTCAACGACGGGCGCGATTTTCTCGCGCCACTTGCGACCGTTGAAGATGCCGTAGTGGCCGACGTCCTTGGCCATGAAATATTTCTTCTGCGACGCTGGTAGCTTGGTCGCGATGTCGAGCGCCGCCTTGGTCTGGCCAATGCCGGAAATGTCGTCGCGCTCGCCTTCGATCGCCAACAGCGCGGTGTCGCGGATCGCTTCGGGCTTGACCAACCGGCCGCGATGTTCAAGCTCGCCCTTCGGCAGTCGGTGCTGCTGGAAGACGACATCGACCGTCTGCAGGTAGAATTCCGCGGTCATGTCGCAGACGGCGCGATATTCGTCGTAGAACTTCTGGGTCGACGCCGCGCTCTCCTCGTCGCCGACGACAAGATGCTTAAACATCTCCCAGTGCGAAATGAGGTGCGAACCGAGGTTCATGGTCATGAAGCCGGCGAGCTGGAGGAAGCCCGGATAGACCTTCCGCCCGGCGCCGGGATAAATCATCGGCACCGTCGCGATGACGTTCTGCTCGAACCAGGCGAACGGACGCTGGGTGGCGAGCGTGTTGACCGCGGTCGGCGCCTTTCGCGTGTCGATCGGCCCGCCCATCATGGTCAGGGTCCTCGGCCGGTGCGGGTGCTTGTCCTCACCCATCAGCGCGGTTGCAGCGAACGCAGGAACGGCCGGCTGGCAGACCGCCAGCAGATGCGGCCGCTGACCGGTCTTGGTGCCGATCAGGTCGAGGAATTCGATCAAATAATCGATGTAATCGTCGAGGGTGAAGCTGCCCTCGCTCGTCGGAACCAACTTCGCGTCGCGCCAGTCGGTGATGTAGACGTCGCAATCCGGCAGCAGGCGCTCGACCGTGCCGCGCAGCAAAGTCGCGTAGTGACCCGACATCGGCGCGACGATCAGCAGGTGGGGTCCCTCGTCCCGACCTTCGCGATAGAAATGCTTGAGCTGCCCGAACGGCTTTCTCAGCAGGATCTCCTCGTGGACGGGCACGTCCTTGCCATCGACATGCACGGACTCGATCCCGAACTCGGGCTTGCCGTGGGGCGCGGTGGCATGGGCAAACACCTCGAGACTGGCCGCGACGATCGGCCCCATCGAGCTGTAACCCCATGGATTTGCTGGGTTGTTAAGCCATCCTGCACCGAGGCCTGCAAGCTTGCTCGCACCTGCGAGAAGCGAACGCTGAACTTCATACGCGTCGTAGAGCATCGGGCCTCGTGGGATTGGTCTCGTGGGAGAGCGGCTGATGTGGCCCTGAAAACGCTTCCACGCAAGCTTATGTTGCAGTGCGATATCCGGCGGACGGTGATTGAGGCCGTTGGGCCACGCTGCTAGTCGCAACAGCCATGGCGACCAACCCGCAAAGCCGGCCCAAGGGGCGCTCGGTCAAGAGCCTCCGAATGATCTGGAGCTTCACCTCGCGCTATCCGGGGCGGATCGCCGCGGCGGCTTTGGCGCTCGCCATCGCGGCCGGCGCGACGATTTCGATCCCGTGGGGCTTCAAGCTGGTCATCGACAAGGGCTTCGGATCGGGTGCGCGCGGCAATGCCCAGTCGATGGCGCCGTGGTTCGAGGGCCTGCTGGCGATTGTCGCGGTCATGGCCGTCGCCACCGCGGTCCGCTATTTCTTCGTGTCCTGGCTCGGCGAGCGGACGGTCGCGGACATTCGCCTCGCCGTTCAACGCAACCTGCTGCGCCTCTCGCCCGGCTTCTTCGAGGAGAACCGGCCCGCCGAGATCACCTCGCGGATGACAGTCGACACGACGATCATCGAACAAGTCGTCGGGACCACCGTGTCGGTCGCGCTGCGCAACCTGGTGATGGGCGTCGGCTGCGCGATCACGATGTTCGTGCTCGCACCCAAGCTCGCCGGACTGATGTTGCTCGGCATACCCGTCGTACTCGGCCCGATGCTGATTCTGGGACGGCAGGTGCGGACGATTTCCACGCGCAACCAGGATCGCATCGCCGACGTCGGAACGGTCACCACCGAAGTGCTCGGGTCGATGAAGATCGTCCAGGCTTTCAACCAGCAGGAGCGTGAACGCGCGCGCTTTGCCGACGCCGTCGAGCGCGTGTTCGCGACCGCCAAGCGCCGCATCGGCCTCCGTGCGTTGCTCACCGCGATGATGATCTTCCTGATGATCGGGTCGATCGTGCTGGTCATCTGGCAGGGGGCGGTCGACGTTGCGCACGGCACCATGAGCGGCGGATCGATCGCCGCCTTCGTGCTGTGTGGCGGGCTGCTCGCGGGTGCCTTCGGAAACTTGTCGGAAGTCTACGGCGACTTGCTCCGTGCGTCGGGCGCATCCGAGCGGTTGAACGAATTGCTCGAGGCCAAGCCCGCCATTCGCGGGCCGGCGAACCCGGCCGAACTGCCGACGCCGGCCCGCGGCGAGCTGCAGTTCGACAATGTGACCTTCCACTATCCGACGCGGCGCGAAACCTCGGCGCTCAATGCGTTCAACCTGACGGTCAAACCGCGCGAGCGGCTCGCCGTGGTCGGGCCATCGGGCGCCGGCAAAACGACATTGTTCCAGCTCGCCGAGCGCTTCTACGACCCGCAGGAGGGGCGCGTGCTGCTCGATGGTGTCGACCTTACGGACGCCGACCCGGCAGACATTCGCGCGCGCATCGCAATGGTCCCGCAGGACACGGTGATCTTCGCTGCAAGCGCACGCGACAACCTGCGCTACGGCAATTGGGACGCGGACGAGGACGCGCTGTGGCAGGCGGCGCGCGACGCCAATGCCGAGCAATTCCTGCGCGCTTTGCCCGAAGGGCTCGACACCTACATGGGCGAAGGCGGCGCGCGCCTCTCGGGTGGCCAGCGGCAGCGCATCGCCATCGCCCGAGCGCTCCTGCGCGACGCGCCTTTGCTGTTGCTCGACGAAGCGACGTCGGCGCTCGACGCAGAAAGCGAGCGGCTGGTGCAGGACGCGCTCGACCGGCTGATGGAGCATCGCACGACAATCGTCATCGCGCACCGCCTGGCAACCGTGCGCGCGGCCGATCGGATCGTGGTGATGGACGACGGGCGGATCGTCGAAGAAGGCACGCATGCGACGCTGACGCGCCACGAGGGCTTGTACGCGCGGCTTGCGCGCCTTCAGTTCGAGGATCGCGCGGCCTAGGCTTTCTTGGCGGCGGGGGCCTTGCGCCGGGCCGCCGCTTTCTTCCGTGGCTTGGCGGCAGCGCGTTTCGGCGCAGCGCTCGTGGCGGCCGGTTTTGCGGCAGCGCGCTTCGGTGCGGCGCGTTTCGCCGTGGTCTTTTTCGCGGCCGGCTTGCGCGCGGCGGAGGTGCGCGTTGCGCCTGCGGTCGCGGCCTTCGCCCGGGTCGCCTTCTTCGCGGCCGGCTTGCGCTTGGCCGCCGTTTTGCGCGCTGGTTTGCGCTTGGCCGACGACGACGCAGAACGCGCCGGTGCGGCCGAACTCATCATCGACTTGCCCGACATGAACCGCTGCGCCGCATCGGCGACCGCTTCGGCGATCAACGCGCCGAGCTTGGTCGCGCTTGCCGCCATGTTGCTTGCCGCAGCCTGCGCGGTGTCGGCGGCATCGAGGCCGGCATCGCGGATTTTCTTGCGCGCCTTCGGGCTGGCGCTGATTGCCGCCGCCGCTGCGGCGAGACCGGCGGCGAGCATTTCCTTGCTCATCGCAGCCTTGGCGATTTTGTCGACGGTGCTCTTGGATTTCGAAGACGATGTTTTCTTCGCGGCTCGGGCCATGGTGAACTCCCTCCTTTGTCGGAAAGACACTCTAACTGCCGTAACGGTTCCCTAACAATGAACGCGCGCGGATCAAACTGGGTGAAACACGTATGTTAAAGGGCACCGCTGCCTATCGCAGCGATGCCCTTCGACATGGTCAGCGGCCGAAGGTGACGGCCGTTCGCTCAGCTCTAGGCGTTACGAACACCCCTCTCCGACCTCCCTGCTGAACCATGAGACATCGGATCACCTCCTTTCGCTGCGTTAAAGCCATGCACAACATGAGTCGTACGAAGCGCGAACGCAAGACTTGTAATGATGTGAAGATTCGGCATTATCTTGCGCCTTCCGCCGACAGCGCAAATCAGCTGCGGCAATCCTCGACAACGCGCGCGATTTCGGGCCACGCCGGCGCAACCAACGGCGGCGCACCGGCGACGCCGACGCCGATCCGCCCGCGGCTGAATGCAAGCCCATCAAGCAGCGGATCATATGCGGCGAGATCGACTTCGATGCGGCTGGTGAGCGGCTTGAAACTGGCCGCAATGCTGCGCGACGCCGAGCTGGTCCACACCTGCAGGAACGGCGCTGCGGCCGTCGCAGCCTTCGAGACCGTCACGCGCCGCGACGCGCGCGTGCAGATGATCGCGAGTTGTGGCGACGCCGATGCATTGGCGAACGTTGCCGTGGTCGCAGTTGCAGTCGAGGAGTAGGTCCAGCTGCCGCTAACCGGCAATGCTGCCGACAGATCGGGAACCGCCACCTGAGCGGAAAGTGACGACGGAACGAGCAGCGCGCAGGCTGCGGCAATCAACAGACGCATGGCGATCAGCGGTTCAGCTTGTCGACTTTGGCGCGCAGCGCGTCGAGCTCGGCCTTCAATTCCTCGACGTCGCTGTTTTCGCCGCTCTTGGGCGCGGGCTTCGCCTTGCCCGTAAACGCCTGCGCGGCATCCTCGAACATCGCCATGTTGCGCTTGGCGAGGTCGGCGAACATGTTCGCGCCGAACGCATCCTTGACCGCGCTCTGGTTGCGATGAAACGCGTCCATCGCCGCTTCGAGATATTGCGGCACGAAATTCTGCATCGAATTGCCGTAGAGCCCGATCAGCTGCTTGAGGAAATTCAGCGGAAGCATGGTTTCACCGCCGCGCGCTTCCTCATCGACGATGATCTGGGTCAGGACCTGGCGGGTGATGTCCTCGCCGGACTTGGCGTCGACCACTTCGAACTCGCGCCCTTCGCGCACCATCTGCGCCAGCCGGTCGAGCGTGATGTAGGCGGAGCTTTCGGTGTCGTAGAGCCGCCGGTTGGCGTACTTTTTGATCGTCACCTTTGCGCTAGACTTGGCCATGCACCGCTCCCAATGTTCGCAAGGGCTTACTACCGGAGCATAGTGCACTGCAACATGAACGCGCCCAATCGCGAGCGCCGCGGCCGTTGCCGCTGTTCCTCGAACTGGTTCGCGACGTGTCGGCGCGCGATCCCGAACTGGCGCGCGCCGCCCTTGCCGGGCTCAAGGCCTATGAGGGTGCGGAACGCGATCCGCCGCCACCGCCCAAACCGGAATTTGCACGCGTCCGCGGTGCCTGCCTGCGCGATCACGGGGGGGACGGACCGCCAGTCGTGCTGGTGCCTTCGCTCATCAACCCGCCGCATATCCTTGATCTCGACCCCGCCACGTCGCTGGCAGCTGCAATTACACGCATGGGCCGGCGTGCACTGTTGCTCGACTGGGGCGCCGCGGACCAACGGAAAGAGCTGGATGTCGCCGGCCATATCGTGGATTTGCTGCAGCCGTTGCTGCGCAGCATAAGCGGGCCCGCCGCGTTGGTCGGCTATTGCCTCGGCGGCACCATGGCGATCGCCGCGGCCACCCTGACGGATTGCGAGCGCGTCGCGACGCTCGCCGCGCCGTGGTATTTCTCACGCTATCCCGACGAGTCCCGCGCGGCGCTGACGGACATGTGGCGCAATGCGGGGAACGCCAGCCGCGCGCTTGGGGCGATGCCGATGGAGGTGCTGCAGGCGGCCTTCTGGTCGCTCGACCCCGAGCGCACCGTCCGCAAGTTCGCTGCATTCGGCCGGCTCGATCCGGACAGCGCGGAGGCGCGGCGGTTCGTGATGCTCGAGGATTGGGCGAACGAGGGCGAGGCACTGCCTTACCCCGCCGCCCGCGAGCTGATCGAGGATTTGTTCGGCGCCGATCTCCCGGGGACCGGTCAGTGGGCGATTGGCGGCAGGCCGATCACCGACCGGATCGCCGTCCCGGCCCTGCATATCCTCGCCGGGACGGATCTCATCGCGCCGGCGGCGACCGCGCCGTCAGGCGAGCGGGTGGAAATTTCGTCCGGCCATGTCGGCATGATTGTCGGCTCGGCACGGACCCAGCTCCACGAAAAGCTGAGGCGTTTCCTTGACCCGGCTTGCCGCTAGGGCCACCTCCCGCTAACGGACGCGGCCACGCACCCATAGCTCAGCTGGATAGAGCGCTGCCCTCCGAAGGCAGAGGCCAGAGGTTCGAATCCTCTTGGGTGCGCCATTCTCGTGCAAAGTTGGAAACGGGCACTTGGGGCGTTAAGTCAGTCATCCTCGCCGCATCGGCTATTTGAGCAAAGCACCGATTGCGTCGTCGAAGTGGGCGGCCATCGCCTGCTCGGCCTCGTCGGCATCGCGGTTCGCGATGGCCATGGCGAGCCGCCGGTGGCGCCCCAAAATGTCGGTCTTCTCGTCCGCGGTTCGCCTGGTGTCCCAGGCCCGCGGCACGGCAACGCGCATTAGCGGGACGAACGACATCACGATCTGGTTGAACAGCGCGTTGCCGCTCGCCTCGGCAATGGCGAGATGAAAGTCGATGTCGTCTTCGGTGGTTTGCCCGTGCGGCTGGTCGTCCTGGCCCATCGCCTCGGCCAGCGCGACGATCCTCGCGGCCTGCAGGCTGGTGGCATTGCGCGCGGCGAGCGCGGCCGTGCGCATTTCGATGGTCCGGCGCACGTCCCAGATATCGGCGACCTTGATCTGGTCGGTCGACAACGCGTGATCGAGCGACGCCGCAATCACCGAGCCGTCGAGCGCGCCGACTTTCGCCCGGCGGCCGTTCGCGACGTCGATCAACTTGAGCGCCGCAAGCCCGCCAAAGGCCTCACGCATGACCGCGCGGCTGACCCCCAGCTGCTCGGCGAAATATCCTTCGCCCGGCAGGGTATCGCCAACGCGCATGCCCTGTTCGCGGATGTGGGCCTTCACCGCATCGATCGCCTGGGCGACGAGCGACTTGCCTTCTTCCTGAGCGATCGTCGCCATCAGGCCGCCAGGGCCTTCATTCGAAAGTCGCTCGGGGCAACGCCGAAATGGCGGCTGAACGCACGACTGAAGCTGGCGTTGTTCTGATAGCCGCTGCGATAGCCGATCAGGCCGACCGGCAAGTCGGTCGCGATGAGCTGGCGGCGCGCCTCACCCAGCCGGCGATCGGTCAAGGCCTCGCTTACGGTGCAGCGATAGAGCGCGCGAAACCCGCGCGACAACTTGCTGCGGTTGAGGCCGCAGCGCCGCGCGATATGCGACAGCGTCAGCGGCTCCTGCCAGTTTTCATCGATCAGACGCCGCGCCGCCGCAATCCGCTGGCTGTCGGCAAAGGACATCGCCTCGCTGGCCTCGGGCAGCAGCTGCCCGCCGGTTGCCGCACCCAGGATTTCACACAGCAACTCGATGCTCTTGGCCAGGCGGTAGGGCTCGGCCGCCGCCGGAATCATGGTGCAGTCGCGCAACGCCAGGGCGATGGCCCGCACCTGGGCGGGAACGCGGTAGGTCGCGCCATCGTCAAAGCCCAACGGACCATCGAGCAACCGCTCGCAGGCGCTGCGGTCGACCAGCAGGATGATCCGGTTGGCGAAGTCGACGGTGCTGATTGCCGCAAGGGTCGGCCGCGCCAGAAACCTGACCGCGCATTGCTCGTCGAGCACGAAGGCGACGGTCCTTGGGGGCCAGCGGTGCCTCCCCACACCGCCGACACCCCACAGGGTCAGCATCTCCGGCGAGACCTCGATTGCCCCCATCTCAGCTGAAGATACCATCCCGTACGCCCCTCTCGCTCCCACGAATCGGGGCACTACAACCTATCCGATAGCTTGTCTACACCTTTCCGATAGGTTGTTCTGTCGGAGCGGGCGCATAGCGCATGGCCGCCGCGAACCCGAACACCGAGATAACGCTCACAACCACACCGACGATCGCCAAAGCGGGCGCGAGATGCGCTTCACCGCCCAAGAGATGGCTGACCAGGGTCACCAGGGACGGCGCAAGGCCGAAGCCAATCAATCCGGCAATGGCGATGAAGCCACCGATGCAGAGGCCGCGAAGCTCGTTCGGCAGCCACACGGTCAGCGCCACCGACGCAATCAGCCCGGTGACATTGCCGGCCAGCATCAGCGCGCCAATCGCTACCGCGAACCCGGCGACGCCAGGCATGATCGGAAACAAGGCGCTGGGGATGCCGACTGCGGCGGCAACAACGCCGCCGATCAACAGGCCGCCGCGGACCTTCGACTTCTGTCCGAGATCGGCGACGATTCCGCCAATGATCGCGCCGACGATGCCGGTGACGAGGACCAGTGCACCCAGCCAACCGGCGAAATCGCCGGGCTGGAGATGGTAATTCCGTTCGAGGACCGGCGAAACCCAGATCGCAGCCGCCGCGTCGGCCATGACCACGCTGGTCTGGCCAACGAACATCGGGATGATCCATCCGCGCCGCGCCTTGACCTCCGCCCACAGCACCTTGAACGGCGCCGACGGACCAGCCTCGACCTCGTGACGCGCCGGCTCCCGCAGCAATAAGAGCGGCAGGACGAGAATCGCGCTGCCCACGCCGAGCATCCATTGCGCGCTACGCCACGGCGTCGAACCGAACAGCGATGGGAGTTGGCGCGAACTGACGGCGCCGAGCAGCAAGCCGGCGACCGCGAACCCCGCAGCGATGCCGACCGCCTTGGCAATATTCGGGAACAGCAGCCCTCTGCCGCGCTGATCGGGGCGGCAATAATCCGATGCCAGCGAGAGTACGGTTGTCAGGCCGCCCGTCGTCCCGATCGCGGTCAGCATGCGGCCGAAGAAAAGGGGCGCGGTTGAGGGCGCGGCGGCAGTCAGGAAGGTGCCCAGGGTCCACGCCACCGCCATAATCTGCAGGATGCGAACCCGGTTGCGGCGGTCGACCCACATGCCGATCGGGATCGACAGCAACAGCAACGGGATCGCTGCGGACACACCCTGGACGACGGCCAGCGCCTCATCCGACAGGCCCATCTCGACCTTGGCCGACTGGGCCATGATCCCGAAGCTCTGCATCATCGTGAACCCGACCAGCATCGACGAGCTGACGAGCAGCAGCGGCCAGATCGAGTGGCCGAGCGTCGGGGCCGGCGCGTCATCGACGATCGGCAACGCCGTATCCACGGCGCTCATGCGAAAATCTTCCCAGGGTTGAGCAGCCCGGCCGGATCGAGGGCACGCTTGACCGAGCGCATCAGGTCGACGGCCTCGCCCAGCTCCTCGACCAGCCACTGTTGCTTGCCAAGGCCGATGCCATGCTCGCCGGTGCACGTGCCATCCATCTCCAGCGCCCGTCGGACCAGCCGCGCGTTGATCGCCTCGACTTCCGGCAGGTCGCCGGGCGAGTTCGGGTCGATCGAAAAGACCACGTGGAAATTCCCGTCGCCGACGTGCCCGAGGATCGTCGCCGGCACGCTCGAGGCGTCGAGATCGGTCTTGGTATCTGCGATGCACTGGGCCAACCGGCTGATCGGGACGCACACGTCGGTCGCCCAGCCGATCGCGCCGGGGCGCAGGTTGACCGCGGCGTAATAGGCCTCGTGCCGTGCTTTCCACAGCGCATTGCGGTCCTCGGTTCGCTCGGCCCAGCGGAACTCGCCGCCGCCGTTCGCTTCGGCCAGGGCTTTAACCGTGTCGACCTGCTCCGCGACGTAGCGCTCCGAGCCGTGGAATTCGAAGAACAAGGTCGTCAGCTCCGGCAAGTCTAGCTTCGACCAGCGATTAACCGCGCGGATCTGCATGTCGTCCAGGATCTCGACCCGCGCCAGCGGGATGCCGAGCTGGATCGACTGGACGACCGTATCGACCGCGCCGGCGATCGTCGCGAAGCTGCACGACGCCGCCGAGATCGCTTCCGGAATCGCGTGCAGACGAAGCGTGACTTCGACGATGATGCCGAGGGTCCCTTCCGACCCGACGAACAAGCGCGTGAGATCGTAGCCGGCGGAGGACTTGCGCGCCCGCCGGCTGGTCCGGATGACGCGGCCGTCGGCGGTCACGACCGTCAGTGCCAGCACCGCTTCGCGCATGGTGCCGTAACGGACCGCGTTGGTTCCCGACGCGCGGGTGGATGCCATCCCGCCGATCGTCGCGTTGGCGCCGGGGTCGATCGGGAAGAACAGCCCCTGGTCACGCAAATGCTCGTTCAATTGCTCGCGGCGGACTCCTGCCTGGACCGTGCAATCGAAGTCTTCCTGGTTGACCGCGAGGATGCCGGTCATCTGAGAGAGGTCGAGCGATACGCCGCCCGCCGGCGCGAGGGCGTTGCCCTCGACCGACGTGCCCGCGCCGTAAGGCACCAGCGGGATGCCGAATTTGCCGCACAGCTTGACCGCGGCGACGACCTCCTCGGTCGAGCGGGCAAACGCCACCGCGTCGGGCGGCATCGGCGCGAAATGCGTTTCGCTCCGGCCATGCTCGAGGCGGATCGCGTCGCCGAGCTGCAGGCGGTCGCCGAAGACTGCCTGCATCCGGTCGAGGAATTCGGGCGGCAGCGCGCGCCCGCTGACTGCCGGCCGGTCCATGGTTAGAACTTGTAGCGAGCGCGGACGCCGACCCGGCGACGTTCGCCGACAATGCCGAGATCGCTCGCCAGCGGTTGACCCGTCGTCGGGTCGGTGAACGGCCCGAACACATTGGCCAGCGTCGTCCGCTCGATGAACGATTCCATGTACTTCGTGTTGAACAGATTGTTCACGAAGGCGCCGACTTCGAGGCCACCGACCGAGTAAGTCAGCGCGCCGTTGACCAGCGCATAGCTCTTGAGCACCGAGCCAGTGAGCGGGTTAAGGCTCGCGCCGACCCGGCTGCCCTTGGCGACGACGCCGGCCGTGAAGGTCAGGTTGCCGGTGCCGACCGGAACAACATAGTCGCTGTTGATATTGCCGGTGAAGTCGGGCTGGAACGGCAGGCGCTTCGAGCCGAGTTGGGCCGCCGGGTTGCCGGTCGCTTCCTGCAGGCCGGAAAAGTTCGAAATGCGCGCGTGGACGTAGCTGCCGCCGCCGGTAATGGTCCAATGCGGCGTCGGCCGGTAAGTGAATTCGAGTTCGGCGCCATAGCTCTTCACGTCACCGGTATTCAGGTCGACGGTCACCGGGCTGCCGGTCGTGCCGAGCACGAACTGGTTGAGTCCGATGAAGTCCTTATAGTCGTTGTAGAACAGGGCTCCGGCCATCGAGAAACGCCGGCCCATCGAATATTTGGAGCCGAGCTCATACGTCCACACCGAGTCGCCCTTGTAGGTGCGGAACGGCGCGGTCGGGCCGTTGAAGCCGCCCCCGCGATACCCCTTGGAGATCGATCCGTAGGTCATGAAGTTCGGCGACCAGTGACGGGTCAGCGTGAACTTCGGCAGCAGTTGCGTTGACTTGATATGCTCGTCGGCGATGGCGGTCGTGGTGATGACCGGCGCGTCAGCGAGCGTCAGCTCGGCCAGCGGATCGAGGAACGGCGCACTTGCGCCGAGGGCGCCGCCGGCCTTGCGCTTTTCATGGTCGAGCCGAAGACCGAAGGAGGCTTCCCACTCCGGCGACGGCTTCCAGAACAGGTTGCCGTAGATCGCGTAAGTGTCGCCCTTGCGCTGATCGATCGTGCGGCTGAACTGCGTGAAGGGAAAGGCGAGCAGCGGCGGCAGCGCCGCGAGGTGCGACACCTGATCGGTCACGCCGCCCAGCGTTTCATGGCTGTAGAACAGGCCGACCAGCGTCGAAATCTGGTCGGACCAATTGCTGTCGAAACGCAGCTCGGCGGTCGTTGTCTTCAACCGGTCGCGACCCTTTTGGCGGACGAAATTGAACGCGTTGAAGTCGCCGTCGAGATCCGGTCCGCGGCCGTCGCGCTGGTCGTAGGCCGCGACCAACGTCACATTGGTGTTCGCGCCGGCAATCGGGAGCTGCAGCTTCGCGTTCGCGCCTTTGTATTGATAATATTGGATGTTCCTGGCGCTGAGATTGACCTCGCGCGAATAGTCCGTCGTGCCGGTGATATGGGCGTAGGGAATGTTGCCGCCCTTCACCCAATCGTAATAGCCGTTGACCGTCAGCACGACGTCGCCGCCCGGAAGGATCCGCAGCGCGCCGTTGAGGCTGTCCATGTTCAGCGGATTGGCGTCGGTATCGAGCTGGATGTTGCGAATGAAGCCGTCATGCTGGGTGTGTGACGCGGCCAGGCGGAATTGGATCTTGTCCGCGACGATTGGGCCGCTGACCGACCCGTAGGCGTCCCAGGCATGGTCGGGACCGGCATAGCTGCCGCCGACGCGGCCTTCGAACTGATTCGTCGGCTGGCGGGTCACGACATTGATTGCGCCGCCGAGCGTGTTCTTTCCGTACAACGTCCCCTGCGGCCCGCGCAGCACCTCGACCCGCTGCACGTCGACCAGCGGGTTGTTCAGGTACGCCGTGTTCGGCTGGTAGATGCCGTCGATGAAAATCCCGACGCCCGGCTGAACGGTGCCGACCAGGGTCGTCCCGATGCCGCGGATGGCGATGAACACGCGGCCGGTCGAATCGCTGTTGGTGTTGAGGCTCGGCGTCAGCTGCGCGACGTCCTTGACCTGCGCGAAGCCGCGCCGTTCGATCACCTCGCCGCTCACTGCGGTCACGGCGACCGGAACGTTCTGCAGCGTCTCTTCGCGCTTACGGGCGGTGACGACGATCGCCTGATCGCCAGGCTGCGCTTCCTGCGTCGCAGGGGTGGCAGTATCGGTCGCGGGCTGCACCGCGGCGGCGGTTGCCGTGGCGGCGTCGGTCGGCGCAGTGTCAGCTGCAAACGTCGGCGTGGCGGAGGCGAGGATCGTCCCGCCCAAAAGGACCGCAGAAAGTCGCATAAATATCTCTCCCCATGCGGCCTCGCGAACGAGGCTGTGCAAGGACGCAGCATTAGGGCAGACAGAACCTATCTGAAAGGTTTGAGGCTTTGCCGATCGGGCGTTTCGCTTTGCCGGACGGGTCCTACCAGCAGGTGTAGCCGCCATCGGCGAGGACGATGCTGCCCGTCATCAGGCTCGCGGCGTCGGAGGCAAGGAACAGCACCACCGAGGCGACTTCCTCGGCTGTGCCAAGCCGCTGCATCGGCGTTGCGTCGATCCACCGCCTGTACATTTCCCCTTCCGTGTCGGCGAAGGCATTGAGCGGGGTCGCGATGTAGGTCGGGGCGACCGCATTGACGCGCACCCCGCGCGATGCCCACTCCGCCGCGAGCGACTTGGTCAGCTGGTGAACCGCCGCCTTCGACGCATTGTAATAGCTTTGGGGCTGCGGCCGGTTGACGATGAACCCGCTCATCGACCCGATATTCACGATCGCGCCGGCGCTGGCCTTCAGCATGTGCTGGCCGAAGGCGCGGGCGCACCAGAAAGTGCCGTTCAAATTGACGTCGAGGACGTTGAGCCAATGCTCGTCGGCAACGTCCTCGGCCGCCGTCTCGCTGCGCGCGATGCCGGCGTTGTTGACCAAGATATCGATGCGTCCGTGCCGCGCCGCAATGGCGTCGGCAACGTCGGTGACTCGCGCTGAATCGGTCACATCGACGAGCTCGCCTTCGACTGCGTAAGCCTTGTTGCTCAGCGCATTGACGCCGTCCGCCAGCAGCCGCTCGTCGCGATCGCCGATGACGACCGTCGCGCCCGCTTCGGCCAGCGCCTCGGCGCAGGCGAGGCCAATCCCTTGCGCGCCGCCGGTGACGAACGCCACGCGGCCATCGAGGCGAAAGCGGTCGAGGAACATCAGGGCATGTATGGGGCGGCGGGCATGGCAGGCTCGTCGATCGTCCGGTCCGCCGCGAGCAGATGGACGTTGCGATGCTTTCGGTCGAACTCGGGCCACGGCACCGTGCCATGGGTCGCGAAGTCGACCCAGATCTGGTGGACCCTGTCGGCCAACTCCTGCGGCGGATCCTCGCCGACAATGCCATCGGATCCGGTCACCGTCGGGAGCGTCTTGAATACGAACGGCAATTCCATGCCGTGGGCCGAGCCGAACTGCCCGTCGTAGCGCGGCGAGCGCCACTCGAATTCGTAGACGTGCGTGCGCCCCTGATGCTCTTCGGCAAAGCGCCGCGCCGGCCAGCGGAACACGAGGTCGTTCATGGCATCCGTATAGGCATGGCCGGCCGGCTTTCCCGTAGTGCCCAAACCGTAAGCCTTGAGCGTCTGGCGCGGGGTCGGGTGGGATTTTTTCAGTAGCCACTTGGCTAGCCAGCCCGGGATCTTCTGCCGGACCTTGGTCGGGATGAAATAGAAGTTCATTTCCTCGGCGTTGGTGCCGATCAGCACATCGACGTCGCTGCCCGCGCCGTCCCGGAGCGCTTCGTGCGGCTTCTTCGGCAGCACGTCGTCGCCGAACACCGGGGTGAAGCGGCTGATCCCGAACACCGGCTCGTGGCCCTGGTCGTCGCGGAGGTCGAGTCGGACGAACGGCTTGCCGATCTTTTCGATCGCTGCCCAACCGGTCGCGAAGTCGACTTGGCGAAAGCCATCAACCGTCGGGCTCACCTTCAGCATCTTTGCGAGTTTGCGGACCAGCCGCTGCATGACACCGCCGCTCCGCACCATCCCGCCGTGGCCGCTCTGGATGATCGCGCGCCTGAACAGGCCCGCCGCCAGCGGCGACGCGACCAGGTCGGAAATCGCCATCGCGCCGGCGGATTCGCCGAACACCGTCACATTGCCGGGATCGCCGCCGAAGGCCGCGATATTGTCGCGAACCCATTCCAGCGCCGCGATCATGTCGCGCAAGCCGAGATTGGTCGGAATGCCGGGGATCGGCAGGAACCCGTCGATCCCGAGGCGGTACCCGATCGCCACGCAGACCACGCCCGATTGCGCGAACGCGGTGCCGTCGCTGACCGTCGCATCCTTGCTGCCGAGCACGAACGCGCCGCCGTGAATCCACACCATGACCGGTTGCGCCGCCGCGCCTTCGGGCGCCCAGACATTGGCCGCCAGATAATCATCGCCGCCGGTTCCGCCGGGCCCGATCAATGGCGCGATATCGAGACCCGGGAAGACTGGGCTCTCGTACCAGGACGTTGGCCCGGCCCTAGTCGCGTCCCGCACGCCCACCCAGGGCTGGACCGGCTGCGCTTCTTTGAAGCGATTGGGACCGACCGGCGGTAGCGCGTAGGGCACGCCGAGAAACCGGCAAACACCGCTTTCGCAATCCCCGCGGACCTTGCCCGCAGGAGTTTGAACGATGATCGAACTCATCGGATGAGCTTCTACGCAAATGCGCGGCAGTGCCCAACGGTTCGGCTTTGCCGAGCGGCTCCTTTGTTTTGCCGCGAACGATCTGGCCGCCATCAGGCGTCTGCTCGGCCTGTTTCGCCGCGATCAGCGGCCGCCTCCCGTTGGGCGATTCTTAGCGCGACCTGCCGTCGGCGATCGTCATCAGTCAGACGGCGGACTCACCAGAGCGCGACGGCCAGCGCTCCGCCCACCACCGCGACCGTAAGCCCAAGTCCAACCACGGCGTTCCGCCAGTTCCCGAACGTGCTTTCCATATTGCGGACTCCCTCTTCCCGCGGCGAGAATAACATGAGCGTGCGAGCCCGCTTAGGTGAAATGCTGACATCTCAGGAGCTTAGCGAGGGAGGCCGATGGGTCGCCGTTAGGGTGCACTGCCCCATGTTAATGTTGCGGCGGCGTCATGGGTCCACAGTCGGGCCGTGGAAGGCGTGGACATCATCGAACGAGCGTTTCAACTGGCGACCGAATCCGGGTCGATGGATGAGGTACGGCGAAAGCTTGCGCGCGAAGGCTATTTCCATGTCGAACGGCATTTGAGCGGACGACAGATTCGCGCCGACCTCACGCAACGACTCGATCCCACCCTCGTTGCTGGCCACCGCCTCTTCCATGGCTGAATAAGCCCGGCACGGAACGCTCTGTGACGCCTCCCGTTGAGACGCCGCATGGCAACCCGCGCACGAAAATCTGACGGCCCCCTCCTCCAGCCGTCACCCGAGGCCGAAGCCTTTTACTCCGAAGTGCTGCAGATGATGGCGCGCTCGCGCATTCCGTTCCTGGTCTCCGGGACCTACGCCTTGGCGAGCTACACCGGCATCGATCGGCCGACCAAGGATGTCGATGTCTTCGCCAAGGCCGGCGACGCCTTGCGGATGCTGTCCTACTTCCGCGAACATGGCTTCGACGTCGAGACCGTCGACGAGCGGTGGCTGAGCCGGATCACGCGCGGGCCATTGTTCGTTGACCTGATCACCAACATGCCGACCGTGACGACCCACGTCAGCGACGACTGGTTCGAGCATGCGCCGCCCGCCGAACTGTTCGGCGCCAAGGTCAAACTGGTGCCGCCGACGCAATTCATCTGGTCGAAGATCTTCGTCCAGGACCATCACCGTTACGACGCCGCCGACGTCGCCCACATGATCCTCAAGTGCCACGACCGAGTCGACTGGCGGAAGCTGCTGTCGCACATGGAGCTTTATTGGGAAGTGCTGCTGATGGCGCTGCTCAACTTCCGCTTCGTCTATCCGAGCGAACGCGAACTGGTGCCAACCTGGCTGATGGAGGATTTGCTCGGCAGGTTGAGCGACCAGGCTGGCGTCGGCCCGCCCGGCAAGAAGGTCTGCCGCGGCCGCATCTTCAGCCCGCGCGACTATGCAATCGACGTCGAGCAGTGGGGCTTTTCCGACGCCGTCGGCAACCTCGAAGAAGAATATGCCGTCGACTGACGGGAAGCTGCGCGTAGCGGCGATCGGCGACCTTCATGTGAAGGAGGACAGCGTCGCGCCGTACCGCGAACTCTTCGCCGAAATTTCTGGCGAGGCCGACGTGCTGGTGCTGTGCGGCGACCTCACCAATTTCGGCAAGACCAAGGAAGCCGAGATCCTCGCCGAGGACATTCGTTCCTGCTCGATCCCGGTGATCGGCGTACTCGGCAATCACGATTATGAATGCGGGCAGCCGGAGAAGGTGGCCGAGATTCTCCACGGCGCGGGCATGACGGTGCTGGACGAGCAGGCCATCGAAATTGAGGGTGTCGGTTTCGCCGGCGTGAAGGGCTTCATGGGCGGCTACGGGCGCGGCGAGCTTGCCCCGTTCGGTGAGCCCATCGCCAAGGCATTCGTCCAGGAGGCGCTCGACGAGGCGCGCAAGCTTGAAAATGCGCTCCGCACGATCCGCACCGAACGTAGCGTCGCCGTCCTCCATTACTCGCCGACGATCGACACGCTCGAGGGCGAGCCGGTCGAGATCTTCCAATATCTCGGCTCGCAGCGACTAGCGGATGCAATCGACCGATTCGACCACGTTCAGGCGGTGGTTCACGGCCACGCTCATCACGGCAAGCACGAGGGCCGGACGCCGCTCGGGAAGCCGGTGTACAATGTCGCGCAGTTCGTGCTGACGCCGCTGACGGGCAAGCCCTACGCCGTGATCGAGGTGTGACCTGCGACCAAAGTGAGAGATTCTGCGCTCAAGCGAAGTGCGCGTGATTGTCGAGTTACCAGCTAGACTTTAACGGCCGTTTGTCGCGCAGGGGAACGTCATGGAATCCTTCGGCTTGGTCGATCTCCTGCCGTTCATTGCGATCGGCTTCGCCGCGCAGCTCGTCGACGGGGCGCTCGGCATGGCGTTCGGGGTTCTGTCGAACGTCTTGCTAATCAGCTTGGGCGTTCCACCCGCCGCAGCGTCCGCCGGCGTTCATACCGTCGAGACATTCACGACCTGCGTTTCGGGCATTAGTCATATCGCGCACCGCAACGTCGACTGGAAATTGTTGGTGCGGATCGTGGTGCCCGGCGTCGTCGGCGCCGCGAGCGGCGCCTATCTGCTGACCCAGGTCGACGCCTCCGTCGCGAAGCCGATCGTACTCGCTTACCTGACGCTCATCGGATTGTTCCTGGTCTGGCGAGGCATGCGCCACGGCGGTCATCACCGAGCACCCAAAATCGTCGAGCCGCTCGGCCTCATCGGCGGGTTCCTCGATGCCGCGGGCGGTGGCGGCTGGGGGTCGGTTGTGACCGGCAATTTGCTCGTCCAGGGTGCCGAGCCGCGCCGCACCATCGGTACGGTCAATACCGCCGAGTTCGTGGTCACGCTGACGTCCGCCATCACCTTCATTGCCGCATTGGGCTGGGCAGCCTTTACCGTCGCGACCTTGGGCCTGTTGATCGGCGGCGTCATTGCCGCGCCGCTCGGCGCGTGGCTGGTGAAGAAGATTTCGGCGCGGCCGCTGATGATTTCGGTCGGGCTGCTCCTGACGGTCACCAGCCTCTACGGCATGTACCGCGTGCTCGGCTGATCAGGCGGCGGGCCAGCCTTCCAAGACTTCTACGAAGCGGCTGAGCCAGGCGTTGGTCTGGTGGCCGTCGACGACACGGTGGTCGATGGTCAGTGTGACGTAAGCCATCGGGTGGATAAGCATGGCGTCGCGGCCGTTGACGGTCCGCACGACGACGCGCTTCTCGAGCTTGCCGACGCCGAGGATCGCGGCCTGCCCCTGGTGAAGGATGATCGGCGCGGCGAGCAGCGACCCCGACACGCCGTGGTTGGAGATGGTGAAGCTGCCACCCGAAACGTCGGCGCGGTCGAGCTTTCCGTCGCGGGCGCGGCGCGTGAGATCGTCGAGCCTGGCGCCAATTTGCTCGAGCGTCAGCGCGCCGGCATCCTTGACGACCGGGACCACGAGGCCCTTTTCGCCGAGCGCGGTACCGACGCCGATGTCGATCGTCGGCGAGATGCCGATCCGGTCAGATTCCCAGCGGCCGTTGATCGCTGGCGCAACAGCCATCGCGTCTGCGGCGGCTTTGACGATGTAGGCAGTGTAGCTGAGCTTCACGCCCTTCGCCGCCATCGCTGCCTTGTGCTGAGCGACCGCGGTGAAATCGGCCTCAAATACGGCGGTGACGTGCGGCTGCTCGGCGACCGCGCGGGCCATGTTCTCGGCGATGGTCAGGCGCATCCGGTCATGGGGGATGTCCTGGCCGGAGAATGCGCGCGGTTGGACCGCCGGCGCCGCTCCCCCGCCGGCGACGGCGCGATCGACGTCTTCGCGGGTTACGCGTCCGTTGCGTCCGGTCCCGGCAATCCGCGACGGGTCGATGCCGTGCTGTTGCACTGCGCGACGGACGGATGGGCTAAGTCTTGTCTCGTGTCCGTTCCCCGGCGCAGGCCGGGGTCCAGGAGTGCCGGCAGGCGCTTCCTCCTCCAAGGGCGCAGAAGGCTTCGCCTCCTGGACCCCGGCCTCCGCCGGGGAACCCGCTTCCTCTTCCGTCGAAATTCGCGCCAGCAGTGCGCCGGGCACGGCCTGGGCATCGGTGTCGAGAACAATCTCGGCCAGCACGCCCGCCGCAGGTGACGGCACCTCTTGCGTCACCTTGTCCGTCTCGAGTTCCACCAGCGGCTCGTTCTCGAACACCAGGTCGCCGACCTGCCGCAGCCACGCGCGCACCACGGCCTTGGTGCCCTCCTGCTCGTCGGGGACGCGAACTTCGATCACGTCAAAACCCCACCAGCCGGTCGATCTCGGCGCGGATGCTGGCCGGTGACGGCAGCGCCCACTCCATCAGCTTGGGATGATGCGGGCTCGGGATGTCGGGCATGGTCACGCGGGCGACCGGCGCGTCGAGGTCGAGGAAGGCTTCGTCGGCGACGACGGCGGCGATCTCCGCCCCGAACCCGCCGGTGCGCAAATCCTCGTGAACGATCAGGCAGCGTCGCGTGCGGCGGACGCTAGCGAGCACCATTTCGCTGTCCCACGGCTGCAGCGTGCGCAAGTCGATGACATCGGCGCTGACGCCCTCGGCGGCGGCCTCACAGCGCGGGACCATCGCGCCCCAGGTAACGATCGTGATGGCGTCGCCCTCGCGCGTTTTCTTCGCGCGGCCGAACGGCAGGACATAATCGTCGTCGGGCCACGGCCGCCGTGCCCAGCTGTCGTCGAGCATCGCGCGATGTTCGAAGAACAGCACCGGGTCGTTACCGCGTAGCGAGCCGCGCAGGAGACCGACCGCGTCCTCGGCATTGGACGGCACGGCGACCTTCCAGCCGGGATTGTGCACGAACTCGACCTCGTTCGTCATCGAATGCCACGGGTCGCCGCATTTGAAAAAGCCGCCCGGCACGCGCAGCACCATCGGTGCGGCGAAGCGGTTGTGCGTGCGCCAGCGCATCGTCCCGCAATCGTGAATCTGCTCGGTCGCCGGCTCGGCATATTTGCGGAACTGGATTTCGGGCACGGGCATGAGGCCGGCGAGCGCCATGCCGACCGCGCGGCCAACGATGCCCTCTTCGTTGAGGCTCGTATCGAACACGCGGTCGCGGCCGAACTTCTCCTGAAGGCCGAGCGTCACGGCATGGACGCCGCCCTTTGGCCCAACGTCCTCGCCGAACACCAGCACCCGCGGATTGCTCTCGAGTTCCTGGTCGAGCACGCGGCGGATCGCGGTGACCATGTTGATGCGCTGGCCGTCGGGTTGCGGGGTATCTGTGGCCGCAGGCGGCTCGAAGCCGCTGTTCCACAAACCGCCGACCTGCTGAAGCTCGCCGTCATAGAAGACGTGGCTCGTCACGGTCTCGGGCGATGAGACGCCGCGGGTCTCGGCCTCGGCCACCGCTGCCTGCACCTGCCACGCGGTTTCCTGCTCAAGGCGATCCCATTGCTCATCGCCGATCTGCAGCTTCGCGACGTGCGCCTTGAGCTTGGGCAGCGGGTCGCGTGCCCACTCGGCGGCAATCTCGTCCGCGGACTTGTAGGCTTGCGTGTCCTGCGCGCTGTGGCCTTCGAGGCGCGGGACGGTGAGCCGAAGCAGCGCCGGCGCGCGGTTGGTCCGGACGTGCGACACCGCGTCGCGGACGAGCTTTGCCGCCTCCTCCGGGTCCGTCCCGTCGCCGTTGAAGATCGTCAGCCCCGAAAAGCTGGCGAGGTTGGCCGCGATATTCTTGCCAGGTGTTTGATATTCCGAGGGAACTGAGATGCCGTAGCCATTGTCCTCGACGTAAATTAACAGCGGCAACTGTTGCGTAGTCACAATAGTTATCGCTGACCAAAATCCTCCCGTTGCGCAGCTTGCGTCGCCGCCGAGCACAAGGGAGATCGCATCGGCCGGCCCTTCTTTCAGGACCTCGTGCTTGTAGGCGATCGCCTGCGCCCAGCCGGCAGCCGGCGTATATTGCGCGCCGACACCGCCGCACATCGGCATGGCGTGTGCGCCGCCGGGATTCGGGTAATTGAACACGACACCGATGTCGCGGCCATCGGAATAACCGCCGGCGAGGCCCATCCCGGAACCAAGCGCGTCCTCGAGCGCGACGCCAAGCGCGAGCAGGACCGGGCGCGAGCGGTAGTAACCGAAGACGCCGTCGCCATCCTTGAGCTGAAGCCCGAGAAGCACCTGCGCCATATCGTGGCCGCGGGCGGAGAATTGATAGAGGACCTTCTTGGCCGGGACGAGTTCCTGTTCCTCGATCCGGTCCATTTCCCGGCTGGTCAGGACCAGCCTCGCGACCTCGCGCCAATCCACGGCGGACACTTTGCCCGGGTCGCGCTCAGCCATGGTCAGGCGTCCAGCGCCTCGACCACGGCGGCGATAAATCGATCAATCTGGCCATCGCTCATGCCGACAACGTTGAAGCGGCCCGAATCCGCCATGTAGATGCCATAGTCAGCGCGCAGCTTCACCACCTGCTGGACGCTCAGCGGCAGCATCGAGAACATGCCAAACTGCCGGCCGATGAAGGCGAGCCGCGGATCCGCCGCCGCAATCCGTGCGCGGACAGAATTGATGCGGTCGCGCATGCCGGCGAGCTCGACCAGCCAGCGCGCGCGAAGCTCGGGATCGTCGAGGATGATCCGGGCGCAGGCCGCGGGATGATCGGGCGGCATCGACCACATTTCCCGGGCGCGCTGGAGCACATGAGTCATTGCCCGCGCGGTCGTTTCCGCGAACGCCGTCTTGAGGAACAGCGAGCCGAGACGGTCGCGATAGCAACTGAAATTCTTGTCGCCGCTCTGGGCGATGATCACTTCGTCGCACTCGGCGAGTGCAAGGCGGACGCCGAACGCATCCTCATCGAGCCCGCGACCGAAGCCCTGGTAAGCGATGTCGATCAGCGGAATGAGCCCGCGATCGCAGACGACACGGACGACCTCGCGCCACTGGTCTTCGCTGAGGTCCGCGCCGGTCGGGTTGTGACAGCAGCCATGGAGCAAGGCGACATCGCCAGCCTCGGCGCCTTCCAGGGCGGCAACCATGTCTTCAAAACGAAGGGCGCCCTGCCCGCGCTCGTAATAAGGATATTCGACCACCTCGAGCCGGACGGCGTTGATGATCGGCGGATGGTTGGGCCAGGTCGGCGCTCCGACCAGAACGCGGGCGCCCGGATTGACGGTCGCGATCAGTTCGAATCCAAGGCGAAGCGCACCGCAGCCGCCCGGCGTCTGCATCCCGGCAATGCGGCTGTCGCCGGCATGCTCCCCGAGCAGGATCGGCCGCAGCAGCTCGGCGAAGCGCTTGTCGCCGGCGCTGCCGATGTACGCCTTGGTGACCTGGGTATCGAGCAGGCGCTGCTCGGCTTCCTTCATGACCTTGAGGATGGGCGTATTGCCTGCGCCGTCGCGGAAGACGCCGACGCCGACGTCGATCTTGTCCGGCCGCGGATCGGCGTTGACCAGGCCGATCAACCCGATCAGCGGGTCCTCGGGAACGGGATTGAGGTCGGCAAGCCCTCTGGCCTTCGCGTCAGTCCGGGTCAGCATGGAACGGCGGATAGCGAAGTCAGGCGTCGTAATCCACTGCGACCCCGTCCCCGAGCGGGACCGACTGGCAGGTTAGCACATAACCGTCGGCCACCTCCTCGTCGGTGAGGCCGTAGCGAGCCGCCATCTCGACGTTGCCGCTGGTCACCTTGGCTCGGCACGTCGCGCACACGCCGGCCTTGCAAGCGAAGGGCGCCGGCAGCCCGGACGCGCGCGCGCTGTCGAGGATATTGCCGGCGGTGAACGGCACCTTGCGCGTTCGCCCATCCAGGGTGACGGCGACCGTCAGGCCCTCGGCCTTGCTTTGCAGTTCCGCAATCTCGGGCGCGAACGTCCCCGCCGGACGGTCAGCGGTGAAGCGCTCGATGTGAATGCGCTCCTTTGCAACGTTGCGGTCGAGCAAGGCGCCTTCGGCAGCGTCCATCATCGGCCCGGGACCGCAGATGAACCAGCCGTCGACGCCCGCCGCGTTGGGGATCAGGGCCGCGATCGCCTCGTCCAGCCGCTCACGGTTGAGCATGCCGTTGAACAGCTCGATGTCCTGCTCCTCGGCGTCGAGGAAATGGTAGATTTCGAGGCGGCCAAGATACTTGTCCTTCAGAGCTGCGAGCGCTTCGAGGAAGATGATCGAGCTGCTGTCGCGGTTGCCGTAAAGCAGGGTGAAGCGGCTGTCGGACTCCTCGCGCAGCAAAGTCCGGATCAGCGACATGACCGGCGTGATTCCCGAGCCGCCGGCGATGCCGACGAGGTGGCGGCTGGCGGTCCCGTCAAATTCGGTCGTGAAGCTGCCGTGCGGGACCATCACGTCGACCGTGTCGCCCACTTTCAGCGAATCGCCGACCCAGTTGGAAAAGAGCCCGCCGCCAATCCGCTTGACGGTCACCATCCAATCGCCGTCGGCCGGCGCGGTGCACAGCGAATAATTGCGCCGAACTTCCTCGCCGTTGACGGTCATACGCAGCGTCAAATGCTGGCCGGCCTTAAACGCAAACGCCTCGCGCAGCTCTTCCGGAATCTCGAACCGGATCGAATTCGCGTCCGCAGTTTCGGGCACGATTTCCCGCACCTTCAGGGAATGGAAGTGGACGCTCATTACCAGGTGGCGTCGGGATAGGTGCGCGGCAGGAACTGCATGACCGCGAGCAGGTGGCCGAGGTGCTCGCTGTGGTGGCCGCGCCGGCCGCCGAGGATCGGCCGCTGGTCGGCCGGCGCTTCGAGCTTCGCTTCGGCGAGGACCTTGGCGATGGCCGCGCGATATTCGCCTTCGAAGGCCCGCGGATCGGCCGCGATGCCCGCATCGATCGCCGCCTGAAGAATCTCATCAACCTCGAACAGTTCGGGGACAAAGCGCCAGTTCCAATCGAGCCCTTCCACCATGCGGAGGGTGCTTTCCTCGGTCCCATCGCCGAGGCGGATCGTCCATTCTGATGCCAGCTCGCGATGGTAGGCGACTTCCTTCACCGCCTTGTGCGCGAACTCGACCAGGAAGCGGTCGCTGGATTGCTGGAGCCGGTTGAACAGCATGTGCTGCCAGGTCGTGTAGAGCAGATGGCGGGCGATGGTCTGGGCGAAGTCGCCGTTGGGCTGCTCGACCAGCAGGCAATTCTTGTAGTCGAGCACGTCGCGGTGGAATGCCAGCTTGTCACCGTCCCCACCGCCGGCCTCGCCGAGCAGCAAGGTCGCCTGCCCAACCAGGTCGAGCGCGAGGTTGGCGAGGCTGATGTCGACCTCGAGGACGGGCCCGTGCCCGCACCACTCGCTGAGTCGCTGCCCGAGGACGAGCGAGTCGTCGCCGAGGCGCAGCAGATAATCGGCGCGCGGATCGACAGCGACGGTCGCCATCAGATGTGCTTCACCTCGTCGGGAATGTCGTAAAAGGTCGGATGGCGGTAGATCTTGCTCTCCGCCGGCTCGAACAGCTCGCCGGCCTGGTCAGGATCGCTCGCGACGATTTCCGCCGACGGCACGACCCACAGGCTCACCCCCTCCATCCGCCGCGTGTAGGTGTCGCGCGCATGGGCGAGCGCGAGCTCCGCGTCAGGAGCATGAACGCTGCCAACATGGCGATGCGCCAGCCCGCCTTTCGAGCGGACGAAGACTTCCCACAGCGGCCAGTCACCCGACAATCCTTGTCCCTCCAATGCGCTCACATTGAGCCTGTCGAAATGCGAGCGCTCCCCTTCGACAAGCTCAGGGTGAGCGCAAGCGGAATTACGCCGCCTTCCTTGCGCGGCGCTTGACCTCATGCGCGGCGGCCGCTTCCCGCACCCAGGCACCATTGTCCCAGGCGTCGCGGCGGGCCTTCATCCGCTCCTTGGCGACCGGGCCTTCGCCGCGCACGACCGCGTAGAACTCGTCCCAATCGATAGCGCCGAAGTCGTAGCCGTCCTTGGCTTCATTCCACTTGAGGTCCGCGTCGGGGACCTTGAGATTGATGAAGTCCGCCTGAGGTACGGTGATGTCGACGAACTTCTGCCTGAGCTCGTCGTTGGTGTCGCGCTTGATTCGCCAGCGCATCGATTGCTCAGTGTTGGGGCTATCCGCGTCCGGCGGTCCGAACATCATCAAGCTCGGCCACCACCAGCGATCGAGTGCATCCTGCGCCATGCGCTTCTGCTCGGCCGTGCCGTTGGCCAGCGCGATCATGATCTCGTAGCCCTGGCGCTGGTGGAAGCTCTCTTCCTTGCACACCCGAACCATCGCCCGGGCATAAGGACCATAGGACGTCCGCTGCAGCGGCACCTGGTTCATGATCGCCGCGCCGTCGACCAGCCAGCCGATCGCGCCGATGTCGGCCCAGGTCAGCGTCGGATAATTGAAGATGGTCGAATATTTGGCTTTGCCGCTGTGCAGCGCCTCGATCATCTGCTCGCGGCTGGTGCCGAGCGTTTCCGCCGCGCAATAGAGGTAGAGGCCGTGGCCGGCTTCGTCCTGGACCTTGGCGAGCAGGATCGCTTTCCGCCGCAGCGAGGGCGCGCGCGAAATCCAATTGCCCTCTGGGAGCATGCCGACGATCTCGCTGTGGGCGTGCTGGCTGATCTGCCGCGTCAGCGTCCGTCGATAGGCCTCGGGCATCCAGTCCTTGGGCTCGATGAACTCGTCGGCCGCGACCCGCGCCTCGAACGCCTCGAGCAGCCTGGGGTCCTCGAGGGACTCGATCTTGGCGGTCTTCTGAAGCTCGGTTGTGTACATGGGGCCGATGTAGCCCTTGGCGCGTCGCGGTTCAAATGGCGACGGTCTCACCGCTGATAGTACGCGAGTAACCGGTGAACTCGGCGATCGGACGGTCTTGCGTCGTTCGGACTGTCACTCGCGTAACGCCCGAGCGCCCGGCGGTCGCGGCCTCGTCCGCTTCGGCAACCAGTGTCTCGCCTTCCTTCGCGCTGCCGAGAAACACAATCGACGCCTGGGCGGCGACGGTTTTTTCGTTCTTGCCGTTGCAGACATAAGCGAAGGCGGTGTCGGCGAGCGCGAAGACCATCCCGCCATGGACAATGCGATGGCCGTTGAGCATCTCGGCCCGCACGGTCATCGATAGCCGCGCGTAACCCGCGCGCACTTCTTCGATGATTATTCCCCAGGCCGGGCCGGTGCCCTCAGCGGCAAGCATGCCATGGGCCACCTGCGATGCGAGTTCGTTTGCGTCCACGCCCTCTCCTTGGCTAGGCCAAGGCATGGCTTACGAGACCATCGACTTCAAGGCGGACAGCGCGGTCGCCCGCATCACGCTCAACCGTCCCGATCGCCTCAACAGCTTCACCGTGCAGATGCACGAGGAATTGCGCGAGGCGCTCGCCAACCTGGGTGACGCAACCGTCCTCGTACTTACGGGTGCGGGCCGCGGGTTTTGCGCCGGACAGGACCTGAACGACCGCGCGGTCGCGCCGGGCCAGACGGTCGATCTTGGCGACACCGTCGATCAATGCTGGAACCCGCTGATCCGGACGCTGACCTCCTTGCCGCAGCCGGTCATTGCGCGGGTCAATGGCGTCGCCGCCGGCGCCGGGGCCAATATCGCGCTGGCGTGCGACATCGTCATTGCCGCGAAGTCCGCCAAGTTCATCCAGAGCTTCTCGGCGATCGGCCTCATTCCCGACAGTGGCGGCACTTGGGTATTGCCCCGGCTGGTCGGCCAGGCGCGAGCACTCGGACTGGCGCTGACCGGCGAACCCCTACCCGCCGAGAAAGCTGCGGATTGGGGCATGATCTGGAAAGCCGTCGACGATGAGGCGCTGGATAGCGAAGTCAATGCGCTGGCCAGCAAGCTGGCGTCACTGCCACCGCTCGGCCTCGCCGCGATCAAGGAAATGATTCGCGGCAGCTGGCAGCATAGCCTCGACCAGGAACTCGATTTGCAGCGCGACGCGATGCGGCGGCTGGGCTTCACCGACGATTATCGGGAGGGCGTTGCCGCTTTCCTCGAAAAGCGCGAGGCCAAGTTTACCGGCCGATGATTATCTCGACGCTGCACAAGTTCATCTTCGCCGCGATTCCGAAGACCGGCACCCACTCGGTCCGGCGCGCGCTGCGCGAACATATGGGTCCGCAGGACATGGAGCAGGTCGGACTATTCGTTCAGAGCCAGCTGCCGATCCCCGACCTGGCCCGCATGGGCCACGGCCACATCAGCCTGGCGCAGCTCCGTCCGTTCATGAAGCCCGAGGATTTCGGTACGTTCTTCAAGTTCGCCTTCGTCCGCAATCCGTTCGACCGGTTCGTGTCATATTCGTCATTCATCACCCGCGAGGTCGGGCATTTCGACCGCGACCCCAAAATGGTCATGCGGCATTTCCTGGCTAATCCGCCGTCGGACCACATCCTGTTCAGGCCACAATATGAGTTTGTGACCGACCAGGATGGGAGCCTCCTCGCCGACTACATCGGTCGGGTCGAGGACATGCAGAAGTCGTACGACGAAATCTGTGCGCGAATCGGCATTCCGAAGGCGACGCTGGACCAGGTCAATTCGTCGCGCAGGGGAAGTTACCGCGACTATTACGACGATGCGCTCGTCGAGGGGGTAGCCAAGCTCTATGCCCGCGACCTAGAATTGTTCGGCTACGAGTTCTGAAGGGCAGCATGTACTCCAACCCGCGCAAAACCCAGTCCGTGCGCCGTCTCGGGACGCTGGACGTAACGCGCCTGCGGGAAGCGGTCCTGGCCATTCCCGAGGCGGAATGGGACGCGGAAAATGCGGACAAGCCGAATCGCTTCGAGGCGCTGACCTCGACCCGGCACATCGTGTTCAGGTTCGTCACCAACTTTATCGACTGGCGAACGTCCTTTGACCGGCCGCTGTGGGCCGGTTGGCGGCCCCTGCTGGAGCCAATTCTCGAGCAGGCGACGGCCGACTATGGGTACCAGCGCGGGGCTTTCCCCAGGGTCATGCTCGCGCGCATGGCGGCAGGCGGGCAAATCGATTCGCACTACGATTCCAACCCCGCCGCGCAATGGCCGCACAAGATCCATGTCCCGCTGGTCACCAACCCCGGCGTGACCTTCTTCGTCGACCAGGTCGGCTACCATTTCGACGTCGGCGAAGCCGTCGAGGTCAACAACATGACCTACCACGCGGTCACCAACCGCGGCGCCACCGACCGCATCCACCTGATTTTCGAGTATTTCGATCTCGACCAGCCCGAACCCGAGTGGATCGAGCCTTTGGTCCAGGCCAACGCCAACTCCTAGGCGCCGGCCTTCATCGCGAAACTCCAAGCCGCGGACGCGAGCATCGGCACGCGAGCGGCCATTTCGGCGGCCTTCGCGGAGCTCGCGGTGCCGTCGATGACGCGCTTCTTGATGCCCTGGACGATGCCCGTGAGGCGGAAAAGATTGTAGGCGAAATACCAGTCGAGCTGATCCGCGACCGGAACGCCGGATCGCGCGGAATAGCGTTCCCCGATCTCGTCCAGCGAGGGAATGCCAAGCGCCCGGACGTCGAGGCCGGCGAGACCGGCGCCGCCGTCGGCGGGCATCATCCACTGCATCGCAAGATAGGAGAAGTCGGCCAGCGGATCGCCGAGGGTCGCAAGCTCCCAGTCGAGTACGGCGGTCAGCGTCCCGTCGCCATCGAACATCACGTTGTCGATGCGATAGTCGCCGTGGACGATGGACGTCCTCGACTGCTGCGGGAGACTTTCGGGCAGAAAGGCGATCAGCCGCTCGACCTCGGGAATGTAGTCCGTCTGCGAGTCGCGATACTGGCGCGTCCAGCGCATGACTTGGCGCTCGAAATAATTGCCGCTCTTGCCGAAATCGCTGAGGTCCGCTGCGTCCGGATCGATGACGTGAAGGTCGGCGAGCGTGTCGACCAATTGCTCATACATGCTCCGCCGGGTCGCCGGATCGAACTCCGGCAATGCGCCATCGGTGTAGGCGCGACCCCTCGCGAACTCCATGACGTAGAAGATCGCGCCGATGACGTCCGGATCCTCGCACGAGGCGAACGGCCGCGGCACGGGGAAGTCGAGCGGGTGGAGCGCGGCGATCAGCCGATATTCGCGGTCGACCGCATGGGCGCTCGGCAGCAACGGCCCGAACGGCTTGCGCCGCAGGACATAGTCACCCGACGCCGCAGCAATCCGGTAGGTCGGGTTGGACTGGCCCCAGGTGAATTTGGTCAGCTCGAACGGACCGAGGAAGCCTTCGACATTGCCTTCGAGCCAGGACCCGAGCGCGGCTTCGTCGACGGCCTGATCGATCGTCGCCTGCCCGCTCACCGGTGCTTCTTATACTCCAGCCGCGCGATCGCCCGGCGATGGACTTCGTCCGGCCCGTCGGCGAGGCGCAGCGTGCGGATCTGCGCGTAGGTGCGGGCCAACCCCACATCCTCAGACACGCCGGCCGCGCCGAACGCCTGAATCGCGTCGTCGATGATCTTCAACGCCATGATCGGGGCCGCGACCTTGATCATTGCGATTTCGCCCTGCGCGGCCTTGTTGCCGGCACGATCCATCATGTCCGCGGCCTTGAGGCACAACAGGCGCGTCATCTCGATGTCGATGCGGGCGTTGGCGACGCGCTCTTCCCACACACCCTGCTCGGCAATCGTCTTGCCGAACGCCGTGCGGGACATGAGCCGCTTGACCATCGCGTCGAGCGCCTCCTCGGCCGCCCCGATGGTCCGCATGCAATGATGGATGCGACCCGGACCGAGCCGCCCCTGGGCAATCTCGAACCCACGCCCCTCGCCAAGGAGCATGTTGGCCGGCGGAACGCGCACGTCGTCGAGCGCAATCTCCATGTGCCCGTGCGGCGCGTCGTCGTAGCCGAACACCGGCAAGTGGCGCTTGATCGTCACGCCGGGCGCGTCGAGCGGCACCAGGATCATCGACTGCTGCTTGTGGGTCTCGGCCGAGGGGTCGGTCTTGCCCATCAGGATCGCGACCTTGCAGCGCGGGTCGCCCGCCCCGCTCGACCACCATTTTCGGCCGTTAATCACATATTCGTTGCCGCGCATCTCGATCCGGCACTGGATGTTGGTCGCATCGGACGAAGCGACATCGGGTTCGGTCATCAGGAAGGCCGAACGGATATCGCCCTCCATCAGCGGCTTCAGCCACTCGTCCTTCTGCTCGCGCGTGCCGTAGCGGTTGATGACCTCCATGTTGCCGGTGTCGGGCGCGGAGCAGTTGAACGCCTCCGACGACCACAAAATCCGCCCCATCTCCTCGGCGCAGACGGCATATTGGAGGTTGGATAGCGCCGGGCCGTCGAACGCAAAGCTGTCGTCGACCGGGGTCGAACCGCGCGGTGGCGGCGGCATGAACAAGTTCCACAGGCCCTGCGACCGCGCCTTGTCCTTCAACTCCTCGACGACCGGGAGGACCTTCCAGCGGTCGCCCTCACGCTGCTGCGCGTCATAGTCGGGGACGCGCGGGCGGACCTCGGCGTCCATGAAAGCGCGGACCTTGTCGCGCCACTCGGTCTCGGCGGAGCTCAGGCTGAAATCCATGAGACGAGCGCCTATCAGCAACAATGTCAATTGGCTATGAGCAGCGGATGGGCAGGCTAGAGGGCAAGGTCGCGATCGTCACCGGCGCGGCATCGGGGATCGGCAAGGCGACAGTCGAACTGTTCCGTGAGCAAGGCGCTACGGTCGTCGGGGCCGACGTTGGCGATGGCGCGGACGTGCGCTGCGATGCGGGCAGCGAAGCCGGCGTGATGCGGCTGGTCGCGGACGTCGTCACCGAACATGGCGGGCTAGACATTTTCTTCGCCAACGCCGGCATTTCGGGCGGCCTCGCGTCGATTGCCGAGCAGACGGCCGAGGACTGGGCCGAGATTCTGCGGGTCAACCTGATCGGGCCATTCCTGGCGATCAAATATGCGGGTCCCGCAATCGCCAAGCGCGGTGGCGGATCGATCGTTTGCACCGCGAGCGTGGCGGGCATCCGCAGCGGCGCGGGAGGCGCGGCTTATTCCGCGTCCAAGGCGGGCGTCATCAACCTCGTGACGACGGCGGCGCAGCAACTCGCGGGCAGCGGCGTGCGGGTCAATGCCATCTGCCCGGGGCTGATCGAGACAGGCATGACCGCGATGATTTACGAGATGGCGCGCTCGAGCGGGCAGGAGCAAAGGATCGGCGAGCTCAACCCGCTCGTCCGTGGCGGCGAGCCGGCGGAAATCGCTGAGGCGGCGCTGTTCCTGGCCTCGGACGCGTCGAGCTACGTCAACGGCGCCGCGTTAGTGGTCGACGGCGGGCTGGCCAGCAGTCACCCGACCACGCGGCGGTTCGATATCCGGATGCTGTAGAGTGACGATCTCATTCTATGACTCAGCGCGGGTCGAGGAACTGCTCGATTATCCCGGCTGCATCGACGCGATGCGGCGCGCGATGATTGCTTTGTCGACGGGAGAACGAGCCCAGCCGTTGCGACAGATCTGGCCGGTCGGCGACGGCCAATTGTGGGGCATCATGCCCGGCGATCTTACCGCGCTCTCGACCTTCGGTGCGAAGCTGGTCAGCGTCTTTTCCGATCCCGAGCGGCCTGGCTGTACCCGGCACCAGGGCGTGGTCGTCGCCTTCGACGGTGAGACCGGCGCGATCAGCTGCATCGCCGATGCCGAGTCCATCACCAAGATCCGCACCGCCTGCGCGACGGCGGTCGCGACGGACGCCCTGGCGCGCAAGGATGCCGCGGTGCTTGCCATCTTCGGGACGGGCGTCCAGGCCGAAGCCCATCTCCATGCGCTGCCGCTGGTGCGGCCGTTTCGCGAGATCCTGCTGTGGGGACGGTCGGCGGACAAAACGCAATTGTTCGCTGAGCAAATGAGCGAGAAGATCGGACAGCCAGTCACGGCCGTCTTGAACGGTCGCGAGGCCGCCGCAGCCGCTGCTGTGATTTGCACCGTTAGTTCGTCGCGCGAGCCGGTGCTCCTGGCCGACTGGGTGAGGCCCGGCACGCACATCAATCTCGTCGGCTCGAGCATGCTAGGGCCGGTCGAGGTCGACTCCGCGCTGGTCGCCAAGGCGCGTTACGTCGCCGATTACCGACCCGGTGTCCTGGCCCAGGGGTCGGAGCTAGCGGTCGCTCGCGACGCCGGCCTGGTCGATGATTCGCACGTGATCGCCGAGATTGGCGAAGTCCTCGCCGGCCGCGTCCGGGCGCGCGAGAATGACGAGCAGATCACCATCTATAAGTCGCTCGGCCATGTCGCGCAGGATCTCGCGGCGGCGGCTTATTTACGCGAACGAGACGGCGCTTGAACCTAGGCCACCAGCTCCGCGAACTTGGCCAGGTCGATGTTGCCGCCCGACACGACGCAGACAATTGGGCCTTTAAGCGACTGATCATGAAGCGCGGCGGCAAGCGATAATCCACCTGCGCCTTCGGCAATAGTCCGCGATTTTTCGGCGATCAGGCGCATCGCTTCAACCGTCTGGTCGAGGGTGACGGTGATCGACCCATCGACCACGGGCTGCATCCGTCGCCACATGCGCTCGATCACACTCTTGCCGCCGGCGCCATCGACGAAGCTCGCCTGCCACGCCTCGAACTTGCTCGGGGCTCCCTCACGTAGCGACAGCGCGTAAGGCGCCGCCGTCTCGGGCTCGGCGCCAAGCACTTTCGCGTCCGGCTTCTTCGCCTTAATCGCGCTGCCGACACCGGTGATCAGCCCGCCCCCACCGATCGCGCAAATGACGGTGCGGACGTCGGGCAAGTCCTCGATGATTTCGAGCCCCATCGTGCCGTGGCCGGCGATGAAATCGTGATTGTCGAACGGGTGAATGAAGGTCGCGTCGAGCCCCGGAAACTCGTGGCTTTCCGCCGCGACCCAGGCGCGTTCGTAGGACACGGGCACGATCGTCGCGCCGAGCGCGCGCATCCGGTCGAGCTTCGTCTGCGGCGCGGTCTCGACCGCGACCACGGTACACGGCACGCCATAGCTGCGCGCGGCATAGGCAACGCCCTGCCCGGCGTTGCCGGCGCTGATTGTCCACACCCCCTTCGCGCGATCGGCGTCGGACAGATTGGCGACGGCGTTCGATGCGCCGCGAATCTTGTAGGCGTTGGTCGGCTGGAGGTTCTCAAGCTTGAGGTAGATGCCGTCGGCGAACTGGACGAGCGGCGTACGCAGCACCGTCCCGGAAATCCGCCCGCGTGCGGCCTCGATGTCGGCCAGCTCGATTGGCCGTACGGGTGGAATCATCGCCCTCTCCTGCTCGCCCCAAACTTCCTCTAAGGGGCGCTCATGAAAACACCACAGCTCCTGAATTACGAGCGCGATCGGTGGATCGCGGGCGACGGCAATCTTAGCGAACTGACCAGCGCGATCGATGGCGCGCCGGTGGCGCTGACCGGCTCTGGCGGCGTCGATTTCGGCGCGATGCTGCGCCACGCCCGCGAGGTCGGCGGGCCGGCGCTGCGCAAGCTCACGTTCCACGAACGTGCGCGGATGGTGAAGGCGCTCGGCCTCGCGATCATGGCCCGCAAGGAAGAGCTGTACGAGCTCAATTATTTGACTGGTGCGACGCGCAAGGACGGCTGGATCGACATCGAGGGCGGTGCGGGGACGCTGTTCTCCTTCTCGTCGAAGGGCCGCCGGGAATTGCCCGACGCGCACGTGCTGCTCGACGGCCAGCTCGAGCCGCTCTCCAAGCAGGGCACGTTCGTCGGCCAGCACATCTACACCTCGCTGCAGGGTGCGGCGGTGCACATCAACGCGTTCAACTTCCCGGTGTGGGGGATGCTGGAGAAGCTCGCGCCGACCCTGCTTGCGGGCGTGCCGGCGATCGTGAAGCCGGCTTCGGCGACCGCCTACCTGTGCGAAGCCGCGTTCCGGGTCATGATCGAGGCAAACGTCCTCCCCGCAGGCGCGATCCAGCTGATCGTTGGCGGCGTGGGCGACCTGTTCGATCATTTCACCGGTCAGGACGTGGTCAGCTTCACCGGCTCGGCTTCGACCGCGCTCAAGCTGCGGACGCACCCAACGGTGGTGCGCGAGTCGGTCCGCTTCGTCGCTGAACAGGACAGCCTCAACGCTTCGCTGCTTGGCCCGGACGCTGCGCCGGGGACGCCCGAGTTCGACCTGTTCATCAAGGAAGTCGCGACCGAGATGACGGTCAAGGCGGGGCAGAAATGCACCGCGATCCGCCGCGCCATGGCCCCGGCCCAATATCTCGATGCCGTACAGGAGGCGCTGAGCGAGCGGCTGGCGAAGACCAAGGTCGGCGACCCGCGGGCCGAGGACACGCGCATGGGGGCGCTGGTCAGTCTCAGCCAGCGCGACGACGTGCGCGGGAAAATCGCTGAGCTCGAAGCGGCGGGCGCACGGATTGTCGCCGGCGATCCCGCTGCTGAGCCACCGGTCCCAGGCGGTGCTTTCCTGCCGCCGGTGCTGCTCCGCACCGACGACCCGTGGGGCAATAATGCGGTCCACGATTGCGAGCCGTTTGGACCGGTCTCGACCATCATGCCCTACAGGGACATGGCCGACGCGATTGCGCTCGCCAATCGCGGCAAGGGCAGCCTGGCGCTGTCGCTCTTCACGCATTCGCCCGACGCCGCGCGCGAGTTCATCCAGGGCGCTGCCGCCTACCACGGCCGGATGCTGGTGATCGACCGGACCAACGCCGCCGAATCGACCGGCCACGGCTCGCCTCTGCCGGTACTGGTTCACGGCGGGCCGGGCCGGGCCGGCGGCAGCGAGGAGATGGGCGGGGTGCGCGGCGTGAAGCATTACATGCAGCGCACCGCGATCCAGTCGTCGCCGGCGATGATCGCCGCAATCACCGAGCAATATGTGCCCGGCGCACCCAAGCATTTCGTCGACGTCCACCCGTTCACGCTGAAGATGAGCGGACTCCACATCGGCGATACGTGGAAGACCGAGCCGCGCACGGTCACCATCGAGGACATCGAGCATTTCGCCGAATTCACCGGCGACAAATTCTACGCCCACATGGACGAGGAAGCGGCCAAGGCGTCGCCGATCTTCGAGGGCCGGGTGGCACACGGCTATCTCATCCTGAGCTTTGCCGCCGGCCTCTTCGTATGGCCCGACCCGGGGCCGGTTCTGGCCAATACGGGCCTCGAGAACTTGCGTTTCCTGACCCCGCTCTACCCGGGCGATTCATTGCGCGTGGAGCTGACCGTCCGGGCGAAGTCGATCAAGTCGGAGGAGACCGGTCAGGTCAAATGGGCGGTGGAAGTGTTCAACCAGAAGGACGAACTGGTCGCGACCTACGACCTGCTGACTGAGAATGTGCCCTAGCCGTGGCACTTGCGTCGGTGCGGATCGTTCGGTGGTCGTAATTCCTTGGAGGGAGACGACCATGAAAGTCAGCGACGTGATGACCCGCGAGGTCCAGACGATCAGCCCGAACCAGACCGCGAAGGAAGCGGCGAGTTTCATGCTGAGTACCGATTCCGGGTCGATCCCGGTGACCGACGGCGAGCGGCTGGTCGGCATGATCACCGATCGCGACATCGCCGTGCGCGGCGTCGCCAAGGGCTTTGCCCCGGACACGCCGGTCAGCGAACTCATGACCAGAGACTGCATCACCGCGCGCGAGGACGACGATGTGTCGACCATCGCATCGAAGATGAGCGAAGCGCAGGTGCGCCGACTTCCGGTGATCGACGGTGACGAGAAACTGTGCGGGATCGTCAGCCTGGGCGACCTCAGCCGCGATGGCGACGACCAATCAGCGTCGCAGGCGCTCGCCGGGATCAGCCAGCCGGGCGGCCAGCATCAGCAATAAAGCGCGCTAGCGCGAGGTGATCTCGCCGATCGTCTGTTCGATTAGCTTGGCGTCGGTCGCGGCGTCGTGCCGCTCGGCGATAAGCCGCGCGGCGGCCTTCGTGGCCGCGTCGGCGGCGGAGGCGCGAAGTTGCTCGACCGCGGCGCGCTCCTCGGCCGCGATCTTGTCCTCGGCCATACGCGCGCGACGCTCGATCAGCGCCTCGGCGTCGGTCTTGGCCTTGGCGACGATCTCGTCCGCTTCATGCTTGGCGCGCTCGAGCAGGGCCGCACGATCCTTGTCGACGGCTTTGGCCTTCTTCTCATATTCGGCCTTGAGCGCCTCGGCTTCCTTGCGCAGATCCTCGGCCTCGGCGAGTTGCTCACGGATCAACCGGATCTTGTCGTCGAGTGCCCGGCCAACGGCTGCCGGCACTTTCTTCCAGATGAAAAGGGCGAATACGACCAGCATCGCAATCGCCACCATCGCGCCAGGATCGAAAATCCCGAGGACCGTCGGCTCGTGCTCAACCGCTGGTGCGTGACCGACGGTTTCGGTCGTCTGCTGCTCAGCCATTCATTTCCGCCTTCACGGCCGCCGCTGCGTCTTTGCTATCGACCTTGATACCCGTCAGGCGGGTGACGAGGTCCTGCGTGACTTCGGCAGCCATACCCTCAAGTTCGCTACGCGCTGCAGCGAGCGCCGTGCGGATGCGCTCCTCCGACGCTTCGAGCTTCAGGTTCAGCTTGTCGGCCGCCTTCTTGACCTTGGTCTCGGTGTCCCGTGCGCTGGCCTGCTTGGCTTCGTTCGACAGCTTGGCAGCCTCAGCCCTGGCGGCATCCATGCGCGCCCGCCAAGCCGCTTCTGTTTCATCCGCCGCGACGCGCGCCTGCTGCGCAGCGTCGATGTCGGCCGCGATCCGCTTCTCGCGGTCGTCGACCGTCGCCTGGATCTTGGGAACCATGCCACGGCCAATGACGAAGAAAATGAAGCCGAGGCCGAGCGCCAGCCACAGGAACTGTGACAGCGCGACTTCGGACAGCTGCGCGAGTTGCGGCATCTAAACTCGTCCGTTCGCCTTAAGAGGCGAACATGATGAGCATGGCGATGGCGAAGGCCATCAGGCCGAGCAGCTCTGCGGCGGCGAAACCGATATACAGGCGGCCCTGCTGGCCGTCAGCAGCGGCCGGGTTGCGCAGCGCGCTCTCGAGGAACGAACCGAACACGTTGCCGACACCGGCAGCAGCGGCGCCAACGCCAATGGCTGCGAGACCGGCACCGATGAGCTTTGCAGAAGCGAGATCCATGATTGAACTCCTTTGAAAAATCGAGGGATTAGTGAAGGTTGACCGCGTCGTTGATGTACAGCGAGGTCAGTAGTGCGAACACATAAGCCTGGATAGCGCCGACCAGCAGCTCGAGGGCGCTGACGAAAATAACGAACGCGAAGCAGAGGATGGAGACAAAATAGCCGCCGGCGCTGTTGGCGTTGAGCGCCTGGACGATGAAGTTGCCGAACACGTCGAGCAGGACGTGGCCGGCGAACATCGCAATGAACGGCCGGAGGCCGAGGCTGAACGGCCGGACGAGGAAACTGATGAATTCGATCGGCGCGATGAACAGCTTGAAGATGAACGGCGCGTCCTTGGGCACGAACAACGACAGGAAATGGAGGCCGTGCTTCCAAAAGCCGACGCCGAGCACGATCGCGAAGCTGATCAGCGACATGACGCCAGTGATCGTGAACTGGCTCGTCACGGTGAACGGGTGCGCGCCGGGAATGACGCCGAACGGCATCGAACCGATGAGGTTGGCGAACAGGATGAAAATGAAGGCCGAGAACACCCACGGCAGGTATTTGCGCCCCTCGGGCCCGATGCTGCCGACAACCATGTTGTCGACGAAGCCGGTGATGCCCTCGACCGCGACCTGCCAGCGGCCCGGGATCAGCGCGCGCTTCATCCCGCCCAGCATGAACACGTAAATCGTGCCGACGACGATCAGCAGCCACAGCGCGCTGTTGGTGAAGACGAACGGGTTCCCGCCCTGGAAGCTGCCCACGATCGGCTCGATCGTGAACTGATGCATCGGGTCGATCTTACCGGCCACGCGTTCCTCTTACCTGTCCGTGCCGGGATTCTGCCCCGGCGGCGTTTTTGAAATCCGAATGACGTTCATGACGCCGACCCCGAAGCCGAGGAACAGCATCACCAACATCAACCACGGCTTCGTTCCCAGGAACTTGTCCAGGACGAATCCGACCACAAAGCCGCCGAACGGCGCGCCGACGAGGTGGCTGAGGACCAGCTGGCCGATCCGGTAATTGGGATCGCCCTGCGCCTGAACCTTCTTCGCGGCTTCCGCCTGCTGCAATTTGTCGAGCCGCCGATCGAGCGATTCGAGCCGTGCATCTGGTGGAAGCTTCGGGACCTCGTCGGTTTCATCCTCTGCCATGCATTTCCCCTGTGCGTCGCCCCGGCTGAAATCCACGGGTCAGACGGGTACGAGAAGCATGGCGGAATTCGATACCGCCAAGGCGCCGACCCTTTATGAAGGGGGGTGGCGTTAGTCAACCGCAGCAGTTGCGGTCAGCGGCAGTAAGACGGGACCGGTTGCGCCTGTCCCGGAGCGCGACGTCGCCAGCCACCCTCGGCCAGCAGATAGACTTCACCGACCCGAACCCGCGCGAGCAGCTGGCAGCCCGCCGTAATCCCCACCTCCTGCGGGCTGACGCCCTTGCGCGAAGCAAGGCTGCTGTAGAGCGAACGCCGGCGGATATTGATCGTCGCGACCTGGCTGCGCACCTGCGGCGTTACCGGCGCGGCAATGCCGACATAGCCGTCGTAACGCTCGCCGATTGCGCCGGCGGCGCGGGCCGCTTCCAGGACCGGCGTCTGCGCCAACGCCGCCGGCGCAATCGCGATGAGCACGAAGGCGAGCGCCAGCCTGATCATTTCGGCGGCTGCGGCTGCTGGCCCTGGGGGAAGGCCTGCGGGTTCTGGTTGATCAGCTGCTCGACGTCGCGCTGCAAGCGGACCAGCACTTCCTGCCGGATAGTGACGTTGAGGTTGATCTCGATCGGCTTCTCGGGCGTCTTAACCGAGATGCAACTGGCCAGCGGCAAGCCGGCCAGCGCGACGGCTGCGGCGTAGATCGTTCTCTTGGTCATGCTCATCTCTCAGTCGGTGGGGTTGGAGTGACAGTCTCTTTGACCGGGGTCTGCGTCTTCTGCTGTTCTTCGTCCTCGCGGCGGACCTCGGTGACGATTCCGGGTACGTCCTCCAGCGGGGTCGGCAGGACGGTGCCGATCTGCTCGCGCGGGTCGCGGTAGGACTTTGCGGTCTGAATCAGCGACCGGAACGGCCCCTTGATCGAGATATTGAAGCGGAACGGCACCTTCTTGAAGGCACCCTGGATGATCTTCGAAACGCCGCTGCCGCCGACGAGTCCGAGTTGCTCGATCGTCAACCGCGTCGCGAACTCACCCGCAAGGTCGCCGTCGAGCCGGATGATCATCGAGCGGTAGCGCAGCTCCTTCAGCGCATCGAACGCGGCATTACCAAGCATGCCGAGGTTCGAGCGATTGACCACGCCGACGTAGGACAGGGTCCCGCCGGGCTCCTGCGCGTCCAACCGGCCGCCGACGATGCGCCCGCCATTCTCGTCGAAGATCATGGGCAGCACGCCATCGAATTTACCGGTCGCCGTCAGCTCCTTGAAGCCGAGCGTGTCGACGAAGGTCTTGGCGTCGAGCCCCACCACCTGGAAGGTAAGACGCTTGGCGGTCGGCCGATTGAAGTTGAGCACCGTCTCCTGGAGGATCAGGCGCCCGCCCATGAACGGCCATTCGCCGCGCTCGATCTTGACCAGATTGTCGGGCAGCAATTGGTAGTGAATCACGCCATCTTCGACGAGGATGCCGGGGTTGATCGACTTGGCCGTCAGCACCTGCCCCGGCGGCGTCGTCAGGCCGAGCAAATCATCGAAGTGGATGGTGCCGCTGAGCCCTCCGACCGGGCCGAACGGCGCGGCGAGATCGAGGTTGGCGGTGGTAAAGTCGCCGGTCGACGTAACGTCACCAGTGGCGCCCCAGTTGATCCGGCCCTGGCCAGTAATCGTGCCGTTGACGAGCGCGATGACGCCTTGAGCCAGCCGGCTCAGTTCCTCCGGCTGAAGTCCTTCGTTGAAGGTGAGGCCTGGGACATCGAGCGTTGCATGGCCCGCACCGCTCGACAGCCGATGCTCGATCGCGACGTCGGTGACGCGCGTGCCGTCGTGCATCAGCGAACCGTTGGCCCGGACGTAATCGCCGGCGAGCGTGAAGCGGACGTCCTTGCTCATCAGCGGATAGAAGCGCGGGTTCGGGTCGCGATCCGATACTGTCAGCGCGCTGGTCACGCTGAGGTCGCCGTGATGGACCAGCCATTTGCCCGACGCGTCACTCAGCAACAGCGGGACATTGCCGATCGTCGCCTTGCCACCCCCGAATGTGCCGCTGACGCCGGAGCCGACGAACGAACCGACCAGCCGGCCAGCGTTAAAGGCGATCGGCGAAGCCGGCTTGCCCAGCCGCATCGCGAGCTGGTTCACGCTGAATTGCTTGCCGACGATCTGGCCGCCAGCCGCGCGGAGGCTGAGGGGTGACTTGCCGAGCCGCCCATTGAGCACCGGCCCGCTAAAGCGAGCATTGGCAAGCAGGGGGCCGCCCGGCTGCTTGGAAACAATCGCGGGCCCGACCGGACAGATCGGCAGCCGCGTCGAGTTGAGCTGCAGTGCGCCGGTTTGCAAATAGTTGAAGCTGACCACCGCACAGCTGGTGCCGAACGCAAAGCTGCCGCCGCGCCCGATCCGCCCGTCGATCGGGATGCGCAGCGCCTGCACGCGGCCGTCGGGGAACGGGCCATCGAGCTGGGCCGCCGAATGAAGTTCGGTTGAGCCGTCTGGCGCCGCCGCGAAGCGGATCGGAGCCATCGACAACCGCGACCCGTGGGAGGTGTAGGGCGCGATCTCGGCGACGCCGCTCATCGGCCCGCCTACCCTCGCCTGGCGCAGGCTGACGCGACCGTCGGGAAGCCCGCCGCCGGCCATTTGGATAGTGCTGTCGATGCGCAGGCCGCCCGCCGGCCAATAATAAGTCACGCCGCTTCCGCCCTCGACGCGGGCTTTGGCGCCGCCCGGCCCAAGGATATTGGCGTGGTCGATCCGTACCGCGCCGCCGCCGGGAAAATTGACGACGCGCAGCTGACCCGCGGCGTTGAAGTTGTGCGCCGTCCGGCCAATCGCATCCCCGATGGCTGTGGCGATCGGCCCGATCGGCGTTTTGGCGGCGGCGGCCAACGGCTGGGTCACCCCTGCGAGCATCGATGGGGCGAGACTCGCGCTGTCGGCGGCGAAATCGCCGAGCAGGGTGAACGTCCCGGTGCGGCTGCCGAGCCGGTAGCGGGCATTGAGCCGCGTCCGGTCGGCATAAATCGTCGCCATCCGCGACTTCTGCGCGGCCAGACGGACGTCGCCGCGGACATCGGTGAGTGGCCCCTTGTAGGTCAGGTCGCCGGTGAAAGCGGCCAGTCCGTTGGCGCCAGCCGTCAACGTTCCAATCGCCATTCGGCCGCTACCATCGATGCTGGTAAAGCTCTCGTTGAAACGGGCCCTGGCGTCGAAGCGTGGGGCGACGATGTCGAACCGGCTTGCCGGGCAGACAAAGCGATCGAGGACGACGGGTCCGTCGATCCCCGGCCGCCGCGCGACCACCGTCACGGCAACGTTGGCTCGGAGGTTCACTGCGGCGCAGCGGCCCGGTACCATGCGCGGGCTGGCGAGCGCAGCACGGCCCCGGAAGCCGCCGCTGAGCTTACCATTGCCCTCCAATGCGACGCCGAGCGGACCGAACGGCGTTGCCAGGGCAATCGTGCTGTCGGCGATGTCGAGCGTGATGTCGGGCAGTGCGAACGGCTTGTTGCTCGGCGGTGGAAGCAGCTTGTCGATCTGGCCCCAGCTCACCTTGCCGTGGACCATGCGTCCGCGCAGCCGCACCCCGCGCGCGACGACGCGATAGACCTTGAAGCTGCCGTTGAGCTTCAGCTGCATCTGGATGATCGCGTGGCGGGCGGTGACGTCGGGATTCTTCGGATCGCCGATGACGAGGTTGCTGACTTCCTGCGTGCGCAGACCGACGCGGTCGAGGTGATAGCTCGCCTGGACCCCACGCTGCTCGAACTCGTCTTTCAGATAGTGAGTCGCGATCGGTCGGCGCTGGATCCACAGGATGCCGATCGCGACGACCAGCAGCGCCATCGCGGCGGCAGCGGTCAGCCCGGCGACGCGCGGCCAGCGCCGCGCGCGGCCACGCGGCCGGTCGCTTTCAGGCTCATCAAATGCCGGCCGCTCCACCATTGGTTTCTACTAACCCCTCCCGCCCAACGCCGTTCCAGATGCGGCATGACCACTTTTCGATGGCGCGCAACTGTGGTTCATTGCGGCTGCTCGGTCCGTGGCCTCGAGAGGGACGGCATGACCGGGCGCGCCACGAATGACGACGAACTACTTACCGGCGGCCACCGCGCACGATTGCGGAAGCGCTTGCTCGATGCCGGGCCGGCCGGAATCCTCGATCACGAGTTGGTCGAATATCTCCTCGCCCTGACTATTCCGCGGGTCGACACCAAGCCCCTCGCCAAGCGCCTGCTGCACGACTTTGGAGGCATTGGCCAGTTGCTCGGGGCAAGCACCGATACCTTGCGTCGCGAAGGCCTCACCGACCCGACAATCGCCGCACTAAAGATCGCCGAGGCCAGCGCGCTGCGGCTACTGGAATCGCGGATCGAACGTGGGCCGGTGCTGTCGAGCTGGGACGCGTTGGAAGCCTATCTCCACGCCGCGATGGCCCACAAGCGAGTCGAGGAAGTGCGGATCCTGTTCCTCAACGCCAAGAACAAGCTGCTCGCCAACGAGGCGCTGTGGCAGGGCAGCGTCGACGAAGCCTCGGTCCACGTCCGCGAGGTCATCGCCCGCGCCCTGGCGCTCGGCGCAACCGCCCTGATCATCGTTCACAACCACCCGAGCGGCGACCCGACTCCGAGCCAGCAGGACATCCGCCTGACCCGGGACTTGGTTGAGGCCGGCCGACACATGAAAGTCGTCGTGCACGATCACGTCATCGTCGGCGCGGAGGGACGGACCAGCCTTCGCTCGATGGGGCTAATTTGAGGCTTAACACTCTAGACACACCCGCATGTTACGCCTTCGCCACCGGCAAATATGGCAGCGAACCCTCTTCCGTCCCGACAGGACCCTGATCCGTTCGCGGATCGTCGTGCTTATCCGCGGGTTTCGGTAGCGCTGCCTGCCTTCCTGCAGGCGGGGAACGCCCGCTCTTCCGTCCAGATCATCGACCTTTCAGCGGGCGGCGCGAAGCTCAGGTGCCCGGCCGAGCTACCCGTCGGCGCGACAGTCTTGCTCGATTGTGGAACGTTCGTGCGGACAGCGGTCGTTCGCTGGCAGACCGACGGACTGTCCGGCGTGTCCTTCGAAAGCGAACTGGACGCCCGGGAAATGTCGGCGCTGGTCGACCGCTCGCAAGCGCTCTCCGACTGGATGGAGCGCGACTAACGATTGATCGCGGTGATCCGGACCGGCCCGGGCGGCGAGCAACTTTCATTTGTGCAACGGTGGTCGAACCACAGCTGCCCGTCGCCGATCATCACTCCTTGGTCACGGCCGAACAGGCGCTCGAACCGTTGGTCAAGGATGGCCTGGCGCACGGACGGGGTGAAGATGCGCTCGTAATCGCGCTTCACCGAACCGGCATCGCGGTAAACCTGGCTCTTGCCGTTCGAATTCACACGCAGCGGCAGAGCGACCAGCTTGACCACCGCGGCCCGATCATTGGCGCGGACCGCCGACTGCAATTGGCTGAGGAACGACCGATAGGCGCGGTCCTGCATCACCCAGCTCGGCGCAGCCGGAGCTTCCTCTCGCATCGGCAGGCTGTTCAACGCATCGGCCCGATCCCGCTCTGCGGATACGCCTGGCTGCCGGATACGCGACCCGGTGACCACGAGATCACCTGACGTGGCGCCCTCCGCAACCTTTTGCGCAACCGGGGCTGGTGGCGGGGGCGGTGGTGGCGGCGGCGGTGGTGGTGGTGGTGGTGGTGGTGGTGGTGGTGGCGCCGCGGCAAGCTGCGCTGCGGGCGCCTCGTCGGCTTTGGCGTCAGCTTCGTTCGCGACCACTGGCGCCGGCACCACGGTCGATTTTGCGACGTCGGGCGCTGGTTGTCCGTTCGCCTTGAGTTGCGTCGGTTGAGACGGAGCAGCTGGCTTGCCAGGCGCGTCGGGCGAATAGCGCATCGCCGGCGGTGTGGCGGTTCGCGAGGCGACTGGAGAGGACGATTCGGTCGGTGGATTGAGTGCGCCGTTCTGGATTGCGATCCAGGTTGCCGGAACCCCGATCACGGCAATTAGTGCGAGCGACATGGCCATCGCGAATTGCGGCTGGCGGCTTCGTGCCCACCACCCGCAGGACGCGGCGGGCCGCCCCGGCCTGGCCGGTTCGGGTTCGCCATCGAATTTGCGCAGCGCCGTCGCGATTGCCGCCTCGCGCTTGTCCGGCCGCGGCGGCGGCGGATTGGGCAGCGACAATGGGTCGTCGGGCGGCATCGGGAGTCTCCATAGCGGCAATCCGCCGTCGGTCGAAGGCCGCCGCCGAACTTCGGCAGCGGCCCCCTTCCCTACTCCTCGAGCCGGGCGAGCGTGCTCGCGCTCTTCGCCGCACGCACGAGCTGGACGAACTCGCGGCGGTAACCGAACTCGTCACGCCCGCGCGCCGTCTGCGCGATGTTCAGCACGTCGTCATAAGTGAACGACCCACTGTGCTTGCCGCCGCGCAGCAATTCAGCGAACGCGGCGACCGCAACCGCGAAGCGCGCGTCCTGAGGCGCAGCCGCGAAGGTACGCGCTTCGGAATTTGCGTCAATCGGGGTGGAAATCAGCCGGCTGGTGTCCGACTTGGGCAGCTTGTAGCGGATCTTGACGAAGCCGAGTTCACGGCCAGTCGCGGCGACCGCCAGCGGCCGCCCGTAGCGTAGCTCATCAGTCGCCCGCGGGCCGCCGACCGGCGTCACTTCGTACAGCGCCGTGACGGTCTGGCCTGATCCGACATCACCCGCGTCGATCTTGTCGTTGTTGAAATCGTCGCGGTTGAGGAGGCGGGTTTCGTAGCCGATCAGGCGGTACTCGGCGACCGCCGCCGGGTTGAACTCGACCTGGATCTTCACGTCCTTGGCGATGGTGAACAGGGTCGAGCTCGCTTCCTCGACCAGCGTCTTCCGCGCTTCGTTGAGGGTGTCGATGTAGGCCGCGGTGCCGTTGCCGTTCTGGGCCAGCGTCTGCATCAGCGCATCGTTGTAATTGCCCATGCCGTAGCCGAGTACCGACAGGAACACGCCCTTGCCGCGCTCACGCTCGATATAGCCCTTCAACTCCTCCTGGTTGGTGATGCCGACGTTGAAGTCGCCATCGGTGGCGAGGATCACGCGATTGACGCCGTTCGGGTCGAGATTGGCTTCGGCAAGGTTGTAGGCTTGGCGGATGCCCTCGGCGCCGGCTGTGCCGCCGCCCGCGCCCAGTTGCTCGATGATCCCGCGAATCCTTGCCTTCTGGCTGACCGGAGTCGGCTCGAGCGCAGTCCCGGCGTAACCGGCGTAGGTCACGATCGCGACCGTATCGCGCGGGTCGAGCTCGTCCAGCAGCATTTCGAGCGACTGCTTCACCAGCGGGAGCTTGTTGGGCTCCTGCATCGAGCCCGACGTGTCGATCAGGAAGACGAGGTTGGCGCGCGGCCGGCTCGCCTTGTGGACTGAATAACCCTTGATCCCAATGCGGACGAGCTTGCGCCCCGGCGACCACGGCGACGGCATGACCGAGACGTTGGTCGCGAACGGCTGTGCGGTCCCCTTCGGCCCGGCGTAATCATAGGGAAAATAATTGACCAATTCCTCAGTTCGGACCGCAGCCGGCTGCGGCAGAACGTTCTGGTTCAGCTGTCCGCGCACCCACGAGTAAGAAGCGGTGTCGACGTCGATCGAGAAGGTCGAGACTGGCTCCTCGCGAGCGATCTTGAACGGATTCTCCGAGGTCGCGGTGAACTTGTCGCGGCCGACGTCATGATAGGGCGGCGACCACGCCTGGTACATGCCGGGAGCAGGAGGCGGCGGAGGTGGTGGCGCCGGCAAGTAATTCATCGCGTCGCGCTCCTGCGCTGCGATGCGCGAGCCGGTCACGACGAGTTCGTCCGCCTTTTGGGCAGCGACTGGCGTCACCGGCGGCGCGACTTCGCCGCTGACATCGGACTTGGCACAGGAAATCACGCAGAATGCGGCGAGGATTGGCCCCACCGAACGACAGAAAAGGCACATGTGAAGCCTCCCCAAGAAACAGCAGGCCCAATCGCCCGCATGTCCCTTCGACGCGGCGGCGCGGAATTTCCTTGGGAAGCTCGCGAAAAATTTTGCGGTTAGCCGGCGAGCATGCGCCGCACCTCGCTCATCCGCCACGAGACGGTCGCTTCGGCGATACCAAGAATTTCCGCAGCTTCCGAATGAGTTAGCTGCTGCCCCACGACCAGCACGGCGGCATCGCGATAGGCGGGTTTCAGCCGTGATATCGCGCTTTTGATCCACACGGCGTCGTACGCATCGCGGCCGTCATCAGCTGGCGCCAATCCCGCGAGGACTGAAAGCTTCTCGGCAAATCCGGAGAACGAGCGGCGCTTCCGCTTGAGATCGCGGCAGGCGTTGAACGTGATGCCGATCAGCCAGGTCGAGAATTTGGCCTCGCGGCGGAAGCTGCCCAACTTTTCGACCAGCGCGCAGCAAACATCCTGGGTGACGTCATCGGCATCGGCGCGTGATCCGGTCAGTTGCCACGCCAGGCCGTGAATCCGGTCGTAATGATTGCGGAGCAGGCGCTCGAACGCGGCGCGATCGCCGCCAACCGCGGCGGCGACCAGCCCTGCATCCGGATCATCGGCCATCGCCGACAACCGTAGCCAGCATTGCGGCGATTTGAAGCATTGAAGCGGATGGCTTGCGTTTAGATGTCGGACCCGAGTTCAGCCAGGAAGCTGGCAATCGCCGGCTCGTCACGCTTGTAGAAGGTCCAGCGCTTGATGCGCTTGGGAATCAGGAAACCGGAATCGACCAACGCTTTGAGGTGCTGAGCAGTGGTCGGCTGGGCCAGACCGAGCTTTTCCTCGATGAAGATCGCGCAGACGCCGTCCTCCACCAGATCGCCGTCGACCTGCGGCGGGAAATTTTTCACCGGATCCTTGAGGAGCGCCAGGATCTGGAGCCGGTGGCGGTTGGCCAAGGCCTTGAGGCGTTTTTCTTTATTCATATCGTTCTATTGCAATATAACGATAACACAATTAGGTGGGGGCCATCAATGACTGGGGAGTCGGCTGGTAGGGACACTTGGACGAAGGAGTCGCTGATGTCTGCCAGTTTCGAAGTCGTACGCTCGGAGAAACTTTCTCCTCCCGTCGGCCCTTTCTCCCCGGCCATCCGCTCCGGCGATTTCCTGTTTTTCAGCGGACAAGTGGGGCAAGACCCAGCGACCGGGAAGCTGGTCGCTGGTGGCGTTGAAGCGGAGGCGCGCCAGCTATTCACCAACCTTGGCGTACTGCTCGATGCGGCTGGCAAATCGTTCGGCGACATTGTCAAAGTCAGTGTGTTCCTGAGGCGCATCGAAGATTTCGCGGCGGTCAACGCGATTTATTCTGAGCACTTGGATCCGCCATTTCCAGCGCGCACGACAGTCGCGGTTGCGGCCCTGCCGCTCGGCGCGTCGATCGAGATCGAACTGCTCGTCCGCGCCTGAACTCCCACCAACAAGGAAGACCAATGCGCTACGATTTCATGATCCTCGACGTCTTCACGGACAGAGCGTTCGGCGGCAACCAGTTGGCGGTGCTCACCGACGCACGCGGTCTTACGACCGAAGCGATGCAGACAATCGCCCGGGAGTTCGACTATCCCGAAACGACTTTCGTGCTGCCGCCGGACAATCCCGCCCACGCGCGGCGAGTCCGGATCTTCACACCAGGCGCGGAACTACCGTTCGCCGGCCATCCCACGGTTGGGACCGCTTGCGCCCTGGTGATGGCCAACCAATGTGCCGTCGGAGACTTCATCCTGGAGGAAGGACTTGGCCCGGTCTCGGTTTCGACCAGGCGGGATGACGAGGCCTTCTCAGCGACGTTGCGCATCGAGCGTGCGCCCGAGGTTCTGGATTCGGTTCCTGCGGCGCAGGACGTGACCGCGGTTTTGTCTTTGCAGCCGGGTGCCGTCCTGCGGGTCTTCTGCGCCGGAATGGGCCCGCGGTTCACCTATGCCCAAGTTGCCTCCCGTGAGATCGTCGATCGCGCCGAGCTCGATCACGAGGTCTGGCGCAGAATCCTCGCCGACAGCTGGGCGGCCAACGTGTTCGTCTTCGCTGGAGAACTCACGGACAAGGCGGAGGTTTACGGCCGGATGTTTGCTCCGAGCCTCGGCATTCCCGAAGATCCCGCGACCGGGGCTGCAGCGGCAGCTCTCGCGGGCATGGCGGCAATTGGCGCGGGCGAGGATGTCAGGCTCGACATCGTGCAGGGCGTGGCGATGGGCAGGCCGAGCTTTCTCAGCGCCACTGCCGAGCTTGAAAACGGCGTAGTGTCCGCTCTTGAGGTTGGCGGCGGCTGCTCGTTCATCGCCGAAGGAAGGATCGAAGTCCCCGACCATTTGCTGGAACAGGACTGGTCGCGTGACCCGAGCCGGCAAGGGGACGTCCGATTGACCGCTGTGCCGTAGTGCGGCGGCGGGCATAGCGAACAGCCAGCGCGATTTGATGCACTGCGGCGGCTCTGCTAGCCGCCCGGCCATGGTCCCACGTTATTCGCGCCCCGAAATGTCGGCCATCTGGTCGGCCGAGAATCGCTACCGCATCTGGTGGCAGATCGAAGTCGTCGCGGCAGAGGCCATGGGCAAGATTGGCATGATCCCGGCCGACGACGCCGCAACGATCCGCAAAGCGTACGATTCGAATGCGCTCGGCGAAATCGACGTACCGGCAATCGATGCGATCGAGGCGGTGACCAAGCATGACGTGATCGCCTTCCTCACCTGGGCCGGTGAAAAGCTGGGGCCCGAACGGCGCTGGCTGCACCAGGGGATGACCAGCTCCGACGTGCTCGACACGACGCTCGCGGTGCAGCTGAAACAGTCTGCAGACCTATTGATCGGCGACATTGACGCGTTGCTGGCGGTGCTGAAGCGCCGCGCGCTCGAGCATAAGCTGACCCCGACCATCGGCCGCAGCCACGGCATCCATGCCGAGCCGACCACCTTCGGCCTCAAACTGGCGCAGGCTTATGCCGAGTTTGACCGCAGCCGGGCGCGACTGATCGCGGCGCGCGACGATATCGCGACCTGTGCGATCTCTGGCGCAATCGGCACCTTCGCCAACGTCCCGCCGGAAGTGGAGGCGCATGTCGCCGCAGAGCTTGGCCTCACCATCGAGCCGGTCTCGACCCAGGTCATTCCCCGCGATCGGCACGCCTTCTTTTTCGCGACGCTCGGCGTCGTCGCCTCGTCGATCGAGCGGCTGGCGACGGAAGTCCGCCATCTCCAGCGCACGGAAGTGCTCGAAGCGGAGGAATATTTCTCGCCGGGGCAGAAGGGCAGCTCGGCCATGCCCCACAAGCGCAATCCGGTGCTGAGCGAAAACCTGACGGGCCTCGCGCGGATGGTCCGCGGCTACGTCACGCCGGCCCTCGAAAATGTCGCGCTGTGGCACGAGCGCGATATCTCGCACTCGTCGGTGGAGCGGTTCATCGGGCCCGACGCGACGATCACGCTGGATTTCGCGCTCGGCCGCTTGACCGGTTTGATGGACAAGCTGGTCGTCTACCCCGAGCGGATGCTGAAGAATCTCGACCGGATGGGCGGCCTCGTCCATTCGCAACGGGTCATGCTGGCGCTGACCCAGGCCGGGCTTAGCCGCGAGGACTCCTATGCGCTCGTCCAGCGCAACGCGATGAAGGTGTGGGAATCCGACGGCCAGCTATCACTTCTTGCTCTGCTGAAGGCCGACGCCGACGTCTCGCAACGCTTATCGGGGGACGAGCTCGACGCGCTGTTCGACCTCGACCATCATTTGAAACACGTCGACACGATCTTCTCGCGCGTCTTCGGCTGACGTAGTCTCTTCTCGTGGACCAGGGCATTCAACCGTGCGGCTATCTGCTCGAGCTGTCGCTCGACTGGATCGTGCTGCGCGCGTCGGAGAACGTCCACCACCTGCTTGGGGAATCGCACGTCACGCTGATCGACGAACCGCTCGGGCGGTTCGTGCTGTCGCAACCGCTGCATGACCTGCGCAATCTGTTCTCGCGGCTGAGCGGGACCACCGGCATTGCCCGCGCCTATCGCATCTGCCTGACCGACGATCGCCAACTGGTCGACATCGCCTTCCAGCAAGTCGATGAGCGGGTGCTCCTGGAGATCGTGCCAAGCCCGAAGGAAGGGCTCGGCGAAGCCTTCGGCTCCGTCGGCGGACTGATCGACGGCCTTGGCCGGGCGAGCGGCCAGGCGCTCCTCGACGGCGGAGCGCGGCGCATGCGCGCGCTCACGAACTTCGATCGGGTGACGCTCCTCGTTGGCGATGCCAAGGCGACAAGCAGCCGGACCGGCGTGCCGTTCCGTGAGGGCGCTAATGCGACCCTCGGAGACGATTTCCCGCTGCTGGTCTCCGAGAATGCAGCCGGAGCCGTCCCGCTCTTTCCCCGTGAGGACGACGACTCCGCAGCGGGGATGGCCTTGCTCCGGGCGCCTTCCGCGACCCAGGCGCAAGATCTCAGCGAGCGGGGATTCGCCTCGACGATGCGCGTTCCGATGCTGCTCGACGGCGAGACAGCCGGCGAGTTCCGGATGGCGCACACCAAGGCGCGCCGGCCGAATTTCGAGGAGCATGCCGCCGCCGAGTTGTTCGCCCAGCTGTTTGCAATGCGGATGGAAATCGCCCGGCTGGGCGGGGTCAGCTAAGCGCCGAAATAATCTCGTGCCCGGGCGAAAAAGCCTTTCGCCGCCGGGCATTCGTCACCCGTTTCCGTGTCGCGGAACTCCTCTAGCAGCTTCTTCTGCTTGGCCGACATCTTGATCGGGGTTTCGACGAGGATGCGCGCGACCAGGTCGCCGCGCCCGCGCCCATTGAGAACGCTCATCCCGGATCCCCGATGGCGCAACTGTTCGCCCGACTGGACGCCGCCCGGAATCTTGATGTCCACCTTGTTGCCGTCGACACCCGGTAAACTGATCGAGCCACCCAACGCCGCGGTTGTGAAGGTGATCGGAACGTCGGCGACCAGCGTTGTCCCCTCGCGCGCGAAGATCGGATGCCGCTTCATGTGGACAAACAGGTACAGGTCGCCGCTAGCTGCGCCGCGCACCCCAGCTTCACCTTCGTTGGCCACGCGGATGCGGGTGCCTTCGTCGACTCCGGCCGGGATTTTGACCGAGAGCTTGCGCTGCAGCACCGCGCGGCCTTCGCCGTGGCAATTCGTGCACGGATCGGAGATCACTTCGCCCGAGCCGCGGCAAGTTGGGCAGCTACGCTCGACCACGAAGAAGCCTTGCTGCGCCCGGACCTTGCCCATGCCGCCGCAGGTCGAACAGGCTTGTGCGCACTGATCGGCCTTGGTGCACCCGCGGCCCTGGCAGGGTTCGCAGCGCGCCAGCGATTCGATTGTCACCGTTGTCTCGGTCCCGGCGAACGCCTGCTCGAGGGTCAGTTCAAGGTCGTAGCGCAAGTCGGCGCCGCGGCCAGCGTTCTGGCGGGCGCCACGCGGGTCCATGAACTCGCCGAAGATGGTCGAGAAAATGTCAGAGAAACCTTCGAAACCACCGCCGCCGAAGGGGTCGCCCCCGCCATTGCCGTTGAAGGCCGCCTTGCCGAAGCGATCGTAGGCAGCCCGCTTCTGCGGGTCCTTGAGGACATCGTACGCCTCGCTGATCGCCTTGAAATGCGCTTCCTTGTCGGTGCAACCGTTGTGCCGGTCCGGATGGTGTTCCTTCGCCAGACGACGATAGGCAGCCTTGATCGCCGCGTCGTCCGCCCCGCGCTGGATTCCCAGAACCTCGTAATAGTCCTCGCTGACCATCACGCCTCCCCGTTACGCAACTGGCGGCGCCGCCCCCTCGACGGAATGCGGCGCCGCGCGATCATCAGCCCTTGTTCTCTTCGTCGACTTCGGAGAATTCCGCGTCGACGACGTCTTCGTCGCTCGCCTGACCTTCCCCAGCCGCAGCTTCCTCACCCGCGGGACCAGCCGCACCTTCGGTCTCGGCTTGCTGCGCTTTGTACATCGCTTCACCGAGCTTCATCGCCGCCTGGGTCAGCGCGTTGGTCTTCTCGGTGATCTGATCGGTATCGCCGCCCTCAAGCGCGGTCTTGGCTTCCGCCAGCGCTGTCTCGATCTCGGTCTTCACCGACGCATCGACCTTGTCGCCATGTTCGGCGAGCTGCTTCTCGGTCGAGTGGACCAGGCTCTCGGCGTTGTTCTTCGCCTCGGCAGAAGCGCGCCGCTTCTTGTCGTCCTCGGCGAACTGCTCGGCTTCCTTGACCATCTTCTCAATGTCGGCGTCGGCCAAGCCACCCGAAGCCTGGATGCGGATTTGCTGCTCCTTGCCGGTGCCCTTGTCCTTCGCCGACACATTGACGATGCCATTGGCGTCGATGTCGAAGGTGACCTCGATCTGCGGCACGCCGCGCGGCGCCGGAGGGATGCCGACCAGGTCGAACTGGCCGAGCACCTTGTTGTCGGCGGCCATTTCACGCTCGCCCTGGAAGACGCGGATGGTCACCGCGTTCTGATTGTCCTCGGCGGTCGAGAAGACCTGGCTCTTCTTGGTCGGAATGGTCGTGTTGCGGTCGATCATCCGGGTGAAGACACCACCCAAAGTCTCAATGCCCAGCGACAGCGGAGTCACGTCGAGCAGCAGCACATCCTTGACGTCGCCCTGCAGCACGCCGGCCTGGATAGCGGCGCCCATGGCGACGACTTCGTCCGGGTTGACGCCGGTATGCGGCTCACGGCCAAAGAATTCCTTCACCCGCTCACGCACGCGCGGCATGCGGGTCATGCCGCCGACGAGCACGACATCGGCGATGTCCTTGGCGTCGAGCCCGGCGTCCTTCAGCGCCTTCTTGCACGGCTCCATGGTCCGCTCGATCAGATCCTCGACCAGTTTCTCGAGGTCGGCGCGGCTGATCGTCTCGACGAGATGGAGCGGCGTCGTTGCGCCGCCTTCCATGCGTGCGGTGATGAACGGCTGGTTGATCTCGGTCGTTGCCGCCGAGCTCAGTTCGATCTTGGCCTTCTCGGCAGCTTCCTTGAGTCGCTGGAGGGCCAGTCGGTCGGTGCGGAGGTCAATGCCTTCCTTCGCCTTGAACTTGTCCGCGAGCCAATTGACGATCCGCGCGTCGAAATCCTCGCCGCCGAGGAAGGTGTCGCCGTTGGTCGACTTCACCTCGAACACGCCGTCGCCAATCTCGAGCACCGACACGTCGAACGTGCCGCCGCCAAGGTCGTAGACCGCGATCGTCTTGCCCTCTTCCTTATCGAGGCCATAGGCGAGCGCCGCGGCCGTTGGCTCGTTGATGATGCGCAGCACCTCGAGGCCGGCAATTTGGCCAGCGTCCTTGGTCGCCTGGCGTTGCGCATCGTTGAAGTAAGCGGGAACGGTGATCACCGCCTGGGTCACGCCCTCGCCGAGATAGGCCTCGGCGGTTTCCTTCATCTTCTGGAGAATGAAGGCCGAAATCTGCGACGGCGAATAATCGCTGCCACCCGCCTGCACCCACGCGTCGCCGTTCGATCCCTTGACGATCTTGTACGGGACCAGCTCGGTGTCCTTCTTGGTGATCGGGTCGTCGAACCGGCGGCCGATCAGGCGCTTCACCGCGAAAATCGTGTTGTCTGGATTGGTGACTGCCTGGCGCTTCGCCGGCTGGCCGATCAGGCGCTCGCCGTCCTTGGTGAAGGCGACGGTTGACGGCGTCGTGCGCGCGCCCTCGCTGTTTTCGATAACCTTGGGCTTTCCGCCTTCCATGACGGCGACGCAACTGTTGGTCGTGCCCAAGTCGATCCCGATGACCTTGGCCATGTATATTCCCTCTTCTCTTGCCCCTCGTCGCCCCCTCCGAAAGAGGGGCCGAATGGTTGAAATTCAACGGCGATATAGGTGCCGTGAAACCGACGACAAGGAGTGGAGTAAGAGAGAGTTAACGAGCGGGCTATGCCTTCTTGTGCGCGAGGTTAGCTGCGATTGCCTCGCGGATGAGCGCTGTGAATGCCGCAGCGTCGATTTCGGCCCCTTCCGCAATATCGATGGCGCGCCTCGTGCCGCCGCCAAAGCCGGCGTTGAACAGGCCTTGCGGATCTTCCAGCGCGGCGCCTCGGGCGAAGGTCAGCTTGACCTTGTCCTTGTACAGCTCGCCCGTGCAGATGATGCCGGCGTGCGACCAGGTCGGCACACCCGAAGGATTGGAGGGTTTGCGCCACTTCAATTCCTCGACGACGTCCGGGTCTGCTTCGTGAATCAGCCGCCGCATCCGGGCCAGCGTTGCGCCGCGCCAGTCGCCAAGCGTCGCGAGCTTCGCATCGATCTCCCCTGAATCGCTCATGGCCGTACCTCCTGCGCCGTGCCCTCCCGCAAGTAGGGCAGGAAGAACATGTACAGCCCGCTGAACATCAGCAGGAACAGCGGCGGCAACGGCAGGTAGAAAATCCACTGCGGCGGCCGGCCGATCAGCGACAGGAAGCAGGCGATCACGGTCAGCGTGAAGAGAATCGCCAGCCAGCGGTGCGTCTGACGGATGAGTTTGTTCCAGTTCAACGATGCCTCCATCGAGGATAAGGAATGCGGGGACCAGGCACATTGCGGGTCACCGCGCCTGAATGAGTTTCCAGCCATTGCCGGAGGGGTCACGGAAGCTCGCGTCGACGCTGCCGTAGCGCTCGACGGGCGCTTGGGAGAATTCGACGCCGCGGCCACTGAATTCCTCGTATGCAGCGCGGCAATCGTCCACCACCAGGACGAGCGGCGGCATGGCGCCCTTGGCGACTGCCTCCATCAAGCCCTGCGCGGTCGCGTCATCGACCAAAGGTGCTTGCGGGCGGAACAGGCCGAGCTGGAAATCCGGCTGGTCGGAATGCTGGACGGTCAGCCAGCGATAATCGCCGTTGCGGGCGTCAGTGTGGACGGTGAAGCCGAGCTTCTCGACATAAAAGATCAGCGCTTCTTCTTGGTCTCGGACATAGATGCCGGCGACTTGAACATTCTTGCTCATGGGACCTCCGTTTCTTCGGACCCCTCATTATTCAGCGATGCGCGACGCCGCTTCTCCGAAACTGCGATCTTCAAATCTGGGCGATGCGCCGCGCTGACGTAGCAGTGCGGCACCTGTTCCAGGGCATGCGGCGCAACCTGCTCCCGAGCGCGGAGTTCGCTCGGACTCTCGCCGGTAATGTCGCGAAAGACGCGGCCGAAGGTGCCGAGGCTGTTCCACCCGGTCTGGAAGGCGATGTCGATGATCGGCCGGTCGGTATCGCGCAGCAGCGCCTTCGCGCGCTCGATCCGGCGGGTCAGCAGATAACGGTGTGGCGGAACCCCGAACGCGTCCCTGAATGAGCGGGCGAAATGGGCTTCCGAAACGCCGCTTACCTTGGCGAGACGCGGGATCGGCCACTCCTCGTCGCTCGCCGCGTCCATTCGGTCCTTGGCGCGAAGCAGGCGCCGGAGCAGCAACGGATCCTGGCTCTTCGCCGGGCCCGCCATGTCAGTACATCGCCATTCCGCCGTTTACGTGCAGAGTCTGGCCGGTGACATAGCCGGCCTCCTTCGAAGCAAAAAAGACGCACGCAGCGCCGATATCGTCGCCCGAGCCCATGGCTCCGAGCGGAATGCGTGAGAGTATGCTGTCACGCTGCTGATCGTTGAGCGCATCGGTCATCGCCGACGTCATGAAACCCGGCGCGATCGCGTTGGCGGTAATCCCGCGGCTGGCGAGCTCCTGCGCCACCGACTTGGTCATGCCGATCAGCCCCGCCTTGGACGCCACGTAGTTGGCCTGTCCCGGATTGCCCGTCACGCCGACCACCGAAGTGATCGAGATGATTCGTCCGAAGCGCGCCTTCATCATCGGCCGCGCCGCCGCGCGCATCAGCCGGAACGCGGCTTCGAGGTTGATCCGGATGACCTCCTCGAACTCCTCGTCCTTCATGCGCATCAGCAGGTTGTCGCGCGTGACGCCGGCATTGTTGATGAGAATATCAAGCTTGCCGCCGAGCCCCTCGACCGCTTGCGGAACGAGTTCGTCAACCGCTGCGCCATCGCCGAGGTTGCACGGGAGGGCGACGTGATCTCCGCCGAGCGATGCGCGGAACGCCTCAAG
>Ga0207668_10000072_pt1 | contig 77023 bp, 76 predicted proteins | sample KBSS43metaG_FD_184323 | JGI IMG/M metagenome (GOLD analysis project Ga0207668, IMG submission 184323) | Switchgrass rhizosphere microbial communities from Kellogg Biological Station, Michigan, USA - KBS S4-3 metaG (SPAdes) (version 2) | ecosystem: Host-associated > Plants > Roots > Rhizosphere...
CAATTCCTCGGCCGAGTGCATGCGCGCGCGCCACTGGGGGATGCCGAACCAGATGATGATCAGCGACAGGATCACCAGATGCCCGGCGCGGACGATGAATCGGTACAGCTGGAAGCCGATGCTCGAGTTGGCCGAGACGATGCCCGCGACGAGATACAGGATCGCGACCAGGATCGCGGTCAGCACGGTTTCGCGCCAACCCCAGCGGATCGACGCCGACAGCAGGATGAAAACGAAGAAGACGAAGAACGGGCTGGTGTAGCTCTCGGTCAGGAACACGAGGATCGTGAACATCAGGATGTCGACCGCATGGGCCGGCCCGGCGAGCTTCGCGTCGAGCCACCAGTCGTTCCAGGTCACCGCGGCGATCACGCCGGCGAACAGCTGGTAACCGACGAGCAGCATGTAGGTTTGTAGCGGCGCCAGCGCCGGCTGGCTGATGTCGATGCCGATTGCCACCATGAACAGGGTCGCCAGCAACAAGCGCCCAAGCGCGATCACCCGCCCCGAATAGAGTGTCAGCCCGCTCCCCACGACGGCGGGGATAACCCAAGCCGCGTCACAACACTAACTTTCGATATCTTCGAATCACTTCAAGGGCTTGGTAGGTGAGTGGAACTACCATTACCTTCCCGAAGAGCGCCGGCCCCATCCGGCGCTCTTCTTTTTTGGGCTCAGCGTTTCTTGCCCTTGGCCGCGGCCCCCTTGCCGGCCGGTTTGAGCGGCCGCTTCGAGACCGGCTTCTTGCCCGCGCCCTCACCATCCGCGCCGTAGAGCCGCAGGAAGGCGTCGGCGGCGAGCGTCGCGGATTTCTGGAGAAATTCCGGATCGGGACCGGGAATCGCCTGGAGCCGCGCGGCAGCTCGCCCGAGCGAGCTGAGCGTCAGTAGCGCGCGAGGATGAAATTGCGCGCGGCGCGATACTCGTCGGTTGATACGCGGCCGTCGCCGTCGGTGTCGGCCATCTCGCGAAATGCCCCGGCGGCCCGGGCCGCTTCCCCTGTCGACAGCAGGATGTCACGGTCCGCGTCATAGAATTTGAGCGCCCAGTTCATCAGCACCCAGTCCCGCTCGAAAATCGCCCGCGCCTGCGGCGTCGCGGAGGCGCTCGCCGGCATTGTCGTCGGCGCGGCGGTAGCAGCGAGCGCGAGGAGGAATGCGGACCCGTGAACCATCGCCGGCCCCAACGCGCAGGATGGTATTGCGTTCACCCGCCCTCACTGTGCGGTCGAACAGGCTGGGCCGTTCCCTGAAATGCTGGGCCCCCGCCCGACTAGACGGCACTTGCAAAAGACATTTTCGACCGGATTTGGATGTGACCTTCCGACAACGGTGTAAAAACTTCTCAAAAATTCTGTTCGGCCACGCAACCAAAATTGCTCACGAGGCTTTTAGAGGTTCGTCGAAGAAAAGAGCCGACCCTTGCGGGGGCGTCAACTTGGGTCTGGCTTAACAAATGTTTAATCGTGACGCCAAGAAAATTGGGGATTCTGTGATGAAAAAGTACATTGCTCCAGCTCTTGTACTGGGTGTTCTCTCAAGTCCCGCCATGGCGCGCGACAATTCGGGTTACATCGGAGTCGAGGCCGGCGTGTTCATGCCGCAAAAGACGGATCTTGACCGTCGCGGCGCCTTTACGGGCAACATCTGGGCCGACTGGCTGAGTGTTAAGCATGATCTCGGCTACGACGCCGACCTCATTGCCGGCTATGACTTCGGCATGTTCCGCCTTGAGGCGGAGCTTGCGCGCAAGCATGCCAGCCATAAGCGCTACAACGTCGACAACCAGGCGCCTGGGCCATTCCCGGCTGGCGTCTTTCCCGGCGATTCGATCAATGCCGACGGTCGCACCAACGTCACCTCGCTGATGGTCAACGGGCTTGTCGATCTCGGCGACGACAACGGCTTCAGCTTCTATGCTGGCGGCGGCGTCGGACCGGCGCGCGTCAGCGTTAAGGTCGACCAGATCGGCGACTCCGCCTATCACTTCCGTGATACGGATATGCTTGCGTGGCAGGGTATTGCCGGCGTTCGCTACGCCATCTCGCCCAATATGGATGTAGGCCTGAAGTACCGCTACTTCTCGGCGGGCACGCTGAAGCATGAGGTCATGGGCCACGGCTTCGATGCGCGCGGCTTCGTCCATTCGCACAGCCTGCTGGCGAGCCTGGTCTATAATTTCGGCGCCGCTGAGCCGGCTCCGCCGCCTCCGCCGCCTCCGCCGCCGCCACCCCCGCCGCCTCCGCCGCCTCCGCCGACGCAGACTTGCCCGGACGGCTCAGTGATCCTCGCGACGGACGCCTGCCCGGCACCGCCGCCGCCGCCGCCGCCGCCAGCTCCGGCGCCCGAACGCGGCTAAGTAATTAAGCGTACAAAGTAGAACCGGTCCGGGCCAATCGCCCGGGCCGGTTTTTCTTTGCCCGGCGAGGCTGGCTTGCAATGAGCAAGCTATTGGATAAATAGTGTTTTCTCGTGTCTCCGACCGGTCCTCTTGTGGCGCGCGCCGGCGCGCTGTTCCTGCTCGCGCTTGGCGCGGCATCGCCGGCGATTGCCCAGGCGCCTGAACCACTTATCGACCGCCTGCCCGGCGGTAACGGCACGGAGTGGCGCGACCGGCTCGCCAACTGGTCCCGCGTTCCCGACGAACTTCCCCGGGTCGTCGAAAGCGTCACGGTGTCGCGGGCGGCACCGCGGCTCGCCATTTCCTCGACGTTCGGCTGGCGTCGCGATCCGCTTCGCGGCGGGTCCCGGCACCACGACGGAATCGACCTGCCTGGGCCGCTCGGCAGCAATGTCTTTGCGACGGGGGCCGGAGTGGTATCGTTCGCCGGGTGGGCTAGCGGCTACGGGAATTTGGTGCAGATCGACCATCCCGGCGGCTTGCGGACGCGCTACGGCCATCTCTCGCGCATCCTCGTTAGCCAGGGGGCCAGCGTCCTTCATGGCGAACGCATTGGCCTGATGGGCTCGACTGGCCGTTCGACCGGTAGCCATCTTCATTATGAAGTGCGCCTTGCTGGCGCTCCGGTGAATCCCCTGGGGTTCATCGCCGGTCAGTCGATTCCACGTTACGACGTGGCTTGGCCGACCCTCAGGGCCGTGACGCCGCGCTGGATCGGATGGCGGTCCGCCGACGACTTTTCGACTTTACCCGAGGCCACAATTCGATAGTCGCGAGTTGCGCGCGCACCGAGGCAAGGGGGTTCCGATTCTGAGCTGCCGTCGTTAGGGCCGCTCTCGCGTACAGGATGCAATGATGATCGATCTTTCGCCGACTTTTTCGCTCTTTCTTCGGCCCGCCAAGGCGCTCGCCCCCATGGCGCTGTTGCTGGCGGCAACCGCGCATGCCCAGGTCAGCGGATCGCCGATCGATCCCTATCAGACCGACAGCGATTCGACCGCGCAGCGCTCGACGAACCAGCGGCCGGTGGTCACCGACGATCGAACCGCCACCGCGCCGACTACCGTCCAGGATTCCGCGACGACCTATCGCCCGGATGAAATCCGCGACACGACCAACGACCCTTACAGTGATCGCGAGCGCTCGACGCGCCAGCGCGATCAGGACGACCGCGCCAGTTTGACCCCGCGGATGCGCCAGCCGGCGCCGCCGAGCGAGTTCGAAAGCTTCGTCTCCAAGATCGTCGACAAGCCGCTGCGCCGCTTCGGCGCCAATTTGCTGGTCCCGGACGCGCGTGATTTTACGGCACCGCCGACGACGACCGTGCCGACCGATTACCGGTTGAACCCAGGCGACGAGCTGCTCATCGGGCTGACCGGCTCGGTCCAGGCGAGCAACCTCCGGCTGAAGATCGATTCCGACGGCCGGATCTTCATTCCGCGGGTTGGCGCGGTCAATGTGGCCGGCGTCCGCTATGGCGATGTGCAGCAATTGATCGCCAGCCGGGTATCGAGCCAATACCGGAATTTCCGCGTCGCCGTGTCGGTCGGCCAGCTGCATGGAATCACCGTTTACGTGACCGGGTTCGCCGCGCGCCCGGGATCCTACACGATCAGCAGCCTGTCGACGCTGGTGAATGCTGTCCTCGCCGCCGGCGGACCGTCGGGCGGCGGCAGCTTCCGGTCGATCCAGGTGCGTCGCAACGGCCAGCTGATTTCCGATTTCGACCTTTACGACCTGCTGCTGAAGGGTGATCGCAGCGCCGACGCCCTGCTGCAGAATGGCGACGTTATCTTCATCGCCCCCGCCGGCGCGCAGGTGGCGGTCATTGGTAGCGTCAACGTCGAGGCGATCTACGAAGCGCGCGCCAACGAATCCGTCTACGATATGCTGCTTTACGCCGGCGGGGTGAACACGGTCGCGGACGACCGGCGCCTGCTGGTTTACGACCCGATCAAGCCCGGCGGCTGGGTCGAGCTCTCACCCAAGGATATCCAGACCCAGGTCGCGACGCGCGGCGAGATCGTCCGCGTCCTGTCGGCGGTCGGCGTGGCGCAGCCCCTGTTCCGCCAGCCGGCGATCGTGACCATCGGTGGTGAGGTCGCCAACCCGGGCCGGTATTACGTGCAGCCGGGAACACCGATCAGCGCCGTGATCCAGCGCGCCGGCGGCCTCACCCCGCAGGCTTTCACTTATGGCACGGTGTTCACGCGAGAGAGCATCAAGCTAACCCAGCGCGAAAGCTACGAGCGTGCGATGCGCGACCTCGAGCTCCTGCTGACGACCCAGCCGCTGGTGTCGATCGACGACCGCAAACCGCTCGACGCTTCGCGCCTCGAGGCGGTCCGCTCCGTCGTCTCGCAGCTGAAGGACCGCAAGCCGGACGGCCGGCTGGTGCTGAATGTCGCGCCTGCGGACCGCATCCTGCCGATCGACATGACCGTCGAAAATAACGACACGATTTATGTCCCGCCCTATCCCGTCACGGTCGGGGTGTTCGGCGCCGTCGCCAGCCCGGCCTCCTTCCAGTACCGGAGCGGTGAGACGATCGGTGGTTATCTGAGGAAATCGGGCGGCGTGCAGAAGATCGCCGACAAATCGCAAATCTTCGTGGTTCGCGCGAACGGCACGCTGATCAGCGGGCGCAGCGTCTTCAACCAGCCGGCGTACCCGGGCGACCTGGTCTTCGTTCCCGTGAATGCGACGCGCGGGGAGTTTTGGGCCAAGCTGCGCGACATTTCCTCCGTCCTGTTCCCGGCGGTGGTGACCGGCGCAGCCGTGCTCAAATGACGAGTGCACTCAACACGGTCGGCGCCTGGGGCCGCAACGCCCGGTATCGCCGCTGGGTCTACGCGATTGCGGCGATCATCGCCGCCGTCCTGATCTTTCTCCCGCGGCCCTATGTGGCGCGCGCCAAGATCGTGCCGCAGGACACAAGCGCCAGTGCGGCCAGCACCACGGCCCTGTTGGGCGCCTTGGGCGGCGGGCCGCAGAGCATCGGCACCTTGCTTGCTGGCGGGCGGACGACGAGCGATCTCTATTTGATCATCGGCCGTAGCGACAGCGTGACCGAGGACGTGATCAAGCAGCTCGGATTGGTCGGGCCCAAGGGCGAGTTCGCCAGCGAGCGCAAGGCGAAGCTCTATCTGGCGCGGCATGTGGATGTGCACCTCTTGCTCGGCGGGGCGATGGAAATCGAATCCAAGCTCCACCAGCCGGACAAAGCGATTGCGGTGACTGACGCTTATACCAAAGCGGTTAGTCGCCAGCTCGCGCGGTTCGGCCGGCAGCTGGTCGACAACAAGCAGCGGATCGTCCGCGAACGGTTCCGCGATGCCGGCCAACGCGTCGCGCAGGCGGAAGGCGCGATCAATGCGTTCCGGCGGGCTAACAATTTGGCGGAGCCGGAGCAGCAGTTGAGCTCGGAGCTGTTGCAGCGCGCCACGCTGCAGGCGCAGTTGCAGGCGAAGATCGTCGAGCTTCAAACGCAAAGCGAATTCCGCGGGCCGGAGAGCAACGAGCTCGCCGCGCTGCGGAGCGAAATTGCCGGATTGCGGTCCCAGATCGGGCAATCGACCCGCCCCGCGGCCGAACTTGGCGGGCCTAATGTGGCGGGGCTTACGGCGCTCCAGACCCGCTACCTTTCCCTCTACCGCGACCTGAAGTTTCAGCAGTCGATCTACGACGTCTATCAACGCTCCGCGGAGCAGGTCGAAGTCGAACAGCTGGCGGCCGAAAGCGCCTCCTATATCCAGACGATCGATCCGGCCCACCTCGACGCCGACCGGAAATACAACGTCTGGGCGGTCGCGCTGTTCGGTCTCATCGTCCTGCTTGCGGCGTTCACCGAATGGTATGCGCCGGCCACCGGCCTGTTCTCACGCCGCGACGAAACCGACGGAAGAATCGAGTACGCCTGATGCCCCGCAAACCAACGCGGGGGCAGGTCGAAGATCAAATCGAGCTGTCGTTCGCGATCCCCTGTTACAATGAGGAAGCGAACGTCGTCGCATTATACGACGCGGTGACCGCCGAGGCCGAGAAACACGCGGCGTCACACGAAATCATTTTCATCGACAATTGCTCGACCGACCGCACGCGCGAACTGCTGCGCGAATTGTGCGCCCGCGACCCGCGGGTCCGCGCCATCTTCAACAACCGCAACTACGGCCAGATGCGCTCGCCGACTTACGCCATTTACCAGGCGGAAGGACGAGCGGTCATCGGCATGTGCAGCGATTTCCAGGATCCGCCGGCGCTGATCAGCGAGTTCGTACGCCAGTGGCGCGCCGGGGCGCAGGTGGTTCTTGGGCAACGGCGAAGCGAAAAGACAGGGCTGGTGCTCGGGCTTGTCCGCAAGGCGGGTTATGCCTTCTTCCGGCGGTTCGCCGACTACCCCCTGATCCCGGGCGTGACCGGCTTCGGGCTCTACGACCGCGAAGTCGTCGACATGCTGGCGTCGTGGCATGAGCCGGAGCCGTTCCTTCGCGGCATGGTCGTCGAAAGCGGTTACCGCCTCGCGGTCGTCCCGTTCGACCGGCCGCAGCGCGCCGGGGGCAGGACCAGCAACGATTTCTGGACGTTGCTCAACTTCGCTTTGTCCGGGATCGGTGGTTCGGCCAAGTCGCTGCTGCGCTTGCAGCTGGTGGTAGCGATTTTCTGCAGCGGGTTTGCCGGGCTTCTCGGCTTCGCGACGCTGATCCGCTTCCTGGTCTACGGCTATTCGCCGCTGATGCTGGCACTGACGTTCATGTTCGCTTTGTTCTCGATCATGCTCCTGTTCCTGGGCCTCATCGGCGATCAGGTCCGCCTGCTCGCGGAGCGCATGCGCAACATCCCGCTGGTTATCGAGGAAGAGCGGCTGAACTTCCCGCCGGGGCGGGCACTGCCGTCCGAACGCACGGTCAATCGGGTCAGGCTCGAGGGGAGCCAGTGAACCCCGATCGGACGTCGAAGGTCCAGCGGCCGCTGGAAATCGCAGGCGCGCTGGCGGTGATTGTAGGGTTCGGATTCCTGGTCCGCTTCTTCATCGTCGAACATTACCTGCCGGCACCGTTCGTATTCGATACGAACGACACCTTCATGGACTGGTTTCACACCGCTTACTGGGCCCACAATCCCGGCGCCTATTCGGTGTGGAAGACCATCTATTTTCCGATCGCATTCGTCATCACGGGCATATTCGCGGACCCGCGCTGCTACGCCAACGGGCCGTTCGATGCGCGCTCCTGCGACATGGTCGGCATTGCATTTATCGGGTTCAGCTACGTCGCTGCCGTGATCCTGTCAGCGGTCGCTTTCTATCGGAACGACCGGCGAACTGCGCTTATGCGGACGATCGCGATCGCGCTTGGCGGCTCCCTGCTGTTTGCCGTCGAGCGCGGCAACCTCATCCTTCAAGCCTACGTCGCTTTCGTGCTGGTCTTCGGCCAATTGCTGAAATCCCGGGCGGCCGTCGCCTGGACCGCCGGCTTCCTCGTCAACATGAAAGTCTATTTGCTGTTTCCGGTGCTCGCCTTCGGCATCAAACGGCAGTGGCGGCTGCTCGAATTGATCGGCCTCGCGTCGTTGTTCATTTACCTCGCGTCGATCGTCATCGTCGGCGAAGGAAGCCCGCTCGTCCTCGCCAGCAACCTTCAGGAGTGGCTCAAGAGCTCCGGCATCTCGATCTGGGATCAGGTCATCTTGTCGACGACGTACCAGCCCTATTTGCTGTTCGATGTGTACCAATATCCGATCCGCGATTTCGTCGATCAGCCGACGGTCGACGCCGTGAAGCTGTTCATCCAATACGAACTCATTGCGTCGCGCGGAATCGCGCTCGCGTGCATCGCCGCGGCGTGGTTCTACCCGAAGGCCGTCTCACTCAATCGGATCGTCTTCTTCGTCCTGATGCAATCGTTCATCGGGCAGAACCCGGGCGGTTATTCGATCGCACTGATCGTCTTCCTGGTCTTCATGGAACGCGACCGGAACTTCGCCATCGGGCTGTCGCTGCTCTGCTGTTATCTCGTCAGCATCCCGATGGATTACAGCCTCGCCACGGTGTTGAGCGTGGATCGCTTGTCGTGGATCACTGGGCAGATGGCCCACGTCGACTATGTCCTGACATTGGGCGCCATCCTTCGTCCCCTGCTGTTCCTGGTGATGGTGTGGGCGCTGGCGATCGACACGCTGATCGATGTCCATCGCGCGGTCAAAGCCGGCCCGCCCGTGCCCGGCCTCAGCGCGCGGCCGTGGGAAAGAAAGGCACCCGAACGAGGAGCCGTGGCCGCATGACGCATGATACCGGCGCGGCCGCCCGGACCTTCCAGGAGGACCGCGACTTGATGTTCGAGGGCTTGGCGGCCGATTGGCCGAAGCTCGCCGGCAAGACGATCTTCATGACCGGGGGAACCGGCTTCATCGGCCGCTGGATGCTCGAAGCGCTGGTCGATGCCGACCGCCGGCTAGGGCTTGGCGTGCGGGTGAAAATCATCACCCGCGATCCTGAGGCATTCGCCGCAAAGGCGCCTGATCTCGCCGCTTATCCGGCCCTCGAGTTCGTTCGCGGCGACGTTCTCACTTTGGAGCCGACCGGTGATCGCTACGACTATGTGATCCACGCCGCGACCGACGCCAGCGCCGATCTCAACGAGAATGATCCACGGCGGATGTTCGACACGATCGTCACCGGGACGCGGCGGGCGCTCGATTTCGCCCTGGCTGCGAAAGCGGAGCGAATATTCTTCCTGTCGTCGGGCGCGGTGTACGGCGCCCAGCCGTGGGAGCTTGAGCAAGTCCCCGAAGATTATGTCGGTGCACCCGACGTGACCAAGTTCCGCAATGCCTATGCCGAGGGCAAGCGCGCCGCCGAGATGATGTGTGCGATCTATGCGCAGCAATTCGGCCAGGACATCGTCATCGCCCGAATCTTCGCCTTGCTCGGCCCGCTGTTGTCGCTCGATATCCATTTTGCCGCCGGCAATTTCATCCGCGATGCGATGGCCGGGCAGAAAGTGATCGTTCAAAGCGCCGGGACGGCGGTCCGCTCCTACCTCTATGCGGCTGATTTAACTGTCTGGCTCTGGGCGATTTTTCTTCGCGCGGCGCCAAACTCCGTCTACAACGTCGGCTCGGACGAGGGCATTTCGGTCGGGCAACTGGCGGAGCGCGTCGCGACCCTGCTGGGCGACGGCGGCTTCGAGGTGCTAGGGAAGCCCGACGCCGGCTGGAATCCGGGACGATATGTCCCGTCGACGGCGAAAATACGCAATGAGCTGGGTCTCAGAACCTCGGTCGGACTGGACGAGGCGATTCGGCGCACGGCGATGTGGAACGGTTGGAGACAATGACCAAGATCAAGCTTGCCAAGTGGGTCGCCGACAAGCTCGTTGAGTCTGGGATTACCGATGCCTTCATGCTGACTGGCGGGGGTGCGATGCACCTCAACCACGCGATCGGCACCGATCCGCGCCTCAAGACAACGTTCATGCACCACGAGCAGGCGCTGGCGATGGCGGGGGAGGCCTATTACCGCCTCACCAATCGCCTTGCGCTGGTCAACGTGACTTCGGGCCCGGGCGGGACCAACGCGATCACCGGCGTGTACGGCGCCTTCGTCGATTCGATGGGCATGCTGGTCATTTCCGGCCAGGTGAAGATCGAGACCACGGTCCGCTTCACCGGCCTGCCGCTGCGCCAGTACGGCGACCAGGAGCTGGACATCGAGCAACTGGTCAAGCCGATCACGAAATATGTGACGATGGTCACCGACCCGCAGTCGATCCGCTATCATCTCGAAAAAGCGCTGTACCTTGCGGCGAACGGCCGGCCCGGGCCGTGCTGGCTCGATATTCCGCTCGACGTCCAGGCGGCGATGATCGACCCCGAGACGCTCGAAGGCTTCGACCCGGCGGAGCTGGAGGAACCGTGGAAGGCCACCGATGTCGACTCCGCGGCGCGCGAGGTTCTCGCCAAGCTGCGCGAGGCTGAACGGCCGGTCATTTTCGCCGGCAGCGGCATTCGGCTGAGCGGCCAGCATGCGGCGTTCCTGGCGCTTGCCGAGAAGCTGCAAATCCCGGTCGTCACCAGCTTCAACGGCCGCGACGTCGTCTGGGACGAGCATCCGCTGTACGCCGGGCGCCCCGGCACGATCGGCGACCGCGGCGGGAACATGGTCACCCAGAGCGCGGACTTTCTGCTGGTGCTCGGCAGCCGCCTCAACATCCGCCAGATCAGCTATAATTGGGCGACGTTCGCGCGCGCTGCCTACAAGGTGTGGGTCGACGTCGACCCGCTCGAACTGCAGCGGCCCAACGTTAAACCGGATCTCGGCATCGTCGCCGATTTGAAGGACTTCATTCCCGCATTGCTGCGTGCCGACTACGACGGCCCGACCGACATGCACCGTGAATGGCGCGAGTGGGCGTTGGAGCGCCGCCGCAAATTCCCCATCGTGCTCGACGAGTATCAAAACCACCAGCCGTGCCATCCGTATGTGGCAATCAAGGCGATCTTCGACGCGCTCGACAAGGATGACGTAATCATCTCGGCCAATGCGACCGCCTGCGTCGTCGCCTTCCAGGCAGGCGCGCTGAAGCAGGGCCAGCGCCACTGGAGCAACAGCGGCAGCGCGACCATGGGCTACGACCTGCCGGCGGCGGTCGGCGTGTGCGCCGCGACGGACAACCAGCGCCGGGTCATCGCGCTGGCCGGCGACGGCAGCATCATGATGAACATCCAGGAATTGCAGACGATCGCCGGCAACCGGCTGCCGGTGAAGATCTTCCTGCTCAATAACAGCGGCTACGTGTCGATCTTCCAGACGCACCGCAATTTCTTCAACGGCGTCGAGGTCGGCGGCGGGCCGAAGAGCAACGTCACCTTCCCCGATTTCGGCAAGGTCGCGACCGCCTTCGGCTTCGAGCATTTCCGCGCGGAGCGGCACGACCAGCTGGAGGGCACGATCGCGGCCGCGCTTGCCGCTCCGGGTCCGGTAATGTGCGAAATCATCCTGGACGAGGAGGTGCCGTTCGCGCCGAAGCTCGGCGCCAAGCAGCACCCGGATGGGCGTATCACGTCGCCAGCGCTCGAAGACTTGTCGCCGTTCCTGCCGCGCGAGGTACTGCGCGAGAACATGAAAATTGATCTGATCGAAGAATGAGGGTGTGCGAGCTGTGGCAGGTGACGTGAACGACGGCGGGCGCCGGCGATTGACCAAGGCGGACCGGCCCGTCCGGTTCCTCGTGGCCGGCGGACTGAACACGCTCGTCGGGCTGTCCGCCTATCCCGTGCTGCTGTGGATCAACCCGTGGTTCCACGAACATTATCTGGTCGCGCTGGCGATCGTTCAGGTGCTCTGCCTGCTGTTCGCCTTCACGACGTACAAGATCGGGGTGTTTCGGACGCGCGGCAATATCGTCCGCGAGTTCTGGAGATTTTCGTCTTATTACGCGCTGAATTACGCCGCCAACTGGGTCGCCTTGCCGCTGCTGGTCGAGGTCGGGCACGTGCCGCCGATCATTGCCCAATTCGGTTTCGCGCTGTGCGTCATCGTCGGCAGCTATTTCTGGCACAGCAATATCACGTTCAAAGAGAACGCAGAGGAGCAATTGGGGGTTGATCGTGGGTAACCGGGCAAAATACGCCTTAGCCAAGTTGATCGCGGACGTGCGGCCGACGCTATTTTACTATCGCGCGGAAGGCAGTGCGCGGTCTCACCTCCGCGTGCGCAAGAGCGGCGATATTCTCGAGGTCATCGACGACGAGAAGAAGAAGCTGCTGCGCATCAACGCCGGCAATGCGGTGCACCTGCCGGACATGATCGAATCCTTCGAATATTATACCGGCTCGGCTGCGCCGGTTGCGCTGCGCTATCACGGCGACGTTTACGCACTCACCGATTTTTCCACGCCCCGGCTGCACAATGTCAGCGGCTTCACCGACTTCCCGGTAATGTGCCCAAGCTCGACCGAGCCATATTCGACGACCCAGCAATATCTCGATTTCGCGAGCCTCAAGCCCGGCGGACGGGTCATCGACCTCGGCACCTATTCCGCACTGACGGCGATCGCCTTCTCCAAGGAAGTTGGGCCAACGGGCCGCGTGCTCGCGCTCGAACCGGACCCGATCAACTTCCAGTCGGCTGAATATAATTTGGCCATGCACAAGGCCGTCAACGGGCTCGATAACGTCACGCTCGTGCCGTTGGCCGCATCGGGCGAAGACGGCGAACTGGAGTTGAGCTCCGAAGGAACGATGGGCTCCGCCCTCGTCTCGATCGTCGGCGGCTATCGCGGCGTGACGGTCAAGGTGCAGGCCCGCACCCTGATGTCCCTTGCCCGGGAGTTCGAGCTGGGGTCGGTCGACTTCGTCAAGGTCGACATCGAGGGCGCGGAGAAGTTTGTCGTTCCGCAGAGCGCGGAGTTCCTCGCCAAATACAAACCGCGAATGATCATCGAGGGCCACGCGGTGAACGGCGTCAGCACGATCGATCCGCTCGTCACCTTCCTCAAGGGCATTGGCTACAAGACCCGGGTCGAAGCCCAGGAAGGGCTGAAGCTGCAGTTGATCGAGGCGTCGCCCGACTAAGCCGGCGTCCTACAGCTTGTGCACCACCGCCTGGCCGGTGTGGAGCGCGAGCGGTTTCTCCGGCTTGTCGTCGAAGAATTCCTCGACCGCGCGCCGCGCGCCGGGGCAGGAGGCAAAGCCGTAATCGTCGAAAACGATCACGCCGCCGGCCGGCATCCGCGGATAGACGAAGGCGAGCGTGTCGAACACGCCCTGGTAGAGGTCGAGGTCGATATGCGCGAACGAGACCTTGAGCTCGCCGAGATCGGCAAAGGTGTCCGGGATCCAGCCCTTGTGAAAATGGACGAAATCGCCGGTGCCGACGACCTTCTGCACGCCTTCCAGCGAGGTGTCCGCAAAATCTCCTGACACGTGACGATCGAGGTCAGCGTCCGCGACCTTCATTCCTTCGAACGAGTCGAACAGGTGGAGCTGCTTGCCCTTCTCCTCGGCGAGCAGCCGGAGCATCCGCGCCGTGCCGCCCTGGAACACGCCCGCCTCGAGGAACACGCCATCGAGCGCCGACGCGTGCAAGGCCATTTGACGGATCGTCCAGCACCGGTCGATCGACACCACCGTATAGGGCGAGATGCTGTTGTAGAGATCGACGAACCACCGCGCTCGCCACGGCTGGTACTGCGGCCGATAGCGATCGGCGTCGGGAATATCCTTGACGACGAGGCGGCGGTAAAGCTGCGACCACAGGGCCGGCGGCGTGAGTGCCTTCGCAACCTCGATGCCGGAGGTCCGCGTCGTTCGAATGGCAAAGAACCTCACGCTGTCCCTCTGTTCGGCGAGCCTGATTCACAAGTTCACTGGCGCTGGCCTTCCTGAAGAAGGCGCAGGTGCTGCCTTAGAAGTCTCCGGCTTGGGGCGGAAGGCTTAGGCCGTCGCCGCGAGCTTCGATGGAGCCGCCGGCGCAGTGTCGAGGCCACGATCCGCGATCAGCTCGACCAGATCGGCGTCCTGGAACAGTGCGGCGTCGACATTCTCGATCCCGATCGCGTCATGCGCCGCGATCGGCTGCGTCGCGGTTTCCCCTTCGACGAACTCGCGGGTCGAAATCTGGCCCTTCAGCAGCGGCACCGAGAAATAGACGTCGTCGCGGCTCAGCGTCTCGCCCGGCTGGATGTCGCGCTTCGCATAGACACCGCGCACCAGAGCATCGAGATACCGACGCTCCTCTTCCGGAACTTCGCGCCGCGCCGCCGCGCCGTGACCGCACATCTCCTGCGCCTTCTTGAAGGCGCGGAACCAGATGGCGGCCTGCTCGGGCTTGGTGCAGTAGGAACTGACCGGAACGCCCTCATGGTCGATGTCGATGTGGCGCTCGAACGTCCGCGCACCCTTGGCGTAGGCCATCAGGATCGAATCGTGCCAGTCGCGATACTCGTGCGTCGAGAAACCGATTGTGATGTGCGGATAGCGCGCCTTCAGGAAATCGATCTGATCGAGTTCGAGATCGCTGTCTTCCGACGGGTAGAGCGACACGCAGTGGTTCAGCGCGAACGGGATGTCGCGCGAGGTGAAGAACTCGACGAGGTCGTCGATGTGCTGGAGCTCAGCGCCGCCAGTCGAGGCAATGACCGGCAGCCCGGTCGATGCGATCTTGGCCAACAATGTCTTGTCGCGAATGTCGGAGCTGGCGATCTTCAGAATCTCGACGCCGAACTCGACGCACTTGTCGACCGACACTTCGTCGAACGGCGTGACCATCGTCACCATACCGGTTTCGCGAACCGTCTCGACCATCGTCCGCAGCTCGTCCCAGCTCATCTGCGTTGCGAGCGTCTTCTTGATGTAACGGACATCCTCGCGATTGCGGAAATCGCGGTGGACGAACTGGTCCACGTCGCGGAACTGCAGCTTGATCGCCGCATGCATGTGATTGAACCGAACCACGCGAGCGAAGTCATGGATGATCTTTACGCCGCGCTCCAGTTTACCCCAATGGTTGTTGGCAAGCTCAAGCACGAAAAGGTTTTCAAAAATCGAAGTAGTCATCCAAATACCCCACGCTGGGCCAACGCTGTGACGTTGGACCTCTGACTCGGCGATTAACACCTATCATCTTTCCAGAACGCAGCAACGCCGAATTTTCGTTAAATGATCTCGACTTAACAGCAGTTTGTTACAGCTGCGCTGATCCGGACCGCCGTAGCCGGATGCGGCGCCGCAGTGCAAGGATATTAGGTTCAAATTCGCAGTTCCGAACAACGTGTTACTTCTTAACAACGGTTAAGAAGGTTCCAAATAGGCAGGCGAAAACACCGGACTAAGCCGTTGTGAATATAGTGCTCTGGCCTTATTGGGCGTCGTCTGGCCGGCCTCGCCAGCCCTCCCACGCACTAGAAAAGAGCCATGTCGTCGAGCGAGTTTCTGAGCCGTGATTGCCCGGTATGCGGATCTAATCGCGGCCAGGCCGAAGTTGCCAGCGCGCGCCGCGCCGAGCGCATGAGCCTCAAGGAATTACATCCGTTCTGGTATACTTTTGCCGGCGAAAAGGTGTTCTTCACTTACGCTCGTTGCCCGCAATGCGATGTCCTTTACGCGCCCAGCTTCTTTTCCAACGATCAATTGGCCGAACTCTATTCGAACATGCCCGCGAACATGGACGTCGGCGTGCCCGGGGCGCTCGACGCAACGCAGCGCGGCTATTGGGACATGATTGCGGCGACCGCGACCCTGGAAGGCGGCTATCTCGAGATCGGCCCCGACGTCGGACACGTCGCTCGTCATGCGGCGCGCGAAGGGAAGTTCGACCACTTCTGGTTTTTTGAGCCCAACCTCGCCGTGCACGGCGAGCTTGCCGCGTCCGTCGAAGGAAAACCCTGCCACATCAGCAGCGCAATGACCGACCTCGCCGCCGTTCCCGACGGTTCAGTCGGCGTGGCGGTGATGGTCCACGTTCTGGATCACTTGGTCGATCCGGCGGATTTGCTCCGCCAGGTCCAGGCGAAGCTGCGGCCCGACGGGGTCTTGGCGGTCGTGACCCACAACGAGGGTTCGGTGCTGCGCAAGGTCATGGGCCGGAAGTGGCCACCGTTCTGCCTGCAGCACCCGGAACTCTACAGTCCGGGCTCCATCACCAACCTGCTACGGGCGACCGGCTTCGCCCACGTCGATGTCTGTCGCGCCAAGAACTATTTCCCTTTTTCCTTCATGGCGCGGCAAGCGGCGGGCCTGGTCGGCCTGAATCTCGAGAAGGTGCCGCTGCCCGATACCGTGATCGGCCTGCGGCTTGGCAATATGCTGACGCTGGCGCGATCCTAGCCGCTCGGCAGGATCTCGTTGCCTCCCTCGTGAAGCGTCCCGCAGGCAAACAGCACGTCAGCCGCCCGATCCCATAGCTTGCGGCTGTTCGCCGCGAGGATGCCGAGCTCGCCGTCGTGGAAGTGGTAGGGCGCACCGTTCCAGCGCGCGATGTAGCCCCCGGCTTCAGCGAAGATCAGCGCCCCCGCCGCATGGTCCCAGGGCAAGGTCCGCTGGAACAGCGCGATGTGGTTCTCATTGCGGCACAGGCGCGGATAATGTTCGGCGGCGCACCGCGGGATCGGCTGGAGCTCGAACACGCCTTCAGCGGCGGCAAGTGTCGCCTCGCGGAGTGCCGGAGTCATGAATTGCGTCGCCAGCCCGGCGATCGGCGTGCCCTGAGGGTCCGTCGTCTGCAGGCGGCGGGAGGTACCGTCGGGATCGATCGCGAATGCACCCTGACCCTTCAAACCGCGGTACATTTGCCCCGGCACCGGCAGGAAGATCCAACCCCCAAGCGTCACCCCGTCGGCGGCGAGCGCGACCATCGTTCCGAATGGCTCGCGGCCGGCGGCGAAATGCGCGGTCCCGTCGAGCGGGTCGACCACCCATACCAGGCCTTCGTCGAGCCGCTCCAGGACGCCCGGGTCACTGGCCGCGGCTTCTTCGCCGACGACCCGCGAACCCGGCAATAAGTCAGTCAGGCGCTCGGTGAGCATTTCCTCTGCCTGGTGGTCGGCAATCGTTACCCACTCGCCCGGCGTCTTTTCTTTGGCGTCGCCGTCACGCAGCTGGCGAAAGTGCGGCATGATGGTCCGTTCGGCGACTTGCCGCAGCAGGGCCTGGACGTCGCTGTCTAACGCCGTTGCAAAATCGCTCATTCGACTGGGACGGCGCGGCCGACGTCGTTGAGGTCGCCATAAGCGCGCAACTGGCCGAGGCTGAGCGCGCGGGCGTCCTCGCCGGCGGCAACCCCGTGATGCCAGGTGACGATCATCTCGAGCGCCTGGTCGAGGCTGAAGCGGGGACGCCAGCCGAGCGCCGAACGCGCCTTTGAGCAGTCGAGCTTGAGCAAGGTCGCTTCATGCGGTTGGGCGCCCTCGGGCCGGTCCCAGCCGCTTGCGCCCCACAGCTCGAGCATCCGCTCGACGATCCAGCCAACCGGTCGCGCATCTTCCTCGGACGGGCCGAAGTTCCACGCGCTGGCGAACGCATCCTGGCCGTCGAGCAGGCGCTCGGCGATGAGTAGATAACCCCCAAGCGCTTCCAGCACGTGCTGCCACGGACGGATCGAACCGGGATTGCGGATGAGCGGCCGCTCGCCGGCCAGCATGGCGCGGACGATGTCCGGGATCAGCCGGTCGAGCGCCCAGTCGCCGCCGCCGATGACGTTGCCGGCGCGAACCGAAGCGAGCCGTGCCCCGGTCTCGAAGAACGAGCGGCGATAGGCCGAAATGACCAGCTCCGCAGCGCCCTTGCTGCTGCTGTAGGGATCGTGTCCGCCCATCGGGTCGGTCTCGCGATAGGGCCAAACCCACTCGCGGTTTTCGTAACATTTGTCGCTGGTGACCGCGACGATCGCCCGCACGCTCGGCGCACGGCGGCACGCATCCAGCACATGGACCGTGCCCATCACGTTGGTGGCGTAGGTCTCGACCGGATTGTCGTAGGAGTGACGGACGAGCGGCTGCGCGGCGAGGTGGAACACGACCTCCGGCTGGCAACCGCGAATGGCCGCCTCGACGACCCCCGCGTCGCGGATGTCGCCTTCGACATGGTTGACCAGCTCGGCGAGCCGCGTCTGTTCGAAGAAGCTGGGCTCGGTCGGCGCGGGCAACGCCAGTCCGGTGACCTCGGCACCGAGCTGGTGAAGCCACAGCGACAGCCACCCGCCCTTGAACCCGGTGTGGCCCGTGACCAGCACCCGGCGTCCGCGCCAGGCGTCGGCCTTCACCAGCATTTCCACGGCGCTCCGTCGCGCCACAGCTCTTCAAGGTTGAGCTTGTCCCGTAGCGTGTCCATCGGCTGCCAGAACCCGTCGTGGCGGTAGGCGACGAGTTCGCCGCGCTCGGCGAGGGCCTCGAGCGGTCCCTGTTCCCACACCGTTTCCGGCCCCTCGATGAGCTCGAGTACCGATGGCTCGGCAACGAAGAATCCGCCGTTGATCAGCCCGCCGTCTCCTGCCGGCTTCTCCCTGAAGCTGCGCACCAAATCGCCCTCGAATTCGAGGGCGCCGAAGCGGCCGGGCGGTGCAACCGCCGTGATCGTCGCTTGCTTCCCGTGATTCTTGTGGAAGGCGATCAGGCCGCCGATGTCGATCGAGGCAACCCCGTCACCGTAGGTCAGGCAGAATGGCTCGTCGCGCTTGAGATAATCGGCCACCGCCTTGATCCGGCCACCGGTCATGGTGTCGGCCCCGGTATCGACCAGCGTGATCCGCCACGGTTCGCTGCGGTTTTGATGGATGGTCGTCTCGTTCCGGCCGAGGTCGATGGTCACGTCGGCGGTATGCAGGAAGTAGTTCGCGAACCATTCCTTGAGCATGTAGCCCTTGTAGCCGAGGCACACGACGAACTCGTTCACGCCATGGGCCGAATAGATTTTCATGATGTGCCACAGGATCGGCATTCCGCCGATCTCGACCATCGGCTTCGGGCGGACCGATGTCTCTTCGCCGAGACGAGTCCCCAATCCGCCGGCCAATATTACCGCCTGCATTGAAATTCCTAACTCAGCTACGCACGCGCCGGCGTTCGCAGCTCCCTTCCGATGATCTTGTCAACGGCGCCGTAGCGCCACGATAACGACCGTCGGCCCGCCGGCCCGGCCTGGTCGCGGCTCGAATAGGGCAACGGTGCGGCCACCGGCAAGCAGCTTTTGGTAATTGCCCAGCTCGCGCGGGAACAGCGCGGCCTCCTTCCGATAGAGCGCGTAATAGGTCAGTACCGCATAATCGGCGCGACAGGTTTCGATCCGTTCCGGCGTGACGTTGCCGAGGTCGACGATCGGGCTTCCTTTCCGGAATTCCTCGACTTCCTCATAGTTCACGCCCTGCGCGAGGACGCGCTTCGCATCGATGCAGCCGACCTCGCCGAGCGGGAACAGGATATGCCAGGGACGGTCGCGCAAGCTAAGCTCGAGATGCTCGAACACGACGGAGCTGCCGGCCGGGATATGCGCCGTCGCCCAGCGCGCCGCCTGCTGGCGGGTATCGTTGGCGCGCTCATTGGCCCCCGCATAAGCGCCGGCCAGCGCAGGAACCGAAGCAACGGCGGCGACGGCTGCAACGATTGGCGCATGTCGGCGCAATTTGGCCTTGGCGACGATCGCCTCGGCCACCGCGACGATCGCGGCCGCAGCGAGGATCGACAGCATCGGCAGCAGGGGCAGCACCCAGCGCGACCATATCAAATGCTGGGCCGCGATCATCGCCCAGAAGGCGAGGGCGGCCGGGACCAGGGTCCAGCGCGCGGGGCCCGAGCGCAGCGGCGAAATCACCAGGCCGGCGAGGATCAGCGCAAACCCGAGGTATCCGACGGACTCCCGCACCGGCCCCCACAGATACCACCAGCCGTTGGCGAGAAATCCGTGGCCGGTGTGGCCGAGGTGGTGCGGGCGCGCTTCGTTCGACAGGTTGGCGATCACCGTCGGCCAGTCCAGGAAGATGAAGGGCGAGGCAATGAACAGGCCCACGATCACTGACACGCCGGACATGGTCAACGCCCGCATGATCTTCCAACGCGGCTCCTGCGGGTTCGTGAAGCGGCTTGCGGCAGCACCGATCACCGCAATGAAAACGGTCGCCGAGGGCCATTTGGTCGCCACCGCGAAACCGGCGAACAGCCCGGCGAAAATGTAATCGCGGAGCTTGCCGTGCTCGACGATCCGGATTGCGAACAGCAGCGTCGCGAGCATGAAGACGCTCGCGTGAATGTCCGTCCGGATGACCTGCGACCAGGCGATGTGAACGCCGTTGATGGCGAGCAAGGCGGCGGCAATCAGGCCGGCCGCGGTGCCGTGGAGCCGGCGCCCGACCAGATAGGTCAGCCACACGCTGAGCACGCCGATGATGGCCATCGCGACCCGCGCCGGGATGAACAGGAGTGAAGGATCGGCGAAGGCCGCCTTGGTAAACTCGCCGACGCTGTGCCACGCGCCCGTCGCCAGCCCCGACGATACGACCGAGACGTCGATCAGCGCGAGCAGGTAGATCGTCGTGGTCCCCGGGTGCCCGAACCACTTGGGGTTGAGCGTGCCATTGGCCAGCAGCTCGAGCGCCTTGAGCATGAAGATCGGCTCGTCGGGGTCGTACAGGCTGGGCAGGCCGAACCCGATGTTGTGAAGGCGCAAGGCGAGCGCGAGCAGCAAAATGGCGAGGAGCGCGAGACGCCGGGTGCGGCGTTCGTCAGTCAAGTGAGCGGCCGCGCGCGGAGCTATCTCGGATCATGATTCATCGGCTCTTGATGGAGGTGGCGGAGCGGGAGGGATTCGAACCCTCGATACGCTTTTGGCGTATACTCACTTTCCAGGCGAGCGCCTTCGACCACTCGGCCACCGCTCCGCAAATCGCTGGAAGCGCGACCCTGTAGGCAAGCGCGCCAGATCGGGCAACCTTGCTGCTTGGGGCGTGCAGCCCCTATGCCGCGGCGATGCGCCGCTTCGGAAGCCCGCCGTCCGCCGAGGAAATCGAGACGATCGCGCGTGCCACGCTCAGCGCCCTTCCCGAGCCGTTCGCCGCCAGCCTCGGCGACGTCGTCCTGCTGGTCGAGGAGTTCGCCGACGACGAGACGCTGGACGCAATGGGGATCGACGACCCGTTCGAGCTCAGCGGCCTTTACGAAGGTGTGCCGCTGACCGAGCGCAGCGTCGAGCAGTCCGGCACCCTGCCCGAGCGGATCCGCCTGTTCCGCCGGGCGATTCTCGACGAATGGGCGGGGAGCGACGACACGCTCGAGCATCTCGTCGCGCACGTCCTGGTCCACGAGGTCGGTCACCATTTCGGCCTCAGCGACGACGACATCCATGCCCTCGAGGACAGCGCCGGATGAAGGGCCTGCTCAAGTTCACCAACGTCACGCTGAGGCGCGGCGGCAATGTCCTGTTCGAAGGGCTCGACCTCGAACTCGGGCCGGGCGAGCGGCTCCAGGTCGCCGGCCCCAACGGCTGCGGCAAGTCGAGCCTGATCCGCCTCGCCGCCGGGCTGCTCAGCGCTGAGCATGGCCATATCGAGCGGTCGGCCGTCGCGCTGGCCGACGATCACATCGCGCTCGATCGCGAGCTATTGCTGCGGAACGCGTTGGGGTTCTGGGGCGGCGCGGTCGAGCAGGCGATGGTCGCGCTCAACATCGATCATCTCGCCGAGGTGCCGGTGCGGTTCCTGTCCTCCGGCCAGCTCAAGCGCGCGACCCTGGCGCGCGTCGCAGCGTCGCGCGCGCCCTTGTGGTTGCTCGACGAGCCGCTGAATGCGCTCGATGCCGACGGGCGGAAGCGGCTCGGCGGCGCGGTCGAGCGCCATCTCGAGGAAGGCGGTGCCGTGCTCGCCGCCTCGCACCAGGCGCTCGGCGGTGAGTGGCGCCAGCTTGAGCTTGGCCAAAGGGAAACGGCGTGATCGCCGCGCTCATCGGCCGCGACATCCGCCGTGGCTTCACCGGCGCGGCGTGGCTGCCGATGGCCTTTTTCCTGCTGGTTGCAACGCTTATCCCGTTTGCGGTTGGCCCCGACGCAAAGCTGTTGGCGCGGATGGGGCCGGGGGTGTTGTGGATCGCCGCGCTCACCGCCGCCCTGCTGCCGATCGAACGCCTGGTCGAACCGGACCGCGCCGATGGCGTGCTCGACCAGCTCGCGCTGCACGGCCTCGCCGATGAAAGCATCGCCTTCGCCAAGATCGCCGCGCACTGGCTGACCTTCGCGCCGTTGCTCCTGCTGGCCGCCATTCCGGCCTCGGCGCTGCTGGCGCTGGATGCGACGGCCTTGTGGACGACCGTCCTCGCACTGGCGATTGGGACGCCGGGACTGGCCTCGCTTGCGGTCGCGGTCGCGGCGGTGACCGCGGGCCTGCCGCGGGCGGGGTCGCTGGCCGGCCTCCTCCTCCTGCCACTCGCGGTGCCGCTGCTGATCTTCGGCGCGGCCAATGCGCTGCTACTCGAAGCCGCCGTATCTCTGCTGCTGACCGCCGGCGCTCCGTTCGTCGCCGGCGCCGCGATCCGCGCCGCTAGGACCTAGACCACCGCGCGAAAATTGCGGTCGGCAGGAGCAGGCCGCGCGCTTCCTCGCGCACCGCCATCTCGCCGATTTCGACCGTCCCGCCGAGGTCGGCGAACAATTGCTTCACCAGCTCGCCGATGGCCAGCGCGGACATGCGCACGGCGTAAACGGTGAGCACGAGGAAGCGGCTGTCGGCGTCGAGGAGCTTGCGGCAGTCGGCCAGCAGCGGCGCCAGATCTTCTTCGAGCCGCCACACTTCGCCCTCGGGCCCGCGGCCGAACTTGGGCGGGTCGAGCAGGATGCCGTCGTAGCGCCGCTCCCGCCGTACCTCGCGCGCGGTGAACTTGGTCGCATCGTCGACGATCCAGCGGACGTCGCTGACGCCGGACAGGGCCGCATTGGCCTTGCCCTGCTCGACCGACTTTTTCGAAGCATCGACATGGACCAGCCGCCCCCCGGCATCGCTCAGCAGCAGCGAGCCGACCCCGGTGTAGCCGAACAGGTTGAGCACATCCGCGTCCGCCGACCGCGCCCGCATCCAGTCCCATTGCGGCGCCATGTCGGGAAAGAAGCCGAGGTGCCGGAACGGGGTCAGCGAGGCATTGAAGCGGACGTCGCCGCGCGCCAGCTCCCACTGGTGCGGCACCGGGCGGTGCTGGACCCAACGCCCGCCGCCTTCCTCGTCCGACCCGGGGACGAACGTCGCATCCGGATCCCAGTCATTGCGTTCCGGCGCCCACATCGCCTGCGGTTCGGGACGCACGACCTGGATCGCGCCATAGCGTTCAAGCTTTTGTCCGTCGCCGCAGTCGATCAGGCCCCAATCGTCCCAAGGCTCGGCAACGATTGTCTGAAGGTCGCTCACGCCGGCGGTTAGGCTGCGAGGGCGAGCTGCGCGCCGACCGAGGCGATCGCGGCCCGGCCATCCAGTGCCGCTGCACCGGCCGCCCGCGCCGCCGCGGCGTCCACCGCGCGCAATTCGTCGAGCACGTCGCCGGTCGACAGGATGCGGCCGTAAACCTCGATCGAGCGCGCCATGTGATCCGCCCGGCCCTGCGCCGTTTCCAGCGCCATCAGCAACCCGGCCTCGAGTTGTGCCCGCGCCCGCTGCACTTCGGCCTCGTCGAGCGTCTCGACCGCGCCGGCGAGTACCGATCGCGCCAAGTGCATCGATTCGACCGCCCGCGCCCGGTCGGCGGCGCAGCTGATGGCAACGATGCCGGTGTCGCCAAACGCTTGGTTCCAGGCGCTGATCGAATAAGCCAGGCCGCGGTCCTCGCGCAGCTCCTGGAACAGCCGCGACGACATCCCGCCGCCAAGCGCCTGGACGAAAATCGACAGCGCCGGAAGTCTCGCGTCGGACGCTGGCAGCCCCGGCATGGCGAGGCACCAGTGCGCTTGCTCGAACTCCCTGCGGTCATTGCGCACGCCGCCGGTAAATTCCGCCGGGCTGATCGGCACGCCGGGCCAATCCGCCATGTCGCCGAGCAGGCGCTCCGCGCTACGCAGAATGATCTCCGGATCGACCTTGCCGCTGGCCGCGAGGATCAGCCGCGACGGGACCAGCTCCCCTTCGATCCACTTCAGGCAATCGTCGCGGGTGATTGCCCGCAGCGTCTCCGCCCGACCGAGGACCGACCGCCCCAGCGGTTGCGCGTCGAACGCGGCTTCGAACACATGCTCGTGGACGAGGTCGTCCGGCGCGTCGTTCACCTCGCCCAGCTCGGACAGGATCACATCCTTCTCGCGCTCGAGATGCTCTTCGGCGAGGTGCGGCGCGCGCACCAGGTCGGTCAGGATCTCGCACAGCAGTTCCGCGTCCTTGGCCAGCGTCCGGCCATAGAACACCGTCTGGTCGCGCGCGGTCCAGGCGTTGATCGATCCGCCGACGTCCTCGATCGCTTCGGCCAGCGCGCGGGTGTCGCGGCTGCCGGCGCCCTTGAACACCATATGCTCGACGACGTGGGCGAGGCCCGACAGTTGCTCCGGTTCCGATCGCGACCCGACTTGCGCGTACAGCCCGATCGCGACCGATTCCGCCTGCGGCATCGGATCGACGGCAACGGTCAGCCCGTTCGCCAATTTGTGCAGCGCGGCGCTCATTCCGCCGGCTTCCGCTTCATCAACGCGATCACGTAAATCACCAGGGCCGTCAGGGCCAAGGCGAACCAGGTCGCGGCGTACATGCGGTGGCCCGCGGGCGTGATCGCGCTGGCCGAAGCCGCATCCGGGATGCGGCTCGGTTGGAGCCCGGCCGGCGCGGTCGCCGCGACCAGCCGCATGCGGCTCTGCTTGTCGGGCACGATCACCCCGCTCACCGGCCCGCCGGGCCAGGTGACGCGGATATTCGGATTCTGTGCCCAGCCAACCTCGACGCTCATGCCGGGGCCTTCGGTGCCGGTCATGCAATCGACGATCTGGACATAGCCGGGATCGCCCGCTCGATTCTCGCCGCCCATGGCGCGATGGCCGATCGGGCGGAGGCAGACACCGGTCGCCTGGCGGAACAGCGGCAGCTGGTCGTCCTTCAGCGGCACGGTCGGAAACGCGATCGGCGGCAGCGACTGCGCATGCTCGAATTTCGCCAGCAGTCCGGCTTTCCAATTGGCTCGCTGCAACTGCCACACGCCAAGGCCGATCAGCACCGCGATTGCGGCCGTAACGGCGATGGTCGGAAGCAATGGTATCCGGCGGGTCATTCGGCGATCCGCCCTTCGCGCGCGCGGTGACGATACTCTTGTGCAAGCAGCCAGGCCTTGGCCCCGCGCAAGCCCATGATCGTCAGCAATGCCGCGACGGGGATCCAGATCAGGTGAACCCAAAAGGGCGGCTCGAACATCGCGTCGACGACCAGCGCGCCAACCACTACCAATGCACCGACGATCAGGATCAGGAACGCGGCCGGCCCGTCACCGACATTGAAGCTGGCGAAATCGAGCCCGCACGAGCGGCAGGTCGGAGCGAAGCGCACCCAGCCGGCGAACAGGGTCGGCGAACCGCACCTTGGGCAGGCGCCCAGCGGCGTCCGCTGGGTCACCCCGCGTGCGGCGCGCCCCAGCCGCCCCAGACGTAGATCGACGTGAACAGGAACAGCCACACGACGTCGACGAAGTGCCAGTACCAGGCCGCGGCCTCGAAGCCGAAATGCTGCTTCGGGGTGAAGTCACCCTTGTACGCGCGGATCAGGCAGACGGTCAGGAAGATCGTGCCGACGATGACATGGAAGCCGTGGAAGCCGGTCGCCATGAAGAAGGTCGCACCATAGATGTTGCCTTTGAAGGCGAACGGCGCGTGGGCATATTCCCAGGCCTGGATGCTGGTGAACAGCAAGCCGAGGGCGATGGTCAGGATGAGCCCGAGCTTCAGCCCGTCGCGATTCCCGTGAATCAGCGAATGGTGCGCCCAGGTTACCGTCGTGCCCGAGCACAACAGGATCATCGTGTTCAGCAGCGGGAACTGCCAGGGGTTGAGCACTTCGATGCCCTTGGGCGGCCACTGATGCCCGACCGCGTCGACCGCCGACGGGAACAGGGATGAATCGAAGAAGGCCCAGAACCAGGCGAGGAAGAACATCACCTCGGAGGCGATGAACAGGATCATCCCGTAGCGCAGGTGCAGCTGGACGACTGGCGTGTGGTCGCCGCCATGCGCTTCCCGGACGACGTCGGCCCACCACATGTACATCGTCGCGATGACGCCGGCGACGCCGAGGCCGATGACGATCGGGCCATAGCGGTTGGCGTGGAACCACATGACGAGGCCGCCGAACAGCGCCAGTGCCGCGACCGCGCCGATGAGCGGGTTCGCGCTGGGTTCGACGAGATGGTAATCGTGGTTCTTGGTCGCGGCCATTCTTGCGGGCTTTCCTCTGTTCCTCGGCTAACGCTCTAGCGGGCGCTCGCGGCAGTTTCCACAGGGTAAAATGTATAGCTCAAGGTGATCTCGTCGATCGCCCGGACTTCGGGTTGCGTGTCTTTGCGCAGCCGCGGGTCGACATAGAAGATCACCGGCATCTTGACGCTCTCGCCGGGCTTCAGCGTCTGGTCGGTGAAGCAGAAGCATGCGATCTTGTTGAAGTAGGGCCCGGCGGTGTCGGGGGTGACGTTGAATACCGCATGTCCCTTGATCGATCGCGCGCTGAGGTTCGTCGCCTGATAATAGATGGTCGTTTTGGCGCCGGGCGCGATGCGCACCGACTCTTGCAGTGGCTCGAACCGCCACGGCAGCTTCGGATCAACGTTGGCGTCGAAGCGGACACCGATCTGACCGGCGACCGCACCCGGCGCCTTCTCGGCTCGGAGCGGTGTCCCGTCGAAACCGGTCAGCTGGCAAAATACACGGTATGCAGGGACGGCGGCGAACGCCATGCCAAGCGCGGCGAGCGCGACCAAGGCCATGACCAGCGCCGTGCGATTGTTGCGGTCCGCGGTCGAGCTGGTCACCAGTTGCGGCTCGCCTGGGCGATGGTGATGAAGAACAGCAGCACGACGAACGCGCCGAGGAGCAGGGCGGTGACCCGGGCCCGGCCGCGCTGGCGGCCGCGGATCAATTCGTCGTCCGGCTGCGGCATCAGGCGATCCAGCGGTCGGCGACCAGCGCCGTGAACAAGGCGAACAGGTAGAAGACGGAGTAAGCGAACAAATGCTTTTCCGCGGCCATCGCCGACGGCTCGGTCGTCCGGTTGGCCAGCACCCGCCCGGCAAGGACGACGAACACAAAGCTGAGGATCGCCGCCGACACGCCGTAGATCGGCCCGGTCAGCCCGAGCGGCCACGGCGCGACCGCGGCGCCGGCCATCGGCAGGCTGTAGAGGAACACCTGGCGGCGCGTGTTGTCGAGCCCGGCGACCACCGGGAGCATCGGGATCCCGGCCGCGGCATAGTCCGAGCGGACGAACAGCGACAGCGCCCAGAAATGCGGCGGAGTCCACAGGAAGATGATGGCGAACAGCAGCAGCGGCAGGGCCTCGACCCGCCCCGTCGCGGCGACCCAGCCGATCAGCGGCGGAAAGGCGCCGGCAGCGCCGCCGATGACGATGTTCTGCGCCGTCCGCGGCTTCAGCCACACCGTGTAGACCAGCACGTAGAACAGGATCGACACCGCGAGCAGGCCGGCCGCCAGCCAGTTGGTCGCAAGCCCCATCAGGATCACCGAGAAGGCACCGAGGCCGACACCGAAGTGGAGCGCGCTCTGCCGGTCCATCCGGCCGTCGGGCAGGGGACGCTTGGCGGTGCGCCGCATCTTGGCGTCCAACTCCACCTCATACCATTGGTTGAGCGCGCCGCAGGCGCCGGCACCGAGCGCGATGCACAGGATCGCGGTGAAGCCGAGGGCGAACGGCGGCATCGCCGGCGCCGCCAGCAACCCGCATAGGCCGGTGAACACCACCAGGCTCATCACGCGCGGCTTGGTCAGCGCGAGGAAGTCGCGCCAGTCGGCCGGCAGGACGGCCGCTTCAGTCATCTCGATGGCGGGCATTGACGCGCCCTATAAGGGCTTGGGCGAAGGGCGGAAAGCCCCCTGGGACGGCGTGCTGGAAAGGTTCATCCGGCCTTTGCTATGGCTGCGTCCATGACCAAGTTCCTTCTCGCCGCGGCGCTCATCGCCGCGCCCGCCTTCGCCCAGCAGACTCCGGCCGATCTCACGGGTTCGCCGGTCGCCAATTCCGATCTCGTGCCGGTGGCGATCGACACCAGCGCCGGGCGCATCGTCATCGCGCTCGACCGGCTCCAAGCCCCGCTGACCACGGCCAACTTCCTCGCTTATGTGGACACGCACAAATTTGACGGCGAGAAATTCTACCGCGCCATGCCCTACGGCGATGGCGGCTTGATCCAGGGCGGCATCACCAGCAGCGTCGCCAAGCTCAACAAACCCGTCGCCTACGAATCGAGCGACAAAACCGGCATCAAGAACACGGCCGGAAGCATCGCCATGGCCGCCGCCGCGCCGGGCAAGGCGCAGTCGGACTTCTTCATCATGACCAGGGCCATTCCGGCGTTCGACGGGGCCAACGGCTTCGCCGCGTTCGGCCATGTCGTCGAAGGCATGGATGTGGTCGAAAAGATCCTCCACGCACCGACCTCCGCGACCAAGGGCGAAGGCGTGATGAAGGGACAGATGCTTGAACCGGCGGTGACCATCACCAAGGTCAGCCGGGTCACGAAGTAAGCGTCAGCCGAGTATTTTTCCGATCCGGACCAGCGTCCCGTTCGGGTCGCTGACCGCGAACTCATAGGTGCCCCACGGCTTGTTGTGCGGTGCGCCGGGTTCGATGATGAGGTCGCGCACGCGGTCCGCGACCGCGTCGACGTCCTCGGCATAAAGATAGATGCCGAGCGGATTGTCCTCGACGTTGCCCGGCCAGCCCTCGACGCGGTTGAGATGGAGGTGCCACCCGTTGCCGTCGGCGAGGATGCGATAGTGGCCATAGTCGCTCACCACTTTAAAGCCGAGGCGCTCGTAGAAAGCCTGGCTCGCGGCCATGTCGCTGGCAGGAACGATGGCCACGGCGTGGTGGGTGTCGGTCATTCGCGTCCTCCGTCAGAAAAAACGCCCCGGCTTTGACACCGGGGCGCTTCTTCTTTGTTCCTCTAAACGCTGCCTAGTCGATCCGCGGCAGGGTCGAATATTGGTGGAACGGCGGCGGGCTCGACAGCGTCCATTCGAGCGTCGTCGCGCCTTCGCCCCAGGGATTGTCCGGCGCCTTCTTGCCCGCGGCCAGCGACCAGATGATGTTGACGAAGAACACCGCCACGCCCGCGGCCGTGATCATGTAGCCGATGGTCGAGATGCGGTTCCAATATTCGAGCGCCGGGGTGTAGTCCGGAATACGCCGCGCCATGTTCTGCAGGCCGAGGAAATGCTGCGGGAAGAAGATCAGGTTCACGCCAATGAACATGACGAAGAAGTGCAGCTTGCCGAGCGGCTCATTGTACATCTTCCCGCTCATTTTCGGGAACCAGTAATAGAAGCCGCCGAAGATCGCGAACACCGCGCCGAGGCTGAGCACGTAGTGGAAGTGCGCGACCACGTAATAGGTGTCGTGCATGTAATTATCGACGCCGCCGTTGGCGAGCACGACGCCGGTGACGCCGCCGACGGTGAACAGGAAGATGAAGCCGATCGCCCACAGCATCGGCGTTTCGAAGCTGATAGAGCCGCCCCACATGGTCGCGATCCAGCTGAAGATCTTCACCCCCGTGGGAACAGCGATGATCATCGTCGCGGCGGTGAAGTACATCTTCTCGTTCACGTTCATGCCGGTGGTGAACATGTGGTGTGCCCAGACGACGAAGCCGACGACGCCGATGGCGACCATCGCATAGGCCATGCCGAGATAGCCGAACACCGGCTTGCGGCTGAAGGTCGCGACGATCTGGCTGACCATGCCGAAGCCGGGCAGGATCAAAATATACACTTCGGGGTGGCCGAAGAACCAGAACAGGTGCTGGTAGAGGACGACGTTGCCGCCGCCCGACGCGTCGAAGAAGGTCGTCCCGAAATTGCGGTCGGTCAGCAGCATGGTGATCGCGCCGGCAAGCACCGGCAGCGAGAGCAGCAGCAGGAAGGCGGTGACCAGCACCGACCACACGAACAGCGGCATTTTGTGCAGGGTCATGCCCGGCGCGCGCATGTTGAAGATGGTGGTGATGAAGTTGATCGCGCCGAGGATCGAACTGGCGCCCGCGAGGTGGAGCGAGAAGATCGCCATGTCGACCGCGGGCCCGCTCGAGCCGGTGGTTGAGAGCGGCGCGTAGAGCGTCCATCCGTTACCGGCGCCGAGACCCGTCCCGCCCGAGACGAAGCTCGACCCGAGCAGCAGCGCGAACGACGGGATCAGCAGCCAGAAGCTGATGTTGTTCATCCGCGGGAAGGCCATGTCGGGCGCGCCGATCATGAGCGGCACGAACCAGTTGCCGAAGCCGCCGATCATCGCCGGCATGACCATGAAGAAGACCATGATCAGTCCGTGCGCGGTGATCAGCACGTTCCAGTGGTGATAGGCCTCGTCCATCGTCGCCCCGGCGCCGGCACCGAGCGGCCACGCCTGGGTCAGGATCTGGATTCCGGGGTGCATCAGCTCGGCGCGCATGATGCCGGAGATGCCGCCGCCGATGATCCCCGCGAAGATCGCGAAGATCAGGTAGAGCGTGCCGATGTCCTTGTGGTTGGTCGACATGAACCAGCGCACGAAGAAGCCCGGCTTGTGGTCGGCATCATGATGCGCGTCGGGCGCCCCGTGACCCTTGAGATGCAGCGCGTCGGCGGTGGTGCTCATTGACGAAACTCTCTTCGCTTAATTCTGCGCGGTCGCGGCCTGGTTGGTCGCGGGTTGCGTGGTGACGGGCTGCGGCGCGGCCGCGGCGGGAGTGGTGGGCGCGGCGGCCGGAGCGGCGGCGGGCTTGGCGCTGGCCAGCTTGCCGCCCTTGCTCGCGATCCACTGCTCGAACTGCTGCGGGGTCACGACCTCGACGTTGATCGGCATGAAGCCGTGGCGCGCGCCGCACAGTTCCGAACACTGGCCGAAATAGACGCCGGTCTTGTCGGCATCGACCTTGACCCAAGTCTCGTTGAGCTGACCCGGATTGGCGTCGAGCTTGGTCCAGAAGGCCGGGACCGAGAAGCTGTGGATGACGTCGTCGGCGGTGATGATGAACTTCACCACCTTGCCCGCCGGAAGCACCATGCGCTCGTCGGCGGCAAGCAGCGGCGGACCGTCATTGTCGTTGCGGAAGCGATCGCCGGCTTTCAGCGTCGGGTCGCCCTTTTCCTTAAGGATATTGCTGTCGAACGACACGCCATAATCGGGATATTCGTAAGTCCAATACCATTGGTGGCCGGTAACCTTGACCGTCACGTCGGCCGGCGGCGGCGTATATTGATGCCGCAGCAGGCGGATCGACGGGATCGCGATCGACACCAGGATCAGCACCGGGACCAGCGTCCAGATCACCTCGATCGTGGTGTTGTGCGAGTTGCGCGACGGCGTCGGGTTCGCCCCGCGGCGATAGCGGAACATGGTCCACGCCAGCAGCACCAGCACGAAGATGCTGATGACCGTGATCAGCGGCATCAGCCAGATGTCGTGGAAATGCTCGGCTTCGTGACCGATCGGCGTGACCTGCTCCTCGATGCCGATCTTGCCCGCCTGGGGCATGCCGATCTTCGGGTTGGGAATCTGGTGGCCGACGCTGCCGTAGACGATCGGCGCTGCGGCCGGGGTGGCGGCGGCCGGCGCCGCTGCAGCGGCATTGTCGGCGGGCGAAGTCGCCGGCGCCTGCGCTGCTGCAGGTGTGAGCCCGGCCGCGGCCAAGGCGATTGCCCATCCAATCAGTTTCATTCGCACCCCGGTGACATGCGTTGGAATCTTGGGAAAAGCACAGGTCCGCGCTTCCCCGGTCTGGCGTTCCTATAAGCGCGGGTTTCCATCGCCTCAAGCGGTGCAATTCCCGTGGTGTTGAAGGCCCGCCCCGGGCAGCTTATTGGCGCAAGCCAACAGCCATGACCGACGACCAGATCCTCGCCGAATTCCGCGCCGCCGACGCTCTCCTCGAAGGGCATTTCATCCTCTCGTCGGGTTTGCGCAGCCCGCGTTACCTGCAGTGTGCCCGGGTGCTGATGGACCCGGCGCGCGCGTCCCGGCTCGCCGAGGCACTGGCCGCGAAGCTGCCGACGGACATCCGCGAATCAATCGGGGCGGTGCTCTCGCCGGCGATGGGCGGGGTGATCATCGGCCATGAGATGGGCCGGGCACTCGGCAAGCCGGCGATGTTCCTCGAGCGGCCCGACGGCGTGTTCGAACTGCGCCGCGGCTTCCGCCTCGATCCGGGAACGAAAGTGCTGATGGTCGAGGATGTGGTCACCACCGGCCTCTCGTCGCGCGAAGCGATTGAGGCGGTGCGCGCGGCGGGCGGCGAGGTCTTAGCGGAGGCCGCATTGGTCGACCGCTCGTCGGGCCAGGCGGACCTTGGCGTCCCCTTCACCCCACTCATTCGCATCGACGTCCCGACCTACGCCGCCGACGCCTTGCCGGCCGAGCTCGCGGCGATCCCCGCGGTCAAGCCGGGCAGCCGCGCCGCCGCGTGACCAATCGCCTCCGCCTCGGTGTGAATATCGACCACGTCGCGACCATCCGGAACGCGCGCGGCGGGACACATCCCGATCCGGTTAAGGCCGCGATCCTCGCCGCGCAGGCGGGCGCCGACGGCATTACCGCGCACCTCCGCGAAGACCGGCGCCACATCACCGACGAGGATATCGACCGGCTGATGGCCGAGATCTCGCTGCCGCTGAACCTCGAAATGGCGGCGACCGAGGAGATGCTGGCCATCGCGCTCCGCCATAAGCCCCACGCCGCCTGCATCGTCCCCGAAAAGCGCGAGGAGCGGACGACCGAGGGCGGGCTCGACGCCGCCGGCCAACACAATCACCTCGCATATTATGTCGACAAACTTGGCGCCGCGAACATCCGCGTCAGCCTGTTCATCGAGCCGTCGGCGGAGCAGGTCGCGGCCGCCGTCAGGCTCGGCGCGCCGGTCGTCGAATTCCACACCGGCCGCTACGCCCATGTCGAAGGCGAGGAACGCGCAACCGAATTGAAGCGCATCGCGGACGCCGCCGCGCTCGCGACCAAGAACGGCATCGAGCCCCATGCCGGCCACGGCCTCACCTTCGACAACGTCATCCCCGTCGCCGCCATCCCGCAGCTCGCCGAGCTCAACATCGGCCATTTCCTCATCGGCGAGGCGATTTTCACCGGCCTCGACGCCAGCGTCCGCCGCATGCGCGAGCTGATGGACGAAGCGCGGTGATCGTCGGCATCGGCTCGGACCTCTGCAACATCGAGCGCATCCAGAATTCGCTCGACCGCTGGGGCGACAAATTCCTCAACCGCGTCTTCACCGAGACCGAGCGCGCCAAGGCCGCCAAGCGCCCCTTCACCATCGCCGGCACGCTCGCCAAGCGCTTCGCCGCCAAGGAAGCCTTCTCCAAAGCGGTCGGCACCGGCTTCAAGCGCGGCGTCTACATGAAGGATATCGGCGTCGTTAATCTTCCGTCCGGCCAACCGACGCTATCGCTCACCGGCGGAGCAAGGGCGCGGCTTGACGCCCTTGCGCCGGACGGCCACGCCATCGACATACACTTGACCATGACCGACGATCATCCCTGGGCCCAGGCTTTCGTGATCCTGACCGCCCGCAAGCTGGAGCCTTGAGTGTTGACCGAAACCGTTCCTGAGGCTCCGGCGCCAGAAGCGTCGCCGCCAGTCAGCGAAGAGACCAAGAAAGCCGAGAAGGGCTCGGCCCTGTGGCGTGAGATCAAGGGCCTCTTGTGGGTGCTGCTGGCCGTGCTCGCGTTCCACAGCTTCGTCGCCAAGCCCTTCTACATTCCGTCCGAATCGATGATGCCCGGCCTGCTGACCGGCGACCGCCTGGTCGTCAGCAAATATCCCTACGGCTGGTCGTTCGTGTCGCCGACCATTCCCAACCCGCTCGCGATCGTTCGCTCGGTGCTGCTGCGTACCGGCGAGCCGTGGGGGGTGACGCTACCCTTCATGAGGGGGCGGATCCTCGGCCACCTGCCCGAGCGCGGCGACATCGTCATCGTCACCCCACCGGGCCGCAATGAAGATTACATCAAGCGCGTCATCGGCCTGCCCGGCGACACGCTGCAGATGGTGGACGGGACGCTGATCATCAACGGCAAGCCGGTGAAGCGCGCGCCTGCGCCCGCGGCGGTGATCCCGATCGATCCCAACCTGCCGTGCGGCAACCCGGGCGGCGACGGCAATTTGCTGCCGTTCCGCACCGTCGCAGCCGACGGCACGCCGGTGTGCAAGGTGCCGGTGGTGCGCGAGATGCTGCCCAACGGGCGCAGCTTCGACACCATCGATCTTGGCCGCTCGGGCGAGGATGATTTTGCGCCGATGCGCGTGCCCCAGGGCCATCTCTGGCTGATGGGCGACAACCGCGACGATTCGGCCGACAGCCGCGTGCCGGAATATCAGGGCGGCCTCGGCGGCCCCGTGCCGGTGGAGAATATCGGCGGCCGCGCCGAGTTCATCACCTTCTCGCTCGACGGCTCGACCAAGGTCTGGAACCCGCTGACCTGGTTCAAGGCCTTCCGCTCCGGGCGGGCCGGCCACTCGCTCAGGAAGAGTTGACCCGCTGATGGCCGAGGACCTGCCGACCACCGAGCCGCACGTCGAGCGCCCCGGTCCGGCGGAGTTCCGCGACCCCCTCGTCCGCCGCGAGATGCAGAAGGCGGCCGTATGGCTCGGCATGGCGCTGCTGGTGGCGGGGGTCATCGTCCTCGCCCAGCCGCTGCTGCTGATCATCGGCGGCGCGATCTTCGCCGTATTCCTTGATGGCGGAGCGCGCGTCCTCGGCCGCTGGCTGCCGATTCCGCGCCCCTGGCGGTTGTTGCTGACGATCCTGCTCGGCTTCGGTTTCCTGGGCTGGGTGTTCTGGTTCGCCGGCACCACCATCGCTGCCCAGTTCGAGGATCTGCGCATCGTCGTCACCGCCCAATTCGAGCGGCTGATGGCCTTCGTCGCGACCCTCGGCCTCGTGCCGCAAGGCCAGGCCGGCAACCTCGGCACGCAATTGCTCGGCTCGGTCGGGCGGCTGACCAGCGCGGTCGGCAGCGCGATCGGCGCACTGACCAGCTTCATCGCGATGATCGTGATCGGGATTTTCCTCGCCGCCGAGCCCAAGATTTACGACCGCGGCATCGCCTGGATGCTGCCGCTCCGCGCCCGCGCCGGTTTCTACCGCATTGCCGAGCATGTCGGCTTCACCCTGCGCCGGCTGTTGTTCGGCCGCCTCGTCGGGATGATCTTCGAAGGCGTCTTCACCTGGTTCATGCTGGCCTATGTCAGCCGGCTGGTGATCGGCGCGCCCGTGCCGATGGCGGCGCTGCTCGGCCTGGTCACCGGCGTGCTCGCCTTCATTCCGAACATCGGCGCGATCACCTCGGGCGTGCTGATGGTCGCGGTCGGCTTCTCCGCCGGGCCGCACGCCGGCGTTTATGCGATCTTCGTCTATTTCTTCGTCCAGAACATCGACGGCTATCTGGTCGTGCCATACATCGCCCGCCGGACGGTCGACCTGCCGCCGGCGCTGGTACTGGCGATGCAGCTGCTGATGGGCGCGCTATTCGGGATTCTTGGCGTACTGTTCGCCGACCCGATTCTCGCGACCTTGAAGGTGACGCTGGTCGATCTCAGCAACCAGCATGCGGCGGAAGAAGGCGACGAGCCGGAACTCGTCGACGGCTAGCTTATTGCTGCGGCGGGACTGCGCCCTGCTGCTGCTGCGCCTGCATCTGCTGCATCATCGCCGCGCCGCCGCGGACCACCTTCCGCACCTGGACATCGAACGTCAGATGCTCGCCGGTGAAGCCCGGCGGGGTCTGGCCGCCGGTGAAGGCCAGGCTTTTGGGCATGGTGAAGTGATAGCGGCCGCCGTCCTGCATCTTGGCCATGGCCTCGGCGAATCCGGGGAACACCGCCGCCATGACGAACGGCTGCGGGCCGCCGTGGCTCTCGCTGGCGTCGACCACCGTACCGTCGTCGGAAGTCAGGACATAATCGAGCACCGCCGCATCTTCGGGCGCAATCGGCTTGCCGGTCCCGGCTTTGATGGTGCGGAACTCGAGGCCTGAATCGCTAACTTCGGGGCGCAGCTTGCCCGCGCCTAGCCAGGCGAGGCCGACGCCCGCGGCGATAACCAGCAGGAACCCGAGCCACAGCTTCACGGTCCGGCCGCTATTGGCGGGACGAGTGGCGGCTTCGGCGGCGGACACGTGTTTGCGCTTAGATTTAGCGCGCCGTGCCTTCGCGCTCGGCGCGCTTGCGCTCGAGCTTGCGGGCGCGGCGGATCGCGGCGGCGCGCTCGCGGGCGCGCTTCTCGCTCGGCTTCTCGTAATGCCGGCGCAGCTTCATCTCGCGGTAGACGCCCTCGCGCTGCAGCTTCTTCTTGAGCGCGCGCAGCGCCTGCTCGACATTATTGTCGCGAACGATGATCTGCATAAACTCTCGTCACAACCCTTCTAAGGCATGGAATAGCGGCCGTCGGACCTTATCCGCGGCGGAGGCGGGCCTGTAGCAGCGTCTTTGCTGAGGTTCAACCGCCTCCATCCCGCCATCACGCGCCTCGCACGGTGCCATGAAAAATCGGCGCCTGATTCGGGGTTCGTTCCCATTTTCCTCTTCACGGTGCGGTGAATTGAGCCTGCCGAACGATGGGAAGAGCAACGTGAACGTTTGGGTTATCGGCCATTAACCCATTGAATGATAGACCATGCGCTTCATTCGGGAGGGTTTAGAGTGATTTTGAATCGACGGGAACTGTTGCGTTTTGGCGCCATGGCTGCGGGGGGAGCAATCCTTTCCTCGTCCGCGGTGTCGCAAGTCCTGCCGAGCACTTTCTCTCTCACCAAGAACGGTGTCGACCCGCTCGCGCCGCTGCCAGCCGCGCCGCCGGCGCCGTTGGTTCCGGCCGCTCCGGCGGGCATCAACCCGCAGTTGCTCGAGCGCGCCAAGGCCGCGCTCAACACCCATAAGCTGTGGATTCGCGACACCATCGGCGTGGTCGATTTCTCGAAGCCGTCGAGCGAGCCGCGCTTCCACGTCGTCGATCTGCAGAACGGCACGGTCGACAGCTATCGAGTCGCTCATGGCCGCGGCTCCGACCCCGACCATTCGGGCTTTGTCGAGCGTTTCTCGAACGACGTCGGCTCCTACGCCACGTCGAGCGGGGCCTACACCACCGGCGATTATTACGACGGCAAATACGGTCTCTCGATGAAGGTCCGCGGCCTCGACTGGTCGAATTACAATGCCGAGCCGCGCGCGATCGTCATTCACAACGCCTGGTATGCGGAAGACGACATGATCCCGCTGCACGGCAAGCTCGGCCGCTCGGAAGGCTGCTTCGCGATGAGCCGCGCCAACCAGAATGCCGTGATGCGCCGTCTTGCCGGCGGCCGCATGATTTACGCCGACAAACTGGCGTAACCTCTTACGCGCCGCTGAAGGGCGGCGAGCCGGTCGCATTCATCGCGGCTGATCAATCCAGCGTCCCCGGCGATAGTCCAGGCGATTGTCATCGGCACCGCCATCGCGGCGACCGCGGCATTCGCTTCAATCTCATCCAGGGACGGCAGTTCCTTCCCCATCCGGTCGACAATGGCTGCGCCCCATCGCCGGTCGCGTCGGGCGATCTCGACGGCCGCTGTCCGCGCCGCCGCCATCTCCTCGTCGACCACCCTGCCGTCCCGAAGGACGACCGGCGCCGTCTCGCTCGTGTCGCAACGAAAGCCGGGCGTTGCGGCGAACGCTGCCAGGTCGCGTTCTGCCGTCACCTCGGGGCGCGAGTAATGGAGCGGCACCGAGCGGCAGGATAGCGGCCGGCGCTCATGGATACCGCACAGGCTCCCGCGCAACGCACTGCAGGCGCTGCTCCCGGTATCCTCCGCTATCGCCGAGAGCATCAGATATCGGGTGTAGGCAACGGCCTTGCCGTCGCGCGTAAGCTTCATCGGGTATTTGCGCGCGGCGAAGGTACTCAGCATCCGCTTGCGCCCGAAGTAGTCGGCCGCCGTATTCCGTCCACCCTTACCGGTCGTGAGATAGTCGCTGAGCTTGTCCGGCAGCCGGTAGAGCCGGAACATCAAGTGGAACTGGAATACGTCCGCCAGGCCCGCGGCTTCCGACAGCTCGACCTCGGGGGCGCGGTCGCAACACCGTCCGCACGCCGTGCAGGCGAAACGCAGCGTCGGCGATCCTGTCGTGACTACCGCGCCGCGACCTGTTGTGGCTTGGGCGCTGCCGGCTTGGGCTTTGGCTTGGGCGCGAGGCTGGCGCCACCGTCGGCCATGTTGAGCGCGGTCATCGCCTTGGCGTCGCGATTGTAGAGGTCCTTGTAGTCGACGATCCGGCCGTCGTTCAGCGCCGCGGCGCTGAAATAAACGATGTAGACCGGCAGGGGCTTCACGAAATTCGCCTGCTTCGACTTGCCGGTCGCCAGCTGTGCCTGGATCTTTTCGGGCGTCCACTCGCCGCCATCGTCGCCGAGCAATTCGGTAGCGAGATCGACGATATGCTGGGTGCGCACGCAGCCGTGGCTGAGGGCGCGGACGTCGTCGTTGAAGCGGCTGCGCGCATTCGTGTCGTGCAGGTAGATATTGTACGGATTGTACATCACGAACTTGAGCTGGCCGAGCGCGTTGGTCGGCCCTGGCGGCTGGCGCCAGTGGTCGAGCTTGCCGTTGACCATCACCGGCACGAAGCCCTTCTTGCCCGCCGCCTCGCCAGCGATGCTCTTGGGGACTTCCCATGACGGATTGAGCATTACCCCCACCGCCGTTGCATTGAGCTGCGGCGTCGGAGTCGAAAGCTTGCCGGCGATCGCCCGCTGCTTCCAGCGGTTGACCCCGTTCTCGACCAGGGTCGCGTGGAAGCCCGGGACGTTGACGATGATATATTTCTCGCCAAGCTCCTTGGGCAGCCAGCGCCACCGGTCCAGGTTCAGCCGGATGCGGTTGAGCTTCGCCGTGTCGGTCGGCGCCGTCGCCGCCAGCGCAGCCTTCAGCGCCGCATATTGCGGATGCGTCGGCAGCAGGTTGCGCAGCGCCCCGGCGATATTGTGCTGGGCGAGCGCCGCACGGAGCATCGTGTCCTGCCGGGCGGCGTCGAGATCGGGGTCGGCAACATGCCAGTCGATCCGCGCCGAACGCTTGACGTGGCCGAGCGCGAGGTCGGACGATAAGCGGTTGAAGCGGTCGGTCGCTTCCGCCGACATCCGCATCAAGTCGCCCGAGCCCATCGCGGCGGTCAGCCCGTTCGGGTCATAATCGGCCGGGTTGAGGCCTTCGACGCCGACCTGCTGGATATAGGCGATGAGGTCGATGACGTTGCGCTGGTCCCACACCGCCGGCGGCAATGGCGGCGGTTCCGGCGCGACCGGCGGCAGCGCCTGCGGCTGGGCGGCGACACCGGGGGTTGCCACCGGAGGTTGGCCGGCGGGTGCCGGTTGCGCCTGCGCGAGTGCTGGCGCGAGCGGGACCGCGGCGGCCGATGAAACGAGCAAGGCGGTTCTGAAGCCCGCCTTGAGGCGAAGGACCAAACCATTCATATTCAAGGAATTCCCCATCAATCTCGGAATATTACACACGAACCCTGCGCCTCGCCAGTGCCGCGGAAGCAACAATCGGCGGAGAAGTGACAGTTCGTCCCTGAACGACAACCAAACCTTAAGCGCCGCGCGGGTAAGCCATTGGGATGGTGTCCGGTTTCTTTCTCGACGGAGCAATGATTCCGCGCGCGGTCCAGCGCACGGTCGACGAGCGCGGGGAGCCCCGCCGGCCGGCTGATTCGGGGACGGGCGTGCTCGAATTCCACGGCCGCAACCATGTCGTCCGCTTGATCAACCTATCGAGTTCGGGCGCTATGGTAATCTTTCCCTACGTGCCTAATATCGGCGACAAGCTGCGACTCCAGCTGCTCGACCGGGGGCAAGTGTCGGCACAGGTTCGATGGGTGAAAGACGGCCGGATCGGCCTGTCCTTCACCGCCTCGTGAGCAACTGGCGATGGAGATGAATTTTTCGATGATCAAAGCGCGGATTGCCGAGGACCAGAGCGAGCGGCGCCAGTCGTCGCGCGTCCCGGTCGCGCTCGAGGCGACGGTCCGCGAGCTCGGCGCGACCGGCATGGACGCGCAGATTCTCAACATTTCCGAGCATGGCTTCATGGCCCGCTCCGACGGCCGGTTCGAGGTCGGCTCGCGCGTGTGGCTGATGCTGCCGGGGCGCGAGCGCGCCAATGCCGAGGTCAAATGGACCGCCGGCGACAAGCTCGGCGCGGAATTTTCCGAGCCGATCGACGTGCACGGCCTGAACGGCGCCGGCCGCCGCGGCTGAACCTCGTTTCGCCCCGAACCGTTGCTTCGGAGCCACGCTGACCACCTGCAATTGCGACCGGGCGTGCAACCGCGCCGGACTTCCTTCGTTGACCCGCCCGCGAAAGGAAGTCCGATGCCGAACCCGGCCTTGAGTGCAAACTGGAGCCCCGTCGAGCGGGGTTATCATGCGGCCTACCGCGAACATGACATCAACCATTGCCCCGGTTGCGGGCGCACCCACTGGATCATCGGCCGCGTTTCGGCCGAGTGCGCTTTCTGCAGTACCGCGCTGCCGCTGGCCGAGGCTGGCCGGCCGACCGGTCCGGTGATCATCCAGCACAAGAACCGCGATACGCACGCCTGGGCGGCGTAGGGCCTAGCCCTTCTTCCGCACCGGCGGGCTGACGTTGCACAGGTCGACGCCGCCTGCCGGGTGGATGTAGAAATCGTCGTGGCGGTTGGCGCGGATCGTCAGGTAACGCGCGAAGCTCGCGCTCATCGTGTCCAGATATTCGAACGCCGGCCGCTCGCTCGCCGGCATGTCGCTGGCCAGGCGGATGCTGGCGATCGGCACATATTGCGATTTGTCCTTGTAGAAGCCGAGCGCCTCGGTCCCGCGCGGCAGCGCGCTCAGACTCGCCATCCCGTCGATCACCCGTCCGACCACGGCAATGTTGCGGTCGAGATGGCGGAGCGGCGTGAACACCGCATAGAGCTCACCCCCGCTCCCGGTATCGGGCGACAGGTCGCGCCCGACCCCGACGCTGCCGTAGCAATGGGCGAGGTTCGCCCAATTGCCCTTGGCGCTGTAGGCGACCGGCCAGCCGTCAACGAACCCCGCGCCCGGCGCATAGGGGTCGGCATAGCCGAGCGGCTTCACGCTCAGGCCCTTGAGCGCCCGCGTATATTCGGCCGGCGGCTTGGCGGTGACTCCGGCGGGGAAGCCTTTGTCGCTGTCGTTCAGCCCCCATTGCGCGACATAGGCGTCCTGCACCCGATAGATGGTCGCGCCGTCCCAGTAATTGCCCCGCGCCAGCGCGCGGATGTTGGCGACGTGGACCGGCGCGAACGTCGGCGCGAGCTGGAGCACCACGCGCCCGCCGCTCTTCAGGTCCATGACCAGCAAGTCGTCGGCGGGGATCGCCTTCCACGCGCTCGCCGGCGCGGCGTTGACGACGTCGGTCGGCGTCAGCCGTTTCGGCGGAGCGGCGCCGATCAGCAGCAGCGCGGCGGTGGTGAGGAGCAGGGATTTCATGACGGCAGTTGAACCGGTTTGCTTCAGGCGCGCAAGCACCAACGGACGGTAACTACCGTATCCCGTTATTTTTCTGGTAACTCGCCGTCCGCCGCGGGGGGCGAGTCGCAATGTCGGAGATCCGGTATCGTGCGTTCCTGAGCTACAGCCATCGCGACCGCGAGGTCGCCGATTGGCTGCACCATGAGCTCGAGACGTTTCGCGTCCCGGCCCGCATGGTGGGTGAGGAAACCAAACTCGGCCCGGTGCCCGCGCGGCTCCATCCCATCTTCAAGGACCGCGAGGAACTGTCCGCGTCGGGCAGCCTCGGCGAAGCCATCACCACCGCGCTCGAGCGGTCGACGGCGCTGATCGTCGTCTGCTCGCCCTCATCCGCCGCCAGCCCCTGGGTCAATGAGGAGGTCCGCACCTTCAAGGCGATGCACGGGCCGGCGCACGTGTTCGCGGTGATCGCCGCCGGTGAGCCGGGCCATGCGGACAACGAGTGCTTCCCGCCGGCGCTTCGCTTCACCCTCGATAAGGACGGCAAGGTCACCGACAAGCCGGCCGAGCCGATCGCCGCCGACCTCCGCCCCGAAGGCGACGGCCGCCGCCTCGGCAAGCTCAAGATCATCGCCGGGCTGCTCGGCGTCGGGCTCGACGAACTGGTCCAGCGCGACGCCGCGCGGCGCCAGCGGCGCTTGCGCTATCTCGTCGCCGCCTCGCTCGCCGGGATGGCCGTGACCAGCGGCCTCGCGGTCAGCGCCGTGCTCGCCCGCGACGAAGCCCGCGACCAGCGCAACGAGGCGCAGCGCCAGCGGATCGAGGCCGATGGGCTGGTCGAGTTCATGCTGACCGACCTCCGCAAGAAGCTCGAGCCGGTCGGCAAGCTCGACGTGCTCGACACGGTCGGGCGGCGGGCCTTGGTCTATTACTCGCACCAGAAGCCGTCGGAGCTCGATGCCGATGCGCTCGGCCGCCGCGCCCGCGCGCTCCAGCTCGTCGCCGAGGTCCGCAACCTGCGCGGTGACAGCGAGGGCGCGCTCGCCGCCTTCCGCCAGACCGCCGCGACGACGCAGGAGCTGCTCGCGCGGCATCCCAACGACGGCCAGCGCATCTTCGACCATGCCCAAAGCGTCTTCTGGGTCGGGCAAATCGCCTGGCAGCGCGGTGATATCGCGACCGGCCGGCAATATTTCGGGGAGTATCTGACGCAGGCCCAGAAGCTCGTCCGGCTCGATCCGAAGAACGATGCATGGGCGGCCGAGCTTGGGTACGCCAACGGTAATCTTGGAATTCTAGAGGCCGACGACGAGCAACCCGCGAAGGCGTTAGCCTATTTCTCTGGCGCCGAGCGGGTCTTTGAGGCGCTGCGCACCCGGGCAAAGGACAAGCGCGACGCCTCCTACAATCTCGCCCAGGAGATCGCAGGAAAAGCGGACGCCCGCCGCGCGCTGCTGGACCCGACAGGAGCGCTTGCCGAACGTAGCCATGAAATCGCGCTTTACCGCGAAATGCTCGCTGCGGATCCTAAAGACAGCAAGGCCAAAGAGGGCATAGCGGTTGCGCAATACCGATCGGCCCAATTGCAGCTGCAGATGGGCGCCGCTGCGAAAGCCGCGGCAACGGCCAATGACAGCCTGACGGGCGTCCGCGCGCTACTGACTCAGGATTCGTCGAACCACCTGTGGCACGAGATGGCGGTCAAAGCGGCGAACACACGCGCTGAGGCCTTGATGATGTCCGGTGATCGCGCTGGCGCACGCGAGGCGAATGCTTGGGCACTGGAAAGTGCGACCAAGCTGGTGGCTTCCGATCGGACCGTGACCGACTGGCGCAACGATTGCCTGCTTCCCGCCCGTTGGATGCAAATCGCGCTGAGCGACAGGATCGCGACCCGCCAGCGGATCGCCGCATTCGATGGAGACTTCAAAGGTCCAAGCGCGAAGCCGACTGAGGAAGAACGCTTCGCGTGGATTGCGGTCGATATGCTCGAAGGCGCGAACTGGCGCGCGTTGGGCGACCAATCGAAAGCGCGAGTTAGCTTCACGCGGGCGGCGTCACGGCTACCCGCCGGCACACCAACCGACGCGCGCCTCCTCGCGGTCGCCACCTATCTCAAGCACTCCGAAGGAATCTCTGGTCTGCCCGCAGCCGCTCCCGCAACGGCAGGCCCGGTTCGGTACGATGTGGGGGCATTGCTCGGTATTCGAAAGGAATGAGAAATGCCTAAGCCAGACATGTCACTTGCCGTGAACGTCAACGTCACTGGGTCTATCGACAGCAGCGGCAAACTAACGGCGGCCGCAACCTATACGCAGGGTACAACCGTCCCCGCGAGCACCGGCGTCGTCGATGCGAGTGGCGACATCAATCTCAACAACATGAACGATGTCGGCAATCACTACAGCAACCAGACCGACATCACCTTCATGCTGTCGGGGACGATCACCGATCAGAACGGAAATTCGTACAGCGTCGTCTATCCGGACACGGTCGCGCAGGCGATCAACATCCAGGAAAAGGGCGGCGGCGGTCACGGCCAGATGATCCCGAGTTTGGCGTCGGAAACGTCCCTGTTCGTCGACGATTCCGACCAGGACGGCCAAGACTACACGTACTGCCTGACGGTTGAGCCGGATATTATCTCGGCGGACCCCATTCCCACCTGTCCGCTCGATCCGCAGATCGTGAATCGCTGATCGGGAAAGCCCACCAAGGTCATGGCCTAGCCGAACCGCCGTGCGGCGGCTAACGGCGCGGCCATGTACCTTGCCACCTTGATGTTGCTCGGCTCGGGCGAGCTCGGCCGCGAATTCGCAATCGCGGCCAAGCGCCTCGGCTGCCGGATGATCGCCTGCGACCGCTATGCCAACGCCCCGGCAATGCAGGTCGCCGATGCGTTCGAAGTCTTCCCGATGCTCGACGGCCAGGCGCTCCGCGCCGCGGTCGAGAAGCACAAGCCCGACGTCATCGTCCCCGAAATCGAGGCGATCGACACCGCGACCCTGGCCGCGCTCGAGGCCGAGGGTTGGCGCGTCGCACCGTCGGCCAAGGCGGTGCAGCTGACCATGAATCGCGACGGCATCCGTGAGTTCGCCGCGCGCGAGCTCGGGCTCGTCACCTCCAACTACCGCTTCGCCGAAAGCCGCGACGACGCGATCGCCGCGTCCGCCGAAGTCGGCCTGCCGTGCGTGGTGAAGCCGGTCATGTCGAGTTCGGGCAAGGGCCAGACCACGGCCAAGACCGCGGAGGAAGTCGGCGCGGCCTGGGACTATGCCGTCGCCAACATGCGCGGCGACCGCCCGCGCGTGATCGTCGAGGAATTTATCGCCTTCGACAGCGAGATCACCTTGCTCACCGTCTCGACCAAGGACGGCATCCTGTTCTGCGCGCCGATCGGCCACCGCCAGGAAGCCGGCGATTATCGCGAGAGCTGGCAGCCGGCGGCGATCCCGACCGGCGCGCTGCATTCGGCCCGCAACCAGGCGCGCAAGGTCGTCACCGCGCTCGGCGGCCACGGCATCTTCGGCGTCGAGTTCTTCATCCGCGGCGACCAGGCGATCTTCTCGGAGCTGAGCCCACGACCGCACGATACCGGCATGGTGACGATGATCTCGCAATTCCCGAGCGGGTTCGAGCTCCATTTGCGCGCGATCCTCGGCCTGCCGATCCCGTCGATCGAGCTGGCCGCGCCCGCCGCCGCCTCGGCCGTGATCCTCGCCGACCGCGACAGCACCGACTTCGCTTATGACGGCATCGCCGAAGCGCTCGCGGTCGGCGCGCCGGGCCGCCCCGTCGACCTGCGCATTTTTGCCAAGCCCGAGACTCACAAGAACCGCCGGATGGGCGTCGCGCTGGCCCGCGACGAAACCGTCGAGGATGCGGTGGCGCGGGCCGTTGCCGCCGCTTCGCGCGTTAAGCTTCGCTACTCGTGACTGGGAGGATGCCGATGAAACTCGCCGCTGCCGCCTTGGCTTGCGCCCTGGTGCTCACCGCCTGCGGCGACAATGCGCCGCCGCCCAACCAGAAGACGATCAAGATCCGCGGTGCCGAGCAGGACGCGCTGCATCAGCTCGACGCGCTCAACCTCGCGATTGCGCTGAAGCGCGCGATCTATTCCGCCGGCTACCTGTGCAAGCGCGTCAGCGACGGGGGGTTCGTCGCCGAATATCAGAATCTCGACATGTGGATGGCCCGCTGCACCGACGGCAAGACGACGACCGACTGGGCGGTGTTCGCCGGCGCTGACGGCAGCGCGCAAGTGCGCCTGTGCAAGGATGTCGACACCAGTCAGCTGCCCAAATGCGAGATCAAGCAGCGCCCGAAGGGCAAGTTCAGCTAGGCGTCAGCCGCCGCACTGGCGGGTTTCCTTATACTCGCCCGCGGCCGACATTTCCTTGATGGTGACGCAATTGCCCTGGCGCACTTCCTCGCGCCAGCTGCCGTCTGGGTTGGTGACGCGGTTGCCGCCCTTGGGGACGCGCTTGCCGTCCTTGATTTCGTAGTTGAAGCCACGCGGGGTCGACTGGTCCTGTGGCGGAGCTGCGGCCGCACCGCCGGCTGCCGCGAGCAGCACAGCGCCACCGAGCATCAGCAATGTTTTCCGAATCAGCATGTCACACGACTCCTTATGGGCCTGTACGTGCCCGAAACGACGTTAACCGCGGCTGACGAGCAACCGCAGCTTCCGTGCAGCATATGTCGGAGTTCGGCGGCCGAATCGCAAGGCGATTGGTCGCGGCGGGCGTGTTAGCCCTGGCGCGCCTTGAAGCGGCGGTTCGTCTTGTTGATGACGTAGGTCCGGCCCCGCCGACGAATCACGCGACAGTCCCGGTGCCGCGACTTCAGCGACTTAAGTGAATTGCGAATCTTCATGGCCGGGCGCCTGCTCGTCTCTCAAAATCGGGTTGTCGGAAGGTTCGTTGGAACCGGCGGCTCCCCTAGGCAGCGGCGGCGTTCAAGTCAAGGCGAGTGGCGTGCAGGCTTATTTCAGCACCATCGTGTCGCCGTGAATTTCGACCGAATCGAACTTGGCGAGGAAGCGCTGGCCGAGCAAGGTCTCGCCGCCCGCGCTCAGCACGACCGCCGGCATGTCCGACGCTTCCTTGTTGCCGAGCGAAATGCGGTCGATCTTGACCACCTCGCCGTGGACGTCGCCGTCGGCGCCTTGGCCGATCACTTCGGGCATGCCGATCGAGGTCGCGATGCCCGCGCTGGTCGCGTCGGCGCGGCTCAGCGCAATCTCGGTCGCGCCGGTGTCGACCAGCGCATGGACGGTCGACCCGTTGATCTGGACGTCGGCGTAGAAATGGCCGTTGTCGCTGCGCTGCAGCTCAACCGATCCTTCGTCCGTGACGCGGCTGCTGCCGGCGCTCGGCGCATCGCTCGTGGTGGTCAGGCCCGCCTCGGTCACGTGTTCACTGAGGGCCCCGCTGCTCCGCGTCGAGGCAAGTCGCGAGCAATTGCTGACCATCGCCCCGAACATGCCGGCGACAAGGATGAAGATCAGGTAGGTCCGTCCCATGGCCTCAAGCTTAGGCAATGCCGGTAAAGAAAGCTGAAACATCCGTGGCTTGACGCTTTCGTAACCGCGCGTAGCCTAAGCTACGGGGACTACAGGGGGAAATCAGCATGTATCGTCTGTACGGCATGGTCGCCGCGGTTCTGCTCATCGTCGGCGTCGCCGGTTTTTCGGCCATCAACCGCGCGACCAATTACAAGCCGGCCAAGGCCGCGGTGTTCGAGATCGAGCGCAAGTGCCAGATCGTCGAAACCCGCACGAGCTTCGACGGCAAGAAGAGCTCGAGCAGCTTCGAGGGCGAATGCAAGACCGCCGATGAAGCGTGGGGCAAGGCCAAGGCGAAGCACGACAAGACCATCGACGGCAAGGCCACGGTCAAGGTCAGCTACGTCGCGCCGCAGGACAATACGTCGCAGACGGGCGAGCTTCACTTCACCAGCCGCGACGACGAATTCTACGACCTGAAGGCGGGCGACATGGTCGACGTGCTGGTCGACAACAAAGACCACACGAAAATCATCAAGGGCTAGCCCGCGAGCTTGCGCTCCCACGCCAGCGCATCGCCGACGATCCGGTCGATGTCGGCATAGGCCGGGCGCCAGTCGAGCGTTTCGAGCAGCCGCGCATTGCCCGCGACCAGCTCCGGCGGATCGCCCGCGCGGCGGCCCTCGATCACGCGCTTGACCGGCATGTTGGTATGCCGGTCGACCGCATCGAGGACGTCGAGCACCGACAGCCCGGTGCCGTAACCGCAGTTCGCCACCAGGTTCTCGTCGGGATGTTCGGTCAGCCAGTCGAGCGCCGCGACATGCGCCGCCGCAAGGTCGCTGACGTGGATATAATCGCGGATACAGGTCCCGTCGGGCGTCGGATAATCGGTCCCAAACACTGCAACGTGCGGCCGTTTGCCGACCGCCGCTTCGGCCGCGATCTTGATCAAATGGGTGGAGCCCTTGCCGACCTGCCCGGCGCGGCCCGCGGGGTCGGCCCCGGCAACGTTGAAATAGCGGAGCGCGCCATAGTTGAACGGATGCGCCGCCGATGCGTCCGCCAGCATCTGCTCGGTCATCAGCTTGGACGCGCCATACGGATTGATCGGCTGCTTCGCGTCGCCCTCGCTGATCGGCACCCGGTCGGGCACGCCATAAACGGCGGCGGTCGAGGAAAACAGGATATGCTTCACTCCGGCCGCGACCGCGCTGCTCAGCAAGGCGTGCGAAGCCAGCGTGTTGTTGGCATAATATTTGAGCGGCTGCTCGACGCTCTCGGGCACCACGATCGACCCCGCGAAATGCATGATCGCGCCGATCTTCTCATCCGCCAGGATGCGGTCGACCAGCCGCCGGTCGGCGATCGAGCCCTCGAAGAAGGGCACATCGTCCGGCACCGCCTCGCGCCGCCCGTTCGACAGGTCGTCGATCACCACCACCGGCCACCCCGCGTCCTTCAGCGCGAGCACGGCGTGACTGCCAATATATCCGGCGCCGCCGGTGACGAGGACTGGGACTTTGGTCATGGGAGCGCGCTAACGGAGGAGCGGGGGCAATGCCAGCCGAAGCCGGAGGACGGGTTGCTCACGGCTGCCTGGTGCGCCGAAGCATCGACGTATCGTAGCCGAGCGCCCGAGCCCGCCCAATCAACCGTTGAACTTCCGCGTCCGACGGCGTGGCGTCACGGCTGAGGAGCCAGAGGTATCGCCCGGAACCTTCGCCGACGATCGACCAGCGATAGTCGTCGGCGTGATCGAGCACCCAATAATCGCCGTAGAACGGCCCGAAGAAGCTGACCTTGAGCTTGGCGTTGGTCGCCGGATCGACGATCTTGGCGCGGCCGCGTGCTTCGCTGATCCGGCCGTCCGGCTTTCTACACCGGTTGAGCACGCCGATGCTGCCGTCCGGGCGCAAGGAATAATCCGCCGTGACGCCCTCGCACCCCTTCTGAAAGCCCTGCTCGTAGCGCGCGATTTCATACCAGCGTCCGAGGTACTTCTGCAGGTCGACGCTCTTGGCGGGTTGGGGAACCGATCGGTTCCCGACGGCGTGGCGAGACAGCAACGTGGAGCAGGCGGCAAGGCCAAGGGCCGCCACGCCGAGCCCGCCCAGCGCGAAGAGTTTGGATGTTCTGGTCATCCGTGCCCAACGTCACCGCTTACTCCGCGTTCCTCCGGAGGCTCGGCCGCCACTGACGGCCGGCCGCGGTTTGCCTCATCCGCACCGCCGCACTATCAGCCCGGCCAAGCCCAAATCATCCGAGTAAGCACCAGCATGGCCATCACCATTTCGAGTTCGTTCGACGCCGGCAACATCCGCGTCATCAGCCAGGACGGCGACCACGCCGACCTGGAGATCGTCAAGGATCACCTCAGCGACTTCTACCAATGGTTCTATTTCCGCGTCGCTGGCGCGGCCGGGCGCGAGATCACCTTGCGCATCACCAATTGCGCCGGCTCGGCCTATCCCCACGGCTGGCCCGACTACAAAGGGGTCATGAGCCTCGACCGCGACGAGTGGGTGCGGATCAGCGACACCAGCTACGCCGATGGCGTCCTCACTATGCAGCTCACCCCGCCGCAGGACGTCGTGTGGATCGCATATTTCGCGCCTTATTCGATGGAGCGGCACCACGATCTGGTGTCGTCAATCGCCGGCCTGCCCGGCGTCGGCTACCAGTCGCTCGGCAAGAGCCTCGACGGCCAGGACATCGACTGCCTGACGATCGGCGAGGGCCCGCTCAACGTCTGGCTCTACGCCCGCCAGCACCCGGGCGAATCCATGGCCGAATGGTGGATGGAAGGCGCGCTCGAAAAGCTCACCGACGAGGACGATCCCGTCGCCCGCGTGCTGCGCCGCGACTGCACCTTCCACGTCGTCCCCAACATGAACCCGGACGGCTCGCGCCGCGGGCACCTCCGCACCAACGCCGCCGGCACCAACCTCAACCGCGAATGGCATGCGCCGTCGGCCGAGAAGAGCCCCGAGGTGCTGTGCGTCCGCAATGCGATGGACGCCACCGGCGTCGATTTCGCGATGGACGTCCACGGCGACGAGGCGATTCCCGCCAACTTCCTCGCCGGGTTCGAGGGCATCCCCTCGCACACCGACAGCCAGCAGCGCCTGTTCGAATTGTTCGGTGAGACGCTTGAGCGCCTGTCGCCCGACTTCCAGCGCCAGAAGGGCTATGAGGTCTCCGCTCCCGGCCAGGCCAACATGAGCATGTCCACGACCCAGCTGGCCGAGCGCTATGGCTGCGTCTCGATGACTCTCGAAATGCCGTTCAAGGACAATTTCGACCTGCCCGACGAAGTCTACGGCTGGTCGCCGCAGCGCTCGAAGTACCTCGCTTACGCCTGCCTCGACGCGCTCCGCGCCATCCTGCCCGACCTCAAGTCGGCGAAGGCCGCCAAGGCCGGCGCCAGCGCGGAGAAGGTCGAAGCCTGATGCCGCAGCTGGTGCTCCTGCGCCACGGCCAGTCGCAGTGGAACCTGGAGAACCGTTTCACCGGCTGGTGGGACGTCGACTTGAGCGAGCAGGGCATCGGCGAGGCCCGCGCTGCGGGCAAGCTGATGAGCGAGCGCGGGATCGATTTCGACTGCTGTTTCACCAGCGTCCTGACCCGCGCCATCCGCACCCTTCACCTCGTGCTGCACGAAATGGAGCGGCTGTGGCTGCCGGTGGCCAAGGACTGGCGCTTGAACGAACGCCATTACGGCGGGCTCACCGGGCTCAACAAGCAGGAGATGATCGACAAGGTCGGGGCCGAGCAGGTCAAGATCTGGCGGCGCTCCTACGACATCCCGCCGCCCGAGCTCCCGGCCGACAGCGAATATGATGTGACCGGCGACCGCCGCTATGCCGGCCTTGCCGTCCCGCGCACCGAAAGCCTCAAGGACACGATCGCCCGCGCGCTGCCTTATTATCATTCGGAAATCGAGCCGGCGCTCCGCTCGGGCAAACGCGTGCTCATCGCGGCCCACGGCAATTCCTTGCGCGGCATAATCAAGCATTTGTCGGGCATCAGCGACGACGACATCGTCAGCCTCGAAATCCCGACCGGCCAGCCGATCGTCTACGACCTCGCCGACGACCTCTCAGCCATCCAGCGTTACGCCTTGGCCTAAGCCGCGGCTTTCCGCCGGTACATTTCCTCGTCGGCGCGGGCCATGATCGCGTCGGGCTCGTCGTCCGCTCCGACCATCGCCACCCCGATCGCGACGCTCAGCGGCAGCGCATCGCCCTCGTGCATGAAGTCGCAATCGGCGATCAGGTCGACCAGCCGGCCGGCGGTTTCGTGCGCGCTCGTTTCCTCGGCGTGGCCGAGCAGGATGCCGAACTCGTCGCCGCCGATTCGCGCCACCACGTCGCTCCGCCGGGTCCCGCCGACCAGCAGCTGCGCGACCTGGCGCAGCGCTTCGTCGCCGGCCTTGTGGCCGAACGTGTCGTTGATCATCTTGAGGCCGTCGAGGTCGACGTAGAGCAACGCCGCCGATTCACCGTAGCGCTTGGCCCGGTCGACCAGCCGCTCCAGCTCGCGCATGAAGCCGCGGCGGTTGGGCAGGGTGACCAGCGCATCCTGGTGCGCCAGCAGGTCGAGCTGCTCGACGCGATTCTCGAGCTCCGCGATCTGCGCGCGCAGCCGCCCGATCTCGGCCAGAAGCCGCTCCGCGTCCGAGATTTCGGTCACGCTATCGGTCATGAGTCCGGTCGAATCCCCCGACATCGGCATAGCGCGAATCCAAGTCCCTGAAAATGCTGCAAATCGCTGCGGCAATTGCATGCCACAGTTCCTCTTCGTAAACGACCGCGCTTCCGCAACTGCTTCACGACGGGACAATGCCATTGGGCGATGCTGGGCCGCTGGTCGGGATTATCATGGGCAGCCGCTCCGATTGGGAGACCATGCGCCACGCGGCGGAGGTCCTCGACAAGCTCGGCGTTCCGCACGAGACCAAGGTCGTGTCGGCGCACCGGACGCCCAAGCGGCTGTACGATTATGCCCATGCGGCGAAGGACCGCGGGCTCAAGGTGATCATCGCAGGGGCCGGCGGCGCAGCGCATTTGCCGGGCATGGCGGCATCGATGACGTCGCTGCCAGTGCTCGGCGTCCCGGTCGAAACGAAATCGCTGAAGGGCATGGATAGCCTCCTGTCGATCGTCCAGATGCCCGCCGGAATCCCGGTCGGCACGTTGGCCATCGGTAAGGCCGGCTCGATGAACGCAGGCCTTCTGGCCGCGGCGATCCTGGCGACGGCGGACAGCGATCTCGGCGCCCGGCTCCAGCGTTTCCGCGACGACCAGACCGGCGCCGTCGCCGAAACCCCCGAATGATTCCGCCGGGGTCGACCATCGGCATTATCGGCGGCGGCCAGCTCGGCCGCATGCTCAGCGTCGCGGCGGCCCAGCTCGGCTACCAATGTCATATTCTCGATCCGCATGAGCACCCTTGTGCCGCGGATGTGGCGGCCCGGTTCACTCGCGCCGATTATGACGACGAAGCCGCGCTCCGGGCCTTTGCCGACGCGGTCGATGTCGCCACCTACGAATTTGAAAATGTCCCGGTCGAACCGCTCCGGCTGCTTGGCGACAAGCTGCGCCCGTCGGTCCGCTCGCTTGAAATCGCGCAAGACCGCGCCGACGAGAAAGCGTTCATCGAATCGTGCGGTGCGCGGGTCGCGCCGTGGCGTGCGATCTCCTCGCTCGACGACATTCAGGTCGCCGTTGCCGATCTTGGCCTGCCGCTCGTCCTCAAGACCAGGCGTTATGGCTATGACGGCAAGGGCCAGGCCTGGATCCGCTCGGCCGACCAAGCCGGCGCCGCGTGGGACGCGATCGGCGAGGAACCCGCCATCGCCGAGGCCGGCATCACCTTTGCGGCCGAATTCTCCGTCATCGTCGCGCGCTGGGCGGACGGCCGCCACAAGTTCTGGGACTCACCCCAGAACGAACATCGTGACGGCATCCTCCGATTGTCGACCGTGCCGTGCAGCGACGCCGTCGCCGCTCAGGTCGAAGGCGCCCAGGCCGCGGCGCTGCGCATTGCCGAAGCGCTCGGCCACGTCGGCGTCCTTACCGTCGAATTCTTCGCCGCGGCCGACGGCCCGATCGTCAACGAGATCGCACCGCGGGTCCACAACAGCGGTCACTGGACGATCGAGGGCGCGGTCACTTCGCAGTTCGAGCAGCACATCCGCGCCATCTGCGACCTGCCGCCCGGCGTCAGCGGCCTGATGCGCGGCGGCGCGACGATGGAGAATCTCATCGGCTCCGATGTCGAGCGCTGGCCCGAACTGGTCCGCGAGCGCGGCGCCCACGTCCATCTCTACGGCAAGGGCGAAGCCCGCCCCGGCCGCAAGATGGGTCACGTCACTCGGGTCAAGCGCTAGGCGTTACGGCGCCTCGACCACCTCGATCGGAATGCCGAGCTTGTCGAGCTGCGGGCGGATATTGGCCGCGTCGCCGACCACCACCCAGGTGAAGCCCTTGGGATCGATCACGCCGCGCGCCGCTTTGTCGACCGACGCCACCGTCAGGCTGCGATACTCCGGCGCCAGCGTCTCGTAATAATTGTCGGGCCGGGCGTAGAGGTCCATCGCCATCATCGCGTTGAGGACGTCGTCCGATCCCTCGAACCGGCCGGGCAGCTCGTTGATGCTGCGCGCGACCGTGCGGGTCAGCTCCTCTTGCGTGACGCCCTTGGGCCCCAGGAACTCGCCGATCTGCCCGTTGAGCTCGGCCAGCGCTTCGCCCGTCTTGTCCGCCTGGACCGGCGCCGAGACGACATAGCTGACGTTCTTCTCGAGGTAGCTCGGCCGCCCGCTGACCCCGTACGACCAGCCCTTGCTCTCGCGCAGGTCCATGTTGAGCCGCGACAGGAAGTTGCCCCCGAGCGCGTCATTGGCCGCGGTCAGCGGGATGACGTCGCCGCGCGGATCGAGCGGGATCAGCTGCGCGCCGAGGATGCTCGACTGCGGCGAACCCTTGCTGTCGACCAGCAGGATCTTCTGCGCCGCCGGGCGGGCCGGCGGGGCGGCGAAGGTCTTCACGCCCTTGGCGACCGACGGTGCGGTCCAGCTGCCGAAGCGTGCGTCGAGCAGCGGCTTCAATTCGCTCAGCGGCAGGCTCGACACGACATAGATTTTGGCGTTGTCGGGGCGGATCCAGCGCTGCTGGAAGGTGGCGAGATCGTCGCGGGTGAAGCGCTCGATCGCCTTGGGGTCGCCGCCCGCCGGCCCGCCATACGGGTGGTTGGCGCCGAACAGCACCGCCGGCATCACCCGGTTGGCGACGCGCGTCGGGTCTTTCTGCGTCTGGGCGATGCCGGTCAGCACCTGCTTCTTCACCCGGTCGACTTCGGCCGGCGCGAACGCCGGGTTGCGCACGACGTCGGCAAGGATGTCGAGCGACGGCGCGAGGTTGGCGGACAGCGCCGACAGATTGGCGATCGAGCGATCGGCCGAATTGCCCGTGCCGATGTCCGCACCGAGTCGCTCCTGCGCCTCGGCCAGCTGCTGCGACGACATCGAGGTCGTGCCCTCGTCCATCAGGTTCATGGTCAGCGAGGCAAGGCCGCGGCCGCTCGGCGCGTCTGATGCGTCGCCGGCGTTGAACGCCAGCGCCAGCTGGGTCGTCGGCACCGCGTCACGCTGCACATATTCGACCGGGATGCCGTTGCTGAGCTGGGTGTGGACGATGTCCGGGAAGTCGAGCGCGGCGAGCTGGCCGACCGGCGGCAATTCGCGACTGGGCTTGGCCGCGGGCGCGCTGTCCGGCGCCGCCGTGCGCGCCGGCGCCGACACCTTGGTCTCGGCATAAGCGGGACGGTCGCCCGGCGACAGGATCACCGTCAGCGCCGGCCGGCGCAGCCATTGCTGCATCGACGCCTTGACCGCCGCGGGCGTGACCGCCGCATATTGCGCCAGCGCCTTTTTGTAGAAGTCGCTGTCGTGGGCGTAGGTCTGGCCCTCCGCCAGGGTCACCGCCTTGCCGCCGAACCCGCCGACCGCTTCGAGGCCGCGGATCTGGCCCGACACCTGGCTCATCACCGCGCGCTGGACCTCGTCCTCGGTCGGCCCCTTGGCGATGAAGTCGGCGACGACTTCGTCGAGCCGCTTGGCGACCAGCTGCGGGTCGACGCCGGGCCGGGCCACCGCCTGGACCGAGAAAACGCCGATGCGGTGATAGGGGCTGAGCGAGGCGCTGACCCCGACCGCGACCTTCTCATCGCGGACCATGACCTTGTCGAGCCGTGAGCTGGCCAGCCCGCCGAGCACCGACCCGCCGATGTCGAGCGCTTCCATGCGCTTGTCGAGCAGCCCGGGAACGGCCCAGTAGCGCTGGATGATGGTCGTCGCGACCTTGTCCTTCATCGCGATCGACTTCGCCTTGGCCAGCGTCGGCACCGCCGCCAGCGCCGGATTGTTGACCGGCCCGCGCGGAATGTCGCCGAAATACTTCTGAACCAGCGGCCGCGCGTCGGCGGCCTTCACGTCGCCGGCGATGACCAGCACCGCATTGTTCGGGCCATAGCGCGAGCGGAACCAGGTCTTGACGTCCTCGAGGCTCGCCGCGTCCAGGTCGGCCATCGAGCCGATGGTCGTGTGATGATAGGGGTGCCCCGCCGGGAACAGGTTTTCCTGGACCTCATATTGCACCAGCCCGCCCGGCCGGTTGTCGTTCTGGCGCTTCTCGTTCTGGACGACGCCGCGCTGGTTATCGAGCACGCCCTGCGTCACCGCGCCGAGCAAATGCCCCATGCGGTCGCTTTCCATGAACAAGGCGCGGTCGAGCGCGCCGGCGGGCACCGTTTCGAAGTAATTGGTGCGGTCGAACCAGGTCGTCCCGTTATAATCGGTCGCGCCGATCTGCTGGAGGTAGTTGAAGTAATCGCCCGGCAGGTTTTCCGAGCCGTTGAACATCAGATGCTCGAACAGATGGGCGAAGCCCGTCTTGCCCTTGGGCTCATCCTTCGACCCGACATTGTACCAGACGCTGACCGCAACGACCGGCGCCTTATGGTCCTCGTGGACGATGACCGTCAGGCCGTTGGCCAGCTTGAACATCGTGTGCGGGATCGTGACCTGCTTCACCAGGGTCGGGATCGGCACCGACTTGGTGACCGGCGCCGCGGCGAATGCCGGCGGCGTGAGAATGGTCGCAGCGGCAAGCAAGGCAAAGCGGCTCTGGAAACGCATGGTGTTGAATTCTCCGGATTAATTTGAATCTGTTGAGCGCTAAACTAGCGGCACTTCGCGCCCGCGCAATCGCTGTCCCGCAACGGAAGATGAAATTCGACGAACGGTCGTACGCTAACGCGCGACGTCGATCACCGCCCGTGCGAAGTCGCGGGGCGCTTCTTGCGGCAGGTTGTGGCCGATTCCGCCGTTCACCGTCCGATGCTCGTAGCGGCCCGTGAACTTCGCGCGATAGGCCGCCGGCTCGGGGTGGGGGGCGCCGTTGGCGTCCCCCTCCATGGTGATCGTCGGGACGCCGATGGTCGGCGCGTCCGCCAGTTTCGCTTCGATCGCGTCGAACTTGGGTTCACCCTCGGCCAGGCCGAGCCGCCAGCGGTAATTATGGACGACGATCGCGACATGGTCGGGATTGTCGAACGCCGCCGCCGACCGGTCGTAGGTAGCGTCGTCGAACGCCCATTTGGGCGACGCCAGGTGCCAGATCAATTTGTTGAAGTCGTGCCGGTTCTTGTCATAGCCGGCGCGGCCGCGCTCGGTCGCGAAGTAGAACTGGTACCACCATTGCAGCTCGGCCTGCGGCGGCAGCGGTTGCTTCCCCGCCGCCTGGCTGCCGATCAAATATCCGCTGACCGCGACCAGCGCCTTGACCCGCGCTGGCCATAGCGCCGCGACGATGTCCGCCGTCCGCCCGCCCCAGTCGAACCCGCCGAACACCGCCTGCTCGATCTTCAGCGCGTCGAGCAGGTCGACCGCATCCATCGCCAGCGCCGCCGGCTGGCCGTTGCGTAACGCGTCGGCCGCGACGAACCGCGTCGGCCCATAGCCACGCAAATAGGGCACGATTACCCGATGCCCTGCCGCGGTCAGGATCGGCACCACCTCGTCGAACGCATGCACGTCGTAGGGCCAGCCGTGGAGCAGCAGCACCGGCGCCCCGTTCGCTGGTCCGGCTTCAAGATAGGCGACATCGAGCGCGCCTGCGCGAATTCGCTTCAACTGCGCCGGCGCCGCACCGCCCGGCGACGCCAGCGGTCCAAGGCCGGTCACCGCCGCCACCGCAATCGCCGATTGGCACAGCCGCCGACGCGTCGGATCCATCGGTTCATGATTCACCCTGCACTCCGTGAAACAGCCGCTCGCGCTCGGCCTGCGACAGGAACCCCCACTCCATCGGCCTGCGGACGACGGGCAAGAAGAATAGCAAGGGCAGGGCCGCGAGCAGCGCCCAGACTAGCTTGATGTTGACGAACGCCAGCGGGATCGCCGCCGCGTACAGCGCGATCGCGACCCACGCCTTGCGGAACACGGTGCGGTGGATGGCGCGGTGCAGTTCGTTGTGGCTGACCCACGATGCGTGGCGCCGCAGCAAGGTGAAGGCGAAGGTGCACATCATGATCACGAAGGCATAAGCGGCGGCGGCTCGCGGCGACATCGGATGAAGCCCGAAGAATTGCGCGACGACCGGGATCAGCGTCACCCAGAACAGGACGAAATTGTTCAGCCAAAGGGTACTCCGGTCGGCTTTGGGCAAGGTGAAGATCAGATAATGATGGCTGCCCCACAGGATCAACACGACGACGAAACTGAACGCATAGGTGATGAGCAGCGCCGCGAAATGCCGCAAGGCCACCGGGTCATTCGTGAACGCGAGGCTGTCCGGCACCCGGATCTCGATCACCATGATCGTCACCGCGATCGCGAACACCGCATCGGAGAAAGATTCGATGCGCCGGTTGGACGGGGTCAGTTCGTCATTGTCGGCCGACTTGCCGGTCACGGGACAATCGTCGTTAGCGGCTTGCCCTTTTCGAGCACGTAGGTCGCCAGCTCCGCGCCGGGGACGGTCCCAACATTCTTCGCCGCATGGACGGTGCCCGCGGGCACGAACAGCACGTCGCCCGCCTTCAGCGTCACCGGCTTGCCGGCAACCTCATATTCGAGCGTCCCGGAGAGGACGTAGATGATCTCCTCGCCCGGATGCGTGTGCCGCGGGAAGGATGCGCCCGGCGCGAAATCGACCCGCGCCTGCAGCACCTCGCGCCCCGCGACGCCGAGGTCGTGGCGCTGCAAGTCGGTTCGCGTCGTTCCCGCGGGGCGAGCTTGCGCGGCTTGGGGCTGGGCGGGGAGCGGACCGGTCGCAAGCGCAACGCTTGCGGCGCCGACCGCCAGCGGCAGCGCACCCGGTCTCATCGCACCGACCTGAAGGTCTCGCGCAAATCCTCCGTCAACAGCTGCGGCTCCTCCCATGCGGCAAAGTGCGTGCCCCGATCGTGCGCGCGGTAGAACACGAGATGCGGATAGGCCGTTCGGGCCCAGCTTTCCGGCGCCTGGTAAATTTCCTCGCGAAAGGCGCTGATGCCGGTCGGCAGCGGGACGCCGCGCGGATCGAAGAAGCCGCCCTTGCCGTTGCGGCTCTCCCAGTACAGCCGCGCCGACGACACCGCCGTGTTGGTCAGCCAGTAGAGCGTGATATTGTCGAGGATATCGTCGCGCGTCAGCCCGTCCTTGGCGCCGTCGAACACCTTCGCGATCACGCGATAACTCTGGATGTCGTGATCGAGGATCCAGGCCGCCAATCCGGCCGGTGAGTCGGCGATCCCGTACAGCGATTGCGGCCGCTGGCTCATCTCGTTGGCGTAGCCCAGGCCGTGCTGGTAGAAATCGGTCAGTTGCGCCCAGGCATGCTGCTCGTCCGGCGAAAGGCCGGCCGGCGGCGGCCCGGCGGGGAGCGCCTTGCTGACCGCAGCCGGCAGCGTCGCCGACATGTTGGTGTGGATGGCAAGCAGTCCCGGCGGCTGTTGCAGCGCCATCACTTCACTGACCGCATTGCCCCAATCGCCACCCTGCGCGACGTATTTTTTATAGCCGAGCCGGCCCATCAACGTGGCCCACGCCTTGGCGATGCGCGGCACGTCCCAGCCCGTTGCCGTGGGCTTGCCGGAAAAACCGTATCCGGGGAGCGACGGGATGACGACGTCGAACGCGTCCGCCGCCGTTCCGCCATGCGCGGTCGGGTCGGTCAGCGGACCGATCACCTTCAGCTGCTCGATGATCGAACCGGGCCAGCCGTGGGTGATGATTACCGGCAGGGCGTTGGCATGTTTCGACCGCACGTGAATGAAGTGGATGTCGAGCCCGTCGATGTTGGTGAGGAAGTGCGGATAAGCGAACAGGTTCGCCTCGCCGCGCCGCCAGTCGTGCTGGTTCGCCCAGTAATCGGCGAGCTTGCGCATGGTCGCGAGCTGCACGCCCTGCGTGTCGTCGGCGACCGTCTCGCGCTCCGGCCAGTTGGTTGCCCGGACGCGCCGCTTGAGGTCGGCCAGCTGGGCGTCGGTCGCGCGGAACTTGAACGGCCGGATCGACCCGTCGCCGGGCGCGACGGGCGCCGGCGCCGGCGGGGCGGCAACGGCCTCCGCGCTACCCAGGGGCAGCAATGCACCGACCGCGCCGACGGCGGCGGTGGCGAGGAAGTGACGACGCTCGATGGCCGTGAGCTCCTGGCTCATTGGGCAGTCCTCCTGTTGTTGGTGAGTGCGGGCGGTGCCGTGGGGCACCGCCCACCGAGACGGTTCAGCGCAGCGACCGGAACGCGGTCCGCAGCTCCTCAACCAAAGAGGCCGGTTGCTCGAAGGCGGCGAAGTGCCCGCCCTTCGGCTGCTGGCCATAGTGGATGAGCTGGGGATAGGCGCGTTCGGCCCAGCTGCGCGGCACCGGGTACAGTTCGTCGGGGAAGCGCGTCACGGCGATTGGCGTCTTCACCCCGAACGGCTCGAAGAAGTGCGCGTTATTCTTCTCGATGCCGAAGCCGGATGACGTCCGCGGCAACGCCTCCCAGTACAGCCGCGCGCCGGAAATCGCCGTGTTGGTCAGCCAGGTGACGGTGATGTTGTCGAGCACGTCGTCGCGCGACAATCCTTCGGGCACACCGTCGAACGCCCGAGCAATCATCTCGTAACTCGCGATGTCGTGATCGAGGAAATATGACGCGAGGCCGATCGGGGAATCCGCGATCCCGTAGAGCGTTTGCGGGCGATGGCCCATCTGGTTCGCGTAAGCGAGCCCGTGGTAGAAAAAGACCTCCAGCCGTTCGTAGGCGTGGCGCTCCTCGTCCGTCAGGCCGGCGGGCGGGCCGTTGCTGTCGCGCAGCGCCTGGAAGATTTCCGGCGGCACGGTGGACGGCATGTTGGTGTGCACCGCCGCCAGTTCGGGCGGCGCCATCACGGCGAGCAACTCGGTCATCAGCGCGCCCCAGTCGCCGCCCTGGGCGGTGAACCGGGTGTAGCCGAGCCGCTTCATTAGCGTGATCCAGGCCTGGGCGATGCGCGGCGGGTTCCAGCCGGCCTCGGTCGGCCGCTCGGAGAAACCGTAGCCCGGGATCGACGGGATGACGACGTCGAACGCGTCTTCCGCCGTGCCGCCGAACGCGGTCGGGTCGGTCAGCGGCTCGATGATCTTCAATTGCTCGATCACCGATCCCGGCCAGCCGTGGGTGACGATGATCGGCAGCGCATTGGCGTGCTTCGACTTCACGTGGATGAAGTGAATGTCGAGGCCGTCGATCTTGGTGAGGAAATTCGGGAAGGCGTTGAGGCGCGCCTCGACCTTTCGCCAATCATAGTCGGTCGCCCAATAATCGGCGAGCTTGCGCATCGTCGCCAGCTGAACGCCTTGCGTCGCGTCGCCGACTGTCTCCTTGTCGGGCCATCGCGTCGCGGCAATCCGCCGCTTGAGGTCAGCGAGGTCGTCGTCCGGGGCATGGAAGCTGAACGGGCGGATCGCCGTGTCGTCGGCGCCGCCGATGAACACGGTCTGCTTCGGTTCGGCGGTTTGGGCCGGGGTGGATTGGGGCGTTGGGGCAAGCGTATCGGCGCCGCCCGGAGGCGAAGTCGTGTCGGCCATATCATTCTCCTGAGTCGGGGATTCGGAGAACGCGGTGCTCGGCCGGCGATCCGGGAGTTAGCAACCCGGGGACAAGGCGGCCGTCGCGGCTCCTGCTCCTGCTGTTTCGAGTCGGTCAATGGCGCGACTCGGGGCTCCGTCAAGCAGTCGGCATGCCCGTTTGCGGGCAAGGCGCGCGTCGGGCATCATCGCCGGCGTGAAAATGGTCGAAGAGGCAGCCGCGGGCGACGGTCCGTTACGCGTCGCTGGCGCCGAGCCGGACGTCACGCTGTCGGCCCGCCGACCCAGTGCCTGGGCGGGCGCCCGCCGCTTCATCCTGCAGGTCGCCCTCGGGGTTCTGGCGGCGGAATTCGCCGTCCTGGTCCGCTTTTCGTTACCGCTCCCGCCTGACGTCCTGCCGTTCACCTGCGTCATCATCGCGGTTTGCGTGGTGACCGTGGCTGCCGGCTTCATTGGCGGCGCGACCACGATGATCGTCGGCGGGATCCTCACTTCTTATTATCTGCTGAAGCCGAGCGGCACCTGGGGCGTCGACGGGCGCGGCGTCTATTTCCTGTTCAGCTACTTCACCATCACCGGCGCGATTCTCGCGACGTCGCAGATGTATCGCCTCGCCGAGCAGCGGCGCCAGGCCGTGGCGCTTGAGCTGGCCCTGCGCGAAGCCCAGCACCAGCAGCTGTTCGCGCGTGAAATGGCGCATCGGCTCAAGAACGCGATGGCGATCGTCCAGGCGATGGCCACCCAGACCTTCAGCGGCGACAGCCCCGAAGTCGCGAAGTTCAACGGCCGCCTGCTCGCGCTGGCCGACGCCCACAATCTGTTGAACGAGCACGTCAAGCATCCGACGGCGTCCATGGCCGAGTGGTCGAAACGGCGATCGCTCCGTTCCGCGACCGCGAAGACCGCTTCCGCCTGGCCGGCCCGCCCGTGGCGGTGCCCGACCAGCAGGTCGTCTCCCTCAGTATCGCGCTCCACGAACTCGGTACGAATGCGGTCAAATACGGCGCCCTGCGCGATCCCAAGGGTTGGGTCGCGGTCAGCTGGGGTGAGACGGACGGCGTGCTGACGCTCGACTGGAAGGAGCATGACGGGCCGCCGGTGAAGCAGCCGTCGCGCCAGGGTTTCGGCTCCCGCCTCCTCGCCCGCAGCGCCATGGGCGCCGAACTGACCTACGAACCCGACGGGGTTCGCTGCGTGATCACGGGGCGGCGCTGAGCGCGCGCGGTTGCTAGGGAGTTTCCCCTGGCGACCCGAGCAGCGAAACCGCCGTTGATCAACGACGACGGCTCGCGAACCGAGGTTGCGCTCAACGGTGATGAACGGACCACGCTGCTCGGCGACGCCGCCGGCCGCCAAAATCCCGTTTTGGGACAGATTATAAAACTAACATATTGGCAACCCTCATAAACCCAGTTTAGGTAAACGATTCGTTAACGACTCGCTTTGGGGGTGAGTCGTTGAGTTGGCGTGGTTTTTGGGGGGATGGTAGATGGCTACGAACACGGGCGGCGGCACGACCGCGTCGCTGGGCAATACGCCGCAGGCGAAAGACGACAGCTTCACGCTCATCGAGGATTACAACGCGATCGCGTGGCTCGACGTCATGTCGAATGACCTCGGCGGCAATGCCAAGATCCTCTGGTCGCTCGACGATTCCGCGACCGACGCCGCCGGCGCTACCGACCTCATCGGCACCGACGTCGGCAAGGTCGAATCGACCACCTCCGACACCAGCATCAACGGCGCCAAGATCTGGATCAGCGACGGCAAGGTTGCTTACGATGCCGCGACCCTCAGCGCTGCGTTCAAGGCCGCGCTCCAGGCGCTCGCCGTCGGCGAAACCCTCAATGACAGCTTCACTTACGCCATCCGCCTGTCCAACGGCACCTTGTCGTGGGCGACGGCGACCGTCGTCTTCACCGGCACCGACGACCGGCCCGATATCTCGGTCGACAGCGGCGACAGCGCCGCGGTCTGCCTGACCGAAACCAACGCCACGCTGACGGCGAACGGGACCCTCACGGTCGTCGACCCCGATACCAGCGACACTGCCAGCCTGTCGGTCAGCGGCTTTGCCAAGAGCGGCAACGCCGGCGCCCTCACCGACCTGCAGCTGCAGGCGATGTTCCACCTGACTGAAAGCTCGCTCGCCGCCAACACCGGCGACGCGCACAACCTTCACTGGTCGTTCGACTCGAATCCGCAGACGTTCGATTATCTCGCGGCTGGCGAGAGCCTGACGCTGACCTACACGGTCAAGGCCGACGACGGCCACGGCGGGGTCGATACGCAGACCGTTACTGTGACCATCAAGGGCACCAACGATGGCCCGGTCGCAGTTCCGGGCGGTACGCTCAGCGGCGGCGTCGAGGAAGAATCCGGCGTCTATTCGGCCAGCGGCAGCTTCGACTTCACCGACCTCGATTCGAGCGACACGCACACCGTCACCGCCACCCCCGGCGCGAGCGGCTACCTCGGCACGCTGACCCCCAGCGTCAGCAACGATTCGACCGGCGACGGCGCCGGCACCGTCAGCTGGACCTTCAGCGTCGACAATGCCGCGTTGCAGTTCCTCGGCGAAGGCGAAACCCGCACCCAGACCTACACGGTCACGGTCGATGACGGCCATGGCGGCACGACCAGCCAGACCGTCCAGGTCGTGCTCACCGGCGATGAGGACCCGGTCGTCATCACCAGCGCGCCGCAGCAGCAATCGCTGTCGGAAGACGGCACCTCGGTCGGCGGAACGATCGCGTTCAGCGACGTCGACCTCAGCGACACGCACACCGCAAGCGCCGCGGCCAATGCCGCGAACACGACCACGCTCGGCAGCTTCACCATCGACCCGTCGGTGACCGAAGCCGCGAACGCCGCCACCGGCACGCTCGGCTGGAGCTACACCGTCGACAACGCCGCCGCCCAATATCTCGCGGCCGGCGAAAGCGTCGTCGAGAAGTACGACGTGACCATCAACGACGGCCACGGCAGCACCGTCACCAACACCGTCACCGTCACCATCACCGGCGCTAACGACGGGCCCGACATTCGCGCCGAGGCCGGCGACAGCGCCGGCCACGATTTCAATGAAGGCGATGCCGGCCTGTCGGTGGCGGGGACGCTGACCGTCACCGATCCCGACAATAGCGACACCGTCGATACCAGCGTGGGCCTCGCCGTTTCCGGCAACCAGGGTGCGCTCAGCGACGGCGACCTCCTCGCCATGTTCGCCATCACCGGCGGCGCCAACGATCTCGCCGCGAACACCGGTGACGCCCACAATCTCGCCTGGTCGTTCGACTCCGATTCCGAAGCGTTCGACTTCCTCGGCGACGGCCAGGAACTGACGCTCACCTACACGCTGACCAGCGATGACGGGAACGGCGGCACCGACACGCAGGACGTCGTCATCACCATCACCGGCACCAACGACGTGCCGGCCCTGACCGCGTCGGTCACCGACCATACCTATGTCGATACCGCCAACGACGATTCCTTCGGCCCCGTCTCGGGCACGCTCAGCACCGTCGATCCGGACAGCGGCGACACCGCAACTTACTCGATCACCGGCGGCGCCAGCGACAACAGCCGCGCCGGCTTCGACACGTCGGCCGCCAGCGCCTACGGCACGCTCTACCTCAACAGCGCATCGGGCGCGTACGAGTTCGTCCCCAACGATGCGGCGATCGAGGGCCTCAAGACCGACGACAGCGTCGGCTTCACTTTGGTCGTGACCGACAGCAACGGCGCGACCGATTCCGCGAGCCTCACGATCAATCTCGACGGCACCAACGACACGCCCGAGCTCAGCGCGACTCTGCTCTCCGCGACCTTCACCGACACCGCCGGCGACGACAGCTTCAGCGCCGTCACCGGCGACCTGTCGTCGAGCGACCGCGACAGCGGCGACAGCGCGACTTACGGCGTCCTCGGCGGCGCGGCCGACAACAGCCTCGCCGGTTACGACACGTCGAAGGCCTCGGCTTACGGCACGCTCTACGTCGACAGTGCGACCGGCAATTACACCTTCGTTCCCAATGACGGCGCGATCGAGGGACTGAAGACCGGCGCGCAATTGTTCTTCACGCTCAACGTCACCGACGGCTCCGGCGCAACCGACAGCGAGACACTGACCATCAATCTCGATGGCGTGAACGACACGCCTGAGCTCGGCGCGGTCACCGATGCGACGATCGACGACACCGCGGCCGACGACAGCTTCGCCGACGTTACCGGTACGCTGGCGTCGAGCGACCGCGATAGCGGCGACAGCGCGACGTATTCGGTCGCCGGCGCGTCCGCCTCGGCCGAGCCCGGCTTCGACCAGGAGCTCGTCACCGCCTACGGCACGCTTTATCTCGACAGCGCGACTGGCGCGTACAAGTTCGTCCCCAACGACGGCGCGATCGAGGGCCTCACGACCACCGACCATGTCGACTTCACGGTCAGGGTGACCGACGGTTCGGGCGCGTTCGACAGCGACACGCTGACGATCACGCTGAACGGCGTCAACGACACGCCCGAGGCCCCGGCGACCAACAGCGTCGAGACCGACGAGGACACCGTTTCGAGCGCGGTCGCGATCGGCGCCAGCGACCGCGATGCCGGCGAGACCCTGACCTACAGCGTGAAGGTCGGCGGCGAGCCGGCGCACGGCGACGTCAGCTTCGACCAGGGTGCGGGCACCTTCACTTACACGCCCGATCTTAACGCCAACGGCTCGGACAGCTTCACCATCCTCGTCACCGACGCGTCGGGCGCGACGACCGAGCAGGTCGTCAGCGTCACCGTCAATGTGGTCAACGACGATCCGGTCGCGGGCGACGACAATGCCGCGACCGACGAGGACACGCCGCTCAACCTGAGCGAGGCGAGCCTGCTCGCCAACGACAGCGACGTCGACATCGCGACCAACGGCCAGGTGCTGCACATCGTCAGCGTCAGCGACGGCGCGCACGGCACCGCGGTGCTCAACCTCGACGGCTCGATCACCTATACGCCGGATGCCAACTACAACGGCAGCGACGCGATCACCTACACCGTCTCGGACGGCAACGGCGGCACCGACACGGCGACGGTCAACATCACCGTCAACCCGGTCAACGACGATCCGGTTTCAGCCAACGGCAGCAACTCGACCAACGAGGACACCCCGCTCAACGGCTCACTGCCGGCAGCGAGCGATGTCGATGGCGACACCGTCACTTACGCACTCGACGGCCAGGCCAGCAATGGCGTCGCGTCGGTCAATCCCGACGGCACGTTCAGCTACACGCCGGACGCGGATTTCAATGGGCCCGACAGCTTCACCTTCACCGTCTCCGACGGCAACGGCGGTTCCAACACCTACAGCTACGACGTGACGGTCAACCCGGTGAACGACGATCCGGTGTCCGCAAACGGCAGCAACTCGACCGACGAGGACACGCCCCTCAACGGCTCACTCCCGGCAGCAAACGATGTCGATGGCGACAGCGTCACTTACGCACTCGACGGCCAGGCAACGCACGGCGTCGCGGCGGTCAATCCCGACGGCACGTTCAGCTACACGCCGGACGCGGACTTCAACGGGCCGGACAGCTTCACCTTCACGGTATCGGACGGGAACGGCGGCTCGAATACCTACAGCTACGATTTGACGGTCAACCCGGTGAACGACGATCCGGTCTCCGCCAACGGCAGCAACTCAACCGACGAGGACACACCGCTCAACGCGTCACTTCCGGCCGCGAACGATGTCGACGGCGACAGTGTGACCTACGCCCTCGATGGGCAGGCATCGAACGGCGTCGCCGCCGTCAACGCCGACGGCACGTTCAGCTACACGCCCAACGGCAACTTCAACGGCCCGGACAGCTTCACCTTCACCGTCTCCGACGGCCATGGCGGCTCCAACACCTATACCTACGATGTGACGGTGAACGCGGTGAACGATGCGCCGGTCAACAACCTCCCGGCCAGCTTCTCGACCAACGAGGACACGTTGGTGCAACTGAGCGGCCTGTCGGTCAGCGACGTCGATGCCGGGTCGGGCACGATCAGCGTCACGCTCGGCGTCGGCAGCGGCAGCCTGACCGCGGCGAGCGGCGGCGGCGTCAGCGTCAGCGGCTCGGGCACCGGCAGCCTGGTGCTGAGCGGCACGCTGGCCGGCATCAACGCCTATCTCGCAGGCGGTTCGGCCCCGACCTACGTGCCGGTGGCTGACGCCAACGGCTCGGTCACGCTGACGATGACGACCAACGACGGCGGCAATTCCGGCGCCGGCGGACCGCTCAACGACACCGACACGCGCTCGATCAATATCGCTGCGGTCAACGATGCACCCGACATCCGCGTCGAAGCCGGCGACTCCGCCGGTGCCACGCGGACCGAAGGCAATGCGACGCTGAGCGCCAGCGGCACGCTGACGGCGACCGATGTCGACGTCACGGACGTGATCTCGGTCAGCAACCTCTCCCTGCACAATGTGACGGGGAGCCAGGGCCTGATCCAGGACCAGCAGCTGCTGGCGATGTTCAGCGTCACCCCGACCAGCGGTATCGCCGGCAACCCGGGCGATCTTCACAACCTGACGTGGACGTTCGACTCGGGCAGCGAGGCCTTCAATTATCTCGGAGCCGGCGATTCCGTCGTGCTCGAGTTCGGGATCGAGGTTAGCGACGGTCACGGCGGCACCGATACGCAGTTCGTGACGGTGACGATCAACGGGACCAACGACGCGGCGGTGATCACCGGCGCGAAGTCGGGCTCGATCACCGAGGATGCGGTGCCCAACACGGTCAGCGGCAATCTCGACAATACCGACGTGGACAATTTCCCCGATGCCTGGAACCCGGTCGCGGCACCGGCTGCATCGGCCAACGGCTACGGCACCTACACCATCGACAACGCCGGCAATTGGGTCTTCACGCTCAACAACGCCAACCCGACGGTCAACGGGCTCAACAACGGCCAGACGCTGAACGACAGCTTCACCGTCACCACCAAGGACGGCACCAGCCAGGTCGTCAGCATCACGATCAACGGCCATACCGATGTGGTCGACACGCAGGCGCCCACCGATGTCGTGTTCAACCTCAATCCGGCGAGCTCCGGCTTCACCGGCAACGGCCTCAGCAGCGGCGACATCCTCGGATCATTCACTGCGGTCGATGCCGACAGCACGGCGTGGACGTTCACGCTTGGTGGCACCAACGCCGCGCTATTCTCGCTGTCGCCGGGCGGCAGTCAGAGCAGCGTCAATATCGCGGCGGCCTCCAGCATCCCGACCGGTAACTACACCTTCACCGTGACCGCGACCGACGGCGCGGGCCACAGCATCGTTGAGACCTATCATGTCGGTGTCGGATCGACCGGCGGCGGCGGCGATCCCGCCGGTGCCTTTACGATCACCACGGGGACCGATGTCGACTTCGGCCTCAATGGCCCTGATACGATCAACGGCGGTGCCGGAGACGATGCGATCGTCGGCGGGAATCAGAACGATACGATCACGGGCGGACTGGGTGCCGACCAGCTAATTGGCGGTCAGGGCAACGACACGTTCGTCTACACCGCGACCAACGAATCGACCCCCGCTATCCACGACACGATCTTCGATTTCGAAGAGGCGGGCGCTGGGGATCAAATCGACCTTTCGGCGATCGACGCGAACCTCTCGAGCGGCACCGATCAGGCTTTCGGTTTTGTTGCCGGCCAGACCAACGCCGTGGTGAACAACAGCGTCACTTGGTTCCAAGATGTCGCGCACAACCAAACGGTGATCCAGGCCGATAACAATGGCGACGGCATCGCCGATTTGACGATCATTCTGACCGGAATTCACACGCTGAATAGCGGGGACCTTATTCTGTAAACCGGCAAACAAAAACGGCGCCCCGGCTTTCGCTGGGGCGCCGGTTCCTTGTTCGTTCGACCGCTTACCGCGGCGGCGGCACCGCCGAATATCCGCCGAGCTGCGTCACCAGTTTCTTGTACGCGTCGAGATAGGCCAGCACGATGACTTGGCCGATCTCCGTGTTCTGGTAGCCCGACGCACCCGCCGCGCCGAAGCCGCCCCACCAGCCGGCCGCGCCGCCGGCGCCCCAGCTGATGTCGCGCTTGCGGAAATAGCCCTGGGTCAGCGCTTCTTCCTCGGTCGTGCGGGCGTTGACCAGGCTCAGCGTCACGGTCGCTTCGCCCTTCTTGACGTTGATCCCGCCGACGACCCCGCCGACGACGCTCGCCGCGCCGCCGAAGTGGCCGAGAATGCCGCCGAGTGCCGCGCCGGCGCCACCGCCGCCCGAATTGCGGTTGGTGCTGACGATGTCGGGCTCGAGGAAATAATCGGCCGCCTTGACCTGGCCCTTGCCCATGTTCGAGCCGCGTTGCAGCTCGCCCTGATCGGCCATCGCGCGCTCCATCGCCCGGCTCTGCATCGAGCGGCCGCGGTTGACCATGGTGAAGCAGCCGGACTGCTGGACGAAAATCTTGATGATCGCTTCGGGGCTGCCGAGGTTGAGCTCGCGCCACCATTGATTGTCGGGCTCGACGATGGCGAGCGTGCCGATGCGGTGGCTGCAGACCGGGATTTGCTGCTGGCCGGCCTGCTGGTCCTGATAGCCCGAGCTGGCTTTCGAGCTCTCGCCCGGCTTGGCGGCGGCCGGCGATGAAACGACGAGCGCGGACGCTACCGCTGCGCCCGCGAGGTGTGCGAACTTGGTCATGTGATTAGCCCCCTGTTGATGCGCCGTTCTTAACAGCGATTAAGCTGAGTCGGAAGGCCCGCACTGCCGTTCGTCGTTTGGTCGAACACCCATTTGCCGAAAGCGCGAAGGTCGCTTACGCCTGGCGTCGAAAATGGGGGCCGCCATGCTGGAAATCGCAAATCTTTCGCACACTTACGCCAACGGGACAGTCGCGCTCGACGACGTCAGCCTGTCGATCCCGCGCGGGATGTTCGGCCTGCTCGGACCCAATGGCGCGGGCAAGTCGACGTTGATGCGCACCGTCGCGACGCTGCAGGAGCCAACCGCCGGCAGCATCAAGTTCGGCGACATCGACGTGCTCGCCGAGCCGCAGCGGCTGCGCAAGACGCTCGGCTATCTGCCCCAGGACTTCGGCGTCTACCCGCGCGTCTCGGCCTACGCGATGCTCGACCAGCTGGCGGTAATGAAGGGCCTGACCGGCAAGGGCGAGCGCAAGGCGGTGGTCGAGACCCTCCTCAACCAGACCAACCTCTGGGCCGTCCGCAACAAGACCCTCGCAGGCTTTTCGGGTGGCATGCGGCAGCGCTTCGGCATCGCCCAGGCGCTGATCGGCAACCCCGAGCTGGTCATCGTCGACGAGCCGACCGCCGGCCTCGACCCGGAGGAGCGCAACCGCTTCCTCAACCTCCTCGCCGCGATCGGCGACCACGTCGTCGTCATCCTCTCGACCCACATCGTCGATGACGTCGCCGACCTCTGCCCGCTGATGGCGGTGCTCGCCAACGGCCGGCTCCAGCTTCAGGGCAAGCCCGCCGACCTCATCGCCTCGACCCGCGGCAAGGTGTGGAAGAAGGCGATCAAGCACGACGACCTCGCCGATTATCAGGCCAAGCATGAGGTGATCTCGACCCGGCTATTCGCCGGCAACACCATCATCCACGTCCTCGCGGACAAGCAGCCTGCCGGCTTCGACCCGGTCGAGGGCGGGCTCGAGGACGTCTATTTCTCGACCCTGTCCACGCTCCGCCGCGCAGCCTGAGCGGGAGTCCGGCCATGCTCCTCGGGATCACCCGCTTCGAAATCCGCTACCAGCTCAAGAACCCCGTGTTCTGGGTCGCCGCGGCGCTCTTCTTCCTGCTCAGCTTCGGCTTTACCGCCAGCGAGAATGTGAGCTTCGGCACGCCCGGCGCGGTCCATGAAAACGCGCCGTTCGCGATCGCCATCGCCAATGCTGTGCTGTCGCTCTTCTACCTGTTCGTCGTCACCGCCTTTGTCGCCAATGCGATCGTCCGCGATGACGCGAGCGGGTTCGCGCCGATCGTCCGCTCGACCCAGGTAACGCGCCGGCAGCTTGTGCTCGGCCGGTTCATCGGCGGCGTCATCGTCGCCTGGCTCGGCTTCCTCGCCGTGCCGCTGGGCATGTGGTTCGGGTCGTTGATGCCGTGGGTCGACCCCGAGACGGTCGGACCGCAGGTGTTCAGTTATTACGCCTGGCCGTACCTCATCTTCGCCATCCCTAACATCTTGCTGACCTGCGCCGTCCTGTTCACGGCCGCGACGCTGCTGCGCTCGATGATGGCTGCCTACATCGCTGCCATCGTCCTCTTCATGGGCTATTTCGTGACCACCGGCGTGATCGGCCGGAAGGTCGAGTATCGCGACGCCTTCGCCATGTGGGACCCGTACGGCAACGGCGCCCTCGGCGAGGCGACGCGTTACTGGACGCAGAGCGAGATGAACGGCCGGCTCGTCGAGCTCTCGGGCACGTTGCTGTTCAACCGGCTGTGGGCGTTGGCGCTCGCGCTCGCCTTCCTCGTCTTCACCCTGTGGCGCTTTTCGATGACCGAGCGCGCGCCATCGAAGCGCAAGCTGCGCAAGCTCGCCAAGCGGGAGGCGCGGGAAGCCGGTCTCGCCGCCGTTGCCCCCGCTGTCGGCGGCGATGCAATCGTCGCCCGCGATGCCCAGCCGTCGCGCTGGGTCCAGTTCGTCACCCGCGTCCGCGTCGAGATCCGGCAGGTGCTCACGAGCCCCGGCCTCATCGTCCTCACCCTGCTCGCCATGGGCTTCACCGGACTGACCTTGTGGATCGGCAGCTCGACCTACGGCACGTCCGACCATCCGACCCTGGCCGACACCGTCGCCAACGTCCGCAATGGCTCGGCCATCTTCCTGCTGATGATCGTCGCTTTCTACAGCGGCGAGCTGGTGTGGCGCGAGCGCGACCGCAAGATCAACGAGATCATCGATTCCACCGCCATCCCCAGCTGGGTGATGACGGTGCCGAAGATGATCGCCATCTTCATCGTGCTGGTGATCGTCAACGCCGGGCCGATGCTGACCGGCATCGCCTATCAACTGATCAAGGGCGCGACCTTCCTCGGCCTTCCGCAATATCTCGGCTGGTTCATCGTCCCGGCGGCGATCAACGGCCTCCAGCTCGCCATCCTGTCGGTCATCTTCCAGGTGCTGAGCCCGAACAAATATGTCGGCTGGGGGCTGCTGTTCGTGTGGTTCGTCGCGACCATCTTCCTCGACAACATGGGCTGGTCGAACCCGCTCTATACCTACAGCGGCGACCCCAATGTCCCGCTCAGCGATTTCGTCGGCGCCGGCAGCTTCTGGATCGGCAAGGCGGTGTTCGAACTCTACTGGCTATGCTTCGCCGCCATCCTCGCCGTACTCGCCCACCTGCTGTGGCCGCGCGGTACGGATTTGAACTTGCGCGTCCGTGCCCGGAAGATGCGCCGTTATGCCTCGCCGGCGACGCTCGGCATCGCCGGTGTCGCACTCGCCGCGATGGCGGTCACGGGCGCCTACGGCTATTACAACATCAAGGTCCTCAACCGTTACGAGACGTCGGACCAGGCCGAGAAATTCTCCGCCGATTACGAGCGCAAGTTCCTCAAGTACGAGACGCTCCCGCAGCCGGCGATCACCAAGGTCACGCTCGACGTCCAGCTGTTCCCGAAGGAGCGCAAGCTCCTCGCCACCGGCCGCTATGACCTGCGCAACGACACCGGCGCGCCGCTGACCGATCTCCACGTCCGCGAGGGCGACCGCGACACGCAATTCCTCGCGCTCGACGTCGCCGGCGCCAGGCTCGTCTCCAACGACGCGAAGTTCGGCTATCGCATCTATCGCTTCGCTACGCCGCTCGCGCCCGGCGCGACGACGGCGTTGACCTGGCGTTCGCAAATCTGGCGCCGCGGCTTCCGCGCCAGCAGCCCGGCCACCGACGTCATCGAGAATGGCACCTTCGTGAACAATTTCGACTTCGCGCCGCTGATCGGCATGAACCGCCAGGGCCTGCTCAGCGATCGCGCCAAGCGCCGCCGCCAGGGCCTCCCGCCCGAGCTTCGCATGGCCAAGCTCGAGGACATGGGCGCGACCGCGCACAATTATGTCGGCTCGGACTGGGTGATGTCGGACATCACGCTGACCACCGACGCGGGCCAGACCCCGATCGCGCCCGGCAACCTCGTCTCCGACGTGACGAAGAACGGCCGCCGCACCGCGCACTTCGTCAGCCCGGCGCCGATCCTCAACTTCTTCTCGATGCAGTCGGCCGACTATCAGGTCGCGAGCCGCGATCACGACGGGCTCAAGCTCGCGGTTTACTACCACAAGGGCCACGACTGGAACGTGCCGAAGATGCTGAACGCGATGACCCTCGCGCTCGATTATTACCGCAAGAACTTCGGCCCCTATCAGTTCAATTACGCGCGGATCGTCGAATTCCCCGGCTACAACAGCTTCGCCCAGGCGTTCGCCGGGACCATGCCTTATTCGGAATCGATCGGCTTCAACGCCGACAGCGACGATCCCGAGAAGATCGACTTCACCACCTACGTCGTCGCCCATGAGATGGCGCACCAATATTGGGCGCACCAGGTGATCGGCGCGAACCTGCAGGGCGGCACGCTGACCAGCGAAACGCTCGCCCAATATTCCGCACTGATGGTGATGAAGCACCTCTACGGCCCGGACAAGATCCGCCGCTTCCTCAAATATGAGCTCGACCTCTACCTCCGCTCCCGCGCCGGCGAGGCGCTTGAGGAGCAGCCGCTCGAGCGGGTCGAGAACCAGCAGTACGTCCACTACCGCAAGGGCTCGCTCGCCATGTATCTGCTGCAGGAGCGGCTGGGCGAAGATGCGGTCAACCGCGCGCTTGCCCGCTTCGACGCCGCGTGGCGCTTCAAGGGCCCGCCCTACCTCCGCTCGCTCGATTTGATCGCCGAGTTCCGCAAGGAAGCGAAGACGCCCGAGCAGCAGCAGCTGATCACCGATTTGTTCGAGAAGATCACGCTCTACGACCTCAAGGTCACCGACGCGAAGACGATCAAGGGGGGCAACGGCTGGACCACCACGCTGACCGTCGCCGCCAACAAATATTACGCCAGCGGCAAGGGCGTGGAGACCAAGGCGAAGCTCGACGAGCCGATCGAAGTCGGCCTGTTCACCGCCCGCCCCGGCTTCGGCAGCTTCTCGGCGAAAGACGTGATCGTGATGAACCGCGAGCCGCTGCGCGACGGGTCCCAGCGCATCACTTTGGTGAGCAAGGCCAAGCCAACCTTCGCCGGCGTCGACCCCTATAATTTCTACGTCGACCGCAACAGCGACGACAATGTGAAGGCGGTGACCGCGGGCTGACGCCGGGCCGAATTGCCAAAGATAATCCGTAACTTAATCACCGGCCGCTCGTTGGGTGGATGAATTTGCGAATCATCGCTTGTTCAAATTCCCCCAGGAGAATTCATGCGTACCATGATCATGATGGCTGCCGTTGCGGCCACTGCCGGCCTGTCCGTCCCCGCGCTGGCCCAGGCCACCTCGCCCGACGGCATCGTGCTGACCAACACGCCGGAAATGGCGGCCGGTTACGCCAGCAAGGACGATTGCCAGTCGACCTTCCGCCAGCTGCGCAACGACCAGCGCAAGAGCGGCGCGCGCGGCGGCGAGCCCTACGACAGCATGAGCAACAAGGACTACAACCGCGCCAGCCGCGACACGACGCGCTGCGAGCAGCTCGACGACGGCAATTACTACGTCGTCTATAATGCGGCAGGCTTTTAAGCTGACCGATCAGTTAGTTGCGTTGCGTAAGGAAAAGGCCGGTCCCGCAAGGGCCGGCCCTTTTTTTAGGTGTGCGAAATCGACGATCACCGCGTGGCCCTGGCCAAGAGATGCGGAGGATCGGCCAGCCTGCCGCGTAGCGGTCAGGACTGGAGTCGTAGACGACCGTGGGTCACCGCGGAGCGGGATTCACTCCCACGCAGCAATCTTCTTTGTGGAGAGATTTGATGACGTTTTTGCTGAACAGTCCGGAAGCTTACCAGGCGCTTTGCGTGCGGTCCGAATGAATAGCCGTGGATCCCGAACGGCTCCCTGCCGCGGGAGCCGCGGTGGGGCCATCGGTCCGACCCGTTGGTGATTACGGGCGAGGGCGCCGGCGGGCGGGAGGAGCTGGAGGCGGCGCGGGCGTGGCTCGCGCAGGTCTAGGCGGGGCGGATTGAGACCAAGTAATCTATTGAAAATAGAGCGATTTTATCGATTCACAATTCAACCGATATTCGATAGGTTCATAGTGTGGCTGGCACTCGACGACCGATCGCGGTCGAGCTCTTTTGCTGCAGCGGCGGTTTCTCGCTTGGCGCGCACGAAGCGGGCTTCGATGTCGCTTGCGCGTACGATTTCGATCCGATTCTAACATCGAGTTGGTCAAAGAATTTTCCGAACATCCCGTTACACCTTCGGGACGTCTCCATTCTCGACGGCGGCGAAATCACGGCGGCGGCAGGGGATGACGTTAGCCTCCTTTTCGGGGGTCCTCCTTGCCAAGGGTTCAGCTCCATCGGCCGCCGAGATAAGAAGGACGATCGGCGACGGCTGCTCCATCATTTCTTTCGCCTAGTCGCAGAAATCCGACCCCGAACATTCGTGATGGAGAACGTCAAAGGTCTAAGCTTTGCCAATGCGAGAGAAGAGTTGGACGGCGCCTTGGCGCAAGTGCCCCGCGATTACGTAGTCTCCCCGAAGATGATCTTAGACGCTGCCGATTTCGGCGCTGCTACGAAGCGCCAACGCCTTTTCATCATTGGGTACGATCCGGAGCGCTGCGACCGAATAGATTTCAAAGCGCTGCAGGAACGGCGCGATACGCCAGCTACTGTTGGCCAGGCGATCGCGGACCTCGCCGACGCAAAATCGACGGGCGATGATGATGACGTTTGGCAGTTGGCCGATCCTCATGCTGCTAGCGCGTACGCAATGAAGCTACATGGCCAAGAGCACACATTCACAGGCAATCGTCGTACCGCGCATACTAAGTCCGTCGTCGATCGTTTCTCGAAAGTGCCTCAAGGCGGCCTAGACAAAGTCGGAAGATATCCTCGTTTGGCGTGGGGCGGTCAGTGCCCGACTCTTCGTGCCGGCACGGGCGCGGACAAGGGCTCCTATCAAGCCGTTAGGCCCCTCCATCCGGACGAGAACCGAGTGATCACGGTGCGAGAGGCGGCCAGACTACAAGGGTTTCCTGACGAACACAGGTTCCACGATACGATCTGGCACAGCTTTCGAATGATCGGAAACAGCGTCTCTCCGATTGTCGCTCGTGAGATTTTGAAATCCGTAGCCGAGGCACTTGAGCGGAGACCAATGGCTGCGGCGGCTTAACCGTGGTCGACCATATATCTCCCGAGCGTCGTTCTTGGTTGATGTCGCGGGTGCGAGGTAAGCACACCAACCCCGAAATGCGCGTCCGAAGTGCCGCGCATGCGTTGGGCCTGCGTTTTCGTCTTCATCGGAAAGATTTGCCGGGGAAGCCGGATTTGGTATTTCCGAAATATCGTACCGCTTTGTTCGTGCACGGATGTTTTTGGCACCGGCACGCCGGCTGCCCGAAGGCTTCGACGCCGAAATCCCGGACTTCGTATTGGGAGGGTAAGTTCGCAAGCAACTCCGAGCGAGATGCACGCGTTCAAAAGGAGCTCGTCGGTCAGGGCTGGAAGGTTGTAGTCGTCTGGGAGTGCCAGACTGAAAACGCGCGCGAGCTGAACGGGAAGTTGTTCGCTGCAATCACTGGCTGATTTGAGCGAAGTGAGGGAAGTATTTGTAGTACTTGGAGAAGGACTTCAACTGGTCGCCAGTCAGATCGAACCCTATTTCCTTAACCTCCGACCTG
>Ga0207668_10000074_pt1 | contig 75726 bp, 76 predicted proteins | sample KBSS43metaG_FD_184323 | JGI IMG/M metagenome (GOLD analysis project Ga0207668, IMG submission 184323) | Switchgrass rhizosphere microbial communities from Kellogg Biological Station, Michigan, USA - KBS S4-3 metaG (SPAdes) (version 2) | ecosystem: Host-associated > Plants > Roots > Rhizosphere...
ACGACTTCGCTGACGCTTTCCGCGTCCATGATGTCGGCGCGCTGCTCGTAAATGACCTTGCGCTGGTCGTTCATCACGTCGTCGAATTCGACGACCTGCTTGCGGATGTCGTAGTTGCGCGCCTCGACCTTCTTCTGCGCTGTCTCGATCGCCTTGCTGATCCACGGGCTGACGATTGCTTCGCCATCCGCCAAATTCTTGTTCATCAGCCGCGCGAACATCGTCTGCGGACCGAAGATGCGCAGCAAATCGTCGTCGAGGCTGAGGTAGAATTTCGACAGGCCCGGATCGCCCTGGCGTCCGGAGCGGCCGCGCAGCTGGTTGTCGATGCGCCGGCTCTCGTGGCGCTCGGTGCCGAGCACGTAGAGCCCGCCGGCTTCCAGCACCCGGGCCTTCTCGGCCGCAATCTCGACGCGGACTTTATCGGCCTGGGCGTCATATTCGGGCGTGCCCTGGACCAGCTCCGAAAACTCGTCGAGCATCCGGAAATCGAGGTTGCCGCCGAGCTGGATGTCGGTGCCGCGGCCGGCCATGTTGGTGGCAATCGTAACCGCACCCATGCGCCCGGCCTGGGCGACGATGTGCGCTTCCTGCTCGTGGAAGCGGGCGTTCAGGACCGAATGCTTAATACCCTCCTTGTCGAGGAATTCGGACAGCATTTCGGATTTCTCGATCGACACCGTGCCGACCAGCGCCGGCTGGCCGCTCTCCTGCTTGACCTTGAGCTCCTTGGCGATGGCCTCGAACTTCTCGGTCATCGTCTTGTAGAATTCATCGTCCTCGTCGATGCGCCGCACCGCCACGTTGGTCGGGATCGCGACGACGTTCATCTTGTAGATGTCGAAGAATTCCGGCGCCTCGGTCATCGCCGTGCCGGTCATCCCCGACAGCTTCGGATACATGCGGAAGTAATTCTGGAAGGTGATTGACGCGAGCGTTTGATTCTCCGGCTCGATCGCCACGCCTTCCTTGGCCTCGACCGCCTGGTGAAGCCCGTCAGACCAGCGCCGCCCGTCCATCATGCGGCCGGTGAACTCGTCGATGATGACGACCTTCCCGTCCTTCACGATATAGTCGATGTCCTTCTTGAACATGACGTTGGCCTTCAACGCCTGGTTCACATGGTGGACGACCTGGGTATTGACGATGTCGTAGAGGTTGCGGCCTTCGATCAGCCCCTCGGCCTCGAGGACGCGCTCGACTTTCTCGGTGCCTTCCTCGGTCAGCACGACGTTGCGCTGTTTTTCGTCCTTGTCGTAGTCGCTCTCGTCGAGCGTTTTCACGACGCGGTCAGCGCCGATGTAAAGGTCAGACTTGTCGTCGGTCGGGCCGGAGATGATCAGCGGCGTCCGCGCTTCGTCGATCAGGATCGAATCCACCTCGTCGACAATCGCGAAGTGGAACGGCCGCTGGACCATCGCATCGCGCGAATATTTCATATTGTCGCGCAGGTAATCGAACCCGAACTCGTTGTTGGTGCCGTAAGTGATGTCGGAGCCGTAAGCGTCGCGCCGTTCCTGGTCGGTCAAATTGGGAACGATCACGCCGACGGTCATGCCGAGGAAGCGGTAGATCTGGCCCATCCAGTCGGCGTCGCGGCGGGCGAGATAGTCGTTGACGGTGACGACGTGGACGCCCTGCCCGGTCAGCGCGTTGAGATAGACCGCAAGCGTCGCGACCAGCGTCTTGCCTTCGCCGGTCTTCATCTCGGCGATCTCGCCGCGGTGAAGCGCGATGCCGCCGATCAGCTGGACGTCATAGTGGCGCTGACCAAGCGTCCGGATGGCCGCCTCGCGGACCGTCGCAAACGCTTCGGGAAGCAAGTCATCAACGCTCTCGCCGTTGGCGAGCCGCTTGCGAAACAGCTCGGTCTGTCCCTTCAGTTCATCGTCGTTGAGCGCCTGAATCTGCGTCTCGAACGCGTTGACCGCGTCGACATATTTACCAAGCCCGCGCACATAGCGGTCGTTGGCCGATCCGAAGATGCTCTTTGCCAGTCCGGCGATCATGGAAATTCCTTAAAAACCCGTGCGTTCCGGAAGGTGCGATGGGCCACTTGCCGACGCTGGGGAAACCGTCGCGGGCGATGTAAGGAGCGCCCTAGCCGTAGTCAATTAAGCGGAGCTGAAGGCGGTGCCCGTGGCGCGTTGCTGAGCGTTGCCACGCCGGCCTCGACCAGCGGCCGCCAGCTCGCGTCGGCGGGCGCGTTCGCAAGGACCTCGCGCCAGACCGCGACGGCTGCCTGCGGATTGCCCGAGCGCGCCATCGCCAGCCCGTAGAAGAAGGCCGGCGCCGGATGCCCCGGCGCCAGTTCCGCCGCGCGGCGATAGGCCAGCTCGGCGGGCGGGGTCAGCCCATGCGCATGGTCGACCAGCGCATTGCCGAGGCCGATCCACAGCTGCACGCTGCCGGGATAGCGGTGCGCCGCATTCTCGAGGATCCCGACGGCGTCCTCGCTGTTGCCGGCACGAGCCAGCCCCTCGGACAGGCCGAGCCAAGATTCCTCCGGCGAAAAATTGCCGAAGAAGGCGTGGCGCAACTGCGTCAGCGGCACGATCGAACGGTCCGCGGCCCCTTGCGCCGGGGCGCTCGGAACGGCGGGCCGCCCTTGCAGCGCATAACCGGCCGCGCCGAAGACTAGCGCGGCAGAGGCGGCCGTGAGCAGCCCGCCGCGCACCTTGAACAGCCACAACGCACCCAGGCTGCCGGCGATCAGTAGTAACAGGGTTAGCCAGCCGATCATCCGCCGCGCCTCAGCCGGATCCGGTGCCGCAGCAAGAACGCCCCGATTACCAGCAGCGCCAGCGGCGCCAGCCACAGCGGCCACGCCGCCGGCTCGTCGGTCGGCTTGTAACTGATCCAGCTGCCGTAGCGCTGCACCAGCCAGCCGCGGATCGCGGCCGGTTTCTCACCCGCGGCAATGCGCCGCCGGACGAGGTCGCGCATGTCCCCGGCGAGCTCGGCATTGCTGTCGGCAATCGACTGGCCCTGGCAGACGAGGCAGCGGATTTCGTCCATCAGCTTCTGCGCCTGCGCCTCCTGCCGCGGGTCCGGCAGCTGGCGGTCCGACCAGTAAGCCGGCGGCAAATTGCTGTCCGCGGCAGCCGGGCACGCCACCACCAACGCCAGGGCGAGCACCACCCGCTTCACTTCGCATCCTCCAGCTTGGCCAAGATCAGCGGCACGTCGGCCGGCTCAATCGCACCAATATGCTGGTAGCGGATCACCCCCCGGCCGTCGACGATGAAGCTCTCGGGCACCCCCGACGAGCCGAGCGAAATCTGCACTCCACTCTGCGGGTCGCTGCCGATCCGCTCATAGGGATCGCCATTGCGGGCGAGGAAATCGGCGACGTCTTCCACCCGGTCGCGCACCGCGATGCCGTCGATCGCTACGCCGCGCGCCTTCAAGTCCTGCAACACCTTCACTTCGCCGATGCACGGCACGCACCAGCTGGCGAAGATGTTGACCAGCCGCGGCTTGCCGCTGGCCAGGTCGGCCGCGCTGAGGCCGGGCTTGGCCGGCACCGCCGCGGCCAGCGCAAACGCCGGCACCGGCTGGCCCTGCAGCTTCGAGCCGACCGTCGTGTCGCCCGGGGTCGCCAGCCGCCAGACCAGCCCGGCGAGCAACAGCGCCAGCACGGCCAGCGGAACGAAGCGCGCGGCCCTCATGCGTAGCGCGCCTTGCGCCAGTCGCCGGCCGCGGCCGGGCGTCGGCGCCGCACCCACAACCGCCCGACCAACGCCAGCGCCCCGCCGAACCCGATCAGCGCGCCGCCCAGCCAGATCAACGTCACGAACGGCTTCCACCACAGCCGCAGCTGCCACGCGCCGCTGTCGTCGCCCTTGCCGATCACGGTGTACAATTGCCCGTTCCAGAAGGTCTCGATCGCCGCCTCGTTGGTATCGGTCGGCGGGTCGGTGAAATAGCGCGTCTCCGGCTTCAGCGTGACCACGCCCTCGCCTCGCGTCGCCTGCAATTCACCCTGGATCGCCGTCCAGTTCTTGCCCGCTGCCGGGGACACGCCGGCAAACAGCACGGTCCACGGCCCGACGCTGAGCCGCTCGCCCGGCCGGGCAACCGCTAGCCGCTCCTGCGTGAAGGCGGCGTTCGCGCCCATGCCGGCGAGCGCGACCGCGATCCCGAGATGGGCGACGACCATCCCCCAGGTCGCCAGCGGCGTGCGCAGCGGGTTGCGGCCGACCAGCGGCAGGATCGACGCCGCGGCGAGATAGGCCGCGACCGTCAGGCCGAGCCGCGGCAGGATCGTCATGTGCGGCGCGACGATCACCGTGATGACCAGCGCCGTCACGCCGATCAGCGCCGGGACGGTCAGGCGCTTCAGCACCGGCCGTCGCTCGCGCCGCCACGCCAGCAGCGGACCCAGCCCGACCAGCACAGCGAGGATCAGCGCCAGCGGCCCGGCGACCGCGTTGAAATAGGGCGCCCCCACCGACAGCTTCTCGCCGCTTACCGCCTCGACGAACAACGGATAGAGCGTGCCGAGGAACACGATCCCGAGGATCACGCTCAACAGCAAATTGTTGACCACCAGCCCGGTTTCGCGGCTGACCAGCTCGAAAGGCGCGCCTTCCTTCAGTGTCGCGCCGCGCAGCGCGAACAGGATGAAGGCCGCGCCGACATAGATGGCGAGCAAGGCGAGCAGGAACGTCCCCCGTTCGGGGTCGATGGCGAAGGCGTGGACCGACGTCAGCACGCCCGACCGGACCAGGAACGTCCCGACCATCGACATCGAGAATGCGACCACGGCGAGCATCATCGTCCACGCCTTGAGCGCACCGCGCGCGGCCAGCACGTTGATCGAATGGAGCAGTGCGGTCGCCGCCAGCCACGGCATCAGCGACGCATTTTCGACCGGGTCCCAGAACCAGTAGCCGCCCCAGCCAAGCTCATAGTAAGCCCAGTAGCTGCCGGCGGTGATGCCGAGCGTCAGGAAGATCCACGCGCCCAGCACCCACGGCCGCATCGCCCGCGCGAGCCGGGCATCGACGTCGTTGGTGAGCAGCGCCGCGAAGGCGAGGCTGAAGGCGACCGACAGGCCGACATAACCGAAATAAAGCGTCGGCGGATGGAACGCCAAGCCCGGGTCCTGCAGCAGCGGGTTGAGTCCCCGCCCTTCCGCTGGCGCCGGATTGAGCCGCGCGAACGGGTTCGAGGCAATCAGCAGGAAGGCGTAGAAGCCCAGCGCCAGCGCCGCCTGGCTGCCGAGTGCCGCGGCCAGTGTCCGCTCGCTCGTCCGCCGCGACAACAGGGCAAGAAAAGCGCCGGCGACGGCCAGCACCGTCACCCACAGCAGCATCGAGCCTTCGTGGTTCCCCCACGCGCCGGCGACTTTGTACATGAACGGCTTGGCGCTGTGGCTGTTCTCGGCGACCAGCGCGACCGACAGGTCGGTGGTCGCGAACACCAGCAGCAGCGCGGCGAAGGCGATCAGCGTCAGCACGCCCTGGACGATGGCGATCGGCCGCATCGCCGGCGACGCCACGACGCGGGAGCGCAACACACCGATCATCAGGACGAATTGCAACGCGGCAAGCCCGGCCGCGAGCCACAGCGCCGCAAGTCCGGTCTCGGCGATCATGACGGCCCCGACAGGCCGTCACCCCGGACTTGATCCGGGGTCCAGCTCATTTGGAAAGTGTCTTCCCGACCTTGTGCTCCGCGGCGAGGTTGCCGAGCTCCGGCGGCATGTAGCGCTCGTCGTGCTTGGCGAGGATCGTATCGGCAACGAAGGCGGCCTTCTCGACCCGCCCTTCGGCGACCACGCCGCTGCCTTCGCGGAACAGGTCCGGGACAATGCCGCGGTAGGTGACGAGCGTCGTCGCCTGGCCGTCGCCGACGACAAAGCGGATCGTCACGCCGTCTGGCTCGTGGACGACCGAGCCCTTCTCGACCATGCCGCCGAGCCGCACAGCCCGCCCCTGCTCGGCCTTGCCCGACGCAATGTCGCTCGGCGTGTAGAAATAGGACGCCCGGTCGCGCAGGCCCCACATCGCCAGCAGCACCGCGACCAGCACCGCGGCAATGGCCGCGCTGACCAGGATCAGGCGCTGGCTCTTGGGCTTCATTTGCGGGTCAGTTCGTCCGCGGCCGCCTCGGCCCGGCGCATGGAGGCATAGGCCCAGGCGAGCAGCGCGGCCGTCAGCAGCACCGCGACTGCATAAGCGCCAATGACGAACGGCCACTGGCTCACCGGCTCATCCTCCGCATCCGCGCCTCGACCTTGGTCTCGGCGAGCTCCGCCCGCATCCGCATCAGCACGGCGGCGCCGAACAGGCAGGTGAAGCCGATCACCGTCAGCGGCAGCGGCCACAGGATGCTCTTGTCGATGCTCGACCCGTTGATGCCGATGCTCTCACCCTGGTGGAGCGTCCGCCACCACAGCACCGAATAATGGATGATCGGCAGGTTGATCGCCCCGACCAGGCCGTAGATCGCGGTGATCCGCCCCTCGCCGCCGCGCTCACGCTCGGCCGATGCCAGCGCGATGTAGCCGAGGTAGAGGAAGAACAGCACCAGCATCGACGTCAGCCGCCCGTCCCATTCCCACCACGTCCCCCACGTCGGGCGGCCCCAGATCGAGCCGGTGATGAGGCAGATGGCAGCGAACGTCGCTCCGGCCGGAGCGGTCGCTCGCCCGGCGACGGCGGCGAGCGGATGGCGCCACACCAATTGGCTGACCGAGGCAGCGGCGATGCCCATCCACCCGGCCATGCCCAGCCACGCCGACGGAACATGGATGTAGAGGATGCGCACGGTCTCACCCTGGAGATAGTCGGGCGGGGTCAGCGTCAGCCCCGCCAGCAGCCCGATCGCCGTCAGCGCGAGGCCAACCAGCAGCAGCCACGTCGTGGCCGGCTTGGCGATCTTCAGGAACCGGGCGGGATTGGCGAAGGCGTGCATAAGTCCGGGCGCTCCTAGAGGATTTCGACCCTCGCGCGCTACGGGAAAGCCCCTAGCCGCGCCCGATCAGCCGTTGCGCCATCGCGTCGGCGACTGCGGCCGGGTCGCGGCCCGAGGCTTTGCTCTCGTTCCACACCTGCTCGAGCCGCAGCGGAATGCCCTCGATGCGCTCACGCACGAGGCTGGCGTCGCCGTCACCGAGATATTCGGTGCAGACGTTGATGATACCGCCGGCGTTAATGACGTAATCCGGCGCATAGAGGATGCCGCGCGCATGCAGCCGCTCGCCATCCTGCGGAGTCGCGAGCTGGTTATTGGCGCCGCCGGCGACGATGGGTGCGTTGAGCGCCGCAATCGACTGCTCGGTCAGGATCGCGCCGAGCGCATTCGGGCTGATCACGTCGGCCGCGAGGGTCAGCACCTCATCGGTCGAGACGACCGTGCCACCGGTCGCCTCGGCCAGCCTCTGCGCCTTGGCCTGGTCGACATCGGCGATCGACAGCTTTGCCCCTTCCGCCGCCGCGTGCAGCGCAACGCCGGTCGCAACAGAACCCGCGCCCTGAAGCGCAATGTGCAGGCCCTCGAGGCTATCCTTGCCCAGCGCATGCTTCACCGCCGCCTTGATGCCGAGGAACACCCCCAGCGAGGTATGCGGACCGGGATCGCCGCCCACGTCCGCCCCTTCGGCTGGCAGACCGGCGACATATTTCGTCTGACGCGCAATCTCGATCATGTCGGCGACACTCATGCCGACATCCTCGGCCGTAACGTAGCGCCCGCCGAGCTGGTCGACGGCCTTGCCGAACGCATGCAGCATGTCGGGCGTCTTGGTTCGCGCCTCGTCGGCCAGGATTACCGCCTTGCCGCCGCCGAGCGGCAGCCCGGCCATCGCATTCTTGTAGCTCATCCCGCGCGACAGCCGCAGCGCATCGGTCAGCGCCTGCTCGCCATTGGCATAATGCCATAAGCGGGCGCCGCCGCCGGCTGGGCCGAGGTGCGTGGAATGGACGGCAATGATGGCCCGCAGGCCGCACTTGTCATTCGTGACAAAGCGCACGTCTTCGTGCGCGTCGAAGTCGGGCAAGCCCCAAAGCGTGGACATGTTGGTCAGGTTTTCCGGTGCCGTGAACGGGTGAAAAATGGGGCGACCGAGGGGACTTGAACCCCCGACCCCTGGTACCACAAACCAGTGCTCTAACCAGCTGAGCTACGATCGCCACAACGCCGTGCGATCCCACCCTCTCCCGGCGGTTTCCTTTGGCGCGGTGGCCACTTAGGGTTGCACGCCAGCGAAGGCAAGCGGAGCAGCGGATGCGTTTCGGGAAGCGCCGAGCCAGGGGCGAACAAGCGTATGGGCAAGCGTCGCACAATGCGAAAGTGGATATTCCTAGGTTTGGTTGCGCTGGGCCTAATCGCTCTGGCCGCCCTGATTCACGCTCGGCTGGTGGCAGCGCGTTCGCGTGAACTCACCTACGCGACCTCTCATCTGCCTGGCGCACAGGGGCTTCAGCAAGCTCAGCTCATTGAGCAGCCAGCGTTATTTCCCGGCATCTGGAACGTCTGGTCGGTCTCTCTAACCGACAACCAAGTGCGAGATTTGCAGACCCGATGTGACCAAAAGAGAAAAGAATTTCCGAAGGCTCCCGACGAACGATCTAACGGCTGCATCGCATCCTATTATTATGACTCATCTCGGTGGTGGTATATGACTCTATCGTTGAAAGGAAAAACTGCCGAGATCGTCGTAGATAAGATGTCAAAGTCCGAGTTCGAGGACCTTCAGAATCAGACTGTGGAAACACGGTGAAAGCGCACTTAATTCCCGCCCGAAGTTTAGGCTGTCCTATAGGAGACAGCGTATGAAACTAGGAAACTCGATGAACATCTAAGCACCGCAGGGAGGCCCCCCCGGAGTCCAGCATCTAGGCGGCGATAGGCATAATCCTAGGAACCAGAGATTCCATTTTCCTACAGCCACCCCGATGCGATAGATGGCTCGCTCCTTGAATAAGGGGCATCGCCTTGCAGTGCATTCCCGCTCTGATGAACGCCGCTCCCGGCAGCGCGCCAGGGTGACAAACCCGACGAACCCGACACACCGCCACCCCCCTCCGGGTCTTCGAGGGTGACAAACTTGACCAACTTGACTCACCCCCCTCCCCCCTCAAAGCCGAAGCAATGAACCCGACCATCGAAAAGTTCGGCTACCCCGCGAGCCTGGTCCGCGAATATGACCATTGGGTGGTGCTGGCGCGGCCGGCGCAAGTGACCCTCGGCAGCCTGGTGCTTGCGGCGAAGAGCGACGCGACCGCTTATGGCGCGCTGCCGCCCGCAGCCTTCGCCGAGCAGGGCGTGGTCGTCGCGGCGATCGAGCGGGCGCTCGCCGCCTTCTGTCAGTATGAGCGGATCAATTATCTGATGCTGATGATGGTCGACCCCAACGTCCATTTCCACGTGATCCCGCGCTACGCGGAGCCGCGGCAATGGGACGGTATCGATCTCCCGGATGCCGGCTGGCCCGGCCCTCCGCACCTCGGCAGCGCCGTGTCGCTGACCCCTGAACAACTCGCCGTCATTACAGGACAGTTACAACTTAACTTCCGGTAACTACTTCGCGTCTAACAATTGTTTAATAGCTTGCACCATGTACGGGGGAAGCGCATCGTCGCGCTGGGGAGACAATGTGATGGCGAGTCGGCGTTCGAACACGCCAGCGCCGGGCGTTTCGCTGCGCGAAACCTTGATCAGCGCCGGGCTGAGCCCGCCGCTGTCCGACCAGCTGGACAAGCTTCCGCACAAGGTCCTTCATATTGATCCGCGCCGGCCGTTCCGTGAGCCTGGCGCGATGCGCGACGAAGTGATGTTCGTGCGCTCGGGAATCCTCGCCAAATATAAGACCGACGGCTCGGGCCGGCGCCAGATTGTCGCGCTGCGCTTCGCCGGCGAAGGGATCCTGCCGCGCGAGGGCGCGGCCGGCTACGGCATCCAGGCGATCGTCAAGACCGAGGTGATGGTCGGCAAGGCCAGGGATTTCGACCCGATCGTCGACGCCAGCCCGGAGCTGCAGCGTTTCTTCTGGCGGCTGATCCAGCGCAACGAGTCGATCGGCTATGAGTGGCTGGTAAATTGCGGACGCCGCGATTCGACCGCGCGCGTCGCCCATTTGCTGTGCGAGACCGCGGCGCGAATGCACGTCCACGCGAGCAAGATGACCAACCCCTTCACCCAGCAGCAGATCGCGGACATCACCGGCCAGACGTCGGTCAACGTCAACCGCGTGTTCGCCGACATGGAGCGGCAGGGGCTGATCAAGCGCGCCGGCCGCGAGATCCAGTTTACCGACTGGGCCGAGATGCGCCGCGTTGCGAGCTTCCAGCCCGCCTATCTCGAATAGGGTCGCATCTTCCTCGTTGGAGGATGGTGGGCGCGACAGGGATTGAATGATCCCACCCGTGTGAAGGTGCGTTCTGCGGAGCTACCGGGTGCCCTATTTGCCTACACGTTGCGCCATAGCGTGATCACAGACCTGATCCGCGCCAGACTGCCTGCGCTGACCGTGGCGCAGCTATCCGGGACCAGCGTCGCGATGATTGAACGGCACTACGGCCATCTGGTGCGAAACCATGCTGAAGAGGCACTCGCCCGACTGGCGTTCTAAGTTCTCTCCAGCGGGTGTACGACATGGATCAGCAGAAGCGGGCCGAAATGTCCGCCTTCGACCCAGTGCGGACATTATCAAACTCACTGTCAGTCCACCCACAGCTCAGTTGCGCCGAGAATTGAAGCCGGTCAGAGATCGGCAATGAAGGCTGCCAAGCCAAGGGAACCGCATCGCGAAGGACCTCGCTCATTTCTAAGAGCGCTCGGTCCTGGCCTAGTCACGGGCGCCGCGGATGACGATCCCAGTGGGATCGGAACGCACAGCCAGGTCGGCGCCGAATTCGGCTACGGCCTCGCGTGGACCTTCGTTCTCAGCTTTCCGCTGATGGTCGTTATCCAGGAAGTCGCGGCCAACATCGGTCGTGTCACGGGTGTTGGCATCGCAAGCAATCTGAAGCGCCATTACCCGAGGTTGCTGTGGCCGATGGTCGCGCTCTTGCTTGTCGCCAACGTTGTAAACCTGGGCGCCGATCTGAGCGCTATGGGAGCAGCGCTAGCATTGCTGGTGGGTGGCAATGGCGGGCTTTATACAGGGCTGTTTGGCCTACTCTGCATCGGCCTAGAGGTCGGACTGAGTTACCCGCGATATTCCTCCGTGCTGAAGTGGACGACCCTCACCCTCTTCACTTACGTGGGGGTGGTGATGGTTGCGCACGTGCCCTGGCCGCGCGCTCTGCGCTCGTTATTGGTGCCCGAACTGCAGTGGAACGTTGCGTATGCGACCGCGCTGGTGGCAATTCTCGGCACCACGATCAGTCCATATCTCTTCTTCTGGCAAGCCGGCCAAGAGATCGAAGAGCAGCGTCGGCACCACGTTAAGCCGCTTTGCGTCACTCCAAGGGGCGCCGGCCTGGAGCTTAAGCGCATTCGAGTGGACACGCTTACCGGGATGGGTTTCAGCACAGTCATAAGCCTTGCAATCGTGTTCGCCACGGCAGCGACCCTGAATGCCAACGGGATCCACGAAATCACTACATCGCAGCAGGCCGCTGAAGCGCTGCGACCCCTTGCCGGGCAGTTCGCATTTGCGATGTTCGCCGTAGGAATCATCGGCACCGGTCTGCTTGCCGTGCCAGTACTCGCCGGGTCGGCAGCTTACGCGGTGACGGAGATGGCGGGCTTTCCGGGCAGCCTCGATGCCAAACCCCTCAAGGCGCGGCTGTTCTATTCGACCATCGCTATCACGACATTCGCGGGAGCATCGCTGAACGTGATCGGAATCGATCCCGCGCGCGCGCTTTACTGGTCGGCGGTAGTCAATGGCATTCTCGCAGCACCGTTGATGGCGGCCATGATGCTAATCGTAAGTAATCCGAGCGCGATGGGTCGGCTGACGGTGTCAAAGCGCACGAAGGCGCTCGGCTGGGCGGCAACGGCTGTCATGTTCGCAGCGTCAGCGCTGTTTCTCGCATTCGTGATTGCGAGTTGGCTCTGATGTAGCGCAAACATCTGCTGCCCACCCAAACCAGCCGCCATGCGGCTAAGGCTTGCCTTTCAAAGGCTCGCGCTGAAACTCGCGCGTCACCACGTCATCTTCCGACCGGTCGAGCGAGGCCCCAATACTCATCGACGACCTCGTCCAGGACGTCGCTCCAGCGATATTGCCACGCTGTCCTCGTGGCTTTTCGACCGAGTTTTCGCTGGCGCCCCGGATCCTGGGCAAGTTCGAACACCGCATCGGCGAGTGGTAATACGTCGGGTGCGACCAGGATACCGTCCTGCCCATCGGTGATGATCGCCGACGCACTCCCCACATCGGCGCTGACGACGGCAAGGCCGGCCGCCATCGCTTCGAGGTTCACGTTCCCGAATGCCTCCGTGACGCTCGGGTTGAGCAGGATGTCGGCGCTGGCCACGGCCTGGCCGAGCCGCTCGCCATCGAGATGACCGAGGAATAGCGCATCGCCGAGCTGCTGCTGCATCTCGGCGCGCGCCGGGCCGTCACCGACGACCATTGGCTTCACGCACAGGCCCCGGCGGCGCAGTTCGTGGACGACCTCGACGAACCGGCCCGTGCCTTTTTCCCGGACGATGCGACCAAAAAACAGGAGAACTATCGCGTCGTCGGCAAGGCCATGGCCGCGACGCCAGGCAACGTCTCGCTTGGCCGGATTGAACAGCTCATGCTCGACTCCGCGGCTCCAGATGCCGATCCGGTCGAGCGGCACGCCCATGTCGTTCAGCACGTGGCGGCTGGATTCGTTGGGCGCCAGCACGCGGTCGCTCGTGCAATAGAACAACCGCTGGCGCTCGACCGCCCAGCGCCGCAGCCGCTGGAGCCCATAATATTCGAAATAGGTTTCGAACCGTGTGTGCATGCTTGCAACGATCGGCACGGCGAGTCTCCGCGCGAGCCGTTGCGCGCCGGTTCCGAGCCAGTCGGGCGCCGAGACATGGATGATGTTGGGGGCGAATTCGCGGATATCGTTCGCGATCCGGCTCGGCAGTCCGAGGGCCATCCGGAACTCGGTTCGCCCGGGGATCGCGATCGAGGGTACGGAGACCAGGTCGCCAACGGGATCGAACGCCGGATTGCGGCTGGTCGGGGAATAGACACGCACCTCGGCCCCTTGCGTCAGCAGGTGGCCGACCAAGCGGTTGAGCGCCTTGTTCGCGCCGTCACGGGTGTAGTTGTAGTTGCCAGAAAACAGCGCAATGCGAAGGCCCTCGGCGGAGACGAGTCCGGAATGGCGGAGCGGAGTCGACTGCGGTCCGAACATGGGGTTGGGTCAGGTCCTCGCCGCCAACGGTCCTCCGAACGGCTCAAGCCGGTTCGCGAGGCACGCTGCAAACCGGCCGTCCATCAGGCCGGAAGGACCGAATCGCTGGGCAATATCGAGGTCCGGACTGCCATTGCCTTCGACGATTACCGGGCCGTCCTCGGTAATGGCGATATCCCAGCCGATGATGATCCGGTCGCCGAAGCAATGATGGGCGCCAAGCGCGAGGCGGCAGGCTTCGTGCCACATCGGGTACGTCCGTCCGGCGATTCGCGCGTGGGTGCCAGGATGGTGCGAAATCCATCCCAGCGACGAATCCGCGCCCAGGTTGCTGGCCAAACCGAGTGCGCCGGTGTCGAGATCAATGCCCACCGCGATTCCGCCACAATGAAGGTTGTCGACGACGTGGTTGCCGCCAATTGCCATGCGCGCAGCCGCCGCGACGATGCGCGGCTCTTCGCCATCCAGGCAGGTCAGGATCCGTACCGTCGACAGCGCTCCGTTGGCGAGTTCGCGAAGCTCCGGCGGATTGGTCAGGCGGCGCTGGACCAGCAATGGCGAGCTGCGCGCGTCGCTGCGCAGTCGAACGAGCAGTTCGGGCAGGCTGAGCCGCTCGCTGGCCGCACCCCAATAGAATCCTTCGCGATAATCCCAGCGCTGCGCGCCCTTGCCACCGCGGCCTTCGATCCGCTTCACGAATAGATCGCAACGAAGCGCCTCGGCCGGCGCTTTGAGATCGACGCGGTCAGGCCAGATCACCGCGAGTACCGCCGGCGTCGGCAGCTCGCAGGCGCCGCAGAATTCGGCGAAGGCAACCTTGTCCGACAAGGGCGAGGTAGGCGGCCGCCAAGCTTCCCTGAGCACATGGTAGACGCCGCCCTTGGTTTCCCAGCGATAGGCAAAGCTCCGGGCGTGCCGGACGGTCGGCTGGCGGTTGAGCTCGAAGATGTAATACCACGGCGCGAGTACGCCCGCACCAAGGTAGAGCCGTAGCTGGTCGGTCACCTGCAGCAGGATCACGCGGTCGGCTCGCCGGGCGGCAAGCCGGCCATTGCGGACGGTGAACAAGGCGATGAGCGCGATGACAACCAGTGGCGCAACCGCCACGCCGACGATCAACTCGGTCAGTTCGGCAGGTGAGCGGATCTGGAAATAGCGCTTGGCGTAGGCCCGCCGCAGGCGGATCTCAGCGGTATTGCCACGCGACAGCACGGCGCGCGCGGCGATTGGCAAGCCACCGACCCGGTAGCCGATCCGGCGCACCCAGTCGCGCGCCGTGTCCCGGCTAAGCCAAGATCCTCGCTCGACTGCTGCGGCAGGCGCAGGGCGTATCGGCAGCGCAAGGACGTTCGAGGCTGGTGCAATCGGTACACGCGGCCGCCGCGAGCCTAGTGCGCGTTCGTTCGACGACCGCTCTTCAAGCGCAATCTGAGGCTTGCCTGACAACGCGACCTCCCCTTGCGAAGGCCTCGCGCGGCCTTCTGCGCGAAGACGCCGCGCGGGATCGGGGACCTCAGTTACACAGTGAATATTTCAGGCAGGCGGCCCTAAGGGCTGCTGCTTATTGAGCAGGGCGGGGCATTTGCCCTAGCGCGGCCAGGTGGCGAACGAAGGCCTTCTTACGGTACTCGAGACGCGGCGGAGTGATCTGCGCCGGTTTCTCGCTGCGCGGACCGGGAGCGAGGCCGACGCCGACGACCTGATGAGCGAACTGTGGATCAAGGTCAGAGCCGCTGACGCCGGCCCGATCGGCAATCCGGAGGGCTATTTGTTCAGGATGGCCAACAATCTGGTGCTCGACCGGGTGCGCGAAGCCCAACGGCGCAACCGGCGCGAGCGCGATTGGACGACGGATCGGCACGGCCATCCCGGATCTGCAGGCGAGATCACCGACCCTTCCGACACCGCCGAACAGCTGCTGCTGGCCGAGGATGAAGCCGAGCGGCTGCGGCGAGCGATCGCCGATCTACCGCCCGGCGCGCAGCGCGTGCTGAAGATGCACAAGCTCGACGGACTCAGCCACGGTGAGGTTGCGGCCCAGCTGGGCATCAGCAAGAGTGCCGTCGAAAAACATATGGCCGTCGCCATGGCCTACCTTCGTCGGCTCCTGAAGGACTGAGGTGGTGGTGGCTGCGCGGCGTCTGGCTACGAACAGGGAAAGCGCGAGGGATTGTCGCGCGGATGCGATAAGATGACGACACCGGACCGGATCACCGAAGAGGCCGCCGCCTGGTTCGTCCGTCAATCGGACGAGACCATGGACTGGTCGGGCTTCACGGCGTGGCTCGAGGCTGACCCGCGGCATCGAGAAGCGTTCGACGACCTGTGTCGGATCGACGCGGACCTCGACAGCCTGCCCAAAACCGCGGCGCTGCCGCTCGCCGCCAATGACGCGGCGCCGGCCCGCCGCTGGCGCTATTGGGCCGGCGGCGGGGCGATCGCCGCCGGGCTGGCCTTGGTCCTTGCGATCCAGCCGCCGGCCGGAAACGGACCGGCCGCCACTGCTTATCAATCGTCCCCGGGCGAGGTGCGCGAGGTGGCGATGGCCGACGGAACCCGGGTCACGTTGGCTCCGGCGAGCCGTCTGACCATAGTAGGTGACGACGTCCGGCTGACCGGTGCGGCCTATTTCAACGTCCCGCACCGGCCCGCCCGCCTGCTCACCGTCCATGCCGGCGACCTAGCGATCCGCGATATCGGCACCCGCTTCGAAGTGGCGAGCTTCGACGAATCGGTCGCAGTGGGGGTCGCTGAAGGCCAGGTATCCGTCACCGCGCCGGGCGTAGCCAGGCCCGTCCGGCTTACCGCCGGCCATGGCCTCAACGCCGAAGGCGGCACGATCCGGCTGACCACGCTCAAGACCAGCTCGGTAGCCGCCTGGCGTCAGGGCAAGCTGGTATTCGACGACGTGCCGCTGGCATTAGCGATCCGCGACGTCTCGCGGTATTCGGGCGCCAGCATTACGGTCGACCCGGCAATTGGCGATGAGCGGTTCAGTGGAGTGATTGCAATTCATGATGGGGGTAAGGCGGCTCGCGACATTGCCCAAATCCTGGCGGTGGACGCTCGCCCAGTCGCTGGCGGTATTCGCCTCGAGCCTCGCCGCCACTAGCCCCATTCCCGCGGCAGCTTCGCCAACCGAGCGTTCCGCGATCAACATCCCCGCTGGCCCGTTGCTCGACGGCATCCGCACCCTGTCCGCGAAGACGGGCGCGTCGATCGGCGTCGCTGGTCGCCTGCCGCCCATCGTTACCCAGCGAGTGCGTGGCGCGCATGGGCCGGCCGACGCGCTCAGGCAGATGCTGGCGGGGACCGGTTACCGCGCGGTCGCCACCGGCGCCTCGAGCTTCCGGATCGAAGCGGCTCCGTTGGCCACGCCAGTCCGTCCGCCGGCGTTCGTTGCGCCGCCGCAAGTGGTCGATGAGCGCGAAATCCTGGTCACCGCGCTGAAACGGCCGACCGCCGTTGCGTCGCTGGCCGGGACGATCAACGTTATCCGCCCGTCCGATTGGTCGTCGGCGTCGGCCATTGGCAGCAGCCAGGACCTCGACCGTGAGCTTCCCTCGCTGAGCGCGACCGATGTCGGCGCCGGGCGCAACCGGCTGTTTCTGCGCGGCATCGGCGATGGACCGCTCGGCGGTTACGGCCAGGGCAGCGTCGCCGTCCTGATGGACGAAGCGCGGCTGACTTACGACGCGCCCGACCCGGACTGGGCGCTGGTCGACATCGACCGGATCGAGGTCCTGGAGGGGCCGCAGGGGCCGCTCTACGGCACCGGGGCGATCGGCGGCATCGTCAAGATCGTCTCGCGCCGCCCCGACCCGCATTCCTTGTCGGCGCTGATCTCCGCCGGAACGTCGCTGACCCAGGACGGTGACTTGTCGACCGAACAGGTCGCGATGCTCAACCTGCCGCTGGGCCAGGTCGCGGCCTTGCGCGCAGTTGCCTATCGCTCGGACGAGGCTGGGTGGATCGACACGATCGGCGGGCAGCGGGACGCGAACCGGACCCTTCTCGCGGGCGGCCGGGTCAGCCTGCGGTACGCACCCGCGCGGTGGACCATCGACCTCACCGTTGCCGACCAAAGCCGTCGCGCCGCCGACAGCCAGTATGTCGACCGCACGCTGACGCCGCTGCGCCGGACCAACCGGACTCCCGAACAGCGCGACCTCGACGCCGAGCTGGCGATGATGACCGTCACCGGCCCGGTCGGTTCGCTCGAACTGACATCGGTGACCAGCGTGACGGGCCAAGAGGTGATCGCCGATTATGACGCGACACCGCTGGCGCCGGTCCTCGGCACGGTCGGCGCAACGCGGGTCCGCGATGATCGCCGCTATACGCTGCTCGATCAGGAAGTGCGCCTGCGCGATCCGCGCTCCGGCCGCTTCGACTGGGTTGCGGGTGCTTCGTTGATCAAGGCCGCGACGCACGCCCGCTCCACCGCGACGGATTCAGCGCAGAGCATCGAGTTGCTCTCGTTTCGCCGCGCCGTGACCGAGGCTGCCGTGTTCGGCGAGGCCAGCCTGGCGATCGATCCCCGCTGGACAATCGGCGGCGGGGCGCGCGTCTTCGCCAATAGCCTGGAGGACGAAGGGCGCACGGAAGCCGTCGACCGCATCCAGAACAAGGCGCAAATCCGCGCTGCGGGCAGCGCGACGCTGAGCTGGAAGCCAGCCCCGCGAACCACGCTGTTCGCGCGGGCGGCGACGGCACTCCGCCCCGGCGGCGTCAATGCCCCACCCGACGCGTCCCAGCCGACCTATCACGCCGACAAGCTGGCGAGCGCCGAGCTTGGCGTGCGCAGCTCGGTCGGCGGACTGTCAATCGATACGACCGTGTTCGTTGAGCGGTGGAACGGCGTACAGTCTGAGGAATTGCTGGCCAACGGGCTGGTCGCGACGCGCAATGCCGGCAATGCGTTGAACTACGGCGCCGAAGGCCACTTGCGCTGGCCGGTCGCTCATTCGACATCGCTCGACCTTGGCTTCCTCGTGCAATCGGCGCGGCTCGACAATTCCGACGAGGCGGCTGGGATCGAGACCCGGCGACTGCCGGCGGTGCCCGAAGCGGCAATCCGCGCGAAAATCCTGCAGCGGCTCCAGCTCGGACGGTGGAAAGGCCAGGCCCGCCTCGGCCTCGATTATGTTGGCGCCGCGCATCTGAGCTTCGATCCGGCACTCGACCGTCGGACCCGGGGCCGCGCCACCATCGATGCCGGACTGACGCTGGAGCGAGGGCCGTGGACGATCGAACTGAGCGGCGAGAACGTGACCAACTCCGCGGCCGATACCTTCGCGTTCGGCAATCCCTTCCGCATCATGTTCGAGGATGAGCGGACACGGCTCCGGCCACGAACGGTCGGGTTGGCCGTGCGTCGCGCGTTCCGGTGAAAATAAAACCCTGACTGAGGCGCGGCCGCTCGGCTGCCGTCATTCCTCCGCGCAGCAGAGGAATGCCGAATGCATTTGGAGAATATCCAGAATCTGATTGGACGACGGTATGCCGATGCCCACGGCGCGGCACCAGCGATCGACTATCCCCACTACTGCGTGATTGCCGCCGGCCGCGACGAGGCGCCGAGTGCGGTGCTCGGGTTCCGCTCGGCCAGCCAGGGCCGGCTGTTCCTCGAAGAATATCTGGATGAGCCGGTCGAAACCGCCGTGTCCCGGGCATTCTCGCGACCAATCGAACGCTCGCGGATCGTCGAGATTGGCGCCCATGCATCGGAGCGCAACCGGGCCACCGTCGCCCTATGGGCGCGAGCCGCCCGGCACCTAGACGAAATCGCCGATGTCGCCGCCGCCGTGCTGACGGCGCCGCTTCGCGCGATGTTCGACCGCCTCGGCATCCCGATCGTCGAAATTTGCGACGCCGATCCCGCCCGCCTGACGGATACCCGCTCGACGTGGGGCCGTTATTACGACCTTGAACCAAAGGTCTGCGCCGGACTCATTGCCCCCGCCAAACCGAAGCTGGTGCAGTTCGACGACGGTTTGCCGGGGCATTGCGCATGACCGCGGTGCTCGATGCCATACACGGCCATGCCGCCGCTGACCGCCAGAACCCCGCGTTCGACGACGGAATGGATGCAATCAGCTGGGCCGAAGTGCTCGCGCGGATCGAGGCCGCGCGGTTGCGCCTTCAGGAGCTTGGCCTGAGCCAAGCGGTTGTGGGTCTGGCGCTCGACCATTCGTCGGCCAGCGCCATCCTGCTCGTCGCCTGCCTTGAAGAAGGCACGCCCGTCATTCCCCTGCCGCCGTTCTTCACCGCCGCCCAACGCGACGCCGCCCTTCGTGACGCCGGCGCCCGGCGACTGGTGACGGGCTGCCGGTGGTCGGGCGCGTCACTCGATCTCGACATTGAGGAGCGCACCGCGCCGACTGTGGACCTTCCGGACGGTACGGCACTGGTCACGTTCAGCAGCGGCTCGACCGGCCATCCCAAAGGCGTCTGCCTATCTGCCAAGCATTTGGCCGCCGTGGCGGTCGCGGTCTGCGATTTTCTCGGTCGCGATCTCGCCGGGCGGCACCTGCCGGTCCTGCCGTTCGGTATCTTGCTCGAACAGGTCGCAGGGCTGTTCGGTTCACTAGTCGCGGGCGGCACCTACTGTCCCCTGCCGGGCCGAGCCGTCGGGATGCGGCATCCGTTGCGGCCTGATGCCGGCGCCATGCTCGATGCAATCGTCGTCCACCGCGCGACATCGTTGATCCTCGTGCCTGAATATTTGTCGCTGCTGGCCGGCGCGATGGAGGCACGCGGTGCTCGCTTGCCGCAGCTGCGGCTAGTCGCTGTAGGCGGTGCTGCCGCACCGGTGGCCACCCTCGATCGGGCGCGCGCCCTCGGTCTGCCGGTGCGACAAGGCTACGGCATGACCGAGGCCGGGTCGGTGATTACCCTCGAAGACGGGGCAGCGCCATCGACCGGAAGCGTCGGCATTCCGATCGGCGCCCACCGCCTATCGCTAGCCGACGACGGCGAGATCGTCATCGATGGCCCCCTGTACCTTGGCTTCCCGGGGCGGCCCCGCCCCGCGGGCCCATTCGCCACGGGCGACATCGGCCGGATCGACGACGCCGGCCAGCTGTGGATCGAGGGACGCAAGTCCAACCTGATCGTCACCAGCTTCGGCCGTAACGTCTCGCCCGAATGGATTGAGGGCCTGTTGCTCGCCGAGCCGGAAATCGTCCAGGCAATGGTTCAGGGCAACGGCGAGGCGGCGCTCAGCGCGCTGATCGTGCCGGCGTCACCCGCTGCCAACGTCGAGGCGGCGGTCGCGCGGGTGAATGCCCAGGTGCCGGCTTACGCCGCGATCGGACATTATCAACTGGTCCCGCCGTTCACGCCGGCCAACGGTTTGCTCACCGGCAACGGGCGCCTGCGGCGGACCGCGATTGCCGCCCGCTATGCGGCGCAAGCCGAGGCCGAGCCGTTCTTCGATCGGCTTGTCCGCGAGACTCGCGAGGAGCAGGCGCGGTTCGCGGTCACGCCGCAGCTGGTCGCCGGCCTGCGCGGGCAGATCAGCCGGGCCGATTACCTGGCCTATCTGACGGAAGCCTATCACCATGTCCGTCACACCGTTCCGCTGATGCAGGCCGCACGGGCGCGCCTCGTCGAGCGCGGCTCCCAAACGCTGGTCGAAGCGCTCGACGACTATATCGCCGAAGAGACCGGGCACGAGGAGTGGATTCTCGACGACATCGCGGCCGCCGGTGGGAACCGCGCTGCGGCAGCCGCGAGCGCGCCGGCGCCAGCGACGGCGGCGATGGTTGAGCATGCCTACCGGAATATCCGCGACGGCAACCCGGCAGCCTTTTTCGGCATGGTGTTCGTGCTCGAAGGGACCAGTGTCGCCATGGCCTCGAGCGGCGCCTCGGCCGTGCAGGACACGCTTGGCCTGCCGAACACCGCCTTTCGTTACCTGACGTCGCACGGCGCGCTCGATCAAGACCATATGAAGTTCTTCGAGCGGCTCATGAACCGGATCGAGGATCCCGCCGATCAGGCAGCGATCGTCGCCATGGCCCGCGACATTTTCCGCCTGTTCGGCGGCGTGTTCAGCGCGATCGAACTCGAAGGTTCGCGCCATGCCGCTTGAGGGCAAGGCGATCGTCCTGACGGGCGCGGCTGGCGGCATCGGCAGCCTCCTCGCGCGCGAACTGTCCGGGGCTGGCGCGACGGTGACGAGTGTCGACCGCATCGAGTGCCCGGATTGCGCGGAAAGCCTGATTGCCGATCTCGGGTCCAGCGACGGACTGGCGGCGCTGACGACCGAACTTGCCACGAGGCACGTCGACATCCTCATCAACCTTGCCGGAATCCAGTATTTCGGACCATTCGAGCGACAGGACCCGGCCGCGATCTGGACCGGCTACATCGTCAATCTGGTCGCCCCGGCGATGCTGATGCGCGCGGTGGTGCCCCAGATGCTAGCGCGTGGGGACGGCCAGTTGGCCGCCATCGGGTCGGTCATGGGCGCGGTAAACTATCCCCACTTCGCCGTTTATTCGAGCAGCAAGTGCGGTTTGCGCGGGCTGTGCGAGGGCCTCCGCCGCGAAGTTGCGCACAGCGGCGTCGCCGTCACCTATATCGCGCCTCGTGCCGTCCGCACCGGTTTCAACGACGCGACGGTCAACCGCTTCCTCGACGTCGCGAAGATGCGGGCAGACGATCCCGCAGTGGTCGCGCAGCGCATCGCCCGCGCCATCGGCGAGCGCCGCAAGGATGTGACCATCGGCGGCGCCGAGCGCTTCTTCACACGCCTCAACGGCGCCTTTCCGCGTCTGGTCGACGCCGGCCTGGCCGGCACGACAGCAAAGGCGCGGCGCCTCTTTCCCGATCCCGACCCAAGGAGCAGCAGACGATGAATTCCCGGTACTTCACGGCTTTGTTCGGTGCAGCCAGCCTGGCCCTCGCCAGCCAACCGGCAGCCGCGTCCGACAACCCCCAGATGGACAGCGACGTGATGCGCATCAACAATTCGTGGGCGCATATCCGCTACCAGGTGAAGGATCGCAACGCACAGTTCGCGCAGCTCGCGGCACTGGAGGGCGAAGCGCAGAAGGTCGTCGCCAAATATCCCGGCAAGGCAGAGCCGCTGCTGTGGAAGGGGATCGTCGTCAGCGAGGAGGCGGCACGGGCGTCGACCTTCCGGCAGCTCGGTCTCGCGACGCGAGCGCGCGACATCCTCAACCAGGCCTACGCGATCAACCCGCGGGTGGCCGACGGTGGCGCGGCCATGAGCCTCGGTGTGCTCTACTACAAGGTCCCGAGCTGGCCGATCGGGTTTGGCAGCACGTCGAAGGCACGCAATTTCTTCCAGCAGGCGCTGGCGCAGGACCCGCGCGGCCTCGACAACAATTATTTCTACGGCGACTTCCTTGCGCAGGAAGGCGACGCACCCCGCGCCCGTCAATTCCTGACGCGGGCGCTGCAGGCACCGGCCAACCCCAACCGGCCGGTCTGGGACGCCGGGCGGCGGGCCGAAGTCCGAGCGCTGCTCGCCAAGCTGCATTGAGTTTGCGGGCGCGCGCCGCGGCAGCGCTGGGACGGCAGCTGGCCTGCCCGTCCGGCGCCGGGGGCCGCCTGCTCGGCCCCCTCATGCGGTTCGCCAACCGCCGCCCCAGCCGGGCCCTAATCGACGCGCTCGCCATTCGCCCGCATCACCGGGTCCTCGACATCGGCTGCGGTGACGGGGCGGTGCTGGCGATGCTCGGCGACGTCGCCTGGCGGGCCGGGGTCGACCGTTCAGCAACCATGATTGCGGCGGCGCGGCATCGCCTCGCGTGGCCGATCCGTACCGGTCGCGCGGACATCGTCGAGGGAGACATGCGGGCGCTGCCTTTTGCGGACGGATCGTTCGACCGGATCATCGCCAGCAACGTCCTCTATTTCTGCGACAACATTCCCGCCTTTCTCGCCGAATGCCGCCGTGTCGGCAGGCCCGGCGCGACTCTCGGCATCTACGTGACGGCAGCGCAATCGATGGCCCGCTGGGCGTTCGCCAGTCAGGCGACCCATCGCCACTTCGAGCGCCGTGATCTGGAGCAAATTTTCGCTGCCAACGCGCTCGGCGCCGATGATTTTTCGATCAGCCCGCTTTCTCTGCCAGGCGGAATCGAGGGCCTGATCGCAACGGTCGAACTACGGCCGGCTACTTGATCGCCGCGCAGGCGATCCGGGCGCCTGCCCCGCCGATCGGCTGGCTCATGTGGTCGTCGGCGCCGGCGTGGATGACCACGGCTGAGCCATCGGCGTCGAGCAGGTTGAGCCGCCCGTCGGCCGGGCCAAGGGACAGGCCAGAGGCAAAAACCTCGGCATGAGCCTTGCCGTCGCTGCCGACGTAGATGTTGGGCAGGTCGCCGCGATCACTTTCGTTGGGATTGAGCAAGCCGTGAACGGGGGCTGTCACCGCTGCATCGTGGACATGGCCGCCGGACGCCTTGAACCCAGCGTCGGCGCACGTCGCGACCGAATGGAAGTGCATACCGTGCCAGCCGGGCTGAAGACCGCTCGCGTCGATGCGGACGATGAGCCCGCGCGGAGCTTGGGTAAGCGTGACGGTCCCAATGGCCGAACCGCCTTCGCCCATCAACGCATAGGTGGGCGGTACGCCCTGACTGACGGCGACCGAAGGAATCGTAATTGCCAAGAGAGCAGCGATGCGGGCGAATTTGGTCATCCGGATTCCTTTCGGCACGTTGGCCTAAGGACGGCGCCATAGGGTCACGACCTCAGTCGAAAACTGTCGAGCCACCTGGAGATAATTTCGCAGTTGGGTTCGCCTGAGGGCCTAGGGACAACTCCGTAGCGCCCGCCGAGCAGCGCCGCTGTATGCGAGCCGGTGACGGAGATTCAAATGCGCGTGGTGGAAACATGACTAGACCTGCCGGCTGGAGCGAGGCGGTAGACCCGCAATGAGCCGAATGCCCGGACATGGCGAGCGGCATGCGTTCTCGCGCATCGGCTGGTTGCGCGCCGCCGTCCTCGGCGCAAATGACGGCATCGTCTCGACCGGCAGCCTCATCGTGGGCGTGGCAGCAGCGGACGCGTCCCGCGCCAGTATTCTGATTGCCGGGGCTGCATCCCTGGTTGCCGGCGCGATGTCGATGGCCGCCGGAGAATATGTTTCTGTCAGCTCACAAGCGGATACGGAAAAAGCCGATCTGAGCCGCGAACGGCATGAGCTGGCCTCCTCGCCAGAAGCTGAAGAACAGGAGTTGGCGCATATCTACGAGCGCCGCGGCATTCATCCGCGGACCGCTCGAGCGGTGGCGCGGCAGATGATGGCGGGGGACGCACTCGCGGCCCATGCGCGCGACGAACTCGGAATTTCCGAAGCGACGACGGCGCGGCCCTTGCAGGCGGCCTTGGCCTCGGCGCTAACCTTTACGTCCGGGGCGGCAATGCCATTAGTCGCCGTAGCGCTGGCGCCCTCATCCCTGATCGTGCCAGCGGTCGCGGTCATCTCCCTCGCCTGCCTTGCGGTGCTTGGCGGCCTCGGCGCCCGCGTCGGGAAAGCACCGGTCGGGCCTTCTCTTCTGCGCGTTACGTTCTGGGGCGCGTTGGCAATGGTTGTGACGGCCGGCGTTGGCTGGCTTTTCGGAACGGCCGTCGGCTAGCGGCTCAACCGCAGGTTCGACCGAACGGGTTGACGGCGTTTTTGGCAAAATCGGAATCACGTGGCGAGAACTAGACCGCATTTTGAGACAAGGGCTGGCGCTCGGAGAGCGCACAGAAAAACGCCAAGTTGCCGCCGCTGAAAGGATAGAACGGTGCCGCCGACTGCGTGCGAACTGACGTCCGCTCTCCATTCTTCCTGGCGCAACCGACCGAACCCCGCCGCGTCAGCGAACGTCCGTACGGACTATCCCGTAGGGACGTTGCGGCCGCGGTTCTTCATTCTCTTCAGATGGCCACGCCGAATTCATCACGTACTCGGAAGCTTCTGGTTGGATTCGGGGGCGCTGTGGCGGTCGCTATCGCCTGCCAGGCGCAGCCGGTCGATATCAGCGGCGGCTCGGTAGCCGAGACAATCGCGAAACTCGAGCCTGGCGAGTACGTCTGGGAGCCCGAGATCGCGCCGGACGGCCCGATGCTCTTGATCGTCAATCTCAAGACCCAACGGGCCATGCTCTACCGCAACGGTGTGCCGATTGGGGCGACGACGATATCCACTGGCCGCCCTGGCCATGAGACGCCGACCGGGGTGTTCACGATCCTGCAGAAACATGTCGTGCACTATTCGTCGAAGTACGACAGCGCGCCGATGCCCTATATGGAACGCCTGACCTGGTACGGAGTCGCGCTTCATGCCGGGCACCTGCCCGGATATCCCGCGTCGCACGGCTGCATCCGCCTGCCGGCCGGTTTCGCCAGATTGCTCTATGGTCTCACGAACCTGGGAACGACCGTGGTGATCGCCAACGTGCCGGCGGCGCCGCGGGTCGCTCCAACCCCCGATATTGCCGCGCAGGCGCCGAACGAAGCATCGTCCGGTGCGCCGATGAACTGGGACCCGGCGAAGTCCCCCACCGGGCCCGTCTCGGTGGTCGTCAGCGTCGCTGACCGGCGCGCGGTGATTCTCCGCAACGGGGTCGTGATCGGCTCCGCGCCAGTGACGGTGTCCGGCCCGGTCACCGGCACCTGGGCTTATGCCCTGCGCGCGATCGACAAGGACGGGCAACATTGGGTCAGGCTGGACTTGGCGCAGGCCACCGCGAGCGAACCGGTCCAAGCGGGCGAATGGCGGCGGTTCGACGCGCCCGAGACGTTCAGGAAAGCAGTCGCCGGGATCGTCGCGCCAGGCATGACGATCGTCGTTACGCCGGATTCGCTGCGCACGGCGGCGGATCCGGTGACGGTGCTGGAGTCCGACTGACCCGACTGCGTATCTCTACGTAATGCAGGGTCCGTCCATTTCTGTTGAATCAAGCGCCATGTCGGCGAACGACAAAGCTTATTTCTTGCGCCGCGCGCTGCAGGAAGAGGAAGCCGCCCGGACTGCCACGTGCGACGCGGCGCGGGAACGGCACCGGATCCTAGCCGATGCCTATCGGCTTGAGTGCAGCAATGGCCGGGCAGTCAAGGTTCGCGACTATGCGGAGGAGACGGACGGATGATCAGCACCCACGAAATCACCCTGGAGCGGCCGGTTGCGGTCGTGCAGGAGTCGGCCAATGCGCCAATCAAGTCGATCCTCTTCGTCATTCATGACGACAGCGAACTCGAATCCCGGCTGCAAGCCGCGCTGACTCTTGCGCGAGCCTGCACCGCGCACCTCCATCTGCTGCACGTCATCCCGGTTCAGGCTTACACGGTGAGTGACGTCTACGGGGGGATGTTCGCCAGTGGGGCGATCGCCGATATCCTCCAGCGTGAAGCCGCCAAGACCGAGGCGCGCCTCGAAACGCAGCTCGCGCAGGAGGACGTTAGCTGGAGCTACGAGGTCACGACTTCGCTGGTCGTGCCGGAATTGCTCAAGAATGGGGCGCTTGCCGACCTGGTGTTCATCAGCCGCCAGCCCGCCTGGCATGAGTTCGGGCGAACCGGGCCGGCTCTGCTTGGCGAACTGGTGTGCAGCATGCGCACGCCGCTGTGCGTACTCGGGGATCGGGCGCAGTCCTTCAATCCGTTCGGGGCGGCGGCGATCGCCTGGAATGGGAGCATTGAAAGCGCCAACGCCGTGCGGTCGGCCATTGGCCTGCTGCGCATGGCAAAGCAGGTGCGCGTGGTACGCCTGACGGAAGAGGGGGACGCGTCCTTCCCGGATGTTCGTCTACTCGAATATCTTTCGCGCCACGGCGTCAGCGCCGAACTCGAATGTGCCCGGCCGAAACGGGACGCGGCGAGCGCGATTGTCGACTTCGCCGTCGGCGCGGACGCCGAATATCTGGTGATGGGCGGTTACAGCCATAGCCGGGCTGGCGAATACTTCTTCGGCGGCGTCACGCGCGAGTTGCTGCAGACCTGTCCGGTCTCGCTCGTCCTCGGTCGCTAGGCCGTCAGAGAAGGAGGATCAGATGCGCCAGATTAGCCCCGGAAAGGCCGGCGTGGCCGTCGGTACCGTCATCAGCTTATGGCACGTGGCTTGGGTATCGCTCGTCGCGGTCGGCTGGGCGAAACCGGTGCTCGACTTCGTTCTTGGCCTGCATTTCATCAAGCTCGATTATTCCTTGTCGCCCTACGCCATCGCCACCGCCGGCGAGCTGATCGTCCTGACATTTGTCATCGGTGCAATGTTCGGCGTCGTTTTCGCGATTATCTGGAACTGGCTGACCTTCGAAACCGCCCCCGCCTGGGAAAAGGATTCGACCGGAGTCACCGCAGTTCCGCTGAGACATTGAGCCGGCCAGGCGCTAGATAGGGCTGCAACGCCGGAGGCCGAAATGGATCACCCCGCCATCCAAATCCTCAATACCAACGGCCTCATGGCCATCTCGACGGTTCGTCCCGATGGGTGGCCGCAAACGACCGTGGTCGGTTACGCCAACCGCGGCTTCGAGTTGCTGTTCATGATCTTCCGCTCGAGCCAGAAATTCGCCAACATCCAGCACGACGACCGCATTTCCATCGCCGTCGCACCCGAACCGCCGAGCATGAACGAGCTCAAGGCGGTCTACGCCGGTGCCCACGCCAGCGAGATTACCGACCCGGCCGAACAGAAGGAGGCGTGGCGGCAGCTGATGCAGCGCCATTCCAACCTGTCCGGATTTTATATGCCCGAGGGAGGTGAGGTCGCCTACATGCGGGCCCGGTGCAAATTCGTGTCGGTGCTCGACAACAGCCAGGGGGCCGGGCACCGCGAGCAATTCGTCGTCAACGACGACGGGTCGCGGACCGAGATCGCCGCCGGCAAGGATGCGGAGGGAGACGGCGCAAGTAGCAGCCCAGCGGGCTGACCCGTGCTGGGCGTGCTGTTGGCCGCGGCTGCGCAAGCGCCGGATGACGGCCTCGCCGGCTACTGGACCAATGACCGGCAGAGCGTTGTGGTGCTGATCGCCCGGTGCGGCGAGAACCGCTGGTGCGGCACGGTCCAATCTGCGTCGGAAAAGGCCCGGGCCGATGCGGCGCGTGGCGGCACGGGGACGCTGGTCGGCACCGAGCTGATGCATGAATTTGCGCCCGTCGCGCCGCACCGTTGGAAAGGCATCTTGTTCGTTCCCGACCTCGATCGGCGATCGAAAGCGGAGCTGATTCAGACGAGCCCGGACCGGATCCGCGTACGCGGTTGTGCCGTCGGGCGCCTGCTCTGCAAGTCGCAGTTGTGGTTCCGTACTGAGTCACCTCCTCGCTGAGAAAATGGTCGACAATGAAAACGCAGCGCCGGCGCGACAGCCCCATCCGCGCTGGCACCTTGCGAATAGGATAGCGAGCGAGCCCTTTTGCAAACTGTTACAATCCGACGGCCAAGGCCAGCCGCGCCAAGCCGGTCCCGACGCTAGATCAGGTGCAGCACGTCCTGGCCATCATGCCTGCCGAAACGGTCATCGAGAAACGCAACCGAGCGCTGATCGCCTTCGGCATCCTGACCGGGGCGCGCGACGGTGCGCTAGCCTCGCCCGAGACGTGAAGACGAAAGCGAGCAAATCCTTTAACACGTGGTTCTTTCCGGTGCGCGGTGCGAACTTTCAGGCCAGGGTCTAGGCCAAGTCCAGCAAGTCTAATCCTAAGGCTGGTTACCCGGCCTAATCCCGCGCGGCATTTTTCATGCCTGTTTCATGGAAACTGTTTCCATCTCTTCTAAGTCACTGAAAAGATGGTGGGCGCGACAGGGATTGAACCTGTGACCCCACCCGTGTGAAGGGTGTGCTCTACCGCTGAGCTACGCGCCCGCCCCGTTGCGGAAGCGGCCAGATAGGGACAGCCGCTCGGGCTGTCTAGGTTATTGGACGGCGTCCTTGAGGATCTTGCCCGGCCGGAACTTGGGCTGGGAGGTCGCCTTGATCTGCATCGGCTCCCCGGTCCGCGGGTTGCGCCCGGTCGAGGCCTTGCGCCGGGTGACGGAGAAATTGCCGAAGCCGACCAGCCGGACCTCGTCGCCCCGCTTCAGGGTCGAGGTGATGACCTCGAGCATCGTCTCGACGGCGCGCATCGCGTCATTGCGGCTGAGGCCGGCGCGGTCAGCGACGTGTCCAATCAGTTCCTGCTTGTTCATGGACCGGCACTCCCACGGTTCCCCGCGCCGAGACTCGGGCGCGCGGAGGAACCGACTCTAAGCCAAGACTCCCCGTCCGAGTCCAGTGCTCAATGACGAATCGGCAGGCCCGATTCGGGACTGCCGGGGTGAACCGGCGGCTCGGCCGCATGTTCGTCGGCATCGGTCCACTCGATCGCGTGAAGTGGCTCAGTCAGAGCGCGGGCGAGAACCTCGTCGACGTGCTCGACCGGGATGATTTCCAGGCTCGCCTTCACCGCCTCCGGGATCTCGGCGAGATCCTTCTCATTCTCCGCCGGAATCAGCACCGTGGTGATGCCACCGCGGAGCGCAGCCAGCAGTTTCTCCTTGAGCCCGCCGATCGGCAGCACCCGGCCACGCAGCGTGACTTCGCCGGTCATCGCCACGTCGCGGCGCACCGCGACGCCCGACAGGGTCGAGATCATCGCCGTCACCATGCCGATGCCGGCCGACGGGCCATCCTTCGGCACCGCGCCCTCGGGGAGGTGGACGTGAATGTCCTTGCGCGCGAAAATCGACGGCTTGACGCCATAGGCCGGAGCCCGCGCCTTGACGAAGCTCATCGCCGCCTGGATCGACTCCTGCATGACTTCGCCGAGCTTGCCGGTGGTCTTGATCTGCCCCTTGCCGGGCACCGTCACCGCCTCGATCGTCAGCAGCTCGCCGCCGACCTCGGTCCAGGCGAGGCCGGTCACGGCACCGATCTGATCCTCCTCCTCGCCAATGCCGTAGCGATACTTCCTGACGCCGAGGAACTCGCCGAGATTCTCCGGCGTCAGCTCGACCTTCTCGATTTTCTTCTCGAGGATCTGGCGGAGCGACTTGCGGGCGACCTTGGCCAACTCGCGCTCGAGCGTGCGGACGCCCGCTTCGCGCGTGTAGTGCTGGATCATCTTTCGCAGCGCATCCTCGGTGAAGACCAGCTCCTCCGCCTTCAGCCCGTGCGCTTCCATCTGCTTCGGGATCAGGTGGCGCTTGGCGATCTCGACCTTTTCGGATTCGGTGTAGCCTTCGAGCCGGATGATCTCCATGCGGTCGAGGAGCGGCTGCGGCATGTCGAGCGAGTTCGCGGTGGTCACAAACATGACGTCCGACAAGTCGTAGTCGAGCTCGAGATAGTGATCCTGGAACTTGTTATTCTGTTCCGGATCAAGCACTTCGAGCAAAGCCGACGACGGATCGCCGCGGAAATCCTGGCCGAGTTTGTCAATTTCGTCGAGCAAGAACAGCGGGTTGGACGTCCCCGCTTTCTTGATGTTCGACACAATCTTGCCCGGCAACGAACCGATGTAGGTCCGCCGGTGACCGCGGATCTCGGCTTCGTCGCGGACGCCGCCGAGTGACTGACGCACAAACTCGCGGCCCGTGGCACGGGCGATCGACCTGCCGAGCGAAGTCTTGCCGACGCCCGGTGGGCCAACGAGGCACAGGATCGGGCCCTTGAGCTTGTTGGTGCGGGCCTGGACCGCGAGATATTCGACGATCCGGTCCTTGACCTTCTCAAGCCCGTAATGGTCCTCGTCGAGCACCCGCTGGGCCTCGGCGATATCTTTCTTGAGCTTCGATTTCTTGCCCCACGGGAGACCAAGCAGGACGTCGAGATAGTTGCGGGCGACGGTCGCCTCGGCCGACATCGGCGCCATTGCGCGGAGCTTCTTCAGCTCGGCATTGGCGCGCGTGCGGGCTTCCTTCGAGAGGCGGGTCTTCCGGATCTTCTCGGCGAGCTCGACGAGCTCATCGCCGCCCTCCTCGCCCTCGTTGCCCAGCTCGCGCTGGATCGCCTTCAACTGCTCGTTCAAATAATATTCGCGCTGCGTCTTCTCCATCTGGCGTTTGACGCGGCTGCGGATCTTTTTCTCGACCTGCAGCACGCCGAGTTCGCCCTCCATGAAGGCGAACACCATCTCCAGCCGGCGCGACGGGTTAAGCTCGCCGAGAAGCGCCTGCTTGTCGGCGACCTTGATCGACAAGTTCGACGCGATCGCGTCGGCCAGCGCCGACGGGTCGTCGATCTCGGCCAGCTGAATGCCGGTTTCGGGTGGCAAGCGCTTGTTGAGCTTGGCGTAATTTTCGAACTGGTCGATGACCGAGCGCATCAGGGCCTGGGCCTCGGTATCCTCGCCCGGCTCCTCGTCGACTTCCTCGACTTCGGCCGCCAAATAGCCGTCGCGAGGCTCAAGGTTGACCAGCCGGGCGCGCTTCGCGCCCTCAACCAGGACCCGGACCGTCCCGTCGGGAAGCTTCAGCAGCTGCATCGCCGTGGCAATGACGCCAAGGTCATAGAGCGCATCCCGATCGGGGTCGTCCTCACCCGGATCGAGCTGCGCCACGAGGAACAGCTCGCGGTCCGTCGCCATCGCCGCCTCGAGCGCCGCAACCGACTTCTCTCGCCCGACGAACAGCGGGACGATGCGGTGGGGGAAGACGACGATATCGCGAAGCGGCAGGATCGGGAGAGAACGAGTCATGGTCCATATATGGGCGGCGCCCCGGTGCGGCGCAACAATCGCAAACTAGCCGAGCGTTGCTAACGGGTGTAAGCGTGGGGCTAATTCCAGGAATTGAAGGGGGCTTCAATGCTGGTACGCAAGCGCATCCTGTTATTCGCCTCGCTCGCAGCGCTCGGCGCTGTCGGGCTCGCCCGTGAAATGGGCGTCGGCAATTCGCTTCGCCTCGCCGTCGATACCAAACCCCGAACCGTCAACGGCTATTCGTATGAGGAACCCGTGGGCGGCAGTGCCGTGGCACCGACCATCTTCGTGTTTTCCGACAATCGCCTCCGCTACAGCCGCGTGGGCTATCGCGACAAAAGCGCGAACTTCCGACTCCGCGCGACGTTCGAATGCATGGGCGACTGGTCGCACGAAGGGAAAGGCAATCCGGAAATCCAGGTCGGCCGTTCGACCGCCTATCGATCGGCGGACCGCCACGGTGGCGGCAAGCCGATTTGGGTCGAAGGCGCGCCTTTCTACGTCCTGGCCAGTGTACCCCAGGACGATCTCAGGACTCCGGCCGACTTGAGGCCGATCCATCGCTGCAACGCCGTGGTCGAGGACTATACGCGACAAGGAAAGCCGCCGGGTGCGCTCCTGCAAAACGGCTTCTGGATCAAGGTCGATAACGCAGTACCTGCTTCGATAACACCCGCGTGCCAGTTGACTGAGCGCAAGCGCCGAAAGCTCTTCGGTGACCCGCCCAAATTCCCGACCGGTTGGGGCGGCAAGCTGCCGGTTTACATCCGCTGCATGCCGACGGGTTACGTCCAGACCAAGGGTCCGCCGCCGCGCCCCGGGAGGCCGATCGGCGCTTAAAGCAACCTCACGGCGGTTTGCTCCACTCCAAGGAAACGATGGAGATCCCGCGTGACGGACGATCGGGAAAAGATCAGCACGGGGCCTAACGCCGAGCCCCTCAACGACACGGTTGCCGGCACCGGTCCAGGCATTCCGGACGATGCGCTCGCGCCCGGCGAGGACGGGTTGCCCGAAGCCCCGACCGACGAAGAGGTGGAGGCGGCAGCCGAAGCGCTCCATGCGCCGACTGCCCCGCGTGACACGCTTCCGCTGGACGGTGAATGACTCACGCCCGAGTGAACGGCGGATTCTGTAACCGTTCACATTGCCTTGCTATCTAAGCGCTCGTGAACGTTCGATATTCCCTCCTCGCGCTAAGTGCGCTCGCTCTGCCGGCGACTGCGGCGCAGTATGGCCAGCCTTACCCGGCACCGCCGCCTTATCCGGTGATGCCCGTGCCGCGCGCCGAGCCGTGGATGCCGCCGCCGCCGGGCCCTGCCCCGCAGCCGTGGGGGCAGCAACAGGCCAGCCCGGCCGCGAAGCGCAGCGGTCCCGCGCTCGAGCCGATCGATTTGCCGCCGGCGATCGAGCAGGGCGTGGACATGATCTACATCGACGAGGAGTTGGTCCCGAAGGCGATCCAGCAGGATAACAACCTCACGCACGATATCTCTTTCTCGGACTGGAGCGGCGATCCGGTCGACATGTTCGTGTCGATGAACCCGATATACACCGACCTCCGGCGCGGGCTGGTCCGTTACCAGCAACGGTGGGGCAACTTGCCCAGTATCCCCGTCCCGACCGGCCCGACGCTGAAGACCGGCATGACCGGCGACCGAGTGACCGCGCTCCGCGCGCGCCTCGGCTTGGCGGAAGGTGACGCGTTCGACGCCACGGTCGCCGCGAACGTGAAGGAATTCCAGGCAGCGCACGGCCTCAAGGCCGACGGCGTCGCCGGCGCCGGAACGATCGATGCGCTGAACCGCGGGGCGCAATATTACGAACAGCGGATCATCATCAACATGGAGCGCGCCCGGCGCCTCCCGGCGCCCGAAGAGCAGCGCAAATATGCGGTGGTCGACGCCGGCAGCGCCCGGCTCACTTTGTGGGAAAACGGCCGCAAGGTCGATGAGATGAAGGTGATCGTCGGCAAAGCCGAGACGGCGACGCCAATGATGGCGGCAAACATCAAATATGCGAGCGTCAATCCGTACTGGAACGTGCCGCCGGAGCTTGTTCGAGGCCTGATCGCGCCGCGGGTCGTCGCCCAGGGCGCGAGCTATCTGACCGAGCGCGAATATGAGGTGTCGTCCGACTATAGCGACAACGCCCAGAAGCTCGATCCCGCCACCGTCGACTGGCAGGCAGTGGTCGACGGACGCCAGGAAGTGCGCCTCCGCCGCTTGCCCAGCCCGGCCAATTCGATGGGCATGATGAAGTTCATGCTCCCTAACTACTTCGGTATCTATCTCCATGACTCGCCGGAGAAAGAGCATTTCACAAAGAATGAATTGTGGATCAGCAACGGCTGCGTCCGGGTCGAAGATTACAAGCGACTGGCGCGCTGGCTGTTCAACGGTAGCGTTCCAACGGGCAAGGACCCGAAGGTCGAGGAAGAGGTCAACCTGCCCGCGCCCGTGCCGGTCTACATGACCTATTTGACCGTGCAGCCGACGGCGACAGGTATGGTGTTTCTGCCCGATCCCTATGGCCGTGACGCAGCACTGCTGGAGCGGTTCGGCTCGCGCATGGTGGCCGCCGCCCAGCGCTAGCGGGCAAAGGTTTGGTTGCCGAAACGACAGCGCCAGCTATGATCGGGCAGTGCGCTATCTCACGGTCCCGATTGGCTGGCTCCAGTTCTGGATCTTCTGCGTCCTTTCGATCCTGTTTTTCATTGCCCTATTCCGGGCGTTGATGCGGCGTAGCCCTGAGAGTGGTGGACGCCGCGAAGGCAGATCGCGGCTCGGCATCGTCCTGCAGTCGATCAGTTTCTTCTTCGTCGGCTTTGGCGGGGCACGCCCCACCCTTCCGCTGTTGAGTCCTGCCGCACTGGCTGGCGCCCTGGCCGTCCTACTCCTGATGGGCGCGTGCCTCTACCTCTTCGCGACGAGCTCCAGCGAGCTGGGCAAGAATTGGAGCCTCGAGGCGCGCATGCGCGACGACCACCAGCTGATCCGGACGGGGACGTATGCGCGCGTCCGCCACCCGATCTACCTCGGCATGCTCCTGTTCCTGTTCGGCCTCGCGGCCGCCATGGGGCACTGGGTCCAGCTGCTCGTGGCCCTGCCGTTCTTCCTGTGGGGAACGTCGATCCGGACGAAACTGGAGGACCAGCTGCTCGAAAGCCAGTTCGGGCAGGAGTTTCGCGATTACGCGAAAGGTACGCCGGCGCTCATTCCGCGCCTGGGCTAAGCGTCAGGCGGCGTCGCCCGTCTTGTCCTTCTTGGCGTAGACCCGGACCGGCTCCTTTCGGGCCTCGACCACATCCTTGTCGATATGAACCTCGTCGACGCCGTCCATCGACGGCAGGTCAAACATGGTGTCGAGCAGGATGCCCTCGAGGATCGAGCGCAGGCCGCGCGCGCCGGTCTTGCGGTCGATCGCCTTCTTGGCGACCGCGTGCAGCGCGTCATCGGTGAACTCAAGCTCGACATCTTCCATGTCGAACAGCTTGGCATACTGCTTGACCAGAGCGTTCTTGGGCTCGATCAGAATCTTGACCAGGGCTTCCTCGTCGAGATCCATCAGCGTCGCGATCACCGGCAGGCGGCCGATGAATTCGGGGATCAGGCCGAACTTCAGCAGGTCCTCGGGCTCGCAATGCTGGAGCACTTCGCCCGTCTTGCGCTCGTCCGGAGCGGCGACATGCGCGCCGAAGCCGATGGACTTGCCCTGCAAGCGGTCGGCGATGATCTTTTCGAGGCCGGCGAACGCGCCGCCGCAGATGAACAGGATGTTGGTCGTGTCGACCTGCAGGAATTCCTGCTGCGGGTGTTTGCGGCCGCCCTGTGGCGGGACGGAGGCGGTTGTGCCTTCCATCAGCTTGAGCAAAGCCTGCTGGACGCCCTCGCCGGACACGTCGCGGGTGATCGACGGATTGTCCGACTTGCGGCTGATCTTGTCGATTTCGTCGATGTAGACGATGCCGCGCTGTGCCTTCTCGACGTTATAGTCGGACGCCTGGAGCAGTTTCAGGATGATATTCTCGACGTCCTCCCCGACGTAACCAGCTTCGGTCAACGTCGTCGCGTCGGCCATCGTGAACGGCACGTCGAGGATGCGGGCCAAGGTCTGAGCCAGCAGCGTCTTGCCGCAGCCGGTCGGCCCGATCAGCAGGATGTTCGATTTAGCGAGCTCGACCTCATTCCCGGCCTTCGCGCCGTGGGCGAGCCGCTTGTAATGGTTGTGGACGGCGACTGAGAGGACGCGCTTGGCGCGGTCCTGGCCAATCACATAGTCGTCGAGAACCTTGCAGATCTCCGCCGGCGTCGGAACGCCGTCGCGAGTCTTGACCAATGCCGACTTCGACTCCTCGCGGATGATGTCGTTGCACAGCTCAACGCATTCATCGCAGATGAATACGGTCGGTCCGGCGATGAGCTTCCTCACCTCGTGCTGCGACTTGCCGCAGAACGAACAGTAGAGGGTGCTCTTCCCGTCGCCGCCTTGAAGCTTGGTCATTCGGTTCCTTAAACACCGGCCACTAAAGGCCGTTTCCAATGGGCCATGCTAGCCCGCTTTATGCCACAATCAACTCTGCCGAGGGGTTAACGCTCCCGCAAAGCAATTGCGCCTTTGATTACAAGAATATGGATTGCGTGCCGTCCACTAGCAAGGGTGAGGATGTCACGCTTTGAGACGGTTCATCGCGCGGGGGCGAGCAGGGTCCCTAAATCGCAAGCGCGGCGTTGATCGCCGGGGTGACACGGTCGACCGTATAGGGTTTCTCGATCACCGGGGCATCGTCGAATTCCGGCGGCGGGGGATCGACATGGCCGCCGGTCGCGATCACGAACGGGACGCTGCGCTCGCGCAGGCGCGACGCGACTGGCCAGACATTTTCACCCTTCAGGTTCACGTCGAGGATGGCGAGGTCGAACCCGCCCTTGTCGACGTGATCGAGCGCGCTGGTGACTGTGTCGCAGGTCCCCGCGATCGAATGGCCGAGCGATTCGAGAAAATCCTCGAGCATCATCGCGATGAGGGGTTCGTCTTCGACGATGAGGATGGAGTGCCCGGCGGACATTTCGCCACGCTTAGCCGCGAAGTGTTTCAGAGCAAGAACTTATTTCGGCGCGAGTGCGCGCTTAGCGGCTTCGGCGAGGTCCTGGACGGAGAATGGCTTGGGCAGGAAATGCGCATCGTCGACGCCGAGCGTTTGGCGCAATTGCTCTTCCGCATAGCCGGACATGAACAGCACTTTGAGCCCCGGGCGTTGCTTGCGCGCCTCGGCGACCATCGTCGGACCGTCCATGCCCGGCATGACGACGTCGCTCAGCAGCAGGTCGATCGGCTCGCCGCGTGAAATGACATCGAGCGCTTCTTCGCCATTTTCGGCGGTGATCACCTGGTAGCCGTGGCGGCTGAGCGCGCGCTCTGCGACGGCGCGGACCATCGGCTCGTCCTCGACCAGCAGCACCGTGCCGCTGCCCCACAATTCGTCCTGCTTGGCCTTGCCGACCTTGCGCGTCTTGGCGGCGGCGGCTTCCTCGCGGTGGACGGGCAGATAGATGACGAAGCGGGTCCCCTCTCCGACCTTGGAATCCGCAAAGATGAAACCACCCGACTGCTTGACGATACCATAGACCGTCGACAGCCCAAGACCGGTTCCCTTGCCGACCTCCTTGGTGGTGAAGAACGGTTCGAAAATCTTGCCGAGCACGCTGGGCGCGATGCCACTGCCGGTGTCGGTGACCGAAAGTGCACTGTAATCGGCGATCGGCAGGATGTCGGAACCGAGCTCGGCGACCTGGTTGGACTTCACCGCGTAGGTCTGGATGGTAACGGCCCCGCCGCCCTTTTCAGCCATCGCATCGCGGGCATTGACCGCGAGGTTGACGATGACCTGCTCGAGCTGGCCCGGGTCGGCGCGGATCGGACCCAGGTTGCGCCCGTGCTTCACGACCAGCTCGACGTTCTCGCCGAGCAGGCGCTTCAACAGATGGGAAACCTCCGACACCACGTCAGGAAGTTGGAGCACTTGCGGACGCAGCGTCTGCTGGCGCGAGAAGGCGAGCAGCTGGCGCGTCAGGCCGGCGGCGCGGTTCGAGTTCGACTTGATCTGCTGGATGTCGTCATAGTCGCTGTCCCCCGGCGTGTGCCGCATCAACATCAGGTCGCAGTGGCCAATGATTGCGGTGAGAATGTTGTTGAAGTCGTGCGCGACGCCGCCGGCGAGCTGGCCGACGACCTGCATCTTGGTTGCCTGCGCAACCTGCCGTTTCAGCTTGGCCTCCTCGCTATTGTCCTTGAGCAGGAGCAGCACTGCAGCGTCGCCCAGGCCGCGAAGGCCGGCGATGGTCAGCGCCACCGGCTCGGTCGGCTGCTTGACGAGGCGCACCGCGAGGTCGCCCGACATCGCCGGCCCGCGCGCGTTACGTCGGACGCCATCGGCCACGGGCGCCTTATCCTCCTTGACAACGAGGTCACCCGGGTAGCTCGGCGTCGATGTCCCCTTGATCCCGGCCGCGGTTCGGAACGCTTCGTTGACCGTCAGGAACCGCCCGTCACGGTCGACCAGCGCGAGGCCGATCGGCAGCACGTCGAGCAAGGCCTGGAGGTGCGCCGCGTCGGTCGGTGCGGCCGATTCGCCGCCCTCGAACAACAGGAACGTGCCGGATTTGCCCGCCCGCTTCGGGTTCACCGGGACATGCACGAGCCGCAACGCCCGGGCTGACTCGCCTTCGCTAGTGAGCCGCACATGCCCGTCTTCGCCCACCGCGACGAGCGCCGCGAAGCGATGGGCGCCGGTCGGTGCCTCGCCCTCGAGTGCGCGGTCGCGGAATGGCCCGTTGGCAGCAATGATCGCGCCATGTTCATCGACCAGCGCGGCAAGAATGCCGGCCTCGCCCAGCCGTTCACCAGTCGAGCCCGAAAGCCACTTGGTGGCTACCACCATGGGATCCGGGGGTGGGAGCTTGGGAAAGCGCCACAACAGGAGGTCGTCGTGCGCGCCAACGCGTTCGACCTCGACCGCCGCAGGTCCGGCAGAGGTGATCACTCGGCCGACACAGCCAACGCCGTCCCGCCAGGCCAGGTCTCGCGCAATTTCGAGCCCGTGCCGGGCGTCTTCGTCAGTGCCGAGCTGCAGCGGCGGATGCGATCCGCCGAACCGCTCGCGATAGGCGGCGTTGGCGATCAGCAGCGATCCGCTTTCAGTCGTGAGCGCGCCCGCGTCTCCGCACATCCCGAGGGCGGAACCGACAAGGGAATAGTCCGGACCCGCGGCCAGTTGACCGGCCTTGGGCGGAGCTTGCGGTGAGCGCAGGTAAAGCGCGGCCGCAGCCAGCATGCCGATCCCCGCTGCCGTCGCGGCGAGCAGGCCTTGGCCGACGAAAAACAACAGGAGCGCCACGGTCGATGCGGCGGCCGCGACCAGCGCCGGCGTCAGCCACCGGCCCATGCCGTCAAGCGGCGTCGAATCGATCTCAGGGAGCTCCTGTTGCAGCACCCGGTGCGCTTACCAGATACGAACGCGATCCGCAGGAGCGAGATAAAGCTTTTGCCCCGGCTGGACTTTGAAGGCCGGGTACCACGGGTCGAAGTTGCGCACGATCCACGACCGCTGCGCCGACGGTGAGTGCGGGTCGGTCAACAACCGCGCCCTGAGATTGGCCTCGCGATAATTGCGCCGCCAGACCTGCGCCCAACCAAGGTAGAAGCGCTGGTCGCCGGTGGTGCCGTCGATCACCGGCGCTTCCCGGCCATTCAGCGAAGCATGATAGGCGTCGTAGGCGGCCTGAATGCCGGCGAGATCGCCAATATTCTCGCCGAGCGTGAACTCGCCCTTCACATGCGCGCCGGGGAACACTTCGTAGGCGTCATATTCCTTCACCAGCCGGCCGGTCAGCGCCTTGAAATTCGCGACGTCCTTCGGCGTCCACCAGTCGGACAAATTGCCCTTGATGTCGTATTTCGAGCCCTGGTCGTCGAAGTGATGGCTCATCTCATGACCGATGACCGCGCCGATGCCGCCATAGTTGACCGCCGGGTCGGCATTGGGATCGAAGAACGGCGGCTGGAGGATCGCCGCCGGGAAGGTGATCGCGACCAGCTTGAAGTTCGCCTGAGCGTTGACCGTCATCGGGTCGAAGCCCCACTCCCAGCGGTAGATCGGCTGGCCGAGCTTGTGAACGTTCCAGTCGTGCTGCCACTGGTTGGCGCGGAGCGCGTTCCCGAACAAATCGTCGCGGCGCACGTCGAAGGTATAATCGTGCCATTGCGTCGGATAGCCGATGCGCGGGGTGAACGCGGCCAGCTTGGCCTTGGCTTTCACCTTGGTCTCGGGAGCCATCCAGGTGAGGCCCTCGATGCGGCGGCCCATCGCCCCGATCACGTTACCGACAAGCTGGTCCATTGCCGCCTTTGATTCGGGCGGGAACCACTTGGCGACGTACAGCTTCGACACGTCGTCATCGAGGACGCTGGTGGTGAAATCGACCGCCCGCTTCCACCTCGGCTGGTTCTCCGGCGTACCGTTGAGCTTAGTCCCGTAGAAAGCGAAATTCTCGTCCGCGATCGCTTTGGGGAGGACGTCGGCATAGGCGTCGAGCGACTGCACGATCAGCTGGTCCTTGAGGACCTGCAGCGGGGCTTTGGCCGAAAGAGCCGCGATGTCGCGGAACGCAGTCGGCTCACCAACCAGCAGCTCCGCGACGTCGGCATTGCGCGCCTTGAGATAGCCCGCCCAGTCGAAGCCCGGCGCGAGCGCGCGCAGCTTGGCAAGGCTCATCTTGTTGTACGTCTTGGTCGCGTCGCCGACGTCCTCACGGGTCCACGACACCTTCGCGATCTTCGTTTCGAAATCGACAATTGCCTTCGCGCGCGCCGCGGCGTTGGTCTCGCCGGCCAGCGTCAGCATCTTGGTCAAATGGTCGAGGTATCCCGCGCGCAGCGAGACCATGTTGGGCTCGTTGAGCAGGTACATGTCGCGATCGGGCAAGCCGAGGCCAGCCTGGCCAAGTGCCGTGATGTAAACGTCAGTATTGCGGTCGTCCTGGGTGACAAAGCCGCCGAACAGGCCGGTGATCCCGTTCCGCGCCGCCTCGCCCTCCAGCGCACCATAGCCGGCGCGGCCCTTCAACGCACGAACCTGGTCAAGCCACGGCTGGATCGGTGCCAGCCCCTTGGCCTCGACTCCGGCCTCGTCGAGAAAACTCGAATAAGCGATGCCGATCCGGCTGTTGGGATCGTCCTTCTGCGCATCGAGAATGTCACGAACGCGCTGCTGGCTGAGATCCTGCAGCACCGAAAACGCGCCATAGTTCGACTTGTCAGACGGGATCGGCGTGTTCTTCAGCCAGGTGCCGTTCGAATATTGAAAAAAATCGTCGCCGGGCGTGACACTCGTATCCATGCCCGCCGTATCGAAGCCGAAGGTCCCATACTGCGGCTTGGGCGCCTGTGGCGCTTCCGGGGCTGGCGGTGGCGGCGGAGTTTCGAGCGCAGCGACCGCCAGCGGCGGCGCATCGTGCGTGGCGCACCCCGCGAGAATGGTCGTTGCGGCCAGGAACGCGAATAGACGTGGCATATGATCCCCCATCGAACTGATCGATTTGTGGCCGAAGGCTGTCACCGGCGCAACGCCGGCCGGCTATCTCCAATCGACGACCGCCGCCGTGGCGGCTGCGAACGTCAGATTCGTGCCGCCCGCCGGGCGTCGCGGCGCGCGCGCCACTTGCTGCCCAGCCACCAGCGCCAGATGATCGACGACGAAAAATAGCCGACCACGGCGACCGTCGCAGCGACGGTCAACACGCCAACGGCAATGGCGCCGGACGCGTTCTGGATCCAGAACATGATCTTGCCGATCTCGCCCGAAACGCGCTCGGCGGCTTCCGGATTGATGACGGTAGAGTCGTGGCGGAGCTCCCAAGCGCCGATGCGATAGCAGAAGTAATAAACCGGCGCGTAGGTCAGCGGATTGACGACCAGGGTCAGGGCAGCGGCGATGGCGACGTTGGCGCGCGACGGGATCGCAAGGATTGCCGCGATAGGCGTGTGCATCACCGGAATGAGCACCCCAATGCCAAGGCCTAGCGCGACCGCACGGGGCACCGAGCGGCGGGTCATCCGCCACAGCGCCGGATCGCTCAAGTGCCGCGCGAACGGCCGCAGCAGCGGGTTCTCGTGAACCGTCTCGCGCGTCGGAATATGCTTTTTAATCCACTTCATGATCGCGAAACGCGCTGCCTCACCCGCGCTGCCTTAGCAAGCGCTGTTGCTCGCGCTTCCAGTCGCGCTCCTTCACCGTCTCGCGCTTGTCGTGAACCTTTTTGCCGCGGGCGAGCGCCAGCTCGACCTTCGCCCGGCCATTGCCGTTGAAGTAGATCGAGAGCGGGACGAGGGTCAGCCCCTGCCGCTGGACGGCGCCCAGCAGCTTCGAAATCTCACGGCTCTTGAGCAGCAATTTGCGCGGCCGCCGCGGCTCGTGATTCTGGCGGTTGCCGTGGCTGTATTCGGGGATGTGGCTGTTGATCAGCCAGATTTCCTCGCCAGCGGCGTTGGCATAGCTTTCGGCGATCGACCCCTCGCCCTGGCGGAGCGCCTTCACCTCGGTCCCGGTCAGGGCGATTCCGGCCTCGAACCGGTCCTCGACGAAATAGTCGAAGCGCGCGCGCCGGTTCTCGGCGACGACTTTCTGCTTGTCGAACGGGGGCGGGAGTGGCTTGGCCATATGACTTAGATAAGACCTGCATGCTCCAGGGCCGCATCCACGGCGCGTTTCGACGCGTCGGAGGCCTCGACGAGCGGCAGGCGCAGCTCACCCGGGAAGTCATTGCGAATCCGAGTCAGCGCATATTTCGTCGGCGCCGGGGAGGCGTCCGTGAATAGGGCCGCGTGCAGCGGAAAGAGCTTATCCTGCAACGCCAGCGCGTCGTCCCAGCGCCCTTCCCGCGTCGCCTTCTGGAAATCCGAGCAAAGCCTGGGCGCGACGTTGGCGCTGACTGAGATGCACCCGACCCCGCCCATGGCGTTGAAGCCAAGCGCCATATCGTCATTGCCGGAAATTTGGACAAATTCTGCGCCACAGGCCTGCCGTTGAGCCGAAACGCGAGCGAGGTTGCCGGTAGCGTCCTTGACGCCCACGACATTGGGTAACCGCGATAGCCGGCCCATCGTCTCAACGGCTATGTCAGTAATCGTCCGCGACGGCACATTGTAGAGCAAGATCGGAAAATCGAGGTCGGCGACCCCCGCTAGGTGAGCATATATGCCGTCTTGGTTGGGCCGGTTGTAATAAGGCGGGACGTGCAGTGCGGCAGCGGCCCCGGCGGCCTTTGCTGACTTCGTCAGCGCAATAGCGTGAGCGGTATCGTTCGAACCGCAGCCGGCGATCACGGGTACCCGGCCCGCCGAAACCTCAACCGCAATCTCGATGACTTTTCGATGCTCTTCATCGGAGAGGGTAGCAGCCTCGCCCGTCGTTCCGCACGGAACCAGCCCGTCACTCCCCTGTTCAATCTGCCAGGCGACGAAATCACGGAATATCGCTTCTTCGACTCGTCCCGCCGCAAAAGGCGTCACCAGGGCGGGAATCGAACCGAAAAACATGATTAAGTCCTTTATAGACCGCGAATATTCAACGCGTCGGGGCAGCGGCCGTTAAGGGCCAGATAAGGAGGGGGCGCCTATTATGTCCAGCATGTGGCGTATCGCCTGGTCCTTACCCCTGCTTCTGGGCGCCGCGACGGCCTCGTCGGCGCAATATACGAACTACGCCCCGGCCGATGCTTCCTCGTCCAGCGTATCTTATTCGATCGGCGATTGGCGGCGGCTGCGTCAGAGCAGCGGCTACGCCTTCGCCGACTATGCCCGCTTCCTCATCGCCAATCCGAATTGGCCCGAGGAGAGCAAGCTTCGCCTGTGGGCCGAAAAAGCGATGCGCCCGGGCGAGAATGCGAACACCGTGCTGTCCTTTTTCGGCACCAAGCCGCCAACGACCGGCAACGGGTTCGCCCGGCTCGCCGACGCCTATGCCGCCACCGGCCGTTCCGGCGAGGCTCTGGCGGCTGCGCGGGGTGCGTGGAGCGAGGCCGATCTGGGTACGGACGACGAGCAGGCGATTCTCGCCCGTTATGGGTCGAGCTTTGCCAGCACCGACCACGACCGCCGCGCCGACTCCTTGCTGTTCGCGAAAAAGCCCGACGACGCGGTGCGCGTCTATTCGCTGACCACGCCGGAGCGCCGCGCCGCCTTCGCCGCGCGAATCGCGATGCAGCGCCAGGGCGACGACGCCGAAGCCCTCTACCAGCCCGTCCTTGGCCAGGTGACGAGTGATGCCGGATTGCTGATGGACCGCGCCCGCTACCTCAGGGCGAAGGGCTACACGCAGGCCGCCCGCGACCTCGCCGCCCGGCAGCATGAGTTCAAATATCGGCCAGCCGACCCGGAACGCTTCTTCGAGATGCTGCTGCTCCTCGCAAATGAGGCAGCGCAGGATCGGCAGTGGAGCACTGCCTACAATATCGCGATGCACCTCAGCGATGCCTTGCCGCCCGGCACCGACATCGGCCAGCAGTCGCTCGCCATCCGCGACGACTATACCAGCCTTACCTGGCTTGCCGGGTCGATCGCGCTCGACCGGCTCAATCGCCCGGCCAGCGCAATCGCCATGTATGACGCTTACGCGCGCGGCGGACGGTCGCTCCAGGTGCAGAGCAAGGGCTATTATTGGGCCGGGCGCGCCGCGCTTGCCGCCGGCCAGGTCCAGCAAGCCACGTCCTATTTCCAGCGTGCCGCCGCCTATCCCGACCTGTTCTACGGCCAGCTCGCGCTCGAGCGGCTTGGCCGCTCAGTCACCGCGCCTCAGGCGTCGGTCGCGGCCATGACGGCAAGTCCGGCCCAGCGGTCCGCCTTTGCCAGCAACCGCCTAGTCCAGGCCATTCGCGTCATGCAGCAGAACGGGACGGCGGCGGAGCGGACGCAGTTCGTCCGGGCGCTGGCCGAATCGCTCGACAGCGACGCCGATCGCGGGCTTGCGGTCGAACTCGGCCAGCAGCTCGGCCGCCAAGATCTGCCGGTGTGGGTCTCGCGCATGGCGCGGATCAAGGGCTCGCCCTTTTACGTCCGCCAGGCCTATCCGACGTTTGCCACGTCGGTGTCGCCAAGCGTCTGGTCGCTGTCGCATGGCATCACCCGACAAGAGAGTTCGTTCGATCCCTATGCGGTCAGCCATGCTGGCGCGCGCGGGATGATGCAGTTGATGACCGGCACGGCGCGGGAGCAGGCGGGCAAGCTCGGCGTCGATTATGACGGCTACCGCCTGACCAGCGACCCCAATTACAACGTGATGATCGGCTCCGCCTACTTCCAGCGCATGCTCAACACGTGGAACGGCAGCGTTCCGCTCGCCGTCGCCTCGTACAATGCGGGCAGCGGCAACGTCGCCAAATGGGTCGCCCGCTACGGCGATCCGCGCGGCCAGGTCGACATGCTGAAATGGATCGAGGCGATCCCGTTCGTCGAGACCAAGGGCTACGTCCAGCGGGTGATCGAGAACAGCGTGGTTTATGACTCGATGCGCGGAACGTCGTCGCCGCAAACGACGCTCCACGTCTCGCGCTACCTTGGGAAGGACCGCCCGGCCTGATAGGCCACCCCGGTGACCGACAAGCCGCGTTTTATCACCCCTGTGGGCCTCGCCCGCATCCGCACCGAATATGAAGAGCTGTTCGGCGTCGAACGCCCGAAGACAGTCGAGGTCGTCTCGTGGGCAGCGTCGCTCGGCGATCGGTCGGAAAACGCTGACTACCTGTACGGCAAGAAGCGCCTGCGCGAGATCGACCGGCGGCTGGCCTACCTCGCGAAGGTGATGAAGGCGGCCAAGGTCGTCGATCCGGCGCAGCAGCAGGATCGCAGCCAAGTCCGGTTCGGCGCGACCGTGGAACTCGCCGACGAGGACGACAACCGCCGCACGCTGACCATCGTTGGTGACGACGAAACCGACGCTTCGGCCGGGCGAATCGGGTGGAGTGCGCCGCTGGCGCGGGCGCTAATCGGCGCGAAGGTCGGCGACGAACGCGTCGTGCGCTTGCCGGCGGGTGAAAAGAATTACGAGGTAATGGCGATCGCCTATCCCGCGGCGGATTAGGCGGACGCGTCGACCAGGCGCGGCGGCTCGGCTGGCATGGCATCAGCCCAGGCGTCCGCGACCGCAGTCAGCGCCGCGAGCACGGCGGATGCCTCATCGTCGCCATTGATGATGTGCCACGGCGACCAGCGGGTGTGCGAATTGGCACGAAGGTCGGCAAGCGCCTTGGCATAGGCCGGATCGCTCACGTTCACGACTTCGTCCTTGGCGGCGAACCGGCCCCAGACGCTCGCGGTTCGGCGCCGCAGCCGGGCCTCCTGAACTTCGGCGCTGACGTCGAAATAGAGCTTCACGATCAGCGTGCCGTAATCGCGCTGCTGGGCCTCGAACTCGTTGATCTCGTCGAATGCCCGGGCCAGTGCCTTGCCCTCGATCCGCCCGAAAATGCGGTCGTCCAGCACCCGCCGGTACCAGCTGCGGAAGAACACGGCCGTGTCCCCGGCCCGGGGCAGCTGCCGCCAGAAGCGGGCCAGCCAGTGGCCTTCGGACGCCTCGCGGCGATCGTGCCGGACATCGTGGACGGCGACGTGACAAGGATCGAACGCCGCCACCAGCTGCTTCAGCGCGGCCTTCTTCCCCGCCCCCGGCGGTCCCTCGAACAGGATGATGGCGCGCCGGCCGTGCGCGATCTGGGGCATCTGCAACTCGCACAGATGCTCGCGCAGCGTCGCAAGCGCTGCCTCTTGATCGACGCGGGTCAGATCGTCCGGCATTCTCGCGCATGTAAAGATCGGTCCAAAGCCCGACAATCACTTAGCAAACAGCATTACGATTTCGGGACAGGTGTGTCCTCGGCGACTACCTTGATGCTGAGCTCCTTGAGCTGCTTGGCGGTGACCGGGGCCGGCGCGTTCATCATCAGATCCTCGGCCTTCTGGTTCATTGGGAAGAGGATCACCTCGCGGATGTTGGGCTCGTCCGCGAGCAGCATGACGATGCGGTCGATGCCCGGCGCCGAGCCGCCGTGGGGCGGAGCACCGAACTTGAAGGCATTGATCATGCCCGAGAAATTGGTGTCGACCTCGTCCTTCGAATAGCCGGCGATCGCGAACGCCTTGTACATGATGTCGGGGCGGTGGTTCCGGATCGCGCCCGAGCTTAGCTCAACGCCGTTGCAGACAATGTCATACTGCCAGGCGAGAATATCGAGCGGGTCCTTGCTCTCCAGCGCTTCCATCTCGCCCTGCGGCATCGAGAAGGGATTGTGGCTGAAGTCGACCTTCTGCTGCTCTTCGTTATACTCGAACATCGGGAAATCGACGATCCAGCAGAAGCGGAACGCATTCTTTTCGAGGAGGTCGAGTTGCTCGGCGACGCGGGTACGCGCGGCGCCCGCGAGCTTGGCCGCTTCCGCCTCCTTGCCGGCAGCGAAGAAGATGCCGTCGTCAGGACCGAGGCCCATCAGCTCGGCGATCTTGTTCATGCCCTGCTCGCCATGGTTCTTGGCGATCGGGCCACCCCACTCGCCGCCCTTGCGCGTGGCGTAGCCGAGCCCGGCGAAGCCTTCGCTCCGCGCCCATTCGTTCATGTCGTCGAAGAACTTGCGGCTTTTCTCGGCGGTGCCCGGCGCAGGAACAGCGCGGACCACCCCGCCCTTCTCGACGATGCCGGCAAACAGCCCGAAACCGGAGCCTTTGAAATGTTCACCGACGTCGCTGATCAGCAGCGGATTGCGCAGGTCCGGCTTGTCCGACCCATATTTGAGGAGCGCTTCCTTGTACGGGATGCGGGGATATTCGCCGCCCGGCGTGACGCTCTTTCCGTTGGCGAATTCCTCGAACACGCCGGACAGCACCGGCTCGATCGCCGCGAACACGTCGTCCTGGGTGACGAAGCTCATTTCGAAATCGAGCTGGTAGAATTCGCCGGGCGACCGGTCGGCGCGGGCATCTTCGTCGCGGAAGCAGGGCGCGATCTGGAAGTAACGGTCGAAGCCGGCGACCATGATCAGCTGCTTGAACATCTGCGGCGCCTGCGGAAGCGCGTAGAATTTGCCCGGATGCACGCGGCTCGGGACAAGGTAATCGCGCGCGCCCTCCGGGCTGCTGGCGGTCAGGATCGGCGTTTGGAACTCGGTAAAGCCCTGGTCGATCATCCGCCGCCGGATCGAACTGATCACCGCCGAGCGCAGGATGATGTTGGCGTGGATCTGCTCGCGCCGCAGGTCGAGGTAGCGGTACTTCAGCCGGATTTCCTCGGGATAGTCCTGTTCGCCGAACACCGGCATCGGCAGTTCCGACGCCGAGGATTGAACCGTAACAGCGCCGGCGCGAACCTCGATCTCGCCCGTCGCGAGGTTCGGGTTCACCGTCTCAGCCGCCCGCGCGACGACATCGCCCTCCACCGTGACGACCGATTCGACGCGGATCCGGTCGAGCACCTTGAACGCCGCCGAGTCCGTGTCGGTAACGATCTGGGTGATTCCGTAGTGATCGCGCAGGTCGACGAAGAGCAGATGGCCGTGATCGCGCTTGCGGTGGACCCAGCCCGATAAACGGACGGTCTCGCCGACATTGCCGGCGCGCAGCGCGGCGCAGTTATGGGTACGATAGGCGTGCATGATGAATTTGTGCTCTGCTCAGCGAAAAAATTGTGGAGAAAACCGCGCGCCGCGCTTCACTGGCACGAAGCTTTTTGTCAACCCGCGAGGGCACCGCTAAAGCCCCCCAAGACTCATGAACATTCATCCCCTGATTACCAAGACGGACGAACTCAAAGCCCTCGTCGAGCGTCTTTCCAAGCATCCCTTCGTCGCGGTGGACACCGAGTTCATGCGCGAAAATACCTATTGGCCAGACCTGTGCCTGATCCAGGTGGCGTCGCCCGATGAGGCGGCCGCAGTCGATCCGAAAGCGGAGGGCATCGACCTCAAGCCATTGCTCGACTTGTTTGTGGAGAACCGAGAGATCCTGAAGGTCTTTCACGCCGGCGGGCAGGACCTCGAGATCATCCATAATTTGACCGACAAGATGCCGGTCCCGTTGTTCGACACCCAAATTGCGGCGATGGCCCTCGGTCATGGTGAGCAGATTGGCTATTCGAACCTGATCGAAAGCCTGCTCGGGCATAGCCTCGACAAGGGCGCGCGCTTCACCGACTGGGGCCGACGGCCGCTCGACAAACGCCAGATCGACTATGCGATCGCTGACGTCACGCACCTCGCCACGATTTTCCCGAAAATGGTCGAGAAATTGAAACGAACCGGGCGCGGGGCGTGGCTGAACGAGGAGATGGAACGGCTCGCCGACCCGTCGAGCTTCGCGTTCGAGCCGGAAGACGCCTGGAAGCGGCTCAAGCTGCCGAGCCGCAATCCGGCGGTGCTCGGCCGGCTGCGCGCCTTGGCGGGGTGGCGGGAAACCGAGGCGCGGTCCAAGAACCTGCCGCGCGGCCGCATCGTCAAGGACGACACGCTGAATGAAATCGTCCTTCACCCACCCAAGCACCAGGATGACCTCGGGCGCATTCGCGGCTTGTCCGCCGGGTGGCGCAACAACGACATTGGCGCGCGGCTGATCGCGGCCCTGCAGTCTGCCAAACCGCTGGAGCATGATGATTTGCCCGACCGTGAACCCAGGCGCCCAGGCCTGACCAAGGACGGTGCACTCGTCAGCGACCTCCTCAAGCTCCTGCTCAAGATCCGGTCCAAGGAGGCCGGTGTCGCGGCGCGGCTGATCGCCCGCTCCGACGACCTCGAAGCGCTCGCCGCGGGTGTCCGGTCGAACCTCAACATCTTGTCCGGCTGGCGGTATGAGGAATTCGGCAAGGACGCGCTCGACTTGGTCGAGGGCCGGCTCGCGTTCGCGATCGAGAATGGCAAGTTGAAGATGAGCCGAGTCGCCCAGGAGGAGACTGTCGATGCGTAGCTTCATCCTGCCGGCCGTTGCCTCGCTTGCGGCATGTACGACCGCTCCCGCCGAGCCGGTCATCCATGGCGAGACGCCCGGTCATACCTGCGATGCGACCGGGACCGACCACTTCCTCGGCCAGACCGGCAACAGCGAATCGGGCGCCGCGATCCTCAAGGCGACTCACTCCGCCAACCTGCGCTGGGCGCCGCCGGGTTATGCGATCACGATGGACTTTCGCGCGGACCGGGTGACGGTTACGCTCGATCCGGCTTACAAGATCACCAGGATCAATTGCGGCTGATTGGGGGAAATCGATGCGTTGGGTAATGTTTTTCGCGCCGTTATCCGTGCTCGCGGGTGCCGCGCAGGCGGATCAGCCGGTTCAGATCGACTCGGTGTGGACCGGGACCAAGTGCACCCAGTCCGTCGGGCTCGACAGCTTCAAAGGCGCGACCGCGAGCACCGAACTCGCCGTGCGGATCATGATGGCGTCGCGCGCGCACGACGTGCGCTGGGTGCCGTTTGGCGGTGATTCCAGGCTGAAGAAGGGCGCCAATCGCGTCACCGTCCAGCTCGACCAGCAAAACAAGGTCGTGTTCGCCGCCTGCGGCTAAGCCGCTTCGCCAATCATCCGCGATTCGATGAGGGCGCGCCGGATGGTCGGGAGCGTCAGGCGCGCGCGTTCGCCCATCGCGAAGCGATCGATCGCTTCGACCGCCCGCTCTGCCGTCCAATAATCGCGGTGCAACCGATCGGTCATGAACCGCAGCGCATCCGCCGGAATGTGCAGCCCGCGGTCGGCGAAGAACAATTGGATGAGCGCGGAGAACAATTGATCGTCGGGATGTTCGATCCGGATCACCGGCGTCACCGCGAGGCGCGTTTTCAGGTCGGGTAAGCGCGGAGTCCAGGCCGGGGGCACCTCGTCCGCGACCATCACCAGCGGTCGGCCCGTGTCCTGCGCCTGGTTCCAGGCGTGGAAAAGTTCCTCCTCGTCGCGGCGCTCGGCGTCGTCGAACAGCCGGCCGCCGACCCGCTCCACGAAGCTCCGGCCGAGCAGGCTGCGGCCAGACCGGCGTGGGCCGGTGAGGATCGTCGCCTTGACCGGCCATAGGCTCCACGTCCGGAAATGCTCGAACGCGGCGCGGTTGGCATCCGACAGGATAAAGCGCGCGTCGCCCTCGGTCTGCGGCCAGTCGAGCGGAAGCGCGATCTGGTCTGCGCCGGGCTTCACTGCTGGCGAGCCTGGGGTTGCGCCGGTTGCTGGGCTGGCGGTTGCGCCGGCGGCTTGGCCGGCTGGGCGACCGGCGGCGGCGGCAACGGCGGCGGCTTGCCGCTGGTCGAGCGAATTTGCACGACGTTCCCGCCCGTGGTTGCAACGGTCCAGCCGCGCCCGCTGAGCGCGCCGGCCAGCTGCGCGATGCTGCCCTGATAGGTCACCAGCACGTAGCTTACGCCGGTCGGATTGATCAGCTGCGGCGTGGCCGAAGCGATGCCGCCCATCGTGCGCAAGTGAGCCATCGCGAAATTGTAGACGTTGACGTCGCCGGCCGAGTTGATCTGCACCTGATAGGCGTTGCCGACGGTCGTTGGCTTGGTCTCGATCGGCTTTTCCTCGACCGGCAGCGGGGGTGGTTCAGGAAGATTGAGCGATGAATCACGTGCGAGGCGTCCGGCGGCGAGCGCGGTTGAGAAGAGCTCGTCCATGCGGCGGACGCCTTCGGCCATCATTGCCGGCACGCCATCGCCCTTTTGCGTCGTGAGAGTGAAGCCGCCGACAATCTCATTGTCGGGGCCGTGCCGCGCAACGAAGATCGCCTTCGCCGGGCCACCCGGATACAGCCGCTGCAATTGCACCTCCGCGACCAGCACGTCCGACGCGCCGTAGAGATCAATGATGTTGCGCCACCAACCGCGCCCCGGCCGATCGGTCTGCGCGGCGTTGACCAGCATCGGATCGACGCCAAGGCCGCTGACCCGAACATAGTCAATCGGGCTCTGAGACGTGCGAAACTGGGCCCATGCACGCTGCCAGGCGTTGCGCAACTCGATGCTGGTTTCGGTCCCGCCCGTTACGGTGATCGGGATCAGCAGCATCGGCGCCGATCGCCGCACCTCGCCGCCCTCGACGCCGAGAAATGGCGCCGCGCGGGCGCGGTCGAACAGCACGCCAAGGTCGGCGATGTAGCGATTGGGCCCGATCTGTTCGCGCTCGATGTTGATCGAGCTCACGATGTCGTCGAGCGTCGAATCGGGCAGGTTCGGCGCCTGTTCGACGGGAGCGTTGTGCATCTTCGCCCACAGCGCCTTGAACCCTTGGCGCTGGGCGATCCGCCACCCGGCGTAGCGCGCGCTGTTCGCGTCCGCGGCGCCGACATCGACGTGAATTCCACCGATCTCCAGCGTCCCCGAGCTATCGAGCGGCAGGATGCCGCGGTCGCCCGTCTCGAGTTGCGCGTAGAGCGCCCCGCCGATCCCGGCGATGGCGAGCAGCAAGGCGATTGGGAGTGCGAAGCGTCGGGCGAACATTCGCCGGGCCTTTTGGCGACAACGGCGTGGAAATCCAAGCGGCTTGTCTTTAGTGCGCTCGATGAATGAGCCAAAAGCCCCTGACCTACGCCGATGCCGGAGTATCGATCGACGCGGGCAATGCGCTCGTGAAAGCGATCGGTCCCCTCGCCCGCTCGACCGCGCGACCCGGCGCGGACGCCGAACTCGGCGGCTTCGGCGGTTTTTTCGATTTGAAGCGCGCCGGCTATTCGGACCCGCTGCTGGTCGCCGCTAACGACGGCGTCGGGACCAAGCTCAAACTGGCGATCGAGACCGGCCACCACCAGGGCGTCGGCATCGATCTCGTCGCGATGTGCGCCAACGACCTCATCGTCCAGGGCGCCGAGCCGTTGTTCTTTCTCGACTATTACGCGACCGGGAAGCTGGACGAAGTCGTCGCGGCCGCGGTCGTGGCATCGATCGCGGAAGGGTGCCGCCAGGCCGGCTGCGCGCTGATCGGCGGCGAGACCGCGGAAATGCCCGGCATGTATGCAAGCGGTGACTACGACCTCGCCGGTTTCTGCGTCGGCGCGGTCGAACGCGACCGCGTGCTGACCGGCAAGGACATCGCCTGCGGCGACGTCGTCCTCGGCCTCGCCAGCTCGGGCGTGCATAGCAACGGCTTTTCGCTGGTTCGGCGAATCGTCGCCGACCGCGGCTGGGACCTCGACGAGCCGCTGCCCTCGGCGGGCGGGAAGAGCCTTGCCGACGTCCTGCTCGAGCCGACGCGAATCTATGTTCGGTCGCTCCTGCCCCTCGTCCAACAGGGCATGATCAAGGGGCTGGCGCACATCACTGGCGGCGGGCTGCTCGAGAATGTTCCCCGGGTGCTCCCGGACGGCGTCCACGCGGCGATCGATACGGAAAGCTGGTCCCTACCGCCGATCTTTGCCGAGCTGCGCGCCGGCGGCGCCGTCGCTGCGGAGGAAATGGTCCGGACCTTCAATTGCGGGATCGGGATGATCGCCATCGTCAGGCCCGATAACGCGCAGGACGTCACTACTGCGCTCGAAGGCGCTGGCGAAACGGTCTTCGAGATCGGAAGCATTGAGAGCGGCCAACGCGGCTGCACCGTCTCCGGCGAAGGGTGGTCCGCGACTCACCATGCGTGATCCTAGGCGGGTCGCCGTCCTGATCTCAGGGCGCGGGAGCAACATGCAGGCGCTCGTCGAGCAAGCGAAGGGCCACGAGGTGGTGTTCGTTGCATCGAACAAGCCGCACGCCCCCGGGCTTGAGTGGGTGCGTGCCCGGGGTACCCCAACGTGGTCATGGGACAGCAAGGGAGTCGACAAGGAGGAATTCGACCGGACCATGAGCGCTGCGCTCGACGATCATCACGTCGGTACGATCGCGCTGGCGGGATTCATGCGCATTTTGTCGCCTTGGTTCATCAAGGAATGGGAGGGGCGCGTTCTTAACATTCACCCTTCCCTGCTGCCCAAATATCGCGGGCTCGACACCCATCAACGGGCCCTTGATGCCGGCGACCAGATCCATGGGTGTTCGGTGCACCTTGTGACCGAGGAACTCGATGCCGGTGAGGTTCTGGGCAGCCGCGAAGTCCCGATCGTCGCACGCGACGACGCCGCCGCGCTTGAGAAACGCGTGCTCGAGGCCGAGCATGCCCTCTATCCGAAGATCTTGAGCGAGTTCGTCACCCGATGAGTGCATTGGACCAGGTTCGCGCAGCCGCGCTCGACTTGCCCGAAACCAGCGAGCGCCTGTCCCACGGCCAGCCGACCTTCTTCGTCGCCGGCAAGCAGTTCGCTCAGTTCCGCGACGACCATCATGGCGATGGCAAGACGGTGGTTTGCGTCCGCGTCAGCAGCCTCGACGAGCAGGCGATGCTGCTGGAGGCCGACCCGGCGATGTATTCGAAGCCGGCTTACATGCCGACCTGGCTCTCGATCAGTGTCGTCGGCGAGGCAGTCGATTGGGGCCACGTCGCCGACCGCATCGCGGCGAGCTGGGAGCTTGCAGCGCCGCGGCGCTTGCTCGAAGCTGGCGGGCGATGACTGATTCTTCGCACAAGCGCCGCGTGCCCGTCGGCGAGCTGATTGCCTTCGCCGCGTTGGTGGTCTCCGCACTTGGCGTGTGGATCGCGTGGAAGGCGAGCACCAACAACCAGCCGACGCGCGTCGTCGAGCAGCGCCAAGCGATTCCCATGACGCTGCGCGGCAAGGTCCAGAATGACGGCCGCGAGATCGTGATCAGCCCGGTCGAATCGAGTCACGCGCTTGAATCGCTGACCGTCACCATCCCGAGCGCCTACCCGATCGAGCTCGGCGGCGACGGGACCCTGGATGCGGACACGGTCGCATCGAAGGTCGACAAGAATGAGGACAAGGGAGCCCATAGCGTGGCCGTGTCGATCAAGGCGCGCTACGTCGAGATGGGCAAGGAACGCACGGCGACCGGGCGCTACGTCCTCCGCTACAGGATAGAAGGCGGCGGCCTGCTTGGCGGCCGCTCACTCCGTCTGGTCAGTTTCGGCCGAGGGTAGGCGCAAGAGGGAAACAATGCTTGCCAGCCTGATTGCCGCGGCGGTCGCCACCCAGAGCCCGGCACTGCCCGCCTTCATGACCGGCTGCTGGAACCTCGTCGACGGCGAGCATTGGACCCAGGAATGCTGGATGGCGCCAAAAGCCGGGATCATGCTCGGCGCCTCCCGCGAGGGCAAAGGTACCGAGCTCACCTCTTGGGAGCAGCTGCGGATCGAGCAGGTGCCCGACGGCAAGCTCACACTTTACGCGTCACCCGAAGGACGCGACTGGGTGCCGTTCGAGGCGCGAACCGTGTCGGCCACGGCAGTCGAATTCGTCAACGCCGAGCACGCTTTCCCGCAACGCATCCGCTACGAAATCAAAAGCGGCCGGCTCGAGGCCGAAATCTCGCTGCTCAACGGCAGCAAGCCCGTGCGCTGGACCTACGCTCGCGAGAAGCGCTAGCCGACGATTTCTTCCGGCTTGAAGAAGAAGGCGATCTCGATCGCCGCATTCTCGTCGCTGTCCGAACCGTGGACCGAATTGGCTTCGATCGATTCGGCGTAGCTCTTGCGAATCGTGCCCTCGGCTGCATCGGCCGGGTTGGTCGCGCCCATCACGTCGCGGTTGCGCTGAACGGCGTTTTCGCCCTCGAGGACCTGAACCACGACCGGGCCTGACGTCATGAAGGCGCACAGGTCATTGTAGAACGGCCGCTCCTTGTGGACGGCGTAGAAGCCTTCGGCCTGGTCGCGCGTCATGTGAATGCGCTTCGATGCGACGACGCGGAGACCCGCCTCCTCCAGCATCTTGGTGACGGCGCCGGTCAGGTTGCGGCGGGTGGCATCGGGCTTGATGATCGAAAAGGTGCGCGTAGCGGCCATGGCCGTGCGGTCTCCTGCGTTGGGGTGATGTGGAAGTTGCGCGAGCGCCTAGCCGCGCCGCGCCGTCGCGGCAACCCTCAGGCTTGCTGCTTCCACCGGCCGTCGGCTTGTGCCCAATAGCGGCGCTCGACCCCGTCGCGGCCCGCCAGCAATTTCCACGCCAAGCGTGCTCCATCGAGCGTGTCGCCATCGAACAAATAGAAGGCGCGGTCGTAGGCAAGCGCCGCCTCGCGCCATTCGCCGTCGGCAATCAGGAGGTTGCGCGCGAGGTTCGGCGCGTCCGGGCTGCTCGACAGCAGGATCGGCTGACGCACATCGTCCGCGCCACCGGCAATACCGTGCGGCAGGAAGCTGCCCGGTTCCGAATCCCACAGCTGCCGGTCGAGCCGTACGAGCGCGCCGTCGTCAGCCGCGACGACCAGCAATCGCCCGTTCTGCGCGAGGATCTTCTCCGCGATGCTGGCAATCACCTGCTCGGGCGGGCTGCCGCCGAGCTGGTAGAAATCAACCTGCATTATTTCTCGAGCTGATCTTCGACGTACCGGTCGATCAGGCGAACGCCGTAGCCGGTCGCACCCTTATCGTAGGTGGTCCCCGCTTTGTCGGACCAGGCCTTGCCCGCCATGTCGACATGGGCCCAGCGCACACCGTCATCGACGAAGCGCTGGATGAACTGGGCGGCGGTAATAGAGCCGCCCTCGCGGGGACCGACGTTCTTGATGTCTGCGATTGCCGAGTCGATCAGCCGGTCGAAGGATTCGGCCATCGGCATTCGCCACAATTTGTCGCCTGATTCGTCGCCAGCCTTGAGCAATTGCCCGGCAAGCTCCTCGTTGTTGGCGAAGAGACCGGCCCATTCGTGACCGAGGCTGATCAGGATCGCCCCGGTCAGGGTCGCGAAATCGACGATCGTCGACGGTTTGAAGTTCTTCTGGACGTAAGTGATCGCGTCGCCGAGCACGAGCCGCCCTTCCGCATCGGTGTTGATCACTTCGACGGTCTGGCCGGACATGGTGGTGACTACGTCGCCGGGACGCTGGGCGTTGCCGCCCGGCATATTCTCGACGAGGCCACAGATGCCAACGACATTGGCCTTGGCCTTGCGCAGCGCGATCGCCTTCATGCCCCCGACGACGGCGCCGGCGCCGCCCATGTCCCACTTCATCATTTCCATGCCCTGCGCGGGCTTGATCGAGATGCCGCCGGTGTCGAAGGTCACGCCCTTGCCGACGAAGGCCGTCGGCTGGCCGCCCTCACCGCCGCCATTCCATTTCAGGATGAGCAGCCGCGGCTGGCGGATCGATCCCTGCGCGACGCCGAGCAGTGCCCCCATGCCAAGCTTTTCCATCGCCGCGCGATCAAGCACGTCGATTTCGACACCCGTGCCCTTGAGCGAGGCCTGGACCCGTTCGACGAAGCTCTCGGGATAAATGATGTTCGCCGGTTCGGTGACCAGTTCTCGGGTGAGGTCGATGCCGGCCACCACCGGTTCCCAGCGCGACATGTAGCATTGCTCAGCGCCAGCGTCGGCGCCCACGACCACGATCTCGGCCAGCGTCGCCTTCTGCTTGTCCTTGAGCGTCGTCCGGTAGCGGTCGTATCGCCAGGACCGAAGCGTCGCGCCAAGCGCGACCCGCGCCCCGCTGTCGGCATCATAACCGAGACCGGAGACGTCGATCACCGCGCGATTCTCGCCGGACGTAATCAGCCGCGCCGCGACCGCTCCGCCCAGCTTCTCGGCCGCGTCGCCCGACGGCGTTGCGCCGGTACCTACGACCAACAGGCGGCGGACGGCGCCACCGTCCTGGATGAATTGCTCCGCGACGCCGGCAGCCTCGCCCTCGAACCGCTGGCGGTCGAGCGCGGCATTGACGGCTTGCTGGTCGGCCCCCAACGCGGCCAGCGACTTGCGGTCGGAGCCGGCAACCGGGAGAACCAGCGCATAGTCGCCCTCGGGCCGACGGTCGGCGAAGCTGATCTTCATTCTCACTAATCCCTGAAAGGCGAACGTTTGCCCGGCGCTTTAGGATGCATGCGACGGCTTGGCAAAAGCGCGCGGCGGCGCGGATTGTCGAGGCGCGATCAAGGTGCGATAGGCCGGGCTCTGGATTGGATCGAGGAATGGGCGGGACTGGCGGCGTTGCGTAAGACCTTTGTCTGGTGGACTGCGCTGCCGCTCGGGTTGGCGATCCCCGTTGCCGCCAACGCCCAAACCCCTCCTGCCGCGGCGGCGACGGAGGCAGAACCTTCCGCGCCGGTCGAGTTCAGCGCCGACCAGGTCGTCTACGACAACGATGCCGACATGGTCACCGCCAGCGGCGCCGTCCGCATGAACCGCGAAGGCAATTATCTCGCCGCCGACGAGGTCGTGTGGGACCGCAAGTCGGGCCAGGTGCGGGCAAAGGGGAATGTCGTCGTCCTGACGCCCCAGGGCGACAAGCTGATCGGCGAGAACGTCATTCTCACCGACACGCTGCGCGACGGCACCGTCAACAACCTCCTCGTCGTGCTGGAAAGCGGCGGCCGGATCGCGGCGGCTCGAGGAACGCGCAAGGACAACGTCACCACCCTCGAGAACGCAATCTATTCACCCTGCCCAGTCACCGGGCCCAATGGGTGTCCGCGACGGCCAAGCTGGTCGATCACCGCGGTGCGGGTGATCGATGACCCGACCCACGACCGAGTCCGATTCGAAGGCGGGCGACTGCAGCTGTTCGGCCTGACGCTGCCATTGCTGCCGATCTTCACGGTCGGGACGAGCAATGACGGGACGACGGGCTTGCTCGTCCCGGACATCAGCTTTTCGACGAGGAAGGGGCTCGAACTCGCGATACCCTATCACTGGCAAATCGCGCCCAATCGCGACCTGACGCTGACTCCGCACGTCTACACTGGGGTCTACCCGGCGATCGAGGCCAAGTACCGGCAGCTGAACCAGGTTGGCGCCTTCCAGCTCGGCGGCTTCCTGACCTACGGCACGATCGAGAGCGCCGACCCCAACAGCACCGAGGACGAGGGCCGCGGCCTGCGTGCGTACGGCGAGGCCAACGGCAAGTTCCAGCTCGACCCACTGTGGAGCATCACCGGCGCGTTCCGCTGGGCCAGCGACAAGACCGTCACCCGCCGCTACGACATCACCCGCGACGACCGGCTGCGCAACGTCATTAACGTCGAGCGGATTGCCCCCGATTCCTACATTTCAATTGCCGGTTGGGCCTTCCAGGGCCTGCGCGTCGATGACGTCCAGAAGCAGATTCCGATTGCGCTTCCGGCGATCGATGCCCGGTTCCGCGTCGGCGACGTTCTTGGCGGCAAGGTCGAGATCGAGGGCAACAGCCTATCGATCATCCGCGTCGACGGGCAGGACACGCAGCGCGCATTTGCCAGCGCGCAATGGGACTGGCGGCGCATCACCCCGTGGGGCCAGGAACTGGATCTCACCGCGCTCGTCAGGGCCGACGTCTATCACACCGACGATTCGGCCAGCACTAACGTCGCGGTCTACCGCGGCACGGACGGCTGGCACGCCCGGGGCATCGGAGCACTCGCCGCCGACCTCAAATGGCCATTCATCGGACCAGCGTTTGGCGGCATCCAGCGACTCGTCCCGCGGGTGCAGCTGGTCCTGACCCCGCCGACCCCCAACCTCGAAATCCCCAATGAGGACGCCCGATCGATCGACCTCGAAGACAGCAACCTGTTCGCGCTGAACCGCTTCCCCGGTTACGACCGGTGGGAGGACGGATCGCGCATCACCTATGGCGTCGACTGGTCCCTCGATCGGCCGAATCTCTCGATCATGACCACCATCGGGCAGAGCTATCGGATCGTGAACCGGCGGGACATCTTCCCCGACGGCACCGGCTTGACCGACCGCCTGTCCGATATCGTCGGCCGAACCCGGGTGCGTTTCGGGCGGCTCATCGACATCACCCACCGCTACCGCATCGACAAGAATAATTTCGCCTTCCGCCGCAACGAGTTGGACCTGACCATCGGGACCGAGCAGACCTACGCACAGATCGGCTACCTGCGGCTCAATCGCGATATCGACCCGACCATCGAGGATTTGCGCGACAAGGAAGAGCTTCGCGTGGCCGGGCGGGTCAAGTTCGCGCGCTACTGGTCGGTGTTCGGCGCCTCGGTGATCGATCTTACCGGCAAGGAAGAGGATCCGCTGTCCTTGTCGGATGGCTGGGCGCCGGTCCGCAACCGGTTGGGAATCGCCTACGAAGACGACTGTCTGGAGCTTGGCCTGACGTGGCGTCGCGACTATGAGCACATCGGGGCATTCCGAAAGGGAAGCACTTTCGGATTTCATTTGGCGCTGAAAGGTCTCGGTCGCTAAGCCTGCGTTCAGCGGGCTTGGATAAATGCCGTCATCTGTGGGGCTGGGAAGCAAGGAAAACGCATAGTGGGCTTTGGTTTCGAACGATTTTCGGCGCGCATTTACTGCGGCGCCGCCGTCCTCGCGATTGCAGCCACGACCGGCGCGTCGGCACAACAATCAACCGGAGCCGCGCCCGCGCAGCCCGACAGCACCAGCGCGCTGAAGCTGCCGGAGAACCCGCAGCTGTTCGGCACCGCCATGCCGTCGGTGGTGAAGGCCACGGCGATCGTGAATGGCGACGTGATCACCCAGACGGATATCGACCAGCGCCTCGCGCTGCTGGCGATCGCCAACGGCGGACAGATTCCGGCCGAGGAAGTCGACCGCCTACGCCAGCAGGTGCTACGCAACCTGATCGACGAGGCACTTGAGGTCCAGGAAGCCAAGCGCAGCAAGATTGAGATCAAGAACGCCGACATCGACCGGACCGTCACGCGGGTCGCCGGCCAGTCAAAGCAGACACCCGATCAGCTGGCGACGTTCCTCACCTCGAACGGGTCATCGATCAAGACCTTGCGCCGCCAGATCGAAGGCGAAATCGCCTCGCAGCGCCTGCAGCGGGCCAAGATCGAGAGCGGCGTCACCGTCGGTGAAGATGAGGTCAAGGCGGTCATCGACAAGCTCAATGCGTCGAAGGGCACCGAAGAGTATCACATCGGCGAAATTTTCCTTCAGGCGACCCCCGCGACGCAGGCACAAGTCATGTCGCAAGCCAATCAGATCCTCGAGCAGCTGAAGAACGGCGCCTCCTTCGTCGGTTACGCCCGGCAATACGGCCAATCGTCGGCGGCTGCCGTCGGCGGCGATCTTGGCTGGATGCGTCCGGAACTGCTGCCGACGCCGATCGCGGATGCGCTCAGGCAAATGGGTCCCGGCATGATCAGCAACCCGATTCCCAATTCGGGCGGCATTTCGATCATCGCCGTCCAGGATACGCGCAAGATCCTGACCGCCGATCCGCGCGATGCGGTGCTTAGCCTCAAGCAGGTGTCGATCGCCTTCCCGAAGGGCACGACGCGCGAACAGGCCGAGCCGGTGGTGGCCCGCTTTGCCGAGGCGGCCCGGACCGTCGGCGGCTGCGGCGGCGCGGACAAGATTGCGACCGACTTCCATGGCGAAATCGTCCAGCAGGATGCGGTCAAGATGCGCGACCTGCCGCAAGCGCTGCAGAACCTCATGCTGCCGATGCAGGTCGGTCAGGCGACGCAGCCGTTCGGCTCGCTCGACGAGGGCGTGCGGATGCTCGTGATCTGCGGCCGCGACCAGGTCGACCCAAGCGAACCGAGCGCCGACCAGATTTCGAACCAGATGATGGAAGACCGCATCAACTCGCGCTGGCGGCGCTATTTGCGCGACCTTCGCCGCGATGCGGTGATCGAATTCCGCTAGGTTAGGCGCGGTTTTCCGCTAGACGCGTCGCCGTGGCATCTTCGGCCTCCGAACCGCTGGCGATCTCGCTGGGCGATCCCGCCGGGATCGGCCCCGAGGTCCTCGCCAAATGCTGGGACAATCGCGGCAGTTTCAACCTGCCGCCGTTTGTCGCCATCGGCGACCCCCGCTCCATCGGCGCGGTGTGGGATGGCCCGATCGAGATCATTACCGATCCGCGCGAAGCCGATGCTGCGTTCGACGTCGGACTGCCGCTGATCCAGCTGATGTCGGCCGAAGCCGACACGCCCGGGCACCCGAGCGTCGCCGGCGCCCATTGTTCGCTCGATGCGCTGGAGCTTGCGGTCGGCCTCGCGCGATCGGGCTCGGCGGCCGCGGTTGTCACCGGGCCGGTTGCCAAGGAGCAGTTGTACGCGATCGGCTTCGCCCATCCGGGCCAGACGGAGTTCGTTGCCGAACGCTGTGGCGTCGCGTCCGCCAACGTCGCGATGATGCTTGCCGGGCCGACGCTGCGCACGATCCCGGTCACCACGCACCTCGCCTTGGCCGACGTTCCACAGGCCCTTTCCGCTGGGTTGATCGAATCGCGCGGCCGGGCGGTACTGCGCGGGCTTCAGCGCAACTTCGGCATTGCCGATCCACGGCTCGCGATCGCCGGATTGAATCCGCACTCGGGCGAAGGCGGATCACTCGGCCGCGAGGAAATCGAAATCATCCAGCCGGCCATCGCTGCCCTCGCCGCTGAAGGGTGGCGGGTGACCGGGCCGCACCCCGCCGACACGATGTTTCACACGGCCGCCCGCGCGAATTACGACGCAGCGCTGTGCATGTACCACGACCAGGCGTTGATCCCGGTCAAGGCGCTCCACTTCGAGGATGCGGTGAACGTGACGCTTGGCCTACCGATCGTGCGGACAGCACCCGACCATGGGACGGCGTTCGACATCGCCGGCCAGGATCGCGCCGACCCGCGACCGATGGCTGCGGCGATCAGAATGGCCACGGAAAACGCCGTCCACCGCGCGTCCATCGCGTGAGTGACTCGTCCGAGCCGCTCCGCGCTATCATTGCCCGCCATGGATTGAGCGCGAGCAAGGCGCTCGGGCAGAATTTCATTCTCGACCGACAATTGCTCGCGAAGATCGCCGCGATTCCGGGGCCGCTGACCGGCCAGAGTGTTTATGAAGTCGGTCCCGGCCCCGGCGGGCTGACCCACGCGCTGCTCGACGCCGGAGCTCAGGTCACCGCCGTCGAACGCGACCGCCGCTGCATTCCGGCCCTCGCCGAGCTCCAAGTCGCCTTCGGCGATCGCCTGCGCGTCATCGAGGGCGACGCGATGAAGGTCGACGAGCGCACGGAAGTTGGCGAAGGCGCGCACGTCGTCGCGAACCTTCCCTACAATGTCGGGACGGCCCTTCTGCTGCGCTGGCTCGGCGCGGACGCGTGGCCACCATGGTGGCGATCGCTGACCCTGATGTTCCAGAAAGAGGTCGCGGAGCGGATCGTCGCCAAGCCCGGCGACGACGCCTACGGCCGGCTGTCCGTCGCGGCGCAATGGCGGGCGACGCCGCGCATCGCGATGACCGTCAATCGCTCGGCCTTCGTGCCCCCGCCCAAGGTCACGTCGGCGGTGGTGCACATCGTGCCTGCAGCAGCACCCGGTGACGTCAATTCGAAGGTCATGGAGCGACTGACGGAAGCCGCGTTCGGCCAGCGCCGGAAGATGCTGCGGTCGAGCCTGAAGCAGCTGCCGGGCGCGCTTGAGGCGCTGACGGCACTCGGAATCGACCCGCAACGCCGGGCCGAAACCCTCAGCGTCGACGACTTCGTCGGTTTAGCGAAAGTCCTGGGCTAGTTCGACTTGGGGCTGGCCGGCGGCTTGGCCGATGCGACTGTGGGGCCGCGCGTAATCGCCGCGGACAGTTGCGCCACCTGCGGGCAACCCTTGGTGCAAATCGTCTGAAGCTTCTGCAAATTCGCCTGCGCCCGGGCAATCGCGCCGAGCTCGACCATCGCTTCGCCCTGAACGGCGATCGCATCCGGATCGTTGGGCTCGAGCATCAGCGCCTTGTTCGACATGCGAATGGCCTTGCCATAGAGCCGCTGCTTCTCCGCCACTCGGGCCAGGTCGACGAAGGCCCAGCGGTTGCGCGGGTCGACGGCCAACGATGCTTCGAGTGCATCCTCGGCCTGGTCGAATTTCCCATTGCTGAGGAAGCCCGCTCCCTGCTTCTGGAGCTCAACCGATTTCGGCGCGATCTGATCGTCCGCTTTCTGCCCCGCCACCGGCGCCGAGAATGCAACGGCAGCCAAACCGGCTGCAACAACAGAGGCAAGCAAGCGCATCAACGTCTCTCCACTCAACCGCGCATTCCCTAGCATGGGCTGCCAAGTCGCGCGACGAAAAACCCGTCGGTACCGTCATGACCGGGCGTCAGGAGACGGCCTCCGCCGTCCAAACGTCCCGCATCGATCGACGTTTCCTGCACGGTCCACGATGAACGGCGGCTGATAAAGTCCTGAATTTGCCCTGACCCTTCGCGGGACAGGAGCGAGCAGACGGCGTAGACGAGGCTTCCGCCAGGACGGACCAATTCTGCACCGATATCGAGCAGTTGCGCTTGGACTTCGAGCAGGCGGTCGAGCCGCTCGGGGGTCAGCCGCCACCGCCCTTCCGGGTTACGCCGCCACGTGCCGCTTCCGGAGCAAGGCGCATCGACCAGCACGACATCCGCGCCGCTACGCCACGCGTCTAGCTGAGCAAGTTCGCCCGGCGGATTGAGCAGTAGGGTCTCGATGCGTGCTCCCGCCCGATCGGCGCGCGGCGGCAGCTTCGCCAGCCGCGCGCGATTGCTGTCGGTGGCCAGAATACGCGCGGCCGGTGCCGCGGCTGCAAGCGCCAGCGCCTTCCCGCCAGCGCCAGCGCACAGGTCGATAACAAAGGCCTCGTTTGTTGGCTCGCACGCCAGCGCAATCAGCTGGCTGCCCTCGTCCTGCACCTCGACCAATCCGTCGCGATAGGCCGGATGGTCGTCGATTCGGCTGTCCGGCGGCAGGCGGAGACCCCACGGGCTGATCGGCGTCGGCGACGCTCCGGGGAAATCGGCGATCAGGCCGTCGCGCGAGGTCCGCGCGGCGTTGACGCGAAGGTCGACCGGAGCCCGTTCCAGCAGCGCGGGCCACTCTGCTTCGCTGACGTGCGGTGACAACTCGGCCTGCAACCACGCAGGGACAATGCCGAGCGCAGCCGCCGTCTCGCCTTGCTCAAGCGCCGCCGGGCCGCGCGGTTGGCCGAACAACTCGCCCAGCGCCGGTTCATCGTCCGCGAGGCCAATGATGGCCGCGCGGCCGCTTTCGGGCATCTCGGCCACCCGCCGGATCCCCCGAAACACCAGTTCACGGACGGCGCGGCGGTCGCCGGACCCGGCGTAGCGCCGTTGCTTGAAATAGCGCGTGACGATCGCATCCGCCGGCGAGCCATCCTGCCGGGCGGACGCGATGACCTCGTCGAGGATCTCGCTTGCGGCTTGAAGGCGTGCGGCGGGGGTCATCGCCTAGCGGGTCGGATAATTTGGCGCCTCACGGGTGATCGTGACGTCGTGCACATGGCTCTCGCTGAGACCGGCGTTGGTGATCCGGACGAATTTCGCGCGCTGCTGCAGCGCGGCGATCGTCGCCGAGCCGGTATAGCCCATTGCTGCCTTCACCCCGCCAACCAGCTGGTGAACGATCTCGCGCGCCGGCCCTTTGTAGGGCACCTGCCCCTCGATCCCCTCGGGGACCAGCTTCAGATGATCCTTGATGTCCTGCTGGAAATAACGGTCGGCCGAACCGCGGGCCATCGCCCCGACCGAGCCCATGCCGCGATACGATTTATAGCTGCGGCCCTGGTAGAGGAAGATTTCGCCCGGTGCTTCGTCGGTCCCGGCGAGCAGCGAGCCGACCATCACCGTCGACGCGCCGGCCGCAAGCGCCTTGGCAATGTCGCCGCTGGTGCGGATGCCGCCGTCGGCAATCACCGGAACGCCGGCCTTCGTCGCCGCGCTCGCCGCCTCCATGATCGCCGTTAGCTGTGGCACGCCGATCCCGGCAATGACTCGCGTGGTGCAGATCGAGCCCGGCCCGATCCCGACCTTGATCGCGTCCGCGCCGGCGTCCACCAGCGCCTTGGCCGCGTCCGCCGTGGCGATGTTGCCCGCGACCACCTGGACCGAGTTGGACGCGCGCTTCACCCGCTCGACCGCGGCCGCGACCTCGGTGTTGTGGCCGTGCGCGGTGTCGATCACGATGCAGTCGCAGCCTGCGTCGATCAGCGCCTCGGATCTCTCATAACCTGCATCCCCGACGGTGGTCGCCGCGGCAACGCGCAGCCGCCCCTCGCCGTCCTTGGTCGCATGCGGCGCCGCCACCGATTTTTCGATGTCCTTGACGGTGATCAGGCCGACGCAGTGATGATCGCTGTCGACCACCAACAGCTTCTCGATGCGGCGCTGGTGGAGGATCCGTCGCGCTTCCTCCTGGCTGGTGCCGATCGCCACCGTCGCGAGATTCTCGCGGGTCATCAGTTCGCTCACCGGTTGCTTGGGATTCCCGGCGAACCGCACGTCGCGATTGGTGAGGATGCCGGCAAGCTTGCCCGATGGCTCGACGATCGGAATGCCGCTGATGCGGTGCGCCTTCATCAGCTCCAACGCATCGGCCAGCGTCTCGTCGGGAGTCATGGTGATGGGATTGACCACCATGCCGCTTTCGAACCGTTTGACCTGGCGGACGGCCGTCGCCTGCGCTTCGACGTCGAGATTGCGGTGAAGCACGCCGATCCCGCCGAACTGGGCGAGCGCGATGGCCATGTCGGCCTCGGTCACCGTATCCATCGCCGACGACAGAATCGGGATGTTGAGCGGGATGTCGCGGGTCAGTTGCGTACGAGTGTCCGCCTGGCTCGGGAGCACCGAGGATTGCAGCGGCTGGAGAAGAACGTCGTCGAACGTCAGTCCGAGGGGGATGTCGGCGGTAGCGGAGAGTTGGGCCATATCGGCCCATGGCAGCAGCCGACCGATTCGCCAAGTGGGAGGCGTTTAGGGCCTGTTCTCTTTGCCCACAGCATACCGCGGCAAATCCGCAGCTGCTGCCTCGAAGGCAGCGCCAATCTCCGTCAGGCCAAAAGAGCGATCCCATAACTCAGTGGCGAGCGTATTGATCGCTTGAGCGAGTACCGGCTGATCGGGCCACGGGTTGGTGTCATGCAAGGCCCGTAGTTCAACGCTCATCCTATAACTGGCTTCGCAAAGGCGCGCTTGCCATTCATCTCGAGCAGGGTGGTCTGCCATCGCCCAACTCCATGAATTAGCCGCCCGTCCGCGCTAGCAGCCGCTCGGCCTGCACGACGTGCATGCGCTCGATCATCTCATTGTCGAACCGCTCGGCGCCGCCGTTGAACGCCTCGACCAGCCGCCGCGCGCGGGCGAGCTCGGCCTCGCTCGGGGCGAACGCGCGATGGCACGACTCGATCTGGCTCGGATGAATCAAGCTCTTGCCGTCAAAGCCGAGCGAGCGGCCTTCCGCAGCCTCCGCCGCGAAGCCGACGAGATCGTCGAGCTTGTTGTAGACTCCGTCGAACACCGCAATTCCCGCCGCGCGCGCGGCCAACACGATCAGCTGCAGCGACGCCGAAATGGCCGAGCGGCCGGCATCGAGCGGGAGGTGCAGGCTCGACCTCAGGTCGTTGGTCCCGGCAATCAGCGCGGCGCAGTTCGCTGTCAGTTCAGGAGCAATCAGCACGCCCTTGGCCGTCTCGACCATCGCCGCGATCGGCTTGCCCGACTGGGTGCGGACGAACGCCAGCTCATCCTTGTTCTCGACGCGCGGCACCACCACCATATCGGCCGCGCAATGCGTCGCCGCGAGGAGGTCCGGCCCGTGCCACTCGGTGCCCACGCCGTTGATCCGGATCGCGACCGGCATCGGCCAGTCGCTCGCCACCGCCTCGACCGCTGCTTCGCGAGCGCGCTCCTTGTCCGCCGGCTTCACCGCATCCTCGAGGTCGAGGACGACGAGGTCCGCACCTGCTTCCCGAGCTTTGTCGATCGCCCGCGGGTTCGACGCCGGCAGGAACAGGATCGAGCGGACGAGGCTGAGGTCGGCGGTCATGCGGTCAGTCCATGCTTTTCGAGCATCACGCGGTCGAACGCATGGTCGGCGTAGGGGCCGTTCGCGTCGACCCAATGCAGAAACAGGTGGGCCGACCAGCTGTTCGGGTTGGGCTCAATCCGGCCGTGGCGATGCTCGACCCCGCGGTACATGACGCCGTCGCCGGCGCGCATCGGTAGCGACGAATAGTCGTTCCCGCCGAAGTCGGGTGTGACCCCGCCCGGCTTCTCGACCTCATTGCGCTCGACCGACAATGCCCATGGCAGATCCTCGGCGAGGTGGATCACCAGCGACAGACTGTGCTCGCAGGCGGGGCGGTCGGAATGGACGAGGCACACATCGCCCTGCTGGTAGGCGCGGTAATAAGCGTAGGTCGGAATGAGTTCGATCCCCGCCATTTCGGCGGCAATCGGCGTCAGACCCCAGTGGAATGCCGCCATCGGCGAATATTGATGGCTATAGACCTCGATCGCCGGCTTGGTCAGCAGGTCGCCGCGAGCGAGGAATGCAGGATTTCCTCGAAGGTCCAAGTCCTGCTGCAGGCGCTGATGGAACCTCGCCAGGACGAGCGGCGGGAACAGCGCTTCGAGCAGGGCGTAACCGTCGGCGCGATAGGCTTCGCCCGCCGCTCGTCGATCCGTCTCCGGCCCCGTGTCCGATTTCGCTTTCGCTGTGCTGCTCACCGTCGCATCATAGGAAGGAGAATGACTTGGGGGAATCCATGCTTGTAACATTCATGATTGCGGTCGCGGTCCTGGCGTTCCTGTTCGTGCTGATGGGCGTCAAGATTGTCCGCCAGGGTTATCGCTACACGATCGAGCATTTCGGCCGCTTCGTGCGCGTCGCCGAGCCCGGCTTCAATTACGTGATGCCGTTCTTCTATCGCGTCGGGCGCCGCATCAACATGATGGAGCAGGTCCTCGACATTCCGGGCCAGGAGATCATCACCAAGGACAATGCGATGGTGGCGGTGGACGGCGTCGTCTTCTTCCAGGTGCTCGACCCGGCCAAGGCGGCGTACGAAGTCAGCGACCTCTACACCGCGATCATGGCGCTCTCGACGACCAATCTGCGCACCGTGATGGGCTCGATGGACCTCGACGAAACCCTGTCGAAGCGCGACGAGATCAACACCCGCCTCCTCGCCGTGGTCGACAATGCGACCGAAAATTGGGGGGTGAAGATCACCCGCGTCGAACTCCGCGACATCCGCCCGCCGCAGGACATCGTCAACGCCATGACCCGGCAGATGAAGGCCGAGCGTGAGAAGCGCGCGGTGATCCTCGAAGCGGAAGGGTCGCGCCAGTCGGCGATCCTCAAGGCCGAAGGCGAGAAGCAGTCGGCGATCCTCCAGGCCGAAGGCTCGCGTGAAGCCGCATTCCGCGAAGCCGAGGCGCGCGAGCGCGCGGCCCAGGCGGAAGCCAATGCGACCAAGTCGGTCAGCGATGCGATCGAAGGCGGCAGCAGCCAGGCGATCAACTACTTCATTGCGCAAAAATATGTCGAGGCGCTGGGCCTGTTCGCGACCTCGCCCAATGCCAAGACCATCCTGTTCCCGGTCGAGGCGACCCAGCTGATCGGCACGCTCGGCGGGATTGGCGAGCTTGCCAAGGAAGCGTTCGGCGAGGGCAGCGCCAAGGCGACTCCGGTGGTTCGCGCAAAGGCCGTGCCTAGCGTTCCTGAAAGCAGGAAATGAGCGGCATCGAACCTGGCTGGCTGTGGCTGATCGGCGGCGTCCTGTTGCTGATCCTCGAGGTGATCGCGCCCGGTTTCTTCCTGGTTTTCATTGGTGCGGCCGCGATGGCGACCGGACTGTTCACGGTCCTGTTCAACCTCGGCCTCGCGCCACAACTGGCGTTGTTCGCGCTCTATGCCGTCATCGCCGTCCTGTTCGGCCGTCGCTTCTATGCCAACCGCGCGGTCGACAGCACCGACCCGCTATTGAACGACCGGGTGGGGCGCTTGGTCGGAAAGACCGTGACGGTCGTCGCGGCGGTGGACGAACATGCGGGCCGTGTGCGTGTCGGCGACAGCGAATGGAGCGCCCGTGGCGGTCCGGCGGCGGTCGGCGAGCGCGTTCGAATCACCGGCGTGGAGGGCAACTGCCTGACTGTAGAAGCTCACCGCCCGCTCCCGCCCGCCTGACGGAGTCCCGCCCTTGCCCCACATCACGCTTACCCGTCGCGAAACCATTGGCGCATTCGCCGCAGCCACCGCCTTTGCTTTCCTGCCCGCCTGCAAGATGCAGGCGAACAAGGCGGGTGCTTCGGGCGGCGACGCCGATGCATCGAAGCTGCTCGATTCGATCGGTGAGAACCTCCTCCGCCTGAGCCCCGAGGGCGCGACCTCGCTCGGCATCGACACGGGCGCACGGGCGGCGCTGCGGACGAAACTCGGCGACCGGTCGACCGCGGGAATCGCAACGCTCGTCTCGACGCTGAAAGCCGACCTGGCCCGGGCCGAGGCGGTCGATACCACGGCCCTGTCCTTTCCGGTCCGCACCAGCGTCGAGGTGGTTAAGAGCGCCTACAAGACCGCGCTCGAGGGATTCGCGCTGCCTTACGGCGATGTCGCGGTCGGCGGCTGGCGCAACACGCCTTACGTCGTCATCCAGAACGTCGGCGCCTATCTCGATACGCCCAAGTTCCTCGACACCGACCATCCGATGGAAAATGCGTCGGACGCAGACGCGTACCTCACCCGCCTCGCACAGTATCCGAAGCAGCTCGATGCCGAGCTCGAGCGGATGAAAGCGGCGCGCGGCAAGGGTCTCGTGCCGCCCAATTTCCTGATCGACAAGGCGATCAGCCAACTGACCCTCGCCGCGCAGAATGCGCACCAGGGCAAAGGCATCGTCGATTCGATCGTCCGCCGGACCAAGGAAAAGAATATCGCCGGCGACTGGGACGCCCGCGCCCGCAAGATCGTCACGGAACAGGTCGCGCCCGCGCTCGACCGCCAGATTGCCGAGCTGCAGGCCGAGAAGGCGACTGCCACCGACGACGCCGGCATGTGGTCGCGCCCGCACGGCGACGAATATTATGCCTGGGCGCTGAAGGCCTCGACGACCACGAGCATGTCGCCGGAAGAGGTCCATGCCATGGGCCTGGAGCAACTGAATGAGCTCCAGGGCCGCATGGACCCGCTGTTGAAGGGCCTCGGCTACACCACCGGCTCGGTCGCGGAGCGCATGCAGGGGTTGGCCAAGGACCCGGCCTACAAGTTCAGCGAGGGCGACGCCGGCCGCGCCGAAATCATGGCTTACATCCAGGAGCGGATTAAGCTCATCCGCGCGCAACTGCCGCGCGCCTTCCACACCATGGTGCCCGGGCATCTCGAGGTGAAGCGCATGCCGCCCGAAGAAGAGCCCGGCGCGCCCGGCGCCTATGGCGGTGCCGGCTCGATCGACGGTAAGATCCCCGGCAAATTCTGGATCAACCTGCGCGACACCAGCCTGCACAGCAAATACAGCCTGCCCGACCTCGCCGCGCATGAAGCGATTCCCGGCCACGTCTGGCAGGGGGAATATGCCAACAAGATGCCGCTCATCCGCACTCAGCTCGCGTTCAATGCTTATTCGGAAGGCTGGGCGCTCTATGCCGAGCAACTGGTGGACGAGCTTGGCGTCTATGCCGGGCAACCGGCGCTTCAGCTCGGCTACCTGCAATCCCTCGCGTTCCGGGCGTGCCGGCTGGTGGTCGATTCAGGCTTACATGCGAAGCGCTGGACCCGGCAGCAGGGCGTCGATTTCTTCGTCCAACGCAACGGCTCCAACCCGCTGGAGGTCGCGTCCGAAGTCGATCGCTACTGCAGCTGGCCCGGCCAGGCATGCGGCTACAAGGTCGGCCATTCAACCATCAACCGCCTGCGCGACGGTGCTAAGACCGCGCTCGGCGGCAAGTTCGACCTCAGGCTGTTCGACGACGCCGTGGTGCTTGGCGGTAACGTGCCGATGGACGTGCTGGCCAAAAACGTCGACGATTATGTCGCTCGCACGAAGGGGTCTTGAACACCACGGAGGAGAACCGGAATGAAGGCGTTGCCGCTCTTGCTCATGATCGGACTAAGCAGCCCGATCTTTGCTGCCGCCTCACCGATCGCGAACGGTATTTCCTACTATCAGCTCCAGCATTCGAGCCGCGGCCTCCAAAAGATCTCGCCCGACAACGATGCCAGCGACATGAAGCGGATAGCGATCGAGCAATGCGCCCAGTCCGTCACTGACCCGATCCGGCAGGCTCACGGCTTGCGCGCCACCGATCGGATCAGGGTGCAGATCGTCCAATCCATCTATCGCAATAACGGCGACCTACGCGTCGTCGCGGCGGCGACCTTCAATCGCCCTGGGCCCGCGATTGGCAGCGGACCGTCGCCGGACGTCGAGTTCGTTTGCCAAATCGACCGAGATGGCAATCTTCGCAGCGTTCATATGGGACGGAACAGCAGCTGAGGGCTCGCCGATGCCGCGCGGCGGCAGTCGGCGGAATTGCCCAATTGCTGACTAGTTTATTCCTTCCCACCCATCATGCTCGACGCGATATCGCCGAGCTTGCCGAGCCCGCCTTCGCCCAGCATCGACGCATAGCGGCCGAGTGACCCTTCACCGCCGATATGGCCGATGATTTCCTGCAGCTTGTCGGTCGGCAACCCGGTCTCGGCGGCGGCGCCCTCCGCCGTATCGACGTCCATCGGGTGGAATTTTGCCAGCGCTGCAATCGCCGATTCCAGATGTTCGGGCGAGAGCCCGACCTTGGCGGCGAGATTGGCGACATCGGGATTATCGCCGAGTTGGCCGAGAAGTCCGTCGAGAATGCCCATTACTGACCTCCATCACGTAAGAATCGACTAGCCGCCCTTAGCACGGCTGTTGCCGCCTGGCGCTAGGCCTTCGCCGGCTTGGCCTTTTGCTGGCGGATCCATTCGCGCATCTGCTGTTCGAGCACGGTCAACGGAACTGCGCCCATGGCGAGGAACGTGTCGTGGAAGCCGCGGATGTCGAACTTCGGACCGAGCGCCGCTTCAGCCTCCGACCGAAGTTTCCGGATCGTCAGCAACCCGAGCATGTACGAGTCGGCCTGGCCCGGCCAACTGATGTAGCGATCGACCTCGGTTTCAACCTCGTGGTTCGACAGCGCGGTGTGGCCGGCGAGATAATCGATCGCTTGCTTGCGCGACCAGCCGTAGCGGTGAATGCCCGTGTCGATCACCAGCCGCGCTGCGCGCCACATGGCATAGCTTTGCTGGCCGAACCGCTCGTAGGGCGTGCGATAAATACCCATCTCGATTCCGAGCCACTCGGAATAGAGGCCCCAGCCCTCGCCGTAGCCCGAGAAATAGAGGTTCTGGCGGAAGCGCGGCAGCGTTTTCTGTTCAACCGACAAGGCCGCCTGGAAGCTGTGTCCCGGTTCGCATTCGTGCAGCGTCAGCGCGGGGATATTGTACAGCGGCCGCGTCGGCAGATTGTACGTGTTCATCATGCAATTCTCGAGCCCGCCCCGCCCGCCGGTGTAAAAGGGCGCGAGCGAGTCCGGCACCGGCACGATCCCGAACCGCCGACGCGGCAGCAGCCCGAAATATTTGCCGATCACATTGTCCGTGCGCTTGGCGACGTAGGCCGACACCCCCATGAGGTCATCGGGCGTCTTGGCCTGGAATTGCGGGTCGGTTTTGAGGAACTTCAGGAATTCCTCGAACGAACCCTTGAACCCGCTCTCCTTCATCGTCTGGCGCATTTCGGCTTCGATCTGCGCCACCAGCTTGAGCCCGGTCTGGTGGATCTCTTCCGGGCTCAGTTCCGTCGTCGTGAATTCGCGGATCATCGCGCGGTAATAAGCGTCACCGTCGGGCAAATCCCTGGCGGCGATGGTCTTGCGCGTCTTTGGCAGATATTCGTCGCGATAGAAGCTCAGCAGCTTGCCGTAGGCCGGCAGGACCGCCTGCTGGATTGCCGTCGTTGCCTCGGCTCGCAGGCTCGCCTGCTCAGCCGCCGGTATCGTCTGCGGCATGGCTTCGAACGGCTTGTAGAAGGCGCTCTTGGCTGGAGCGTCGACCAGGAACATCGAGATCGACGCGTCGCGCCCTTCGAGCGTCGCGCGCGGGATGCTGAATCCGCGGGCGAGCCCAGCGCGCATGTTGGCGATTTCTTCGTCGAAGAAGCGCGGCACGCCGCGCATCCGGGCGATATAGCGGCGATACTCAGCCCCATCCTCGAACGGTTCGCGCGAGTCGAGGTAGGTCCAGAACGAGCTGTCGCTGTTGAAGGGGATTTCCCACAGCCGGAATTTCGCGTCCGCAATCGAATTCTCGAGCAAGGTCCGGAACACCGCCGCATTGACCCGCTCGCCGACCGACAATTGCGCCTCGGGAATGGCGTTCAGCTGGGTCAGCAACTCCTTCAGGTGCGCCGCACGCGTTTCCTGCGTCGCAGCGTCGATGCGCGGGAGATAATCGGTCGGCTTGAGCTCACCGCGGCTGTCGAGGAAGTAACCGGACTCCTTAGCGTCCCAGATGGAATAGCCGTCGTAGAGCGCCTTCAGGCGCGCGTCCGCCACCCCGCTCGGGGCTGATTGGAGGACCGGTGCCGCCGCCGGCTCCGCTCGGGCCCCGTCCGTGCCCATGCACACCCCCGCAAGAGCGAACGCCCCCGCGCCGAATATTCGCTTCATATTCGCTCGCCCCTCCTCCGCGTTCGAACGGTAGCAGCGCGTTGCTGACAGCGGCAAGCCAGCAGGTTCAGGAGTCTCCGTTAAGAAATTCGTCGAGACCATCGAGTGCGAATTGCGGCGCAATCCGTCGCGCCATGCAGGACGTATCCGCGGGAGCTTCGGGTTCGCGCAGGAACGCGACGGCGACGCCGCGGGTGCAATCGTCCGCGCCGATCGGAGCATGGGACGCCCCGGCGACTTCGATGAGCGTCGCCTTCGAAAGGAATCGCATCGTCTGATACGCATCGACGACCGGCACGGACGGATCGAGGGTTCCGGCGTAGATCAGAGTCGGGATTGCGCTGGCGACCGGAGCAAAAAAACCCGCGTCGGCGAAGTCTGGCCGAAACGATGCGCACATGCGATCCCAGCTGTCGGGCGGCGCGGCCGAAACCAGGCCGGGATAGAGCGCTTTCGCGCGTGCATACCATTCGCGCGTTCGGCCGGACTCGTGGCACGAGATTGCGTACCCTTGGGCCGGCGCGAAGTCGCCAAATGCATCGCCGCTGGCAAGGACGGACACCAGCTTCTTGATGAATGGCTGGTCGCCAGAATAGGCCCGCGCGATCGCCAGCGGCACGAAGCGCACGGTCTTTGATTGGACCGCCAGCGGCCACAATGCGCTGGCGAACAGACGACCGGTGATCTTCTTGTCCCCGTCCTTGATCGGGTCCTGCTCGAGCCGGGCAATCGTCGCTTCAAGCTTGGTCGCGATATTGCCAAACCGGGTCCGGCACGCCGGTTGTTCAGCGCAGGCGCGATCGATTGCCTGATAGGCCGAAGCCGCCCCGGACGCCTGCTCCGCCCAGGTCCCGCTGTTCGGCGGGTAAGGGGAGTTGAGGATCGCGGAACGGACGGTGTGGGGATGCATCCGCATGGTGTGCAGCGCGACCAGCGTGCCATAGGATATGGCGAGCAGGTTCCATTGCTCGACCCCGAACGCCTTGCGCACCGTTTCGACGTCCGCGACGGTCGCCGCCGTCGAATAGGCGCCTAGGCCGATGCCGGCCTTGTCCAGTTGGGAACGGCAATCGACAAAGGCGGCCCGGCTGCGGTCTTCTTCTTCGGCGGGGTCGAGACCCGATGCGGCGATGGCGTTCAGCGTCTTCGCCAGCCCGGGGCACAATGACTCTTCCGACCGGCCCGAGCCGCGCTGATCGAACATGATGATGTCGCGGTCCTGGCCCAGCGCCTTGAGGTTCACGCTATCCGGGATCGCCGGCAGCACGCTGTCCACCGTCA
>Ga0207668_10000078_pt1 | contig 73213 bp, 62 predicted proteins | sample KBSS43metaG_FD_184323 | JGI IMG/M metagenome (GOLD analysis project Ga0207668, IMG submission 184323) | Switchgrass rhizosphere microbial communities from Kellogg Biological Station, Michigan, USA - KBS S4-3 metaG (SPAdes) (version 2) | ecosystem: Host-associated > Plants > Roots > Rhizosphere...
GGCCATGCGGCCGGCCACGCATGCCGGGCGCGCGACCGGCCGGCCCTTTAGTGCGCCGCAGGCGTCTGCTGCGAGATCTCTTCCAGCGTCTTGCCGACCGCCTTTGCGCCGTACTCCAGCGCGACGTCGCCCAGCGACAAGATGCCGGACAAACCGCCCCGGTCGTTGAGAACGACCAGACGGCGAATCTGCCGGCTGGCCATCTTCGCCGCGGCGTCGGCCACGTTGTCGTCCTCGCGGCAGGACTCGACGCCTGTGCTCATCACGTCCGCTACGGGGGTGTCGAGCGGCATCTGCTCGGCGACGACGCGCAGAACGATGTCACGATCGGTGATCAGGCCGACCACCTTGCCGTCGTCGATCACCGGCACGGCGCCGCTCTCGATGCTGGCCATCATCTGGGCGACGTCCGCGACCGTGCTGCGCGGCGTCGCGGTGGCGACCTGGGCGGTCATGACTTCGCTGACGTTCATGGGTCTCTCCTCTTGCCGGGCGAAGAAACCCCGAAAGGCGGCGCTCGTTCCGCGCGAAGGAAGGAGCGGCTCAGGTCGTCATGACGATCCGGCCGGCGCTCTCGCCCTGGGCGACCTCGGCCATGGCCTCAGCGTAAGCCTCGATCGGGAGGGTCTTGGCGATGACGGGCCGCAGGACGCCCATCTGCGCCAGCTCGATCACCTTGGCGCGGTTCGCTTCGGCCTCATGGGGCCGGTTCGGGGCGTGGGTCCCGAGGTTCACGCCGATCAGGCTCCCGGTCTTGAGGAGCGCGAGATTGGTCGGCAGAGATGGTATGCCCGCGACGAAGCCGACGACCAGGTGGCGCCCGTCGTAGGCCAGGGTGCGGAACGCGCGCTCGGTGAACTCGCCGCCGATCGGATCGTAAACCACGTCGATCGCCTTGCCCCCGTTCGCCGCGCGCACCGCCTCCCTCCAGTCAGAAGCTCGGGAATCGACCGCCGCCGCCGCGCCGGCCTTCAGGGCCAGCTCCCGCTTGGCGGGGGTGGAGGCCGAGGCGATCACGCGCGCGCCGAGGTGAACGCCGATCTGCACCGCGGCGAAGCCGGTCCCGCCGCCGGCGCCGAGCACCAGCAAGCTCTCGCCGGCCTGGAGACGGCCGCGATTGACCAGGGCGTAGAGCGAGGTGAGATAGCTCGTCAGCAGCACGGCGCCTTCCTCGAAGGAGAGCCCCTCCGGGATCCGCCTGACAGACGTCGCCGGCGTGTTGACCGCCTCGGCGAACATGCCCGCCATGCTCGTCGCGATCACCTTCTGCCCGACGGACAAGCCTGTGACTTCCGCGCCGAGCGCCTCGATCACGCCGGAGCACTCGCTGCCAGGCACGAACGGCGGATCCGGCCGGACCTGGTAGCGGCCGAGCGCCATCAGCACGTCGGCGTAGCTCACGCCGATCGCCCGAATCGCGACGCGCACTTCGCGGGGGCCGGGCGGCGGCAGGTCCCGGGGCCGAAGCGAGTAGTTCTCGACGGGGCCGAGTTCGTCGGCGACGACGGCGCGCGGCGTCGAGACTCCTGAGCGATCCATTGGCGTCCTCCCCTCTTCGGCCGCGGCGGCCGCTTGCAGCCCGTGAACTCCACGGCTTAAACCAGGATCGACAAGCCGACGCGGGAGGTCAAACGCGATCCTCGCGCCATCACATATGCGGAGCAGGCGATCTCGTGACCACGAACGTAGTGACCCCTCTGATCGTGGAGCAAGACGGCGACCTGGCCGTGCTCAAGCTCAATCGCCCGGAGCGGCTGAACGCGCTTTCGCCCGATCTGCTCAGCGAACTCAACGAGCATGTTCCCCGGCTGGTGGCCTCGCCCGAGGTTCGCGCCATCATGATCACCGGGGTGGGGCGGGCGTTCTGCGCCGGCGGCGACGTCGGCGGCATGGGCGGCTCGAGCTTCGAGCAGATCGTCGCCGGCATGAGCGCCACCCACGGGTGGTTTCACGCCCTTCGGTGCGCTGAGAAGCTGGTGATCAGCGCGGTCAATGGCGTGGCGGCCGGCGGCGGCTTCGGCCTCGCCCTGTTCGCCGACCTCGTCGTCGCTTCGGACGCGGCCTACTTCAAGGCGGCCTTCACCGACCTCGGCCTGGCGGCGGATTTCGGCTTGGCCTTCACCTTGCCCAGGGCCGTCGGCCAGGCCCGCGCCGCCGAGATCATCTACAGCGACCGCAAAGTGTCCGCGGTCGAGGCTCTGGAGCTCGGCCTCATCGCCCGAGTGTTCCCCGCCGCCACCTTCGAGGCGGACGCCCTGGCCTTCGGTCGGAGCATGGCCGCGACGCCCCGCGGCGCCCAGCTGACCAAGCGGCTGATGCGGCTCGACGAGGCGGAGGCCTTCTCAACCTTCCTCGCACGCGAGGCGCGGACCCAGGCGGAGGCCTTCATGACGGAAGACTTCCGCGAAGGCGTCACCGCGTTCCGCGAGAAACGCCGCGCGGCGTTCAAGGGGCGCTGAACGCGCCCTCCCCCGCCCCTCAGCGAGAGAGCTTGACGGGGCAGCGCCAGTTCTGCGGGTCGATCGTTTCCAGCCCCTGCACCTGGGTGTTCCGCTCGGCGGGGATGCAGAGCATGTTCACCGAGACGACGCCCGGGAAGACGTTCTCCTGCGCGCCGTTGTAGTTCTCGCGGTCGAATAGCGGCGGCAGGTGCCAGAACAAGTGGTAACCCAGCTCCGCGATGAGCGAGATCAGGTCCTGCTGCTGCTCCGCCCGGTCGTTCTCGACATAGAGGTAGGGTCGGCAGCGGGCGATGGTTTCGCGCGCACCCCGGAGCACCTCGCCCTCATAGCCTTCGACGTCGATCTTGATCAGGCCGCACGCCGGAAGTTCGAGGGAATCGAGCGTGCGGATCCTCACTGAGATCCCCGCCGCCTCTCCAGACCGCAGCGAAATCCCGCCGAAATTCCCCTGTCGGCTGTAGTCGAAGAGCGGCACGACGGCCGTGTCTTCCCGCTCGCCCAGCCCATCGGGATAGGCGAGCGCATTGCCGACGTCGTTCAGCGCCATGTTCGCGCACAACACCTGGAAGAGGCGCGGTTGCGGCTCGAAGGCGTAGAAGGGGCCTGGCGCGCAGGCCTTGGCCATGTCGACGCTGTGGGCGCCCATGTTCGCGCCGGCCTCGACGACCGTCATGCCCGGCCGGATGATCTGCCGCAGCATGCGCCATTCCCCGGGACAGTACTCGCCGTAAAGCTCTAGCGAGCGCGTGACGTACTGGTCGGTCCGGAGCGCCATCAGGGCGCCCGAGCGCGTCTGATAGGTCCTGACGATCGGTTCGGACACCGGCGGCTCCTTCGATGGTCCGCCGGATTTAGCCGCCGGAACGGTCCCGCGGAAGGCGCTCAGAAGAAGTCGATGTCGTCCGCCGGCGTGGACGACCGGGCCGCCTGGGCGCCGACGCCCGCGCCCAGCCGAGCCGCCACCTCGCCGAGCGTGATCTCGCCGAGCGCCTCACCCACCTCGACTCTGATCCCCCCGCTCATGCCGCCGGAGAGACGCTCCACGAAGCCCGCCAAGGCGGCGAACTGCTGATTGAGCAGATCCACGGCGTGCAACTCGTGCATCACCGAGCCGCGATGCTCCGGCGGCGCAGCGCTCAACAGCTCGCCGAGCGCCCCGTCGAGCCGGGCGCAAGCGCTCCGGGCCAGGCTCAGTTCGCCCGCCACGGCCGACAGGACGTCAGCCATCGACGCCTCAACGGCGCTGCTCATCGTGGTCCCCCCATCGGCCCCGGGCACTGTCCAGGGCGAGGGTTGATCCGGCGTAAACGCCGCCCGGGCCCCCACGGCTTGCGGAAGGCCCTACGCCGTGAGGGCCTTGTCGATGGCGGCGACAAGCGCCGGATCGTTTGGCGGGGTGTCGGGCGCGAAGCGGCCGACCACCTTGCCGCTCTTGTCGATCAGGAACTTCTCGAAATTCCACAGCACGCCGGGCTCGGGGTTCGGCGTCATGCCAAAGCCCTGCAGGCGCGCGCGGAAGTCGTTGCCCGAGGTGGAAAGAGCCTTCGGATAGGCTTCGGTCAGGGCCTTGTAGAGCGGATGCTGCTCGGCGCCGGTGACGGCGATCTTCGAAAACATCGGAAAGTCGACGCCGAAGTTCGTCGTGCAGAAGTCCTGGATTTCGGCGTCGGCGCCGGGCTCCTGCGCCCCGAAGTCGTTGGCCGGAAAGCCGAGGACGACCAGACCTTGGTCGCGCTTGTCCGCGTACAGCTTCTCCAGGCCTTCGTATTGCGGGGTGAGGCCGCATTTCGAGGCGACGTTCACCACCAGGAGCACCTTGCCGGCGTAGTCGCCGAGCGTCTTGTCCTCGCCGCTGATGGTCTTGAGCGGCACGTTTTGGATCGGGGTCGGCATGAGGTTCCTCCTCTTGGATCGGCTCTGAGCGCCAGCGATATTGAGCCGCCGCCGCGACATCAAGTCCCAGGCCGCCTCTGCCTGCGGAGAGCGGCCAAGAAAGGTCTTTTTTTACGGCCGTGGTGGCGCCGGACCAGAATCCGTCGCATTAGGCGTTTACCCGGCGCGCCGCATTCGATGTTCCCGGACCGCAGCACCCTCTGATGAGCCTTTTGACCGATCTGCGCGACCTGAAGGCGGCGCTCGCGCCTTACCAGCGGCCGTCACACCGCCGGAGCCTCTTCGAGATCCTGGTGACCGCCATTCCCTTGGCCGGGCTTTGGGGTCTCGCCGTCTTCGCGGTCGGACGCGGCTGGTGGTGGGGCGTCGCCCTCACCGTGCCGGCGGCCGCCTTCCTGGTCCGCCTCTTCATGATCCAGCACGACTGCGGCCACGCCTCCTTCTTCCGCTCGCCGAGGGCCAACGCCTGGACGGGCCGGATCATCGGCGTGCTCACCGCGACGCCCTACGACTACTGGCGCCGCACCCACGCCATCCACCACGCGACCTCCGGCAACCTGGACCGCCGAACGCTGGGCGCCGTCGATACGCTCACGGTGGAAGAGTATCGCGCCCGTCCCTGGATCCTGCGCGTCGCCTACCGGCTCTATCGGCATCCGCTGGTGATGTTCGGGCTGGGGCCCGTCTACATGTTCGTCCTGCAGCACCGCGCGCCGGTGGGCATGCTGCGCGAGGGCCGCGCCTGGCTGTCGGTCGTGGGCAATAACCTCGGGCTGGCGCTGTTGATCCTGCTACAGCTGGCGCTCGCGGGACCGGCGGCGCTGGTCGCCGTGCACCTGCCGATCGTCGTCATCGCCGCCTCGATCGGCATCTGGCTCTTCTATGTCCAGCACCAGTTCGACGGCGCCTGGTGGGCGCGCAACGAGAGCTGGACGCTGCACGAGGCGGCGCTGCACGGCTCCTCCCACCTGCACCTTCCGCCGGTTCTCCGCTGGTTCACCGCCAACATCGGCGCCCACCACGTGCACCACCTCGGCAGCCGCATTCCCTTCTATCGGCTGCAGGACGTGATGGACGCCTATCCCGACCTGAGGGGCATGAGCCGCGTCACCCTGCGGAGCGGCGTGCGCGCCATGAGCCTGGGGCTGTGGGACGAATCCGCGGGCCGCCTGGTGTCGTTTCGCGAAGCCCGTCGAACTGGCGCGTTCCATGGCGCCTAGGCGCTAGGCGCCAAAGGTCCTAGGCTGCTCTCGTTCCAGGCGCCACACGCGCCGCACCGCAGGGCGGCGCCCAAGCTCTGTGCGGCGCGGCCGGTTTCGCCTTGGCTGGTCGGGTGCAGCTTACGGCGGACGGATGTCGACGCCCTTCGACGAAATGAACGGCTGGCCGGGAGGCGAGCCACGCCCGGCCTACACGCAAGTGAAGGCCTGGCTGGAGGAGGCGCCGGCCGAGCTCCTGCAGACCAGGCGCGCCCAGGCGGAACTGTTGTTCCGGCGGACCGGGATCACCTTCAACGTCTACGGGGACCCGGGCGGCTCGGAGCGGCTGATCCCCTTCGACATCGTGCCGCGGGTGATCACCGCCGCCGAGTGGGCGCGGATCGAGCGCGGCCTCGTGCAGCGGGTCGAGGCGCTCAATGCGCTATTGGCCGACCTCTACGGGCCGCAGGAGGTGCTCAAGGCCGGCGTGATCCCGGAAGAGCTCGTCCACCTCAACCCGCAGCTCCAGCTCGCCGTCATGGGGCACCGCCCGACCAAGGGCGTCTTCGTCCACGTCGCCGGGGTCGACCTGGTCCGCACCGGCCCCGACGACTTCTACGTGCTTGAGGACAACGTCCGCACCCCGTCCGGCGTCTCCTACATGCTGGAGAACCGGGAGATGATGCTGCGGCTCTTCCCCGACCTGGTGGCCCGCGCCAACGTCGCGCCGGTCGAGACCTACACCGACCTTCTGCTCGAGACGCTGCGCTCGGTCGCGCCGCCCGGCCCCGAACCCGAACCGACGATCGTGGTGCTGACCCCCGGCCCCTACAATTCGGCCTTCTACGAACACAGCTTCCTGGCCGACAAGATGGGCGTGGAGCTGGTGGAGGGCGCCGACCTCTTCGTGCGCGACAACCTCGTCTACATGCGCACGACCGAGGGGCCGAAGCGGGTTCACGTGATCTACCGGCGGATCGACGACGCCTTCATCGATCCGCTGTTCTTCCGACCCGACTCGCAGCTCGGCGTGCCGGGCCTGCTGTCGGCCTACATCGCCGGCAACGTCGCGCTGGCGAACGCGATCGGCACCGGCGTCGCCGACGACAAGGCGATGTACAGCTACATGCCCGAGGTGATCCGCTTCTACACCGGCCAGGAGCCGATCCTCGGCAACGTGCCCACCTGGCGCTGCCGGGAAGCCGATCACCTGGCCTATGTGCTCGATCACCTGCCGGAGCTGGTGGTGAAGGAGGTCGACGGGTCGGGCGGCTACGGCATGCTGGTCGGCCCGCATTCGACCCAGGCGCAGATCGAAGCCTTCGCCGCCAAGCTGCGGGCTGCGCCCGAAGGCTTCATCGCCCAGCCGACGCTGGCGCTCTCAACCTGCCCAACCCTGCATGAGGGACAGCTCGCCCCCCGCCACGTGGACCTGCGGCCCTTCGTGCTGACCGGCGCGAACGGCGTGAAGGTCACGCCCGGCGGCCTGACGCGCGTCGCCCTCACGCCCGGCTCGCTCGTCGTGAACTCCAGCCAAGGCGGCGGAACCAAGGACACCTGGGTGGCGGAGATCTGACGCGCCATGCTCTCCAGGACCGCCGCCAATCTCTTCTGGACCGGACGCTACACCGAGCGGGCGGACTTCCTCGCCCGGCTGCTCGACGCCACGGCCAGGCTCTCGTCCTTGCCGAGCACCTATGGGGGCGACCCCACCGCCTGGTCCGGGGCGCTCGCCGCGGCGGGCGTGGACGAGCTCTTCGCCGAAGCTCACAAGGAGGAGGAGCCGACCGAAACCACGGTCGTGCAGTTCCTCACCGTCTCTTCGGAGAACCCCTCCTCGATCCGCAGCTGCGTGGAGCGCGCGCGCGGCAACGCCCGAGCGGTCCGCACCGGCCTCACCCGCGAGGCGTGGGAGGCGCTCAACACCGCCTGGCATGAGGTCATGCGTCGGGAGGGGTTGTCGAAGAGCGACGTCCGGGAGTTCACCGAGGCGGTCCAGCGCGCCGTAGGCGCTTTCGACGGCGCCGCTCAGCGCACGATGCTGCGCGACGACGCCTTCTGGTTCCTGCAGCTCGGGGCGGCGGTGGAGCGGGCCGACAACACCGCGCGGCTGCTGGACGTGAAATACCACCTGCTGCTTCCCCGCGACGAGCCGGTGGGCGGCAGCCTCGACTATTTCCAGTGGTCGACGCTGCTGCGCACGGTCTCGGCCCTCACCGCTTACCGCTGGCTCTACCGGGATACGGTCAAGCCCTGGCTGGTCGCCGATCTGCTGATCTTCAACGACCGCATGCCGCGTTCGCTCGCCTGCTGCTACGACGCCATCGTCGAGCTGCTGGACTATCTCGCCGCGGGATCGGGCCGGCGCGGCGCGGCCCACCGGCAAGCCTCGCAAACCCAGCTGCTGCTTCAGGAAGGCGACGTGAAGACGGTGTTCGCCTCCGGTCTTCACGAGTTCATCGAGCAGTTCCTTGTCGACAACAACCGGCTTGGACTGGCCATAGCGGAGCAGTTCGCCTTCTGACATGCGCATCCAGGTCCGCCACGCCACCAGCTACGTCTACGACGAACCCGCCTTCGGCGTGATCCAGGCGCTTCGGGTCACCCCTTCCGCCCATGACGGCCAGCGGGTGCTCAGCTGGCGCGTCGATGTCGACGTCGACGGTTTCCTGCGGGAGACGCGCGACGCTTTCGGCAACGTCCTGCACCTGTTCTACGCCGACGGCGCGGTGCGCGAGTTCACCGTGCGCGTCACCGGCGAGGTCGACGTGCGGGAAGCGGCGGGCGTCGTCCGCGGCGCGCCCGAGCCCCTGCCCCCCAGCGTGTTCCTGCGCGCCACGCCGCTGACCGAAGCGGACGCCGCCATCTCGGAATGGGCGGCCGCCATCCACGGCGAGGACCCCCTCAGCCGGCTGCACCAGCTTCTCACAGAGCTCCACGACAGACTCGAGTTCGAGGTCGCGGCGACCGGCGTCGAAACGGGGGCGGCGGAGGCGTTCGCCGCTGGACACGGCGTCTGCCAGGACTATGCCCACATCTTCATCGCCGCGGCGCGGCGCATGGGCGTTCCCGCCCGCTACGTCTCCGGCCACCTCTCGCGGCGCGAGGCCGGCGAGCAGGAGGCCGCGCACGCCTGGGCCGAGGTCTATGTGCCGGAGCTCGGGTGGACCGGCTTCGACCCGACCAACGGGGTGTGCCCCGACCAATCCTATCTTCGCGTCGCGGTCGGACTCGACTATCTGGATGCGGCGCCGTTGCGCGGCGCGCGTCGAGGCGGCGGCCAGGAGCGTCTGAACGTCGCTGTCGTCGCGCGTGAATCGATGCGCCAGCGGCAACAATGAACGAGGGCGGCCGTGACCTATTGCGTGGGCTTGCTGGTGCGGGAGGGTCTCGCCATGCTGGCGGATACCCGCACCAACGCCGGCGTCGACAACATCTCCACCTATCGCAAGCTGCGGGTGTACGGGAATGACGGCGAACGCCTGATCGCCGTAGCGTCGGCGGGAAGCCTTTCGACCACCCAGGCCGCCCTGGAGCGGGTCCAGCTCGGAATCCCATCGCCCGACAATGGCGAGCGCGAGTCGCTGGACACGGTCGGGTCGATCCACCGCGCCGCCTACCTCCTCGGCCAAGCCATCCGCAGCGTCCGCGACGAGTTTGAAGGGCTGAAGCAGCAGGACGTCAACTTCGACGCCACGCTGCTGGTGGGCGGAAGCGTCGGCGGCGAACCCACCCGGCTGTTCCTGGTCTATAGCGCCGGCAACTTGATCGAATGCGGGCCGGAGACGCCCTATCTGCAGATCGGCGAGACCAAGTACGGCAAGCCCATCCTCGACCGTGCGCTGACCTTCGACACAGAGCTCGACGAGGCCGTGAAGATCGGCCTGATCTCATTCAGCTCGACCATGAGGTCGAACCTCGCCGTGGGCCTGCCGATCGACCTGATCACTGTCAAGGCGGGTGAAAGCCGGGCGCGGCTGATCTACCGCATCGACGAACACGACGGCTATTACCGGGACCTAAGCGATCGCTGGTCGGCGGCGCTGCGCGCGGCTCAAACCTCGATCCCGCGACCGCCCTACCGCTGAGACTCTTCCATGGGCTCGCCGCCAGGGGTGAAGCCGACCGGCAGATAGCCGTGGAGGAAGGACTCCACCGCGACCGTCACCGGGCCGGAGATGTCTCGCCGACCCGCTTCCATCTCCAGCACGCGCTTTTCGCCCTGCTTGTCTCCGCCGGCGAGGCGCAAGGCGCGCGCCAGCTGGGCCGGGGTCCAGCCCAGGGCCTCACGCGCCTGCTTAAGGTGCGGACCATTCTTGATCACGAACTCATAGTCTCCCAGATGGCCGCCCGGCTGGCGGCGGCCGCGGCGAAACCCGTTAGCCGATTTGTGGGACTTTTTCGAGCCGCTGTTCGACAGACCTGACGCGTCCGCTCCGGCCGACCGGTCTCGGACCCCGTTGCTGAAACCTTGGGCGTCATGCGACGATTTCCCGTCTGAAGCGGCGACGATGCTTACTCATCCCGATTCGATCGACATCGCCCTGCGCCTGATCCTCGCCACGGTGGCGGGCATGCTGGTCGGCCACAATCGCGAAGCCCGCAGCCAGGCCGCCGGCCTGCGCACCACCACGCTCGTCTGCGTCTCCGCCTGCCTGGCCATGGTGCTGGCCAACAGGATGCTGGTCGCCGTGGGGCCTGAGCCCGAGAGCTTTGTCCGCGTCGACGTCATGCGCCTGCCCTTGGGCGTGCTGACCGGCATCGGTTTTATCGGAGCGGGCGCGATCGTACGGCGTGAAGACGCGGTCGTCGGCGTGGCGACAGCCGCCACCCTCTGGTTCATGACCATCGTCGGCCTGGTGTTCGGCGCGGGAGAGCTCTTGCTCGGCGTCATCGTCACCCTGGCCGGCCTGTTCATGCTCTTCGCCCTGGAATGGGCGGACCTGAGCATCCGCCGCCGCTTCCGGGCCACGCTGCAGGTCGCCGCCGAGCCGGCCCAGCTGTCGGAGGACGAACTGCGCGCCCTGCTCGTTCAGTCCGGCCAGCGCGTCGTGGCCTGGGGGGTCGCCTACAAGGCGGGCGGTCGGTTCTACGACGTCCGGGCGGAGCTGGAGTGGACCGGCCGCACCCGCGACCGCGCCCAGCCGCCCCCGTTCCTCGCCTCGCTGTCTGGCCGTGCGGGCGTCGAGGAGGTTCACTGGGCGCCGCAGGCGGTGTCGGCCTAGCCCTCAGATCAGGCGCTGGGCGTGCCAGCGGAGGTGATCCTCCATGAAGCTGGCGATGAAATAGTAGCTGTGGTCGTAGCCGGCCTGGCGACGCAGCGTCAGCGGAACGCCCGCGTCGCGGCAGGCCGCCTCCAGCAGATCGGGCTGCAGCTGGTCGAGGAAGGGATCGGCGGAGCCCTGGTCGACCAACAGCTCGCCAACCCGTGCGCCGTCGGCCAGAAGCGCCGTTGCGTCATGGCTGCGCCAGCCGCTTTCGTCCCCGCCGAGATACCCCGTGAACGCCTTGCGGCCCCAGCCGCACCGCATCGGCGAACTGATCGGCGCGAAGGCCGAAACGCTGCGCCAGCGACCGGGATGGCGCAGCGCCAGCGTCAGAGCGCCATGCCCGCCCATCGAATGGCCGGTGATCGCCTGCCGGCCCATGTCCACCGGCAGTTCGGCCGCGACCAGACCGGCCAGCTCCGAGACGACATAGCTTTCCATGCGGTAGTTCTCGGCCCACGGGTCCTGGGTCGCATCGACGTAGAAGCCGGCGCCCAGGCCGAAGTCCCAGGCGCCGCCGGGATCGTCGGGAACGCCAGGGCCGCGCGGACTGGTGTCGGGCGCGACGAAGATCAGCCCGAGTTCGGCGCAGACCCGTTGGAATTGCCCCTTCTCGGTGACATTGGCGTGGGTGCAGGTGAGGCCCGACAGATACCAGACGACCGGGCAGGTCCCCTGCTCCGCCTGCGGCGGCAGGAAGGCGCCGAAGGTCATGTCTGTCTTCGTCTCCCGGCTTTGGTGACGAAACACGAGCTGCCGTCCGCCGAAGCAGCGGTTGGAGGAGACGGTCTCCAGCGTCATCAGTAGACGACCACGCTGCGAATGCTCTCGCCGCGGTGCATCAGGTCGAACGCCTCGTTGATCCGCTCCAGCGGCAGGCGGTGGGTGATCATCGGATCGATGGCGATCCGCCCGTCCATGTACCAGTCGACGATCTTCGGCGTGTCGGTGCGGCCCCGCGCGCCGCCGAAGGCGGTGCCCTTCCACACTCGGCCAGTGACCAGCTGGAACGGCCGTGTGGCGATCTCCTTGCCGGCCTCGGCCACGCCGATGATGATGCTCTGCCCCCAGCCGCGATGGCAGGCCTCGAGCGCCTGGCGCATGACCTCGGTGTTGCCGGTGGCGTCGAAGGTGTAGTCGGCCCCGCCGCCGGTCAGCTCGACCAGATGGGCGACGAGATCGCCGGACAGCGTCTTCGGATTGACGAAGTGGGTCATGCCGAACTGGCGGCCCCATTGCTCGCGCGCCGGGTTGATGTCGACGCCGACGATCATGCCGGCCCCCACAAGCTTCAGGCCTTGGATGACGTTGAGGCCGATGCCGCCCAGGCCGAAGACGACGCAGTTGGCGCCCGGTTCGACCTTGGCGGTGTTGACGACCGCGCCGACTCCCGTGGTGACACCGCAGCCGACGTAGCAGGCGGTGTCGAACGGCGCGTCCTCCCGGATCCTGGCGACCGCGATCTCCGGCAGGACCGTGTAGTTCGAGAATGTGGAGCAGCCCATGTAGTGAAAGATGGTCTGGCCCTTATAAGAAAAGCGGCTGGTGCCGTCGGGCATCAGCCCTTGGCCCTGGGTCGGCCGGATCGCGGTGCACAGGTTGGTCTTGCGCGAGAGGCAGGCTTTGCACTGCCGGCATTCGGGCGTGTAGAGCGGGATCACGTGGTCGCCCGGCTTCACCGAGGTGACGCCCGGCCCGACCTCGACGACCACGCCCGCGCCTTCGTGGCCCAGGATCGACGGAAATATGCCTTCGGAATCGAAACCCTCAAGGGTGTAGGCGTCGGTGTGGCAGATCCCCGTCGCCTTGATCTCGACCAGCACTTCGCCCGCCTGCGGGCCCTCCAGATCGAGCTCGACGATCTCGAGCGGCTTCTTGACTTCGAAGGCGACGGCGGCGCGGGTCTTCATCGGGAGGCTCCTGAGGCGGCGTGGCGGGAGGCCTTTGTCTCAGGCGGCAAGCCGTAAGTTAAGCGCGATCGTTCGATGAAGCCCGCAACAGTCGGGCGAGGTTGGCGTTTGACGGACATGACCGACCAAGAGCTTCCCCTCGAAGAACGCCAACTGCTCCGCACCGCACTCGCCGGACCGCTGTTCGACGCTGATCCCGTCCAGATCGGACTCTGCCTGCGCCTATGTGGACGACGCCTGTTGCAACGCGCCGGGGCCACCGCCCAGGCCAACGGATGGCGCGGCTCGCCCCATGCCTTCGTGCTCACGCGCGAGGGCTGGGCCCTGCTCAAGGCGGAGCGAAAACGGCGTCCGCTGCGCCGCGCCGGCTGACCCGCCTCATCGCCTGTCGGCCTCGACTTCGCGCGCCAGCGAGAGCGGCGGGCAGACGGCTTCCAGCGGCGCGCCCTCGGCCCGCACGCCCAACAGGAGCTCGGTCACGGCTGCGACGAGCATCAGACCGCCGCCGAGGAGATAGCCCACAAGGATCTGGCTCCGCTCTCCGGTGTCGATCAGGGCGCCGAACACCGCAGGGCCGGCCACGCCGCCCAGCAAGGTCCCCGCGGCGTAGAACAAGGAAATGCAGATCGCCCGCGTTTCCAGCGGAAACAGCTCGCCCACGGTGAGGTAGGCCGCGCTGGCCGCCGCAGAAGCGAAGAAGAAGATGATCGTCCAGGCTATCGTCTGGCTGACGGCGGTGAGCGAGCCGGCCGCGAACATCCAGCCCGTCCCGCAGAGCAGCGCGCCCGCGACCGCGTAGGTCACGGTGATCATGGTCCGGCGACCCAGGGTGTCGAAAAGGCCGCCGAGCAGCAGCGGGCCCAGGAAGTTGCCCGCCGCGAACGGCAGCATGAACCAGCCGATATGCTGTGCGGGGATGGCGTAGAACTTCGTCAGGATCAGCGCATAGGTGAAGAAGATCGCGTTGTAACAGAAGGCCTGGGTGGCCATCAGGATCAGGCCCAGGGCGGCCCGGCGGGGATGGCGCCGCAGCAGGGTCGCTGCGATCTCCGCCCAGCTCGCGCGCTCGCGCCGCGCCAGGCGCAGCTTTGGATGGCGCTGCGGGGGGAGCGGACCGCGCTGCGCCTCGACCTCACGCTCGATCTCCCGGACGATCGCCTCGGCCTCTTCGGGGCGGCCGTGAGTCATCAGCCAGCGCGGGCTCTCCGGAATATATCTCCGGATGACGAGCACCACGGCGGCGAGCAGGCCGCCGATGATGAAGGCCAGCCGCCAACCCCACGCCTGGGGCAGAATCTGCGGGTCGAGCACGACCAGGGAGCCGGCCGCCCCCAGGGCCGCGCCCAACCAGAAGCTGCCGTTGATCGCCAGGTCCGTCTGCCCGCGGCGACGAGCCGGGATGAGCTCCTGGACGGCCGAATTCACCGCGCCGTACTCGCCGCCGATGCCGGCGCCCGTGAGGAAGCGGAACAGCAGGAAGGAGCCGAAATCCCAGGCGAAGCCCGTCGCCACGGTCGCCGCCATGTAACAGCCGACGGTGATCATGAAGAGCCTGCGCCGACCCCAGCGGTCGGTCAGACGGCCGAAGCCCAGCGCGCCCAGCACGGCGCCCAGGATGTAGGCGCTCCCGCTCAGCCCGATCTCGCGGCTGGTCAGGCCGAGCGCGTCCGGGCCGGCGATCGCCGGCGAAAGCGATCCCACCAGGGTTACTTCGAGGCCGTCGAGGATCCAGGTGACGCCCAGCGCCGTCGCCACGAGCCAATGGAAGCGCGAGAACGGCAGGCGATCCAGGCGCGCCGGCACATCGGTTTCGAAGGTTTCGCTCGCCATCGCCGCTCCCGACCCTGCTCACCGCAATCGCCAAGCCAAGCTCGAGTTCCCCGCAACTCGGCTGGCACAGGCTATGGCGGGCGGTGTATGTGCCAGCCATGACGTCCGACGAAATGCTGGTCGACGCCCGCGGCCATCGTTGCCCGGTGCCCACGCTGCGCCTGCGGCGGGCGCTGGAGACGGCTGCGACGGGGGTGAAGGTGCGGCTTCTGGCCGACGACCCGCTGGCCCGCATCGACGTCCCGCATTTCGCCGCGCAGGCCGGCGCTCAGGTGCTGGAACGCGGCGAAGCCGACGGCGTGTTCAGCTTTCTGGTGGCCAGATCAGCGGCTTAGAGCCGCGCAGGTCCGAGAGGATCCGCGGCACACGGTGGATCGCCGCCGCCTCCAGCGCCTGCTCCACTTCCGTGGCGAGCGCGCCGCCGAAGAAGATCGAGTTCACCGTCCAGGAGAGCCAGATCAGGAAGACGACCACGGTGGCGATGGACCCATAGGTGGCGCCCAAGTGCGCCACCTGTTCGACGTAGAAGGCGATCGCCCAGGACGAGCCCAGGCAGAGGGCCGCGGCCACGGCGCCGCCGACCGCCGAGGCCCGCCAGTCTACGGGTCGGCTGGACATGGCGAAGCGGTAGATGCAGGCCAGTCCCAGCGACAGCCCGGCGCTGGCCCAGGTCCATTCGCTGTAGAGCCAGGACACGCCGCGCAACGGCCGAAGCTCGAAAGCCGAGCCCATCACCCGCAAGCCGAAGAAGGCGGCGGAGATCGCGCCAAGGGCCGAAAACGTCACGATCAGCACCACCAGCGCCAGGACGTTGAAGCCGACGAACCCGCGCGGCCGGTCCTCGTCGTGGATGAAAGACAGGCCCGCCAGCAGCGCCTTGAACCCGCGATGCGCGGCGTAGACGCCGATCAGCAGGGCCAGCCCGCTCTGGGTTGAAATGGCCGCATGCGGCGTGGTGGTGAGGCGCAAAAGCTCGTTCTGGAAGATGCCGCGGGCGCCGACCGGCATCAGCCGCGCCAGCGCCTCGCCTTCCCGCGCCGCCTGCGCGGGATCGGCGATGAGGCTGTAGAGGCCGACCAGGATGGCGAGCGCCGGGAAAATGGCGAGCATGATGAAGAAGGAGACGCCGCCGGTGAACAGCATCACGTCGCGGCCCCACAGGCGCACGAGCGCGCGGATCAGGGTCTGGACCACCACGCGCACGGCGTGAATCGGGTCCAGCTCCAGGTTCCGCAGCCGCCGGAGACTCGTTCGGATCATCGGCGCGGAAGGTGCGTCATGGGCGACCGCGCTGGCAAGCGCCGGTTGCGCTTAAGGAAACGGCGCGCCACCGGTGAGGTGGCGCGCCGCCGATGGGCGTGTCGTTCCATCGAGCCGGCCGCCGCTTCGAGGGACGGGAGAGCGCGACGACCAACCTGGGCGCAGGATCGCCCCTGCTGGCTGAACCCCGGCTGAACGCGCACTTCAGGAACTGGGCGCCTGAGAAATTCGCGTCTGGGCGGAATGGGGCCGGAACGCACGCATCCCTGGGCAGGGACAGGGCGGCGCCACACCGCTGCGTCATTCCGGCCGGGCGCGGGGAGTTGGCGGGACGTTCCGGTGATCAGTCGGTCGGAGCCTGCCGCGTCATCTCGCGCGATTCCAGACATAGGCGCCGGGCCGCGTGACGTTAACCCCGTGGGTCCGGAAAATTCGCCTCAGACGGGAAGCTCCGAGACTAGCGACCATTCTACGTATTCGCTCGTCAACGATTTCGTGCTTTACCCAGGGTTGGGCGGAGGTTGGGGGAAGATGGCCGCAAGCGTGCACGCGCGCGTGCTCATCGTGGCGCGCGACGACGACATTGTTGGACCGTTGGCCGAAGGCCTGGACCGGCTCGGCTGGCGGACGGTGACGGCGCGGACGGCCAAGGCGGCGCTCGCCTGCGTCGGCGAGCTGCAGATCGAGGCCGCGATATTCGACCTCGCCGCGGGCGACGTGCTGCTCGACCTCGCCAAGCAGCTGAAGGCGGCCTGCACGCCCAGGCGGCTGCCGGTGCTCGCGATTGGCGACCCGGACCCCGTGCTCGCCACCCACGGCTTCGACCTCACCATGGCGGCGCCCCTGCACCCCTCGCAAGCCGCCATGCGTCTGGAAAGTCTGGTGCGCCTGGCGGTGGCCGAGGAGGAGTTCGAGCTACGGGTCGAGAGCTTCGCCGATCGCGGACGCCGCCTGTCGTTGCCGGACCCCGACATCAGCCCCTTGCGGATCCTGGCCATCGGCGACCCTGCGCCCCAGTTCCTGGCGCTCTCCAACGCGCTCACCCGCAAGGGCGCGGAGGTCGTGGGTGCCTTCACCGCCTACACGGCCTTCGACTATCTGCATGAGAAGGCCTTCGACGGGGTGGTGCTCTGGGCGGGCGAGAACCCGCAGGAGGCGCTCTCCATCGCCGCGGGCCTGCGCCGCAACACCCGCCTCTTCCACACGCCCGCCCTGCTCTACATGCGCCGCGGCTCCTACATCACCACGGCCGAGGCCTATCATCGCGGCGTCTCCGACGTCGCCTCGCCCGAAACGCCTGAGGAAGAGACCGCCAGGCGCGTGCTCGAGCTGGCCCGCAACCATCGCCGGCTGGGCGGGGTGCGCGCCTCGCTGGAAGCGGCCCGCACCTCGGGCCTAATGGATCCGGCGACCGGCCTCTTCACGCGCGAGCTGTTCGCCATCCACCTGGCGCGCATCGCCCAGGCCGCGCGGATCCGCAATCGGCCGTTCAGCGTCTGCGTCCTGCGCGTCGCCGAGAAGCCGGAGCTGGCCGCGGCGCGCGCCGACGGCTGGATGGCGCGGGCGATTCCGCAGATCGGATCGATGATCGGCCGGCTGGTGCGGGTGGAGGACACCGCCGCGCGGCTCGCCGCCGAGGTCTTCGCCCTCGCCCTGCCCGCCACCCCATTGCACGCCGCGCGCACTGCCGGCGAGCGGATCGCCGCGGTGATCAGCTGCACCGCCTTCGAGGCCGGCGACGGCAATCCGCCGTTCGTCGTGGACTTCGACATCGGCGCGGCGGAAGTGGCCTCCCCCGACGGCGTCGGACGCGCCCTGGAAGCCGCCGCCTCCGAGGCCCTCAAGCTGCGGGCCAACGGATAGCGCCCTCTGAGGGACGCAGATACGGAAGGAGCTTGAACGAACGCCCCCTCCGTCTCGCGCGCACCACGCGATCCACCTCCCCCGCCATGCGGTGGAGGATCTGGGAGCCGCGATGCTCCACCGCAGAGCGGGGGAGCTGGCAGCGAAGCTGACTGAGGGGGCGTTCCGGCGCTGTCGCTACGCCGCGAGCTTGGCGAGCTCCGTCAGCACCCTCTCGGCGGCGGTGAGGCGCTGTTCCGGCGTCTCCCACTCGCCTTTCACCACCACCTTGTGGTCGGGCCGGAGCTTCCACGCGACCCCGTTCTTGGCCACGAACTGCACCAGGCCGCCCGGGTTTTTGAATTCGTCGTTGCGGAAGCTGACGACGGCGCCCTTCGGCCCCACGTCGATCTTGGCGACATTGGCCTCCCGGCAGAGCCCCTTGATGGCCACGACCTTGAGCAGCTGGCCGGCCTCCGCCGGCAGCGGGCCGAACCGGTCGATCAGCTCTGCGGCGAGCGCCTCGCGGTCCTGCGCCTTCTCGGCGTCGGACAGGCGTCGGTAGAGGGCCAGCCGCACGTTGAGGTCCGGCACATAGTCTTCCGGGATCAGCACCGCCGCGCCGGTGTTGATCTGCGGCGACCATCCGCGGTCCGGGATCAGGCCCTCGGCGCCCGCCCGCTCCTTCAGCTCGGCGACCGCGTCTTCCAGCATCTGCTGGTAGAGCTCGACGCCGATCTCCCGGATGTGGCCGGACTGCTCGTCCCCCAGCAGGTTGCCGCCGCCGCGGATGTCGAGGTCGTGGCTGGCGAGCTGGAAGCCCGCGCCCAGGCTGTCCAGCGACTGCAGCACCTTCAGCCGCTTCTCGGCCGAGAGCGTGATCTGCTTATCCGCCGGCGTGGTCAGATAGGCGTAGGCGCGCGCCTTCGACCGGCCAACGCGCCCGCGCAGCTGATAGAGCTGAGCCAGGCCGAACATGTCGGCGCGGTGGATGACGAGCGTGTTGGCGGTCGGGATGTCGAGCCCGCTCTCCACGATCGTCGTGGAAAGCAGCACGTCGTACTGGCCGTCATAGAAGGCGCCCATCACCTCCTCGATCTGGGTCGGCGCCATCTGGCCATGGCCGACGACGAACTTCACCTCCGGGACCTGTTCGCGCAGGAAGCGCTCCAGCTCGGGAAGGTCGTTGATCCGCGGCGCGACGTAATAGGCCTGGCCGCCACGGTACTTCTCGCGCAGCAGCGCCTCGCGGATCACCACGGGGTCGTAGGGCGTGACATAGGTGCGCACCGCCAACCGGTCGACGGGCGGGGTGGCGATGATCGACATCTCCCGGATGCCGCTGAGCGACATCTGGAGGGTGCGCGGGATCGGGGTCGCGGTGAGCGTCAGCATGTGGACGTCGGCGCGCAGCTCCTTGAGCTTCTCCTTCGCCTTGACCCCGAAGTGTTGCTCCTCGTCGACCACGACCATGCCCAGGTTCTTGAAGCCGACCTGTTTGCCCAGCACCGCATGGGTGCCGACGACGATCTCGACCTCGCCGTTCTTCAGGGCCTCGCGGGTCTCGGCCGCTTCCTTGGCGGGGACCAAGCGGGAAAGCCGCCGCACCCGCACCGGCCAGCCCTCGAACCGCTCGGCGAAGGTCTTGTAGTGCTGACGGGCAAGGAGGGTCGTGGGCGCCACGATCGCCACCTGCTGCCCGCTCATCGCCACGACGAAGGCCGCGCGCAGCGCCACCTCGGTCTTGCCGAAGCCCACGTCGCCGCAGATCAAGCGGTCCATCGGCCTGCCCGAGCCCAGGTCCTCGAGCACGTCGGAGATCGCCGCCAGTTGGTCGTCGGTCTCCTCGTAGGGGAAGCGGGCGCAAAACTCGTCGAAGACGCCGTGCGGCGGCTCGACTTCGTCGGTCTTCTTCATCGCCCGCTCGGCGGCGATGCGGATCAGGCCGTCGGCCATCTCGCGCAGCCGGTCCTTGGCCCGGGCCTTGCGCGCCTGCCAGGCCGCGCCGCCCAAGCGGTCGAGCTGAACGCCTTCGGAATCGGCGCCGTAGCGCGTCAGAAGGTCGATGTTCTCGACCGGCAGATAGAGCTTGGCCTCGCCGCCATACTGCAGCTCCAGCGTGTCGTGCGGCGCGCCCTGGACGTCGAGCGTCTTCAGGCCATCGTAGCGGCCGATGCCGTGGTCGATGTGCACGACCAGGTCGCCCGGCGTCAGCGAGGAGGCCTCCGCCAGGAAGTTGGAGGCGCGCCGGCGCCGCTTGGGCCTGGCCAGCCGGTCGCCCAGGATGTCGGTCTCGGAGAGAACCGCGAGCGCATCGGTCTCGAAGCCGGCGTCGAGCGGCAGAACCACCCGCTGCGGCGTCTTCGGATCGGCGGCTTTGGCGGCGTCCCAGTAGGCGGCGAAAGGTATTTTCAGCCCGTGGTCGGCCAGCATCGAACCCAGCCGGTCCGAAGAGCCCTCCGACCACGAGGCCAGCAGCACCCGTTTGCCATCCGAGGCAAGCTTGCGCGCATGATCAGCCGCGGCCTCGAAGAGGTTCACGCTGTCCAGCTTGCGTTCGGCGGAGAAGTTGCGGCCCTGGCGCGCGCCCAGGTCGATAACCGCCTCGCCGTCGGCCTCCTGGAAGGCGGAGAATCTGCGGGTCGGCCGCTTGGCCAGCGCGCGGGCCCATTCCTCCTCGTCGAGATAGAGGCGGATCGGCTCGAGCGGATGGTAGTGGAGCTTGCGGTCGGCTTGGATGCGGGCTTCATGGGCGTCGCGGATCATCGCCAGGCGCTCGTCCCGGGACTCCTTCGCCAGATGATCGAGCGCGACCAGGGCGTCCTTCGGCAGATAGTCGAAGAGCGCCGCCATCGAGGGATAGAATAGCGGGAGCCAGTGCTCCATGCCGGCGCGCCGCCCGCCTTCCGAGACGGTGGCGTAGAGCGGATCGTCGCCGGGTGCGCCGAAGGCCTCGAGATACCCTGTCCGGAAGCGGGAAATCGCGTCCTTGTCGAGCAAGGCCTCGCTGACCGGCAGCAGGCTCACGTCCTTGAGCTGCCGGGTCGAGCGCTGGGTTTCGGGGTCGAAGGCGCGGATCGACTCCAGCGTGTCGCCGAACAGGTCGAGCCGAACCGGCTCCTCCGAGGTCGGCGGGAACACGTCAATGACGCCGCCGCGGATGGCGAACTCGCCGCGCTCGGAGACGGTCGAGGCCCGCTGATAGCCGTTGACGGCGAAATAGGCTTCAAGGTCGGCGATCTCGACGCTGTTGCCGGCCTTCGCCGAATAGCTCGCCTTCTTGATCGCGCTGAGCGGCGGCAATCTTTGCAGCAGGGCTGCGGCTGTCGTCACCAGAAGCCTCGGGGTCTTCTCGTCGAGACCGTCCGCCAGGCGCGACAAGGTCGCCATCCGTTGGGCGGCGACCCCGCCGGACGGGCCGATCCGGTCGTACGGCAGGCAGTCCCAACCCGGAAAGGCCACGATTTCGACGTTCTGGGCGAAGAAGCGGAAGGCGTCGGCGAAGGCGGCCATGCGCCCCGCGTCGCGCGCCACGAAGACCGTCAGCCCTTTGCGCGCCTTGACGACGTCGGCCATAACCAGGGCGTCGAAGCCCTCCGGCGCGCCGACCAGATCAAGCCGGCCCGGATCCTCGGCGACGCGCCTCAGCTGCGCCTGGCTCCCCGCCCTTGAGCCGTCAGCCGCCATTGCCGTCCCCGCGCACCTTGTGAAGTTCCGATCGAAAGACCTTGATCTGGCGAATTAATTCGCCGTCCCACTCCGGCGGTGTTGGCTCCCGCTCGACGATCCAGGCGTAGAGGTCCTGATCGGGGACCTCCAGCAGCGCCTCGAAGGCGTCCAGCTCCGCCGGGCTGAAGGTGGAGACGTGCGTGTCCGCGAACGGCCCCAGAATGAGGTCCGCTTCCCGAAAGCCACGCCGCCAGGCGCGGAACTTCAGCTTTTTCAGCCGTGCTTCGTCGATGCTCATGAGAGGCTGGCGATATAGAGCCCGCATGCCCCGAACACCAGTCGGGGTATGGTGCAAAAAATGCGGCCCGAGATTCTGTTCCCTCTGTTCGCCCAAGTCGGCACGCTGAAAGGCGTGGGGCCGCGCATTGCGCCGCTTCTGGAAAAGCTCGCCGGGCCGATCGTCCGCGACGTGCTCTTCCTCAAGCCCCATTCGGTGATCCGCCGCACGCGTGCGCGCCTTTCCGAAGCGGTGGACGGCGAGGTGATGACCTTCGAGGTCACCATCGAGAGCTATCAGCGCCCACGCAGCCGCCAGCAACCTTGGCGCATGCGGGTGTTCGATGAGACCGGTTTCATGACCCTGGTGTTCTTCGGCAGCTTCGGCGGCCAGCTCGAGGAACGCCACCCGGTCGGCGCGCGCCGCCTCGTTTCCGGCAAGGTCGAGGATCAGGACTACGGCCGCCAGATGGCGCACCCCGACTACATGGTCGCGCCGGAGAAGGCGGCCGAGATCCCCGACCTCGAGCCGGTCTACCCCGCGACCGCCGGGCTGCCGGCGCGCACCGTACGCCGGTTCGTGCTGGAGGCGCTCGCGCGTGCGCCGGAGACGCCTGAGTGGCAGGACCCCGCCTATCTGAAGCGCGAGGCCTTCCCGAGTTGGCGCGAGGCGATCGGGCGGCTGCACGCGCCGCACGGGGAGGCCGACCTCGCCCCCCAGGCCCCGCACATTCGCCGGCTCGCCTACGACGAGCTGCTCGCCCAGCAGCTGGCGATGGCGCAGCGCAAGGCCGAACGCCGGCGCACCCCCGCGGCGCGGATTGTCCCAGCCGCAGTCACCGACGCCGTCCGCGCGGACCTGCCGTTCGCCTTCACCGGCGCCCAGGAGCGGGCGCTGGCCGACATCCACGCCGACTTCGCCGCCGGCGAGCGGATGAGCCGGCTGATCCAGGGCGACGTCGGCTCCGGCAAGACCGTGGTGGCGATGTGCGCCATGGCCGACGTCGCGGCGGGCGGCGGGCAAACCGCGTTCATGGCGCCGACTGAAATCCTCGCCCGCCAGCACTTCGAGACGATCGCCGTTCCCCTCGCCTCGCATGGGATCGAGGCTGTGTTGCTGACAGGGCGGGACAAGGGCGCGGGCCGGCGCGAGAAGCTGGCCGCCATCGCCTCCGGCCGGGCGAAGGTGGCGGTGGGCACCCACGCCCTCTTCCAGCAGGAGGTCGCCTTCGAGCGATTGCAGCTTGCCGTGATCGACGAGCAGCACCGCTTCGGCGTCGCCGAGCGCCAGCGACTGCTGGACAAGGGCGAGGCGGTGCACGTCATGGCCATGTCCGCCACGCCCATACCGCGGACCCTGGAGCTGACGCTCTACGGCGACCTGGACGTCTCTCGGATCGACGAGAAGCCGCCCGGCCGCACGCCGGTGGTGACGCGGGCATCGCCGATGGGGCGGCTGCACGAGATCGAGGCGCGGCTGCGCGAGGCGGTCGCGTCGGGCGCCCAGGCCTTCTGGATCTGCCCGCTGGTCTCGGAATCGGAGCTTGTCGATCTCGCTGCGGCGGAGACGCGCGCCGCCGAACTAAAGGCCCGCCTGGGCGCCAGCGTCGGCCTGGTGCACGGCAAGATGGCCGGCGCGGAGAAGGACGCCGTCATGGCCGGGTTCGCCGAGGGCCGCCTCTCCGTGCTGGTGGCGACGACGGTGGTCGAAGTCGGCGTCAATGTGCCGAACGCCACCATCATGATCATCGAGCAGGCGGAGCGTTTCGGTCTGGCCCAGCTGCACCAGCTGCGCGGGCGGGTCGGCCGTGGGCAACGCGAGAGCGCCTGCGTGCTGCTGTATGATCCGCCGCTCTCCGAGATCGCGCAGAAGCGCCTGGATATCCTCCGGCGGACCGACGACGGCTTCCTCATCGCCGAAACCGACCTGGAGCTGCGCGGCGGCGGCGATGCGCTCGGCCTGCGCCAGTCCGGGCTGCCGGACTACGTCTTCGCCGATCCCTTCGCCCACCGCGAGCTGATCGCCGCCGCCGGCGACGACGCACGCCTGATCGTCGCCCGTGACCCGGAGCTGAAGAGCGAGCGCGGCAAGGCGCTCCTCGTGCTGCAGGAGCTGTTCGACTGGAAGGCCGGCCTGGCGCTGCGGGATGCGGGGTGAGGCGCGCCAGGCGCTCCGCGTAGCATTGGGCCTTAACGCCCCCTCCGTCTCCCGCCTGCGGCGGAATCCACCTCGCCCTTCGCGGCGGAGGACCTGGAGCCAAGATGCTCCACCGCGCAGCGGGGGAGCTGTCAGCGAAGCTGACTGAGGGGGCGTTCAGCGGTCCCCACAGCGAGATGTGTAAATGCTGTAATGGAGAGGTGGCCCTACCCCGGCATCCTCGCGCGTTCTTCATCCGTCGCCGGGAACATCTGGAAGAACGGCTTCGCCTCGTCGATCGCCCGCGCGACGCTGGGGCGCTCCAGCAGGCGCTGGCGATAGGCCGCTACGACCGGGAAGCCGTCGAGCGGCTCGGCTATCGCCGCGTAGAAGAGCGATGGCGCGGCCGCGCAGTCGGCCAGGCTGAAGGCCTCGCCCGCCGCCCACGTACGCCCGGCCAGCCGCTCGTCGAGCACCGCATAGGCGCGCCGAAGGTTCGCGTGGGCGGCCGCCACCGAGGCTGGGTTCCGCTGATCCGCCGGGCAAATGCGCTCGTTCACAATCGGCTGGAAGGCGTTCATCACGTACAAGTCGAAGATGCGATCCCAGAGGCGGACCTCTAGCGCCTGATCGGGATCCTGCGGGATCAGCCTGGACGCTCCGGGATAATGCCGGTCCAGATATTCGATCATGACGCTGGTCTCGAAGATGTCCACGCCGCGGGCGGTGTCTCGCAGGGCGGGGATCTTGCCGAACGGCGAGAGCTTCATGTGCGCTTCGCGCGCGGCCGGATCGCCCAGGTTCACCATCACCGGCTTGAACGGCGTCCCGCTTTCGTAGAGCGCGATAAGCACCTTCCAGCAGTAGGAGGAAAGTGGGTGCAGATGCAGCTGAAGGGCCATGGGGTCGCTCCGATCACTTAAGCCGTCAGTTAAGTATCTGCCGGGCTTCGGGTCAAGCCGTCTTGAGCCGACGGCGGACGACCACTAGCTTCGCCGCCGCACCTCGGAGTCGCCATGCGCATCGCCACCTGGAACGTGAACTCGGTCAACGCCCGGCTGGAGACGGTGGTGCGATGGTTCGAGGAGGCCCAGCCCGATGTGGCCTGCCTGCAGGAAATCAAGTGCGTCGACGAGAAGTTTCCAACCGAACCCTTTGAACGACTTGGCTATAATCTCGCGATCCACGGTCAGAAGAGCTACAACGGCGTAGCCCTGCTGTCGAAGCGCCCGCTGGAGGACGTGCGCCGTGGTCTGCCGGAAGGCGATGGCGACGAGCACGCGCGCTATGTCGAGGCGGTGGTCTCAGGCCCGCAGCCGGTCCGGGTCGCCTCGATCTACCTGCCGAATGGCAATCCGATCGGAACCGAAAAATTCGCCTACAAACTCGCCTGGATGGGCCGGCTGCATCGCCACGCACAAAGCTTGCTCGCCCTGGAGGAGCCCCTCGTCTTGCTGGGCGACTACAATGTGATTCCCGAGGAGCGCGACGCGGAGTTCCCGAAGAACTGGGTCGGCGACGCCCTCTTCCAGCCGGAAAGCCGCGGCGCGTTCCGCGCCCTGAAATGGCTGGGCTTCACCGACGCCTATCTGCAGGCCGACGGCGCGCCGGGGGCCTACACCTTCTGGGATTATCAGGCTGGGGCCTGGCAGCGGAACAACGGCATTCGCATCGATCACGCCCTGCTCTCGCCCCAGGCCGCGGACCGGTTGCGCGGCGTTTCGATCCATAGAGACGTGCGGGGGTGGGAAAAGCCTTCCGATCATGTGCCGCTGGTCGTGGAACTCGACGTATAAGGCCGCCGTGCGAATACGTTTCATCAAGGCAACAATAGCATTAGCCTTAATCCGATGACTCAGTTCGGTCCGCTCATCGTGCTGATCGGCCTGGCCGCCGTGCTGCTGGCGGCGCTGGGCGCCGTCGTCGCCTGGTACAACGAGGAGGGCCGCCGGATCCGGCGCGGGCTGCGGCGCGTGCTGAAGGGCGACACCCACGCCCTGATCATCGCCTACGGCCGCGGCCGCGGCGCGGGCTTCAATTTCTTCAGCAACACCATGGCCGTGACCTGGGACGCCGGCGGCTGGTGCCTGATCTACAAGATCGACGAACTTCTCGGCGCCGAACTGATCATCGACGGCCAGGTGGTCGGGCGCAGCTACCGCGGCGAGCCGCGGCGTCCGGTGGACGTGCTGGGCGGCGCGGAGAAGCAGGTCATGCTGCGGCTTGTCTTCGACGATCCGAAGTATCCGGACTTCGGGCTGGAGCTCTGGACGGCCAGCCGAACGCTTCGCCGCAGCGAGCTGAAGACCGACGAAGCCATCGAGGAGGGCAACCGCTGGCTCGCGCGCATGGAGTCGGTCTTCCGCCGGCAGCCCTCGACGGCGCGGACGCGGGCCGCACATCGCACGGCTCCGGTCGAGCAGGAGCCCCAAGCGCCGCCGTTCGCCGCCCCGGAGCAAAATCCGCCGGCGCCGCCCGAGACCGCCAAACCTGCCGCCGCCAAGGCGAAGGACGCCAGCCAGCAGCTTCCGTTCGACGACGCGGACGACGACGAGGGCGCCTGATCGGCTGCTCCGCGTGAAGACGCCGAATCGCCCGGCCAGACCCCCGTCGGCGTCCGGCCGGGGTCAGGATGGCGTCAGGCGTCTTTCCGCACCGGAGTGATCGGGGGCGGGTTGCGCCAGTCGACGGCGCCGTCTTCCACCGTCGCGGCCGGATAGCCCTTAGCGGGGCCTTCGGTATGCACTTCGGCCCAATGCGAGTGGTTTAGCTGGTGGATGGTGAAGCAGGCCTGCAGGGCGTTGTAGAAGCCCTGGTTCTCGACGGTCTGGTTGACCGACTCCTTGATCATCAGCGCCGCCATGGTCGGCACCGACGCGATGCGGCGGGCGAAGGCCAGCGTCTTGTCGCCGAGCTCTTCGGCCGGATAGATCTTGGAGACCATGCCGATCCGATGGCATTCCTCGGCGTCGATCGAGTCCGAAGTGAGCAGCAGCTCCTTGGCCTTGCGCGGGCCGAACTCCCACGGGTGGGCGAAGTATTCCATGCCGCACATGCCCAGCCGCGTGCCGACCACGTCGCAGAAAACCGTGCCTTCCGCCGCGACGATGAAGTCGCAGCACCAGGCCAGCATCAGGCCGGCGGACAGCACCTGGCCGTGCACCTGGGCGATGGTGATCTTGCGCAGGTTCCGCCAGCGTAGCGTGTTCTGGTAGAAGTAGTGCCACTCCTGCAGCATGCGCTGCTCGGCGCCCTTCCGGGTCCCGCCGTTGGTGCGGTAGCTCTCATGCTGATGCGGGCCCGGCGTCTTCTCTTCAAGGAAGTCCGAGGAGCCCAGGTCGTGGCCGGCGGAGAACATCGGGCCGAGGCCATGCAGGATCACCACCCGCACCTGATCGTCCTTCTCGGCGGCCTCAAACGCCTGACCCAGTTCGACGAGCAGTCCGCGGTTCTGGGCGTTGCGCTGCTTCACGCGATTGAGCGAGATGCGAACAATGGCGCCGTCGTCGAACGACTCCGTCAGAATGTACTTATATTCCAAGCTCTCCTCCTGCGATGTTCCAGTCGATGGCGGCTTGGCCATCCCCGCGCTCGGCGCGGCGCTCGCGTCTCGGATACGCCGTCTTGGCGGTCCGGGCAAAGCCTTCTAAAGCTCAGGCTTGGCCCACCCCGCCAGCCCGAGCATGCCACTACGGCGGCGCTCGCGCGTTGGACCAAGCATGACAGTGCTTACCCACGTTCGCAGGCGGGCGCCCGGGGCGTCGTTCCGCCCGTTCAAGCTCACGGCCTTCGCCATGGCGATCGCCGGCGCCCTCGGCCTCGCCGCATGCCAGAATTCCGATCGTCTCACCGGCCGCAACGCCGACCTGGCGCTGGACGCCCTCAAGGCGGCGCCCGCGCAGGGCCTTTCCGCCGCCCGCTTCCAGACCGGGCGCATCGAACAGCTGCTCAAATCATCCAGCGGTCGCGAACGCGCCGAGGGCGAGCGCCTGCTTCGCGCTGCTTTGATTGACTATGGGCGCGCCCAGCACGGCGCTTCCATCCCGCGTGGCGCCTTCCCCGCCGAGTGGGGACTTAAGCCCACGGCCTATGACGCTGCGGCCGAGCTGGACGCGGCGCTCGAGGCCGGACAGCTGAAAACCTGGAGCGAAAAACAGCCGACGCCGCTCCCCGCCTACGACGCGCTGCGCCAAGCCTATGGCGACTATCTCAAGATCCACGCGGCCGGCGGTTGGCCCACGGTCTCCCACGTCGCCCTGGCGCCGGGCGCCCGGGGCCCGCAGGTCGCGCTCCTGCGCCGGCGCCTGGCGTTTGAGGACCCGAGCCTCTCGACCGGTCCGCAGGACTCCCCCGCCGACGCCGCCCTGGCCCAGGCCCTGCAGCGGTTCCAGGCCGCCCATGGCCTGCCCTCGACCGGCCTGCTCGACGGCGCGACCCTGCGCGAGCTCAATGTCCCGGCGTTGGCGCGGGCGGCGCAGATCCGCGCCAATCTCGAGCGCCTGCGCTGGCTCCCGCGCGAGGAGCCTGCGACCCGCATCGACGTCAATACCGCCGCCGCCGTGACCGACTACTTCGTCCAGGGCCGGCGGGTCATGCACATGCTGTCCGCGTCGGGCCGCCCCGGTGGCGACGAGACGCCCATGCTGGCCTCGAAGGTCGACGCCATCGTGCTGAACCCGCCCTGGAACGTCCCCGAGGAGATCGCCGAGGACGAGATCCTGCCGAAGGGCGAGGCCTACCTGCAGGAAATGGGCTTCGTGATGAAGGACGGCCGTCTCGTGCAGCAGCCCGGGCCAGACGCGGCGCTCGGCGTGGTCAAATTCGACTTCGACAATCCCTATGCGGTCTATCTGCACGACACGCCGGCGAAGGCCGCGTTCGCGCGCTCCCAGCGCGCCGTGAGCCACGGCTGCGTGCGCTTGGCGCAGGCCGTTCCCCTGGCCAAGGCGATGCTGGCGAACGAACCGGGATGGTCGGCCGCACGGGTCGACGAGGCCCTGGCCGCGCGCGAGACCTTGCGGGTCGAACTGAAGCACGAGACGCCGGTGCGCCTGGTCTATCTGACCGCCTATCCGGAGAACGGCCGCATCGCCTTCCGGCCGGACATCTATGGCTGGGACGCCAGACTGCTGCGGATGCTCGACAACCCGCCCAAGGCCGCGAAGGCGGGCCGCAAGGCGTGACCGCTATGAGGAAGACTAGGCTGCCGCGCCCTGGCGGGCCGACTGCTCCACCGCGAGCGCGACCTCCAGGGCTCCGATCGCCTCGTCGACGGTGACCATAGGCCTGGGCGCCTCGCCGCGCACGGCCATCAGGAAGCCCTGCACGCTGGCGCCCAGCGGATCCTGCCCTGCGGGCGTCTCGCCGAAATCAGGGTTCAAGGCGAACGGCGTGGTGTTGCGGAAGGTGCGCGCCAGGAAGTCGATCTCAACCTCGCCAGAGGGAAACAGCACCCGCATCCGGCGCTCGCGCACCGCGGCCTGGCGTGAGACGTCGAAGGCGGCCGTGAAGCCGTCGTCGAAGCCGATCTCCGCCCGCACGCTGTCCCAATCCCCCGACGCGTCGCATCCGCCGCCCTCGGCCAGGCGCGGGCGGGCGGCGGAGAGGGTGAGGGCCAGGTCGATGTCGTGCACCATGAGGTCCAGCACCGCCGAGACGTCCTGGCTCCGCTCGGAGGGCGGGCCGTGCCGCCGGGCCTCGAGCCGCAGCGGTTGCTCAGGGATCTCGAGCAGGCCCATGGCGCGGAACACGACGCGCTCCTGATGGCCGCAGGCGACCGTCAGCCCCTTCGCCGCCGCGACCGCGCGGATGCGCTGGGCGCCGGCCAGGCTCACGGCGATCGGCTTCTCGACATAGACGGGCTTGCCAGCCGCCAGCACGGCCAGCGCCTGGTCCGCGTGACCGGTCGCCGGCGAAGCGATCGTGACCACGTCCACGGCCTCCAGGAATTCGGCCAGGTTGTGGAAAGCCCGGCCGCCGAGCGGGACCGCCACGCCCGCGGCGCGATCGGGGTGCGGGTCGAGCACCGCGGAAAGCACCACGCCGTCCAGCCTCGCGTATTGGCGCGCGTGATAGCCGCCGAACACGCCCGCGCCGATGACGCCGCCCCGCAATATCTCTGTCATGCCGCGCTCTCCGGATGCGTGGCAGCCGCCTAGCAAATCGTCGGGGCGCGCGCCACCCGAAGCCAATTCCCCTGCCCGCGCCCGCGCGGTAGAACCCCACACTTCCCCAGCACCGGGAGCCTGTCGTGCCGCGCCTGTTCAGCGCCTTCATCATTGTCGACTGGAGCGCGGCCTCGAAGCCGACCACCGGCGCGGATTCAATCTGGATCGGCGTGCTCAAGCGCGACGTCCGCTTTCGGATGGCGTTCGAGAGCTACAACCCTCCCACCCGCGCAGAGGCGGAGAAGCGGCTCGCTTCGATCCTGGACGATCTGCGCAAGCGCGGCGAACGCGCCCTCCTCGGCTTCGACTTCCCGCTGGGCTTCCCACGCGGCTTCGCCGCGGCGCTGAAACTGCCGGGCGAGCCCGCCTGGCGCGCGGTCTGGGACCAGATCGACAAGATGGCCAAGGACAAGGCCGACAACACCAACAACCGATTCGGCGTCGGTGCGGAGATCAACCGCCGGCTGACCGGCGGTCCTTTCCCGTTCTGGGGTTGCCCGCCGAAAGACGCCCTGACGACGCTGCAGCCGAAGCGGATTCGTCCACACGGACCCGACGACCTGCCCGAGTTCCGCCACGCGGACCTGGCCGCCAAGGGCGCGGCGTCGATCTGGAAGCTGTATTACAACGGCTCCGTGGGCGGCCAGGCGATCCTCGGCATCCCCGCGGTGCGCCGCCTGAAGCTCGCCCGCGGCGAGACGTTCAGGGCCTGGCCCTTCGAGACCGGATTCAAGCCCCTGACCGAGAGCGATCTCGACGGAGTCGAGGTGGTGGCCGCCGAAGTCTATCCCTCGCTGCTGAAGGTCCAGCCCGGCCCCGGCGAAGTGAAGGATTTGGCGCAAGTCCGCGTCACGGCGGAGTATTTCGCCCGACTGGACGAGGCCGGAAAACTGGGCGCCCAGTTCGCGCCGCCTGCCGGCACGGCTGCCGATGTGGTGCTCGACGCCGAGCGCGAGGAAGGCTGGATCCTGGGCGCCGGAGCGTGACGCTCAAGCCCGTTCGCTCTCGACCGGCTCAGGTCGGGTTCGCCCCGGCCGCAGAATGATCAGCAGCGGGATCAACGTCAGGCTGATCAAGCACATCCAAGCGAAAATGGTGTCGTAGGCGATCATCGATCCCTGGCGGGTGACCTCCGCGTTCAATCGCTCCAGACCGCCGACCTGGAACAGGTCGGGGGCGCTCCAGCGGATCAACGGGTCGCCAGACATGATCCGGGCCGCCAGCCGGTCATGAGCCGTGGCGCTCTCGACCAGCAGCGCCGCTTGCAGGGTGGCGATGCCGACGCTGGCGCCCATCTGACGCACGACGTTGTTGAACACCGCAGCCTCGGTGCGCTGGGCGGCGCTGACGGTCGTATAGGCGAGCATGGACAGGGGACTGGCGATCAAGCCCAGGCCGCAGCCCTGGACCGCGCAGGCGAGCTTGATGTTCGTGGCCGTCATGGAGAGATCGAAGTGAGCCATGCGCCACAACCCAAAGCACGACAGGGCCAGGCCGATGCTGACGGTGCGTTTCGCGCCGAGCGTCCGCATCATCCAGGGCGCGAGGGCGAACGAGACGACCGAGCCGAAGCCCCGGTACATGCTCACCTGCCCGCTTTGCTCGGCCGAATAGCCCAGCAGGTTCTGCATGAACGACGGCATCATCGCATTGGTCGAATAGAGCAGCATGGTCATGCAAAACATCATGGCCGTGCAGGACAGGAAGTTACGGTCGCGCAGCACCTCCCGCGGGAAGAAGGGGTGGTTGGCCGTCAGCATCTGGACGACGAACACGTAGAGGCCGCAGAGCGCGAGCACCGCGTAGAGACAGATTTCGCGGGAGTCGAACCAGTCCTGTCCAGGCCCCCGGTCCAGCATCAGCTGCAGAGAGGCCGAGAACAGCACCAGCGCGCCGAAGCCCACGAAATCCAGCGGCCGGGCCCGTCCCGCCTGCTGTCTCGGCAGGGTGAAATAGAGCAGGGCCAGGCTCAGGCCGCCGATCGGGATGTTGATGTAGAAGACCCAGCGCCAAGTGGCGTGCTCAGTGATGAAGCCGCCCAGCGTCGGACCCAGAATCGGTCCGAGCATGACCATGGCGCTCCACAGCGACATCACCCGAGGGATCACCGACGCCGGCCACATCTCGTACACGGCGGCCTGCGACAGCGGCATCAAGCCGGCGCCCGAGAACCCCTGCAGGACTCGGAACAACACCATCTCCTGCAGGGTGGTCGCCGTGCCGCACAGGATCGACGACAGCACGAAGGCGCTGATGGCGAACAGGAACATCGGCTTGCGCCCGATCTTGAGCGAGAGCCAGCCGCTGAACGGCGTCATCACCGCCGAGGCCAGGATGTAGCAGGTCAGCACCCAGGTGATCTGGTCCTGCGACGCCGAGAGGCTGCCCATCATGTGCGGCAGGGCGACGTTGGCGATCGTCGAGTCGAGGGTCTGCATCAAGACGGCGAGCATCAATCCGGCCGTCGCGGCCAGTCGGGCCGCAAGGCTTTCCCCGAACTCCATCGGCGCAGCTTCCTCCCGTGGGAAGCTTATTCCGTACGCGAACCGCTTGGCTACCGCTCGCGGCGATTCAGCATCCAGGTCCGCGCGAGCAGCAGGCCGCAGGAGACCGCGCTCGCCACGATGCTCGCCCAGATCATCCCCGTGAGGCCCATGCCCATGGGAATGGACAGGAACCAGGCGAGCGGCGCCATCAGGACGACATAGCTCGTCAGGTGGGTTCCAGTCGGGACCCAGACGTCGCCGCGGGCCCTGAGCGACTGGGCCGCGACCACCTGGAGGGCGTCCGGCAGAAACATCAGGCAGGTCAACGCCAATGCTGCGCCGGTCATGACGAGCGTCTCGACGTCGCGCGTGTAGAGCCGCACGATCGGACCGGCCAGAAACACGATGGCCACGGACAGGATCACGCCGTAGAGCGCGGTGACGCAGAGCGCCACCGCGGCGGCCCGGCGCACTCCGGCCGGATCGCGCGCGCCGTAGGCCGCACCGACGCGCACCGCTGCGGCCGTGGCTAGGCCCAGCGGGATCATGAAGATCACGCCGGTGACGTTCAGCACGATGGTCCAGCCCGCCACCGCAAGCGCCCCGATCCAGCCGGCGATCACGTTGAGGCTGCTGAAGGCCGCCACCTCGAAGACGTTCGACAGCCCCGCGCCGAAGCCGATCCGCCGCTGCTCGGCCGCCGCGGCGGGGTCTGGCGCAGGGCGGGCGAAAACGCCCAGCGCGCGCGCATCAGCCATCCGCGCGATATAGGCCAGCATGAAGAGGCAGAGCGCCGTGCGGGCGCCGAGCGTCGCAAAGGCGCCGCCCACCGCGCCCAGAGCCGGCAGGCCGAAGGTCCCCGGCACGAGCATGAGGTCGAGCGCCAGGTTGATGAAATTCGCGATCCACATGGCCCAGACGCCGGGCCCGGGGCGCGACAGCCCCTCCAGCCAAAAGCTGGCTGCGACGCTCACCGCGTACGGCGTCAGTGACAGGGCGAACACCAGCAACGGCCCCGTGGCTCCGTCGGCGAGATCGCGCGAGAGGCCGACGGCGTGCAGGAACGGCGGCCCGGCGACCACCAGGAAAGCGGTCGAGGCCAGGCCGACCCAGAAGCTGTAGACAAGCCCTCGGCGAAGCACCGCGCCTGCTTCCTCCGAACGGCCCTCGCCCACCACCCGCGCCGCCATCACCTGGACGCCGGTGAGCAGGCCCACCACCATGGTGACGATCACGGCGGTCGGCGCCCAGCCCAGCGCGTGATAGCCAAGCTCGGTCGCCGAATAGCGGCCGACCACGATGGCGTCGGTCACGCCCATGGCCATGATGCCCAGCCGGGCCAGGACCACCGGCCCCGCCAGCTTCATCAGCCGGGCGAGTTCATCGCGGACGAGATCGGAAGGGCTTCCGGCGACGGAAGCCGACGAGGCCGCGAGGCGGTCCATGGGCGTATTGCCGGAAGGTCAAAGGAGCCAGGACTTGGGCGCCGAAAAGCTGGGCTGCAAGTGTGGCGGCGGAGATCTTAGCCCTCTCCCCGCTTGCGGGGAGAGGGTTGAGTTCAACCCGCGGCGGCGCGCCTCGGAGGGAGCGCACCCTCCTCCTTCAGCTTCTCGGCCACCAGGAAGGCCAGCTCCAGCGCCTGTTCGCCGTTCAGGCGCGGATCGCAGTGGGTGTGGTAGCGATCCGCGAGGTCGCCTTCCGTCAGGGCGCGAGCCCCGCCCAGGCATTCGGTGACGTTCTGCCCGGTCATCTCCAGGTGGACGCCGCCCGGGTGCACGCCTTCAGCCTCGCAGATCTCCACGAAGCTCTTCACCTCGGCGAGGATCCGGTCGAACGGCCGGGTCTTGTAGCCGTTGGCCGCTGTCAGCGTGTTGCCGTGCATCGGGTCGATCGCCCAGACCACGCGCCGGCCGTCGGCCTTGGTGGCGCGCAGCAGGCGCGGCAGCCGCTCGGCGATCTTCTCCGAGCCGAACCGGCCGTAGAGGGTGAGCCGGCCGGGCTCGTCTTTCGGATTGAGCGCGTCCATCAGGCGCAGAACGTCGTCGCCCTCCATGGTCGGGCCGCACTTGACGCCGACCGGATTGCGGATGCCGCGGAAGAATTCCATGTGCGCGCCGTCCAGCTCGCGCGTGCGCTCGCCGATCCAGAGCAGGTGGGCGGAGGTGTCGTACCATTCGCCCGAGGTGGAATCGACGCGGGTCATCGCCTCTTCCACGCCGAGGAGCAGGCCCTCGTGGCTGGTGAAGAACTCCACCTGGTGCAGGCTCGGATGGCTCTCCGGCGTCACGCCGATCGCCTCCATGAAGGCCAGGCTCTCGCTGATCCGCTCGGACAGCGCCTCGTAGCGCGCGGCCTGCGGCGAACCCGCGACGAAGCCCAGCGTCCAGCGATGGATGTTGTGCAGGTCGGCGTAGCCACCGGTCGCGAACGCGCGCAGCAGGTTCAGCGTCGCCGCCGATTGGGCGTAGGCCTGCAGGAGCCGGCCCGGGTCCGGCGTGCGCGCCTGGGCCTCGAACTCCATGCCATTTATGATGTCGCCGCGGTACGAGGGCAAGGTCTGGTCGCCCTTGGTCTCGATGGGCGCCGAGCGCGGCTTGGCGAACTGGCCGGCCATGCGGCCCACCTTCACCACCGGCTTGCCGCCGGCGAAGGTCAACACCACCGCCATCTGCAGGATCAGGCGGAAGGTGTCGCGGATGTTGTCCGCGTGGAACTCCTTGAAGCTCTCGGCGCAGTCGCCGCCCTGCAGCAGGAAGGCGCGGCCGTCCGCGACGTCGCCCAGCAGCGACTTCAGCCGGCGCGCTTCGCCCGCGAACACCAGCGGAGGCATGCCCCGAAGAACCTGCTCGACCTTCGCGACTTCGGCGAGGTCAGGATAATCGGTCGGCATGTGCTTGCCGGGCTTCGATCTCCAGGATGCGGGCGTCCAGTGTTCCATCGTCGTCTCGAACAAACCAAGGCGCCGCGCCGTTGGGCGCGGGCGAGCGGGCCTTCTACCCTGATATGGGGGCTCAGGTCGACTTCGACTTGAGAAGGGTCGGGCCAGAGAGAAACGCCCCCTCCACTCGGCGCTTCGCACCGAGTCACCTCCCCCGCTTCGCGGTGGAGGATCTCGGCCCAGATGCTCCACCGCTTGCGGGGGAGCTGTCAGCGGAGCTGACTGAGGGAGCGTTCGATCAGGCCGCCTGGCCCAGGCCCTGCGGTACGTACTTCTCGCGCAGGGTGACGAGCTCTTCGGCGAGCGTCGGGTGCACGGCGCAGGACGAATCCCACTGGGTCTTGGTGACGCCCATCTTCATCGCGACGGCGGCGAGCTGGATGATCTCCGGCGCGTCGGGACCGACCACATGGCAGCCCACCACCTTCTCGGTCGCCGCCTCCACCACCAGCTTCACGAGGCAGCGTTCGCCATGGCCGGTCAGCGCGTACTTCATCGGCCGGAAGCGAGCGAGATAGATGTCGACCTTGCCGAGCTTGTGGCGCGCGTCCGCTTCCGACATCCCGACCGAGCCGATCGGCGGCTGCGAGAAGACGGCCGAGGCCACCATCTCGTGGTCGAACCGGGTGGGCTTGTCGTTGAACACGGTGTCGGCGAAGGCGTGGCCCTCGCGGATCGCCACCGGGGTCAGGTTGATGCGGTTGGTGACATCGCCGACGGCCCAGATGTTCTCGACATTGGTCTGCGAATAATCGTCGACGATGACCGCGCCGTTCTCCGCCAGCTTCACGCCGGCGCTCTCCAGGCCCAGTTCATCGACGTAGGGCGCGCGGCCGAGCGCGAACATCACCACGTCGCTCTCGCAGTGATGGCCGTCGGTGAAGCGGCTGACGAGGCCGCCCGCGGTCTTCTCGATCGCCTCGTGCTGGGTCGCCAGGATCACCTTGATTCCGCGACGTTCCAGCTCCTCGGCCATGTGGGCGCGGATGTCGTCGTCGAAGCCCCGCAGCACATTGGGCCCGCGATGGACCAGGGTGGTCTCCACGCCCAGGCCGTTGAAGATGCCGGCGAACTCCAGCGCGATGTAGCCGCCGCCGGCGATGACGATCCGCTTCGGCAGCTGCTCTAGATGAAAGGCTTCGTTCGAGGTGATGGCGTGCTCGACGCCTGGCAGGCTCATCGGCATCCAGGGGCGCGCGCCGACGGCCACCAGGATCTTGTCGGCGGTGACCGCGCCGTGCCCCTCCACCGCGATGGTGTGTGCGTCGGTCAGCCGGGCCTTGCCGTGCACCAGCTCGGCGCCGGCGTTCTGCAGGTTGCGGACATAGATCCCGGAGAGCCGCGCGATCTCCTTGTCCTTCTCGGTGATGAAACCCGGCCAGTCGAAGCTCGTCTCGCCGACGGTCCAGCCATAGCCGCGCGCCGTCTTGAAGTGGTGGGCGAACTCCGAGGCGTAGACCATGAACTTCTTCGGCACGCAGCCGCGGATCACGCAGGTGCCGCCGACGCGATGCTCCTCGGCGACCATCACCCGCGCGCCCGACATCGCCGCCACCCTGGCCGCCCGCACCCCGCCCGAGCCGGCGCCGATGACGAAAAGGTCGTAGTCGTACTTGGCCAAGGAAAGCGCTCCCTCAGGGCTCTAGGATGATGACGCCTTCCGGCGCGCCGATCAGCGCCTGGTCGGCGAGGTCGAGGAATAGGCCGTGGTCGACCACGCCGGTGACGCTCTTCAGCGCGCTGGCGAGCGCAGCCGGCACCGGGATCCGGCCGCAGGCTGCGTCATAGATGAGGTTGCCGCCATCGGTTCGCACTGGCTGGCCGTCCTTCAGGCGCAATCTCGGCGCGACGCCGATGTCGCATTCGGCCAAGGCGTCGCAGATCCGAAGCGCCGTCGTCTTGTGCCCGAAGGCCACCACCTCTATCGGCAGCGGGAACTTGCCGAGCGTCGCGACGCGCTTGGCCGCGTCGGCGATCACGACGCTGCGCTTAGACGCCTCCCAGACCAGCTTCTCGCGCAGCAGCGCCGCGCCGCCGCCCTTGATCAGCGACAGCCCCGGGCCGATCTCGTCGGCGCCGTCGACGGTGAGGTCGATCTCGCGGGTTTCACCCAGTTCCCCGAGCTTCATGCCCAGGCTGCGGGCGAGCTCGGCCGTGGCTTCCGAAGTACAGACGCAGGTCACGTCCAGCCCGCGGGCGCCCAGCGCCTTCACGAACCAGGCCGCCGTCGAGCCGGTGCCCAGGCCCACGACCATGCCGCTTTCGACGAGCGCCGCCGCCGCCTCGCCCGCCGCGCGCTTCTGACTGTCGGCGTCGTTCATGCCTTGCCTCGCTTGGCTTTCTCGGCCCGCTTGCGCTCCCGGAAGGTCGCCGCCCAGCCGGGCTTGTCCACCTGCAGGCCGCGCGCGAGCGCCAGGGCGTCCGGCGGCACGTCCCGCGTGATCACCGAGCCGGTCCCCGTGAACGCGCCGGCGCCCACCGTCACTGGCGCCACCAGGGCGGAGTCGGAGCCGATGAAGGCCCCCTCGCCCACGTGCGTCTCGTATTTGTCGAATCCGTCGTAGTTGCAGAAGATGGTGCCCGCGCCGATGTTGGCGCCCGCGCCCACCGTGCCGTCGCCCAGGTAGCTGAGGTGGTTGGCCTTGGCGCCCTTGCCGAGCTTGACCTTCTTCACCTCGACGAAATTGCCGATGTGGGCTCCCTCGCCGATGTCCGCGCCGGGACGCAGCCGCGCATAGGGCCCGATCACCGCGCCACCCCTCACCGCCGCGCCCTCCAGGTGGCTGAAGGACCGGATCACCGCCCCGCTTTCGACAGACACGCCGGGCGCGAACACGACGAAGGGTTCGACCGTGACCCCGGCCTCAAGCCTGGTGTCCCAGGCGAAGTGGACCGTGTCGGGCGCCTGCAGGGCGACCCCGTCCGCCAGGGCCTGGGCGCGCGCCTGCTGCTGGAATACGGCTTCCGCCGCGGCGAGCTGCATCGGCGTATCGCACCCCATCACCGCGCTTTCGGGCGCTATGTGCGCACGGACGCCGCGGCCGTCGGCGACGGCCAGGGAGACGATCTCGGTCAGATAGTATTCGCCCTTGGCGTTGTCGTTGCCGGTGCGCGACAGCCAGGCCATCAACGCGCGCTTCTCCGCCGCCAGCATGCCGGCGTAGCAGCTTGTGGCGGCGAGTTCCTCGGGCGTCGCGTCCTTCGGCTCGGCGATCTTGCGCACCTCCCCCGCCGGGCCGCGGATCAACCGGCCGTAGAGCAGGGCGTCGGCCGGCTCGAAGCCCAGCAGCGCCAGGTCCACGCCCTCGGCGCGCATGGCGAACAGCGGCTCGAGGTCGGCCGGCTGCAAGAGCGGGCAGTCGGCGTTGGTCACCAGGACGTCGCCTTCGAAGCCCTCCAGCCCCGGCGCCGCGGCCATCACCGCGTGGCCGGTGCCGAGCGGCGGATCCTGCACCGCCACCGCCCCTGGCCCAAGCCGCGCCTCGACGAGCTGGCGCACCGCCGGGCTGTGGGCGCCGACCACCACCACCACCCGCTCGCAGCCCACCTGCTCCACCGTGTCGATCACCCGGTCCAGCAGGGTGCGTCCACCCACCTTGTGCAGCACCTTGGGGGTAGCGGACTTCATCCGCGTTCCTTGTCCGGCGGCGAGGATCACGGCGGCGCGTGCGGTCATGGGCGGAAGGCCCCTCCGTGGCGAGTCATGCGGCGGTCGCCGGGAGCCTTACCAAGCCTTGGCCTGCGGCGCGAGAAGCGCTTGCGCCCGCGCGCGCCTCCCGCTAGCGCCGGAGCATGGCGCAAGCACTCCTGTCCCTGAACGGCGCGACCATAGCCTTCGATCTCGACGGCACCCTGGTCGACACGGCCCCCGACCTGGTGGGCACGCTGAACATGCTGCTGACGGAAGAAGGCCTGCCGCCCCTCGCCCTCACCGAAGCCAGGCCGTTCATCGGCCGCGGCGCGCGCTGGCTGATCGAGCGCGGCTTCCAGGCTGCCGGCGCGCCGCTGGACGAGGCGCGCGCGCCGGAGTTGTTCGACCGCTTCATCGCCCACTACCTCGACCACATCGCCGACGAGAGCCGCCCCTTCCCCGGCGTGGTCAGCGCCCTTGACACGCTCAAGGCGCACGGAGCGCGGCTGGCGGTCTGCACCAACAAGCGCACCGACCTGTCGCTGGCGCTGCTGGACGCGCTCGACCTCAGCCGCCGCTTCGACGCGGTGGTCGGCGCCGACGCCGCCCCGGCCGCCAAGCCCGACCCGCGCCACCTTACAACGGCCGTCGCCGCGGCCGGCGGCGTGATGGAGAAGGCCCTCCTGGTCGGCGACGCCGGCACCGACGCCGGCGCGGCCCGCGCGGCCGGCGCGCCGCTGATCCTGGTGAGCTTCGGCTACACCGAGGTCCCGGCCAAGGACCTCCAGCCCGATCTCCTGATCGACCACTTCGACCAACTCGTGGACGGCTGCGCCCGGCTGTTGGCGGCTTGCGGCGGATAAGCCGTCAGGCTATATGCGCCTCCCTCGCGGCCGGCTCAGCCGGCGTCGCGGCGGACGCGTAGCTCAGCGGGAGAGCACCTCGTTCACACCGAGGGGGTCCCTGGTTCAATCCCAGGCGCGTCCACCATTCATTTCAACGGCTCGGCGTCTTCAGCCCAGGTCTAGGCGCTGGCGGCAGCCCGGGCTGGCCTGGCGAGCGCGTTCATTTGCGATGGCTGGTTGCCCAGCACGCCGTCTTCGAGCGACTCGTGCAGCCAGGTCAGCGCCGGTTCATTGCGGCCGAAGACGATCTTCGGGAGAAGCCCGGATTCCATGTTCTTATAGGCGGTTCTGACCATCAGATAATCTTCGTTCTGAAGAACATGGTAGAAGGTCTCGAAGCGCCCATAGATCAGCTGACGCTGCTCCTCGGTCGGCTCCGGAGTTCGACTGTAGAAGCGCATGCGGGTGCGCTGCTCCGCCACCGTGTCGCCGGGATATAGCTGCATCAGGTTGCAGGTGTCCGGATACATCGCGATGACGGTGTTCGGGAAGATGAAGTGCAACATGCTGAAATGCGCGTGGATGTCGCCCCACTCGGATTCCGGCGTATCGCGCATCAATTCAAGAGAGTTGCTGGGCCAGGCCAGGGTCCAATTGCGCTGGCGGAAGCCCCAGCGCCAGTGGTGCGCGCAGTTCGGCACTTTGTGAGGCCCGAAAGCTTCGGCGTGCAGCACCTGGAAGTGGTAGTTCTCGCAGTAGGTGTCGAGCGCGAGCTTCCAGTTCGCGCGGGTCACGATGTCCCGCTCGCCGATCAAGGTGTTGCGCTCGAAACGCCAGCCCGCAAGGTCGGCCGCGCCGTCGCCCAGCAGAGCGTCCAGGTCCATCGCGCCGCCGGGCTTCGGCACGACGAAGATCATGCCGGAACGCTCCTCTGCGGGAAGCTCGACGAGGCCGAGCGTCGCGCGGTCGAGATCCCCGAACAGGGACTCCGCGGGCACCGCGATGAGACGTCCGGTCAGATCATAGGTCCACGCATGGTAGGGGCAGGTGAATCGCTTCTGCTGTCCGCAAGGCTCAGCGGTCAGCTTCGCGCCACGATGGCGGCAGGCGTTGAGGAACGCGCGCACCTTCCCGTCCTGCCCGCGCACGATCAGCATCGGCACGTCGGTGTCGTCGTGCGTGCGCCAATCACCCGGCGATGGTATGTCGGCGGTCAAGGCGACCAGCAGCGGCAGGTCACGAAAAAGAACCTGCTTCTCCCGTTCGAACAGCGCAGGATCGAGATAGCTGGCTGTGTCCAGGACGACAGGGGCGGATTCCTGATGGGTGGCCTTGGCGGCCATGAGGGCGAGAAGCTCCCGCGCAACACCGTGAATCATGTCCCTGTTGTCTTCGTCGCGCATCGCCATCCTCGTCATTCCGACCAACAGCCCCGTCCGGTCCCGTTATTCCGGCGATCACACCGCCTCGGCCACGGCCAGGCGGTCGACCCGCACCGGCACGGCGCTCATGCGGGGAATGCCGCTGTGACGATCATAGTCATCTTCAACGCTGCACAGCACGCCGGTGTTGCTGCCGTGTTCGCGCACGTCGGCCTTTTCCGAGGGCAGGCGTCCATAGGCGTGCGCCATGGACACCAGGCCTCGGCGGAGCGAGGCGTCCGGCTGGACGATCGCCGGTATGGTCCCGTGCTCGGAAGACAGCTCGACGCACTCGCCGGCCTGCACGCCCAGCGCCTCGAGGTCAGCCGGGTGCATGAAGGCCGGATTGTAGCGGCCGCCGCCCTTGCGGACGAGTAGCGGCAAGTCGAAGCCGGACGAGTTCAGCACGTGCCCAAGCCGGCGCGCGACCAGCATGAACGGATGCGAGGCGCTCCGCTGGGCGACGATCGGCTCGCCCTGCACGGACTTCAGCTCTTCCATCATGCCCGGATCGGCCACCTGCAGGCGCGCCGTGCAGTCCGGGTCCTTGGGCGCGACCACGGCCTCGCCTGGGAACAGGGCGCCGTCAGGGTGCTTCTTGACCTCTTCCAGCGAGATCCGCCCGCCCGCGGTCAGCAGGGCCAGGAGTTCGTCGGAGGTGGGCTTGCGGGTCATGTCGACCCTAACGGTCGGCCGCCGCGTCCGTGTCGGACCCGACGCCGAGCCGTAGTGCCGGAACGCCAGCTCGAGGCCGAGCCGCTGGGAAAGCCGGTAGAAGAACTCCCATTCTTCGATCACGTCTGAGCCTGGCGGCGGCTCCATCAGCTTGGGGGCGTACATGCCGAAGGGGTCGGGCATCTGCCAAACGCCGCCGTAAAGCTCGATCGCCTCCTTGCCATAGGAGAGCGTCGGCACCTCGAAGGTGACCTTGGGCGCGACCACGTAGCTGGCCAGCTTCGCTGAAGCCGACATGCGGATGTCGAACTGCACGAAGAGGTCGAGCTTCTGCAGGGCGCGGATGGTCCGCTCCTGGTCCGGGAAGGCCGCGACCGGATTGCCGCCGACCGAGAAGAGGGCTTTGATCTTCCCCGACAGGATCTCGTCGGCCAGCGCCGCGGTCGGCATGCCGCAGGCCGAGGCGGTCAGGTCGCGGACGGACAGCTTCTCGCCGAAGCCGCTGGCGGGGCGCGGCGGACGCGGCTGGGCCTTGGGCGCCGCAGGGGTGAGGAAGACGCCCGGATTGTTGATCGCCTCTCCCGCCCGAACGAAGCGCCCGCAGATCGTGTTCAGGCACTGGATGAGATATTCGACCAGGCTCGAATGTCCCGACATGTTGGCGCCGGTGGACCCTATGGCGACCCCGCGCCGGCTGGTGGCGAACATTCGCGCGGCGTCGATGATGAGCTCCGCCGGCATGTCCGCACGCGCTGCAGCGTAGGCCGGCGTATAGGGCGCGACAGCCGCCTTGAGCGCCTCCAGCCCGTCGACGTTCTCCAGGACGAAGTCGCGGTCGTACAGCTCCTCGTCGAGGATCACGTGGATCATCGCCGCCAGGATCGAGACGTCCTCTGCGGGGCGCGGCTGGAGGTGGATGTGGGCGCGTGTGGCGGTCTCGGTGCGGCGCGGGTCGATGACGATCAGCTTCATCCCGCGACGGACCGCCTCGGTCAGCCGCTTCCCGGGGTTGTGGGCCGGCAGGGCGCCGCCGATCGAGACCAGCGGATTGGCGCCCACGATCATCCAGACGTCCGCGTCGGTGAAGGTTTGCGGACCGGCCTCCCACCCGCCGAGCAGGGCCGTGGCGATGTCCTTGCCCGGCTGATCGATGGTCATCGAGCTGAAGATCATCGGCGTGCCGAGCGCGCCGGCCCACGCGCCGACCGTAGGGCCGATCAGCGGATAGGGACCGGCCTGGGTCCCGAAATAGACGGCGACGCTTTTCGCACCGTGCTCGTCGACAAGCGCACGGATCTTGGCCGCCACCTCGTCGATCACCTGTTGCGAGCCGATCGGCGTGTATTCCCCATCGGGGCGGCGCTTCAGGGAATGGAGCAGCCGGTCGGGGTGCCGGATATGTTCGACCAGCGCCTGGCCCCGCGTGCAGCAGAAGCCGTCGTAGCTCGGACTGCGCTTGTTGCCGGTGACGCGGATCGGTAGGCCGTCCTGCATCTCCACGGTGATCGGACAGCCGACGCTGCAGAACCTGCAGATGGACGAATGTTCCGTGACGTCCGACATTTTTGACGATCCTCCCTGACGCGCCTCACGGAGCTTAGGGCGTCAGCCGCGCGCGTGTCTCCAATCGCCCACGATTTTCTAGCCGACCGTCAGAATTCCAGGTCGTCGCGACTGAGTTCGGCGAGATTGCGCCGGCCGACCAGGGCGAGCGCGCGGCGAAGCTCCTCGTGAAAGATCTCCAGGGCCCGGCCGACGCCGGCTTCCCCGCCCGCTGCGAGCCCGAAGACGGTGGCGCGGCCGATCATCACGCTCGAAGCGCCCATCGCGATCGCTTTGAGGATGTCCGCGCCGCGCTTGAAGCCGCCGTCAACCAGCACCGTCACGCGCGGCGCGACCGCATCGACGATCCTCGGCAACGCGCCCATCGACGGCACGCATCCGTCCAGGCTGCGCCCCCCGTGATTGGAGACGATCAGGCCATCGACCCCGCAATCGGCGGCGATCCGAGCATCCTCGACTGAAGAGATCCCCTTGACGACCAGAACGTCGCTCCATTTGCGGCGCAGGTCGCGAAGCTCGTCCCAGGTGAAGTCGTCCGCCGTGGCGTGCGGCGCCGGGTTCTGGAAGAACCGGCGCTCGCCTTCCGGGAAGTCGGCGATTTCCGGCAGTCCGCCGTCGAGCATGTAGCGAAACAGCGTGCCGAACATCCAGTGAGGCGCGGCCATGATCTCGCGCCAGGTGCGGGCGTTCTTGAAGCCCGGCATGAAACCGTTGCGCCGCATGTATTCGCGATTGCCGGCGACCGGTGAATCCATCGTCACGACCATGACGCGGACCCCGGCCGCGCGGGTCACTGCGAGATGGTGCTCCAGGATGTCGCGGCGCTTGGGCGGGTAAATCTGCCGCCACAGCAGGTCCCCGCAGATCGGCTTCAGATCGGCGAGCGCGGCGAAATTGCTCGTTCCTACGGTGTAGGGCACACCTGCCGCGGCGGCGGCGCGCGCAAGGCTGCGTTCGCCGTCGTAAGCGAGCATGCCGGAGAGCCCCGTGACGCCGATCGCCAGAGGCATGCTCTGGCGCACCCCGAACACAGTGGTCGAAGGATCACGCTGGGAGACATCGACGCCGACCCGTTGACGGAAGAAGACGCGTTTGATGCTGGCGGCGTTCTCCCGCATCGTCACCTCGTCTTCGGCGCCGCGGTCGATGAACTCGTAGAGACCCGCGGGCAGGCGGCGCTTGGCGATGGCCGCCAGGTCGTCGATGTTGAGCGCCCTGGCCAGAGTCGTCTTCATCCGCCGATTCATCTGAAAGCGTTCCCTCCCCGCCGCGCCCGCATAGGTTCAAACCAAGCATAGGCGCGCGAGGATCTAGAAGCGGACGGCGAGTTGGCGCAAGTCGCGCAGCAGCGCTCCAGCCAGGGCGCCGATCGCTGATCGATGTGTTACAGTCCAAATAGGCTCAAGCGGGATCGGCGCAGTGGAGCAGAGGGACTACATCATCAGGCGCGCGGCGGTGGAGGACTCCGAGGCGCTCGCCCAGGTCTACGAGGCCGCCTGGCGCGAGACCTACGTCGGCCTCTCCTGGGTGCAGATGCTGGACGCTGTCACCGCGGAAGAGCGCGCCGAAGTCTGGCGGCGGACCCTGGCTGGAGAGACCGAGCACCTTTCGACCACCTATGTCGCAGAGCGTTCGAGTGGCGGCCTCGTCGCCGTCGCCGCCTGCGGGACCCAGCGCGACAGCAAGCTCGCCGCGGCCGGCTACGCGGGAGAGTTCACCGCCGTCTATGTGCTCAAAGCCGACCAGCGCCGCGGCCTGGGCACACGCCTGATGAAGGCCATGATGGACGACCTTGAAGAGCGCGGCCTGGCCGGCTTCACCCTCTGGGTCCCCCGCGAGAACATCCCCGCCCGTGCGCTGTACGAGCAGCTCGGCGGCAAGCTGCTCGGCCAACGCGAGGCCGAACGCGCGCCTCGCGGCCTGATCGAGGTCGCCTACGGCTGGGAGCCGGCGAAGAGCTGACGCGCCTCGCCCCGTGGGTTCCGCTTGCGACAATCGACCGCACCGCCACGCTTGGTGCCGCCGCAAGCGCCACATTGTCGACACGCCTCATCCCAAGGTGAAACTTGAACTTCTTCATTGCCCTGAGTTTATTCTCGAACTTAACCTCGCATTGACTACAGTTCGTCTCCCAATGGCCAAGGTTGTTCGAGTTTAGTTATTCATCCGACCAAGACCTGCGACACCCTGTCGGCCGCAATTACATCTCTCACCCTCTAAACCTCGACGCAACGCACGGCGGACGGGCCGCGCGCCTCTCCAGCCGCCTGAGGGTGTTGTTTCATGACGGCCAAGCTTACGTTCAATGATAATTTCGACAACCTCAGCATCTGGAACGGTTCGTCCGGAACGTGGTCCACCAACTGGTGGTACAAGGACAACTGGGGTGGATACACCACCAGCAACGGCAGCACCCTTTCGGGTAACGGCGAGCAGCAATGGTACGTCAATGCCAACTACAAGCCGACCGACGCGGTAAATCCTTGGTCCGCCAGCAATGGCGTTCTGACCATCACGGCCAAGCCGGCCGACGCCGCGACCCAGCCCCTGATCGACAACTACAAGTATACGTCAGGCATGATCAACACCTGGCACAGTTTCTCCCAGCAGTACGGCTACTTCGAGATGCGCGCCGACCTGCCCCAGGGACAGGGGCTCTGGCCGGCGTTCTGGCTGCTGCCGGAAGACGGGTCGTGGCCGCCGGAGCTGGACGTGATGGAAGTGCTCGGCAACGACGTCACCCAGCTCTACACGACCGTGCACACCAATGAGACCGGCTCGCACACCAAGTCCGGCCAGGGCGTGACCGTCGCCAACATGGCGACCGGCTACCACACCTACGCCGTGGACTGGCAAGCCGACAAGATCACCTGGTACTTCGACGGCAAGCAGGTGTTCCAGGCGGCGACGCCGGCCGACATGCACAAGCCGATGTACATGATCGCCAACCTCGCGGTCGGCGGCTATTGGCCGGGCTCGCCCAACTCGACGACCCCGTTCCCGGCCGAGTTCAAGATCGACTACATCCGCGCCTACGATTCCAATCCCTACGCCAATGGCGGCGCGGTCACGACGCCGAGCGCGCCGGCCGCTCCTTCCCCGCCGCCACCGCCACCGCCGCCACCGCCGCCACCCGCTACGGACGCCAGCACGACCACCACCGGCCAGACGCTGACGGCGGCGAGCGTCAATGCGAAGCTGACCGGCGGCTCGGGCGCGGACACCCTCAACGCCAGCCAGGGCGGCGACACCCTCACCGGCGGCGCCGGCGCCGACCGTTTCGTAATCGGCAAGGAGCCCTGGGCGCCGATTACGGTCACCGACTTCAAGGTCGGCACGGACAAGCTCGACATGACCGCGCTGTTCAAGGCGTCGGGCTACACCGGTTCCGACCCGGTTCGGGACGGCTACGTTCAGATCATCAGCGACGGCGCCGGCGGGGCGAAGGTCCTGTTCGACCGTGACGGCCCCGCCCTCGGCCAGAAGTGGCCGAACTTCATCGTCGAGCTGCAGAACGTCGCGCCGAGCACGACCTGGGTCCAGCTCACGGGCGCGAGCGGCGCCTCGACGCCGACGAGCAGCACGCCGACCAGCCCCGCTCCGACGGCCCCTGCGACCGACACGTCGTCCACTGCGGGCAAGGTGCTGACCGCCACCACTGTCGGCGCGTCGCTCGTGGGCGGCGCCGGCGCCGACACCATCAACGCCAGCCAGGGCTGGGACACCCTGCACGGCGGCGCGGGCGCGGATCACTTCGTCTTCAAGACCGAGCCTTGGGCCCCCATCACGATCGATGACTTCAAGGTGGGCGAGGACAAGCTCGACGTCTCGGCCCTGCTGAAGAAGTCCGGCTACACCGGCTCCGATCCGGTGCGCGACGGCTATGTCAGCTTCGTAGGCGACGGGAACGGCGGGACTAAGGTGCTGTTCGACCGCGACGCCGCCGCGGCCGGCCAGCAGTGGCCGAACTACATCATCGACCTCGAGCACGTCTCGCCGACCGGCCTGACCTGGGCCAAGCTCCAGGGCGCCGCAGCGGCCGCCAGCTCGCCGACGGTTTCAGCCCCTGCGGAAACGGTCGCGCCGGCTGCGCCGAGCACGACGACGGGCCAAACGCTGAAGGCCGCCACCGTCAACGCCACGCTCACCGGCGGCGCCGGGGCGGATACCATCACCGCCAGCATGGGCGGGGACGTGCTCACCGGGGGAGCGGGCGCCGACCGCTTCGTGTTCGCCAACGAGCCCTGGTCGCCGATCCACATCACCGACTTTACGCCTGGCCAGGACAAGCTCGACCTCTCCGCCCTGCTAAAGAAGTCCGGCTACACCGGCTCCGATCCGGTCCACGACGGCTACGTCAGCCTCACGAGCGACGGGAACGGCGGGACGAAGGTGCTGTTCGACCGCGACGCCGCGGCGGCCGGCCAGCAGTGGCCGAACTACATCATCGACCTCGAGCATGTCGCGCCCAGCCAGGTGAAGATGTCCGACTGGATCATCAGTTGAGCCCGCAAGACACGCAAAAGGGCCCTCGGCTCTTGCGGGCCGAGGGCCGAGCGACGCCCGCTCCGTGAAGGAGCGAACGGGGGCATCGTATGCGTCGCAGGGCTTAGAATGCAGACCGATGTGTCGGGGTTCCGACATTCAGCCTTCGGACTCGCCGCGGGCGGGCATGGCGCGGGCTGGACGGCGCCGCCGCAACGGGGCATGGAGTCCAGGACCATGCCCATCTTTCTGCACGTCGGCTGCGGCGCCAAACGCAAGGACGAGACGGCGCCCGGGTTCAACCGGCCCGAATGGTCCGAAGTCCGGCTGGACATCGATCCCGCCGCGCAGCCTGACATCGTCGCCGACATGGTCGACATGTCGGCGGTCGCCAGCGGCTCGATGGACGCCCTCTTCTCGTCCCACAACATCGAACACCTCTATCAGCATCAGGCCCCGGCGGCGCTTGCGGAGTTCCGGCGGGTGCTGAAGCCGGATGGCTTCGCGGTCATCGGCTGCCCCGATCTCCAGGCGGTGGCCGCCCTGGTGGCCGAGGACAGGTTGACCCAGCCGGCGTACCGATCCCCGGCTGGCGCGGTCACGCCACACGACATGCTCTATGGCTTCGGGCCGCAGATGGCCAAGGGCCACCTGTTCATGGCCCATCGCTCCGGCTTCACCCGAACCTCGCTGATTGAGGCGCTGCAACGGGCCGGCTTTCACCGCGTGGGCGCCCGGCGCGCCCGCTTCGATCTGTGGGTGGTGGCGAGCAAGGCGGCTGCGTCCGACGATCAGATCCGGGCGCTCATGGCCTCCTACCTGCCGTAAACGTCCTCCAAAGCGCGGTTGCCATCGCCCCCGCGCGGCGCGCACAGTGGGCGAAACCACACAAGAGATCTGCGTCCAAGGCGCAGGGGAGGATTGCTGATGGCGCTGACAGATAGCCCTGGGCCGCGTCGCGGCTGGTATCATGGCTGGAACATCGTTGCGGTCAGCGTGCTGGTCCAGGTCGTGGGCATGGGGCTGACTGTCAACGCCTTCTCGCTGTTCCTGAAGGACTGGTCGGCGGATCTGCACACGCCCATCAGCACCCTGCAACTGTCTCTGCTGGGCCTGGCCGTCACTGCGGCGATCGTCTCGCCGATCTTCGGCGCGCTCGCCGACAAATTCCCGGCCCGCTGGCTGTTCTTCTGGGGCGTCATCGGGATCGTCGGCTTCCACTTGGCGATGGGCGCGGTGACCGCGGCGTGGCAGTTGATCGCCATCTACACGCTCCTCATCCCGGTCTCTCTCGGCGCCGCCGGGATGGTGGTGGCCAACGCGGTCGTCTCGCGCTGGTTCGTGCGCCGGGCGGGTCTGGCGCTCGGCCTGACGGCGTTCGGCTTGGGCATGGCCGGCATCGTGCTGCCGCCGATCATCGCCGCCCTGCCCGGCGTCAGCTGGCGCGCGATCTGGCAAGGCGCCGGCGTCATCACCGGCGTGGTGGTGATCCCGCTGGTGCTCCTCGTCGTCCGCGACCGCCCCACTGAGCGCGACGGCCTGGATTATGTGAACGTCACCCCTGCGGCCGACGCGCCGTCCAACGGGCACGCCGGTTCCACAGCAGCGCTCACTTGGCTGGGCGTGTTGAAACGCCGGAATTTCCTGCTGCTCCTGGCGGTCTACCTGCCGATCCTCGCCACCTACGGCGGCGTGGCGCAGAATCTCGCCCCGATCGCCGCCAGCCAGGGTTTCGGCAAGCAGGCCGCGAGCTACATGCTGGCCATCCTGGGGGCCGCGCACGTCGTCGGAAGCCTCAGTTTCGGCATGTTGTCCGACCGGTTCGGCAATCGCTGGCCCCTCTTTGGCCTGGCCCTCGTCGCCGCCGCCGGAGCCCTGGCGGCCGGATTGGGCCACAGCTTTGTCGTGCTCGGCGCGGGAGCGGCCTTCGTCGGCCTTGGGGCGGGCATCTATACGCTTCTCGCCGCCGCGATCGCCGCCGAGTTCGGCGCCGCCGACTTCGGACGGGCCTACGGTCTTGCGCTCTTCTTCATTCCACTGACCGCGCTCGGTCCGATCCTGACGGCCAAGGTGCAGGAGATGACGGGAAGCTATGCGCCGCCGCTGATCGGCTGCGCCGTCGCCAGCCTCGTTGGCGGCGTCCTCGCCCTCTTTATGCGGGAGCGGCGGATGGGCAAGCCGTCGGAGCAGGAGCTTGGAGCCGCCATGGTTGAATCCGCCTCGGCGCCGGGGACCTGAAGCGGGATCTCAGCTGCGCAGGAAGACCGCCTCGCCGCCGATGAAGGTCCCACGGACCCGCTCCGAAGACGGGTCCAACAGGGCCTCTGCAAGCGGCGAGTCGAGCAGGCAGAGGTCCGCAGCAGCGCCGACCACGACCCTGCGCGATGGACCTCCCGGGGCCGCCTGGGCGGACAGATAGAGCTGGAGCGCCTCAGTCGGCGCGAGCCGCTCGTGAACCCCGATAGGCTGGCCGGCGCGCGTCCGGCGCGCCGAGGCGGCCGCCACGCCGGTCCAGGGATCCGGCGACGCGTAGGGCGCATCTGAACTCGCCGCCACCGGCACGCCCGCGGCGATCAGCGAGGCGCAGCGGTAGAGGTCCGGCAGCTCCTCCGGCGGGACGTCGGCCAGATAGCGGTCGCCCCGCTCGAACACGAAGGCGGGCTGGGTGACGACGAGCAGGCCGAGCGCGCGGATCTGCGGAATGGCTCCCGCCGGGATGACCCCGCCATGTTCGATCCGGTCTCCGGCCACCGCGCCCGCGAGCTCGAAGGCCGCCAGAGTCAGGGCGAGTTCGCCGGCCGTCACGCAGTGGACCGCGACGCTTCGGCCTTGCGGCCGAGCCCCCTGAATGCGCGCCACCAAGTCGTCCAGCTCGATGAGCCGGGCGTCGTCCAGCAGCACCTTGACCGGCCCGACCTGGACGGCCTCCGAGGGGGGGAGCGGGCCGGCGCTCATCAGCATGAGCCGCTGCGGCAGCGCTCCGGAGAGGCGGGCCTGGGCAAGCAGGGCCGCCGCGCTCGCGTCGGTGGTGGCGCTGGCGTCGGTGAGGCCGGTGACGCCGAAGCCGGCGAGCGTCCGACCGAGGGAGGACAGATCGGGCGCAACCTCCGGCAAGCGGCTCCGCAGCCAGGCGTCGCCGCGCCAGATGCGGCCCGTGGGCCGGCCCGAGTCGTCGCGCTCCACGACAGGCGGGAGGTCGTGCTCGCCGAGCGCCGCCAAAGCGGCGCTGTTCAGCACCCACAGCGCCCCGGTCTGGTGCTGAATGCGGACAGGATGGCAGGGCGCCAATAGGTCGAGCCGTTCGCGATCGAGATCGCCGGCGATCCGCTCGTGGTAGCCCGTGACCCTGAGCCAAGCGCCGTGTGGGCGGCCAGCGAGCGCGGCCGAGATCCGGCGCTCGAAGGCTGCGGCGCCTTCGAGCTCGTCCAGCCGCACGGACTGGCTTTGCGCCGCCGTCGCCAGGAGGTGAATGTGGTGGTCGATGAAACCCGGCAGCAGCGCGCCGCCCCGCCCGTCGATGGTTTCACCGGCGCCGCTCAGCTTGAGCCCGATCTGCGCCACGCGACCCTGCTCGAGGCGCACGTCGAGCCCCGGCCGCCCTTCGACTTCGACGTTACGGAGAATGACCGGCGACATCAGGCGCCCCGCAGGCCGAGATCGGCGGCCGCCCCGGCGGCGGTGCGGGCCAGGGCCGCATCGACGATCACCCCACCGCCCTGGGCCAGGGCCCGCAGCGTTGCGACCGCAGCCGCCATGCCGGTCAGCGGGTCGGCCAGGGCGTCGCCGAGGAAATTCGGCGCGCCCTCCGTCGTCCAGCGGACGAGCCCACCCGCCGCCGCCGCGTCGTCGCCGAAGCCCACCCGGTCGGCCGTCGTCTCGCCCCAGCCGTATCCGCTGACCGCCACCCAGATCAGGTCGGGCCGCCCTGCGAACAGGGTCTCCGGCGCGAGATCGAGCTGCTCGAAGGCGCGCCGCCGCGCGCTGGTCACCACCACGCCGGCCTGAAGGATCCCGTCGCGCAGCCTTGCGCGCGCAGCCGGGTCCCTGAAATCGAGCTCGAGTTCCGCCTTGGCCCCGTTCAGCCGGCGATAGAAGTCAGGGGTGGACGTCCGACCCGGATCGCGTCGTCGGGCGTCCTCCACCTTGGTCACCCTCGCACCGGCCGCCGCCAGCAAGCCGCCGCAAAGAGGGCCCGCCCAGAGGGTCGAGAGATCGACCACCTGCACGTCCGCGCCCTTCGGCGCCCCCGCCGCCCCGGCCGGGGCGAGGTCGGCATCCATGGTCTCGGCGGCGACCTCGCCGACGCCGGCGGCCGGCAACCCGAGCAGCCGGGCGCCTTCGACCAGATCGCGCCAGCTGCGGAACCGCGCGCGCGCCGTCAGCTCGACCCAGGGGTCTTCGAACGTCGCGGAGCCCAGCCAGGCTGGCAGGAGGTCCACGTCTTCGGGACGCGCCAGGTTCACCGCCAACCAGCCGTCCGCCGCCTCGATCAGGCGACATTTGCCGTTCGGCGACCGCAGTCCGGGCGGCTCCAAGGCGAGATCGGCCGAGCGGTCGGCCAGGGCGGCGAGATCCGGCTCGACGCGGCGGCCGAACCCCGCGCTCAGCTCGGCGAACTGCTGAGCGAGCTTGGCCAACGGCGCCGCCACCTCGCGCATCAGGCTCGCTCCACCTCGTCCACCAGCCCCCAGGCCAGCGCCGTCGAAACGCGGATGTCGAGGCCGGAGATCGCCATGAAGCAGGCGCGATGGCGGCCGATGCGCCGCGGGACGGTGACCGTGCCACCTGCGCCGGGGATCAGGCCCATGGCGACTTCCGGCAGGCGAAAGAAGGCGTGGCGGCGCGCGATCAGCCGATGGGCGGCGGCGGGGATCTCGATTCCGGCGCCGATGCACGCGCCGTGGACCCTGGCGGTCGCCCGCGGGCCCAGGCGGCTCAAGAGCAGCGCCGGCGCCCGAAGCCGCCGGATCAGGTGGGCCCGCCCCGGATCGCCGAAGCTGCCGAACTCGGAGAGGTCGCCCCCTTCGCTGAACACGCGCCCCTCCCCGCTCAGCATAACCGCCGGCCGGTCGGGATCCAGCAGCGCGAACTCCAGCGCCTCGCACAAGGCGTCGCGCATGCGCGCGTCGACGGCGTTGTTCGCCTCCGGACGCGCAAGGCGGATGGCGACGGTCTCGCCCTCGCGCTCGGTCACGACGCGCGGACCGCCTCGATCCTCGCGCGGGGACGCGGGGTGATCGGCGAGCCAGCGCCGGAAGCCCGCGGACCCCTGCAACATCGAATAGGCGAGCGACTCCGCCGTCAGCGCCACTCCGAACTCGAGCTGCAGGCTCCCCCGCAGCACCTGGGCCGCGACGGCGGCCGCCGCCGGCTGGGCGGCCACGACGGCGTCGAGGCGCGTGAGCGCCGCTTCCAGCTGGTCCGCGGCCAGCCCCACCCAAGGCGCCGGCGCGGCGGGGTCGAGGCTCAGCAGGATGTCGAAGGCGTCCAGTCCCTCGCCCGGCAAGGGGCCGGCCCGATGCACGCCGACGCGCACGGCGCCGGCGCCGGACGACGGCTCGGTCGGGAGTTCGCAGACCTCGAGCCCCGCGCCGCCGAGCTCGATCAGGGTGGAGAGGAGATCGTCAGCCGCGCGGGACAGAACGTCTCCCCTGTTCAGGCGCTCGCCAGCTCGTCCGCCGGCTTGGTCAGCTCGGCCTTGAGCACGCGGCGCAGCAGCTTGCCGGTGTCGTTGTAGGGCAGCGCGTCGCGGAACACCCACAGCTCGGGCGTCTTGGAGGAACGCAGCCGCTCCTTCACCAAGGCGGCGAGCTCGTCGATGGAGCACTCGCCGGCTCTGGACACCACGACGGCGCAGACCTTTTCGCCCCACTCGTTGTCCGGGATCCCCAACACCGCGACGTCGGCGACGTTCGGATGAGCGCGCAGGACGTCCTCGATCTCGCCGGGCGACATGTTCTCGCCGCCGCGAACGATGACGTCGTCAAGCCGGCCTTCGACGTAGAGGTAGCCCTCCTCGTCCATCCAGCCGCCGTCGTTGGTCGGGAACCAGCCGTCGTCGCGGATCACCTTCTTCGACAGGTATTCCCCGGAGACCTGGTCGCCGCGGACAAAGATCTCCCCGGCCTGGCCCGGCCCGAGCACCTCGCCGGCCGGCCCGCGGATCTCCAGCTCCAGCGTCGGCAGCGGCCTGCCGACCGAACCCAATCGGCGGCGCAGTTTCGGATCCGTCGAGCGGATCGCCGTGCGGTGATCGTCGGGGCCGAGGATGGCGATGGTCGAGCTGGTCTCGGTCAGGCCGTAGGCGTTCACGAAATCCACGTGCGGCAGCAGCTTCAGCGCCCGCTCGATCACGATCTGCGGCATGCGCCCGCCGCCGTAGGAGAGCGCCTTCAGGTGCGGAAGCTTCTCACCACGGCTTTCCACCACGTCGAGGATGCGGCCGAGCATGGTGGGCACCACCATGGCGTGGCTGATCTTCTCCTTCGCGGCCAGATCGACCCAGCCCTCCGGCGTGAAGGCGGGCATGTGGACGATGCGCCGACCGCTGTATATGCCCGTCAAAATCGCCGAGACCCCGGCGATATGGTACGGCGGCACGCTCACCAGCGAGGCTTGGTCGTCGTCGGCGCAGAGGAACTCCACCGAGGAGATGACGTAGGAAGTCAGGTTTCGGTGACGCAGCACCGCGGCTTTCGGCTCGCCCGTCGTGCCGCTGGTGAACAGCAGGATGCCGATGTCCGGATCAACGAAGGGAAGTTCTGCGGCGCGATGTTCGGCGTCCTCGCAGATCGCCTGGAACGCACCCGACCCGATCAGCTGGACGCCGTCCACGCCCTGCACGCGCGGCAGCATGTCTTCGTCGACGATGGCGACCGACGGCGCGGTCCGGGCCACCAGCCGGCGCAATTCCTCGTCCGAGAGGCGGTAGTTGATCGGCGCAAACGGCTTGCCGGCCAGGCCCGCGGCGAACACAGCGACCGGCAGGTGCGGACTGTTCAGGCCGAGGTAGACGACAGTCTCGCCGGGCTGGGTCGAAAGCCAGGCCGCCCCGCCGCGCGCACGCGCGGCGAGTTCGGCGTAGCTGATCCCGGCCTCCATCTCGCCGAGAATGATCCGGTCAGGCGCCGCGTCCGACGCCATCTCCAGCAGAAGCGCCGTGTGCATGCGGTCAGTCCGAGGACGGAAGCGCCTTGGCTTCCTTTTCGCCGATCGCGCGGCCGCCGATGGAGAGCGAGCCCTGGCCTGCCTTAGTGCAGAGCAGTTCGAGACCGCTCTCGTCGTCGGAGTAGCGCTTGCCAGCCTTGGTGCCGGCGGAGAATTCTGGCGACAGAGACAGGCCGGCCGGCGGAGACGTGCCGGCGGCGACCATGGGATGACCGCCGCACTCGATTTCGAGCGCGGAGCTGGGCGGACGCACGACGACGACTTCGGTGTCACACACCGCGCTTTTCCAACGGGATCCAGGCTTCATATTTACTGACTCGTTTCCTCTCAGTCGGAACGGCCGCGCAGGACGGAACCGTCGTTCGGCATTTCGCACCCGCTTTAGTGCCTGGAGGTAGGAGCCGTCCAGACCCGTTCGCGTGCGAACGCCGCGCTTCACCCGAGCGTTATGACACCGTCCTTCGCCAAAGTTGAGACTTCCTCGGCGCTATAGCCATATTCCCGCAGGATTTTCTCCGTTTCCTGGCCGCAAAGTCCGGCGCCGTCGGCGCGCGTCGAGGACCGTGAGAACGACACCAGCGGCTTCATCCGCGGAACGGTGTCGAGAATGGGATGGTAGGCCTCCGTCACCCAGTCCTGCAGCCGGCCGATGCCGCCTTCATCCATGTAGTGGGCCTCCACGGGCGCGCGAGCGCAGACGACGCAGGCCACGTCGGCCGCGCGCATGATCCGTTCCCAATCGGCGGCCTTCCGGCCGAGGAAGATCTCGCCCAGCACTTCAGCGAGGTCCGCGTCGTTGCGCTTCCGCTCTGCGGCGGTCGCAAATCGGGGGTCGTCCGCCAGCCGCGCCTCGTCCGCCAGGACCGAAGCGAGCCGAGCCCACTCCCGCTCGCTGGGGGCGGCGAGGAAGACCCATTCCTCGGCGGTGTCGTAGACCCGGTAGAGGGCGCTCCAGCCGTAGAGATCCCGGTCGGGAACCGGCATATCGCCGCCCCCTTCGTGCTCCACCATCATCTCGCCCACCGCATGGGCCGCCGACGACAGCATGGTCGTGAACATCTTCTGGCCGCCCGCGCCGCGTTCGCGCGCCAGCAATCCCAGCATCATGGCCGTGGCGACGCTGACCGCGGCGGCGCAGTCGGCGTTTCCATAGCCGCTGACCGCATGCGCCAGCGCGACGCCCTCCTTCTTGATGTCGTCAAGGCTGCGTTCCCCCGACGAACCGAACAAGGCCCCCGCGTTGCGCCAGGGCCAGCCCGCGCCTGCGGAAATGCTGGGCGCGTACGCCGGCCGATGGCCGTACGGCCCGCCTTCGCCGTAGCCGGGCGCGGCCATGTAGATCAGCCCGGGATTGAGCGCGCGTAGCGTGGGCTCGTCGACGCCGATCCGCTCGGCGACGCCGGCGCGGAACGACTGCAGCACGATGTCGGCCTTGGCGAGGATGCGATGAGCGACCTCCCGGCCTTTCGACGTCGCCAGGTCGACCGCCACGCTCTCCTTGCCCTGCAAGGCCTTGATCCCGGCGATCTCCGGGAACGGCAGCATGTTGCGGTGCGGGTCGCCGTCCAGCTGCTCCAGCTTGATGACACGCGCGCCCAGTTCGGCCAGCAGCGTCGCCCCGAACGGCGCGGCGTAATAGGTGGCGAGCTCCACCACGGTCACGCCTTCCAGCGGCGGGCGTCCCGCTTTCGCGGCCGCCGACGCGGGCGCTGCCTTCGCCGGTTCCACCGCCGCGCGAGCCCGGAGTTCGGCCGCGTGTTCGCCCAAGCTGGGCGCCACGCCGATCTTCCCCGGCGTCTTGTCTGCGCGGGTCAGAGGGGCGGGTTGCCGCAAACGCCCCACGTGCGGATCGACCGTCTCGGACACCATCCGATTGAACTGCATCTGGGGATGGTCGAGGAGCTCGGTCCCCTTCGAGATCCGCGCGCCGAAGACGTTGGGGTCGCGGTCGAAAGCCTCGGCCCATTCCGCCGCGGTCTTGGAGGCGACGGTGTTCAGCAGCATTTCCCAGTATTCGATGCGCTGCGCGGCGTCGTCGAACTCCGGCGCGGTGCGCCATTTGGGGTCGTCGTACATCCAGTCCAGGCCGAACATGCGCATCATCGCGCGGAACAGCTTTTCCGCGGTCTGGGCGAACTGCAGCCATTCGCCGTCCTTGGTGCGGGCGAGCAGAATGCGGAAGAAGAGGCCGCCGGCGGGCGCGCCGTTCTCGAAACGACCGACCTGCTTGAAGCTCTCGTTGAATTTCTGGGCCATGACCCGGGCGAACCAGTTCGGCGTGTCGTGGGCGCTCAGCGCCTGCGCCAAGCTGGTGCTCACCGCCTGCCCGACCCCGGTCGTCTCCCGTTCGTAGAGCGCCGCCATGATGGCCTGCAGGGCGAGCTGGGTCGCCGGGTAGGACGCGTAGGCGACCGAAGGAAAGGCCGGCCCCGCGCGCGGCGCCATTCCGCTCACGTGCCACAGCACGCCCATCTTCGCATAGACCACGCCCTCGTAGCCCTGCAGGTCGGCGTAAGGCCCGGTCGCGCCGAAACCGGTGATCGAGGCGTAGACCAGGCCCGGGTTCCCAGCGGAGAGTTCAGCGTAGCCGAGCCTAAGCCGGTCGGCGACGCCGGGCCGGAAGGTTTCGATCACCACATCGGCTTGCAGCGCCAGGCGGCGTGCCGCCTCGAGGTCGGCGGGATCCTTCAGATTCAGCTCGATGCTCTTCTTGCCGCGCCCCCAATACGGCCAAGCGCGGTCGGCGCGCATGGGGCTGCCGCCGGGCGGCTCGACGTGGATCACCTCCGCCCCGAAGTCCGCGAGGAACTGGCTGACCTGGACGCCGGTCCGGACGTTGGAAAGGTCGACGACGCGCAAGCCCTCGAGCGCGGCTTGGTTTTCCATGAACATCCTCCCGAACGCCTCCCGGTTACGACCGGGCTTCCTTAGCGCACAGCCAAACAGAGCCGCGCCGCGCGGGCAACACGGCTCATCATGGCGCCGCGGGAGAAGGGACGAATTTCCAGATCCTCGCCGCCCAGGGCGGCGGATCAGGCGCTGAGCGCGGCGAACTCCTGCACGACCTTACTGTCGGCCAGAGCCGCGACCTCTCCGATCACCAACAGCACGGGACCGCCCTGCCCGCCCTCGACGAGGCTGGCGAGATCGGCGACCACGCCGCGCCGCACACGGGCGTGCGGAGATCCCGCGCTTTCGATGGCCGCCGCGGGCGTGCCGGCGAGGCGGCCAGCCTCGATCAGACGCCGGCTGAGCTCGTCGGCCGCGCCGCCGCCCATGTAGATGACCAGCGTGGTCTGCGGATCGGCCGCCGCGCTCCAATCGGCCTGCAGGGCGCCGGCCTCCAGCCGCGCGGTCGAGAAGACCACTCGCCTGGCCTGCTGGCGGTGGGTGAGCGGGAAGTTGAACTGGGCGGCGGCGGCGCAGGCGGCGGTGACGCCGGGCACGACTTCCGTCGCGATCCCGTGGGCGCGCAGGTAAGCCTGCTCCTCGCCCACCCGGCCGAAGACGGATGGATCGCCGCCCTTGAGGCGCACGACGCGCAGGCCGCGCCGGGCGAGCCGCAGCATCAGGCCGTTGATCGTCTCCTGCTTCATGCTCGTACGGCCGGCCCGCTTGCCGGTCTGGATCTTCAGGCAGTGGGCCGGCGCGAGCGCCAGCACCTCCTCGGAGATCAGCGCGTCGTAGAGCAGCGCCTCGGCGCCCTCGATGGCCCTCAGCGCGCGGATGGTCAGCAGGTCGGCGGCGCCGGGGCCTGAGCCGACGAGCTGAACCTGGCCATGCTTGGCTTCAGGCGGCATGACGAACCTCCGGTTTGGCGGACTGGCCGATCAGGCGTGCGATCTCAGGGCGGCAGGAGCCGCAGGACGCGCCTGCGCCCGTGGCTTCGCTAACGGCGTCCACGGTGCCGCGGCCCTCCGCGATCGCCGCTTCGACGCGCACCTGACGCACGCCGCGGCAGGCGCAGACGATGGGCCCCGTCTCGATCGCCACGCCCGGCGAACGGCCGACCAGCAGCAGCGCCCGGTCCTCGACCGACAGGCTGTCCAGGCCGAACATGTTGGTCAGCCATTCGCGCGGCGGCAGCCCGCCGGTGCTGGTCATGAAAAGGATGCGGTCGACACGTCCGTCGACGACGAAGGCTTCGCGGAGCGCGCCCGACTTGTCGTCCTCGAACCGCAGCACATCCTCTCCAGCCCCCTGGGACAGCGCCTTGCGCAGCGCGTCGCGTTCCGCCTGGTCGCCCCGGCCGGCGAATTCGTAGAGCTGGCAGGCGGTTTGCGGAATGCGCCGCCACACCAGGTCCAGCCCCTTCGGTTGGCGCCAGCCCTCACGGGCGATGAAGAAGCCCCGCCAGGTCTCGCGATAGGGCCTGACGCGGGCCGGCGTATGCTTGAACTCCGGTTGCCCCGAGCGGGCGTCGACCCTTGGCGCGATCAGGGTGTTTGAACGGCCCTGGGGCGCGTAGGCGGCCGTCCAGTGCATCGGCATGAAGATCGAGCCCGGCTGCTGGCGATCGGTCACCTTGGCGACCGCGACCGCCTCGCCCTGGCGGGTTTGCACGCGGGTGAGCCGTCCGTCGCTGACGCCCAGTTGCGCCGCGTCCTCGGGGTGAATTTCGACATAGGGCTCCGGCGCGTGCCGGCAGAGCTCCGGCGCGAGCGCGGTGCGGGTGAGCGTATGCCAGTGGTCCCGCACCCGGCCGGTGTTGAGCCCCAGCGGATAGGCCAGGTCCGCCGGCTCCGCGGGTCCTGCGGCCGCCACCGGCTGCAAGCGGGCGCGGCCGTCCGGGAACTGGAACCGGCCATCGGCGAACAGCCGCGCCGTCCCGCCCTGCGCGGTCACCGGCCACTGCACCGGCTCGAGCGCGTCATATTCGTCGGCGGTCATGCCGGCGAATGGCCCGAGGTGCAGGAACCGGTCCTGGTTCTCGTAGATCGTGAGGCGGGCGTACTCGCGGAAGACTTGCGCGGCGGAGCGCCACGGGAAGGCGCCGCCAAAGCCCATCGCGGTCCCGACGTCGGCGACGATCCGCCAGTCGGCGCGCGCCTCGCCTGGCGCCGGGAAGAGGCCGCGCTGTCGCGAGATCCGCCGCTCGGAATTGGTGACCGTGCCGTCCTTTTCGCCCCAGCCCAGCGCCGGCAGCTTCACGTGCGCGTAGGCCATGGTGTCGGTCTCGGCCATGCAGTCGGACACCACCACGAAGGGGCAGTTCGCCAGCGCCTCACGGACTCGCTCGCCGTTCGGCAGGCTGACGGCCGGGTTGGTGGCCATCACCCACAGCGCCTTGATCTTGCCGGCCCGGATGGCCTCGAACATGTCGACGGCCTTGAGGCCGGGGCCTGCGGCGACCTTGTCCGCGCCCCAGAAGCGGGCGACGCGGGCTCGGCTGGCGTCTTCGAAGTCCATGTGCGCGGCGAGCGTATTGGCCATGCCGCCGGTCTCGCGGCCGCCCATGGCGTTGGGCTGGCCGGTGATCGAGAACGGGCAGGCGCCCGGCTTGCCGATCCGCCCCGTGGCCAGGTGGGCGTTGATGATCGCCGAGCCCTTCGCAACGCCTTGGGTCGACTGGTTGGCGCCCATGGAGAACAGGCTGACGGTCTTCGGCGTCTCGGCGAACCAGCGATAGAAGCGCTCGAGATCGGCCGGCTGAACCCCGCAGTCCGCCGCCACCGCCGAGGGCGACTGATCCGCGCGGGAAAGCTCGGCCTCGACGTCGGCGAAGCCCGCGACGTGGTCGGCGACATAGGCCTGGTCGACGGCGCCCCGCCGGATGAGGTCGGCCAGCAGGCCGTTCCAAAGGCGCACGTCCATCTGCGGCTTCAACGGCAAATGCAGGTCGGCGACCTCGGCGGTGTCGGTGCGCCTGGGGTCGATGACGACGTGCTTCTGGCCGCGCAGCTTGGCCTGCTCCATGCGGCGGAACAGCACCGGATGGGTCCAGGCGGCGTTATGACCGCTGAAGACGACGAGATCGGCGAGTTCGAGGTCCTCGTAGCACCCCGGCACCAGGTCGGCGCCGAAGGCCAGCTTGTGGGCCACCACGGCCGAGGCCATGCAGAGCCGCGAGTTGGTGTCGATGTTGCCGGAGCCGATGAAGCCCTTCATCAGCTTGTTCGCGGCGTAATAGTCCTCGGTGAGCAACTGGCCGGAGACATAGAAGGCCACCGCGTCCGGGCCGTGGCGGGCGATGGTCTCCCTGAAGCGGCGCGCCACGACCGAGACGGCCTCGTTCCAGCCGACCCGCTTGTCGCCGATCATCGGGTGCAGCAGCCGGCCGGCCAGGCCGATCGTCGAACCCAGCGCGCTGCCTTTCGAGCACAGCCGCCCGAAGTTGGCCGGATGAGCGCCGTCGCCGGAGACCGCCAGCGAACGGCCGTCGGGCTCGGCCACCGCCGAGATCCCGCAGCCGACCCCGCAGTAGGCGCAGGTGGTGCGCGTAGGGATCATTGCAGCCCCATCGCCCTCACACCTGCCCCAGCAGGATACGGCCGTACTCCACCCGCAGAGGGACGACCGGGGTGCAGCCCTTGCCGGCGTCGGCGCCCATCGGCTCGCCGGTGGCGAGGTCGATGTTCCAGGCGTGCAGCGGACAGGTGACCGCCCGACCATGGACGATCCCCTGGCTCAAGGGCCCCTCCTTGTGCGGGCAGCGATCCAGCAGCGCATAGAGCTGGTTGTCGCCGGTGCGGAACACCGCGACGTCGCCCTTCGGCGTGGGCACCCGGCGCGCGCCGCGCAAGGGCACGTCGGTCACCGCGCCGACGTCGATCCAGGCGACCGGGTCTGTGGCGAGCGCGTTCATGCGGGGACGAACTCCATGCGGCGGGACAGCGGGTTGAATTCCTCGGCGTGGCGGCCCGCGACGCGCTCGGCCCACGGGTCGATGCGCGAAAACCGCTGCGAGTAGGCGAACAGGTCGTAGAGCTGGCGGCGGCGCTCGGGATTCTCGATCTCGGCGCGGATGCTCTCCACCCCGACCCGTTCCATCCACTTGTAGATCCGCTCCAGGTACCAGCCGTTCTCGCGGTAGAGCTGGTTGATCGCGCAGATCGTCCAGAGCGCCTCCTCCTCGGTTGCGACCTTGGTGAGCAGCTCGGTCTTGCGGACGTGCAGGCCAGCGGCGCCGCCGATGTGGATCTCGTAGCCGGAGTCCACGCAGATGACGCCGATGTCCTTCACCGTCGCCTCAGCGCAGTTGCGCGGGCAGCCGGAGACGCCGAGCTTCACCTTCGCCGGCGACCAGGAGCCCCACATCGCCTTTTCCAGCTCGACGCCCAGCTTCGTCGAGTCCTGCGTCCCGAACCGGCACCACTCCGAGCCGACGCAGGTCTTCACCGTGCGCAGGCCCTTGGCATAGGCGTGGCCGGAGACCATGCCCGCGGCGTTGAGGTCGGCCCAGACCGCCGGCAGGTCGTCCTTCTTCACGCCCAGCAGGTCGATGCGCTGGCCGCCGGTCACCTTGACGGTCGGGATCTTATACTTGTCGGCGACGTCGGCGATGGCGCGCAGCTCGTCGGGCGTGGTCACCCCGCCCCACATCCGCGGAACGACCGAATAGGTGCCGTCCTTCTGGATGTTGGCGTGGACCCGCTCGTTGATGAAGCGCGACTGCTTGTCGTCGCGGTACTCGCCCGGCCAGGCGCACAGCAGATAGTAGTTCAACGCCGGGCGGCACGAGGCGCAGCCGTCGGCCGTATGCCATTCCAGCGCCTGGAACACCGCCGGCATGGACTTCAGCCCCTCGGCGACGATCCGCCGACGGACCTCGTCGTGGCCCTTCTCGGTGCAGCCGCAGACGGGCTTGGGACCGGAGCGGAGCTGGAAGGCGTCCCCCAGGCTGGCCATCAGGAGCTTCTCGACCAGCGGCGTGCAGGAGCCGCAGGAGGCGGAGGCCTTGGTGACCGCGCGCACGCTCTCCAGGGTGTCGAGGCCCTGCTCGGCGATGGCGCCGACGATGGTTCCCTTGCAGACGCCGTTGCAGCCGCAGATCTCGGCCTCATCGGCCATGGCGGCAACGGCTGCGCTAGGGTCCAGCCCCCGAAGGCCCTCCGTGACGGCCTGACCGAACACCAGGGTCTCGCGGATGTCGCCGACCGCCTCGCCCGAGCGCATTAGGTCGAAGTACCAACCACCGTCGGCGGCGTCGCCGAACAGCACCGCGCCGGCGACCTTGTTGTTCTCCAGGACGATGCGCTTGTAGACGCCGCGGCCGGCGTCGCGGAAGACGATGTCCTCGCACCCCTCCCCGCCCGCGAACTTGCCGGCGGAGAAGACGTCGACGCCGGAGACCTTCAGCCGGGTCGAGAGCACCGAGCCCTCGTAGGCCGCCTCGGCGCCGGTGAGCGCCTGGCCGAGCGTCTTGCACATCTCCCAGATCGGGGCGACCAGGCCGTAGCAGACGCCGCGGTGCTCGAGGCACTCGCCGACCGCGTAGATCGAAGGATCCGAGGTCTGCATGGCGTCGTTCACCACCACGCCGCGCCCGACCTCCAGCCCCGCCGCCTTGGCCAGCGCCGCGTTCGGCCGAATGCCCACGGCCATGACCAGAAGGTCGCAGGGGAACACCCGGCCGTCCTTCAGCTTCAGCCCGGCGACCCGGCCGTTCTCGCCGACGATCTCCTCGGAATTGGCCGCGAGCACCGTCTCGACGCCGCGTTCCGACATCGCCTGGGTGAGCAGGAAGCTCGCCGAGGAGTCGAGCTGGCGCTCCATCAGGACGTCCATCAGGTGGACCACGGTGGCGGCCATGCCGCGGCGCGCAAGGCCGTAGGCCGCCTCGATGCCGAGCAGGCCGCCGCCGATCACGACGGCCTGCGCGCCCGGCTGGGCCGAGGCGGCGATCATGGCGTCGACGTCGTCGAGGTCGCGGAAGGTCACCACGCCCGGCAGCTCTATCCCCGGCAGCGGCAATCGGATCGGATCCGAGCCGGTCGCCAGGATCAGCTTGTCGTAGGGAACCTCGATCCCGCCCTCGGCGCGCACCACCTTGGCTTGCCGGTCGATCAACTCGACCTTGGCCCCGGCGTGCAGCGTGACGCCGTTGTCGCGGTACCAGGCCTCGTCGTTGATGACGATGTCCTCGAAGGACTTCTCGCCCGCCAGCACCGGCGACAGCATGATGCGGTCGTAGTTCACCCGGGGCTCAGCGCCGAAGATGGTGGTCTCGTAGCGGTTCGGGTCGCGCTTGAGCACCTCCTGCACCGCCCGGCAACCGGCCATGCCGTTGCCGATGACGACCAGACGTTCCTTGGCGATATCGGACTTGGTCATTTCATCCTGCTCCCGCGACTAGGTGCGAACCGTGGCGGGCTCGCCCGCGCCCCAGGTCCGGCGCCACCGGCCCTTGACCCCCGTCAGCGCCGCCAGCGCGAAGAGCGCCAGCCCGGCGAAGCCCAGAAGGCCGATCTGGTAGGAGCCAGTGATCTGCTTGGCCCAACCCAGACTCGAGGCCAGGTAGAAGCCGCCGACGCCGCCGGTCATGCCGACCAGGCCCGTGACCACGCCGATCTCCTTGCCGAAGCGCTGGGGCGCCAACTGGAACACCGCGCCGTTGCCGGCGCCCAGGACCGCCATGCTGAACATGATCACGCCCAACGCGACCCAGACGTTCGGCAGCTTGAAGCTGGCGACGGCCAGTCCCAAGGCCGCCAGGACGTAGACGGCGGTCAGGGTGCGGACGCCGCCGACGCGGTCGGCGATCGCCCCGCCGACCGGGCGGACGAAGGATCCGGCGAACACGCAGGCCGCGGTGAAGAAGCCCGCGGTGACGGCGGGCAGACCGTACTCCGCGTTGAAGTAGATGGTCAGCGAGGTCGAGAGCCCGACGAAGCCGCCGAAAGTCACGCTGTAGAGCAGCATCAGGAACCAGGCGTCGCCGATCTTGAGCACGTCGAGGTACTCCGCCAGCTTCTTGGGCGGAGGCCGGTTCGGCGCGTCCTTGGCGAAGATCAGGTAGACGACGAAGGCGACGGCGAGGGGGGCGATCGCCAGGCCCATGACGGTGTTCCAGCCGAATTGCTGGGCGAGGCCGGGCGCGAACAGGGCCGCGAGCGCCGTGCCCGAGTTGCCTGCGCCGGCGATCCCGAGCGCCAGGCCCTGATATTCCGGCGGATACCAGCGCGAAGCCAGCGGCAGGGCGACCGCGAAGGAAGCGCCGGCGACGCCGAGCACCACGCCGAGCGCCAGCACCTGGTGATAATTGTGCACGCCGAGAAGCCAGGCCGCGGCGAGCCCGCCCATCACGATCAACTGGCCGATGAGCCCGGTCTTCTTGGGGCCGATGTGATCGACCATGACGCCGGCCACGAGGCGCAGCAACGCCCCCGACAACACCGGAATCGCGACCATCAGGCCCTTCTGCGCGGGGTCGAGGCCGAACTCCTTGGAGATCGCCACGCCCAGCGGGCCCAGCATCACCCAGACCATGAAGGAAAGGTCGAAATAGAAGAAGGCGGAGAACAGAGTCGGCGTGTGGCCCGACCTGAGGAATGAACGGCTAAGCATGTGAGATGGCCCCGTGCGGGATGCGATGGAGCGGCGGCGTCGCCTGGGGTTTGATCGGTCCGCCTTGGACCGGTCCGGGCTGCGAACGCCGTTGTTCACTGAGCCACGCTATTTCCTGAGCACGTCCGCTGCGCTGCGTCATCCGCTTTCGACCGAATGCGGGCAGTGTCCAAGGACAAGCTCAAAAAACCGGCGCCGAAGTTTCCTCCGGCGCCTAGCTTCTGGGCTCACGCAGCGGCGGCGCGAACCCCCGGGGCCCGGTCGTACAGGAACTCCACCACGGCGTGCCGCGCGGCCACATAGGCCGGCGCCACGTCCACCTCGAGCCTGCGCCTCGGCCGCGGAAGAGCGACCTTCAAGACTTCGCCGATGGTGGCTGAAGGGCCGTTGGTCATCATCACGATGCGGTCGGAGAGCAGCACGGCCTCGTCGACGTCGTGGGTGATCATCAGCACGGTGTTGCCGAGCTTGGCGTGGATATCCATCACGCTGTCCTGCAGGTTCGCCCGAGTGAGCGCATCGAGCGCGCCGAACGGCTCGTCGAGCAGCAGCACCTTGGGCTCCATCGCCAGCGCCCGGGCGATGCCCACGCGCTGCTTCATGCCGCCGGAGATCTCCGCAGGCCGCTTGTCCTTGGCGTGCGTCATCTGCACGAGCGCGAGGTTGTGCAGCGTCCATTCGTGCCGTTCGGCCCGGCTCTTGGTCCCGCGGAACACCTGATCGACGGCCAGGCGCACGTTCTCGTAGACGCTCAGCCACGGCAGCAGGGAGTGGTTCTGGAAAACCACCGCCCGCTCCGGTCCGGGCGCCTCGACCGCAGTCTTGTCGAGGATGACCGCGCCGGTGGTGACCGGCAACAGGCCGGCCACGACGTTGAGCAGGGTCGACTTGCCGCAGCCCGAGTGGCCGATGATCGAGACGAACTCGCCCTTGTCGACCTGCAGATCGATGTTGCGGAGCACCTCGGAGACGACGCCGCGGCCCGTGAAGGTCACGCCGACGTTCTCGATGGAGAGATAGGATTTGCCCATGTCAGGAACTCCTCAAGAGGCCGAGGCGCCGCGCGAGATGATGCGGCCGATGAGGCCCACCAGCCGGTCGAGGGCGAAGCCCACCAGGCCGACCCAGGTCAGGGCCACGATGATGTCGGAGATGCGGGAGGCGTTGTATTGATCCCAGATGAAGAACCCCATGCCGACACCGCCCAGCAGCATCTCCGAGGCGATGATGGCCAGCCAGCTCATCCCCACCCCGATCCTCAGGCCGGTGAAGATGTAGGGCGTGGCCGCCGGCAGCAGGATCTTGAAGAAATAGGCCGCCGGCGACAGGCGCAGGACGCGCCCGACATTGCGATAGTCCTGCGGCACGTTGCGCACGCCTACCGCCGTATTGATGATCACCGGCCAGATCGCCGTGATGAAGATCACGAACAGGGCCGACGGATTGGCTTGCTGCAGCGCCGCCAGAGAAATCGGCAACCAGGCCAGCGGCGGGACAGTCCTGAGCACCTGGAAAATCGGATCGAGACCACGGTGCGCCAGCCGGCTGCCGCCGACCAGGACGCCCAGGGCCACGCCCACGACCGCGGCCAGGCTGAAGCCGATCGCCACCCGCTTGAGGCTCGTCAGCGTGTGCCAGAACAGGCCTTTGTCCACGCCGCCCCGATCGAAGAACGGATGAAGGATAAGTTCCCGCGAGTCCATCCAGATCATCGAGGGCGCCGGCAGGCCGCCGGGATGGCCGACGGCGATCGCCTCCCAGATGAACATCAGGACGCCGATGGTGACGACGGGCGGAAGAATGAGCCCGGCAAGCTCGCGCACGCCCACCGCAAGGCGGGCGGCGCTGGTTCTCCGGCGACGCGGCATCGCAACAACCGAAGCGGGCGCCGCTACGGCGGCGGGCGGCGGATCAGGGTCCGTCGAATAGGCTGGAAGGGCCATGGATCGATCTCCTCAGACCAGCTTCTTGATAGGTTGGCTCGCCAGGTAGGCGGCCGGATTGGCGGGGTCGAAAACCTTGCCATCGAAGAATTTCTCGACGCCGCGGCTGTCGGAGGCGGGCGCCGGCACGCCGAGCGCCTTGGCTGACGCGCGCCAAATGTCGGCGCGGTTGACCTTGTTCACGAGCGCCATCTTGTTGGTCGACTGCGGCAGCACGCCCCAGCGGACGTCCTCGGTCAGAAACCACAGGTCGTGGCTCTTGAAGGGGAACGAGGCGTTGTCGGCCCAGAACTTCATGATGTGCGGCGACTTCTGCGCTTGGCGTCCGTCGCCATAGTTGATCGTTCCCTGGAGCCGAGGAACGATGTCTCCCATGGGCACATTGATGTATTGCCGCCCTGACACGATTGAGCACATCGCCGGCCGGTTCTGCATCTTGTCGCACCACATCTGCGCTTCCATCACCGCCATGGTGATGGCCTGGGCCGCCCGCGGGTACTTCGCCACCCAGTCGCCCCGCATGCCGAGCGCCTTTTCCGGGTGGTTCATCCAAAGTTCGGATGTCAGGCAGGCGGTGTAGCCGATCCGCTGGTTCACGGTCTGGCCGCCCCACGGCTCGCCCACGCAGAATGCGTCCTGGGTGCCCGCCTTGAGGTTCGCGACCATCTGCGCCGGCGGGATCACGATCGTCGAGACGTCGACATCCGGATTGATGCCTCCGGCCGCCAGCCAGTAGCGGATCCAAAGATCGTGGGTGCCGCCGCGGAAGGTCATGGCGACCTTGGCGATGTTGCCGCTCGCTTTCATCTGGGCGAACTTGGCCTTTGCGCCGGCGCTGTTGAGGCCGACCTTCACCGCCTTGAGGTCGTTGCCGACGCTGATCGCCTGACCGTTGATATTGAGGCGAGCGAGGATGTTCATCGGCAGCGGCTTGCCGCCGGTGGCTTGCCCGGTCGTGAACAGATACGGCATCGGGGTCAGGATGTGCGAGCCATCGATACCGCCGCCGCCCGAGCCCAGCATCATGTTGTCCCGCACAGCGCCCCAGGACGCCTGCTTCAGCACCTCGACGTCGGGCATGCCGTACTTGGCGAACAGGCCCTTCTCCTTCGCAATGATCAGCGGCGAGGCATCGGTCAGGGCGATGAAGCCCAGCTTCGCCTTGGCGACCTCGGGTCCGGGGCCCGCGGCGAAGGCTCCCGACGGCAGCAGGGTTTTGGCTGCGGCGATCGTGGCGGCCGCCGCTGTGAGGGCGCCGCGGCGCGTCAGGCCGGTCTTGGTGTCGGTCATAGGTAATATCCTGAAAAATGAATAGGTTGGATCATCCCGCTCACAGCTTGTATTCGAGCGTGAACCAGACCTTGGTGCGGGAGGGCGGCGGCGTGGCGGTGCCGCGCGGCACGACGTCGTCACGTTCGAAGTCGGCGTATTTGAGCGCCGCGGTCAGCTTCGGATTGATGGCCGCCTGGATCTGGGCGTTCCACTCGTGGCCGAGGCTGGCCCCGGTCAGCTGGTCCTCGAAGATGTGGTAGCGGACGATGATGTCGGAGTTGAAAAAGTAGGTCCGCTTGAAGCGCGGCTTGATGTTGAAGCTGACGTTGAAGTCCTTGAGCCCGTCGACGAAGCTCTTGTTGCCGCCCAGCGGCATGACCCAGGCGTCGGCCCAGCCCTGGAAGGCGTGAGTGGTCGCCAGCGGGGTCGTGAAGCCGCGGACGCCGTCGCCTTCGAGCTCCTCATAGGAGACCTTGACGCTATAGATGTCGAAGGTGCCGGTGACGTCGCCGCCCCAGTAGTCCAGGTCGAACTTGGGCGTGATGTGCTTGTAGTCGGTCTGCCGCGCAAAGGTGGCGTTGTATGCCAGCTGGTAGAGGCCCACCCACGTCTTGCCGGACGCCTTGACGCCGTAGGTGATCGAGCTGTTGGGCCGCGAATTCTCGAAGTCCAGGGCGTAGACGAAGCCCTGCAACCGCAGTTGCTCGGCCGGCGACCAGGTGAGGTTCGCCAGGTGGCTGTCGGAATCCCAGTCACGCAGCTCGCCGAGGACACGGTTGACGCGATTGACGTAGACGTAGGTCAGCTTGAAGCGCTGCCAGGCGGCGTCGATCTTCACCGCATCGAAGGTCTGTTCGTCCTGCCGCCAGCCGACGTTGCCCACGAAGCGCTGATCGTCGATCAGGATGCGCTGACGGCCGAGCGTGGCGCTGAACAGGGCGTTGGGCGTCCAGGTCAGCTGCAGGCGGTTGAGCTCCGTGCCCTTGGGATCGTTGACCAGCGGGTATTTGGCCTTGTCCGCCCCGTTCAACGGCGGCGTCGTCGCGCCGGGGACGTTCACGGCGTAATGCTCCGGGCCGATCAGCCGAACGTCCTCGAATTCGACCAGGCCCTTGAATCCGTTCCAGTCGGCGGTCTCCCACCCCAGCCGGGTGCGAGCGGTGTAGGCCTCGGCGTTGCGAGTGAGCGTCGCGGTCTTCTTCTGGTCGACGAATTCGTAACGGCCGCGCACCTCGAGCAGCAGCTTGCCGCCGGCGATGGCGTCGCTGATCGTCGGCGCCGAGACAGGCGCGGCGACGGGCGCCGGCGCAGGCGCCTCAAGTGCGGGCTCAGGCGCGGCGGAGAGGCCGTCACCCATCCCGTCCGGCTCGGCGGCGGCCGGCGCCGGCGCCGTCTCGGGCTCCGCAGCCCATGCCAGTCCACCCCAGCCCAAAGCTGCGCCGGCCGCGCCGGCGGCGAGCGCCTTCTTCAATCGATTCATGTGGCCCCTATCCCCGAAGGCAAAAAAAGACGCCCGCCGGGGCCGTTCAGCCCCGTGCGGACGTCGGTGTCCGTTTGAGTTCGGCGCAGTCGTCGCGCCGAAAGCCTGTTGGCGCCGCGAGACATCGTCGCCCCGCAGTCGACGGGATGCCGCCATCGAAGCGGCGCTGCTGCAACCGCGCTTCGCGACCGCAACACACAAACCGCCGAAATCTCTAAGCTGTGCTCAGGAGCGAGGCGCCCCCGTCCGCCGCAGCGCACAAGATTTCAGCGTGAGATGGGCGTCAGCTCCAGAATCGGGCGCCTCTGCCGTCCATACAGAGCGTGCAGCTGCGTCTGCCTGAGAACAATGCAGCCTCGAAACGCCAGCTATGGAACGTCAGAGGTGGGGGCGCAGCCGCCAGGGCGGTCAGCCGCGCCCCAGCCGGCTGATCGGGAAGCTCGCGGCGTAGGCGCGGGCGAGATCGAGCTGGAACACGGTGCCGTCCGCAAAGCCTTCGGCGAATTCCGCCGCCGGCGCCGGCGGCCAGCCGATCTCCGCCGCCGCCTCGTTGTAGAGGTCCATCCGATAGACGTGCTCGGCCACGCCGCGCAGGTCGAGCTCGCGCGGGGCCTGTCCCCAGCGCATCATCTGGCTGAGCAGCCACGCCGCCTGCACCGGCAGCGGCGCGTTGGCCGCGTTGCGATGGAAGTTGGCGGCCGGTAGCGAGCGGCGAATGCTTCCCGCGGAGGCGCCGACGTAATCGGGCCGGGCGAGGAGTTCCGCCAATTCGCCGTGGTTGGCCGGTTCGTCCGCCCACGCCGCCGCCTTCAGCAATGCGCGCAGCAACGCCTGAAGCGCCTCCGGCTCACGGCGCGCCCAAGCCGCCGTGACCCCGAGCACCTTTTCCGGTCCGTCTCGCCACACGTCGGAGGCGCGCATCACCACGTCGCCGATGCTCCCGTCCTCGGCGACGGCGCTCCAAGGCTCTCCGGCGCAGAAGCCGTCCAGTTCGCCGGCGGCGAGCTTGCTCGCCATGCGCGAAGGCGGCGCGACGGTGATGCGCACGTCGCGATCGGGATCGATCCCGGCCTCGGCGAGCCAGTAGCGCAGCAAGTAATTGTGGGTCGAATAGGGGAAGACGACGGCGAACACGAGTTGCGGCTCGCCCTGGAGGCGGCGCTCCGCAATGAGCCGGGCCAGCGCCACCCGGCGCGACTCGCCGGGCGTCATGCGCATCGTCAGGCGCCGCGAGAGCGTGAAAGCGGCGCCCGACCGGTTGAGCGCCATCGGGGCGATCATCGGCTGCGGATCGCCGCCCACGCCCAGGGTGCAGGCGAGCGTTATGGGCGCCAGCATGTGGGCGCCGTCGAGGGCGCCGGCCGCCACCTTGTCGCGCACCGTAGCCCAGGAGACCTCGCGGCTCAGCCGCACCTCCAGCCCTTCGGCCGCGAAGTACCCTCGCTCCTTGGCGACGACCAGCGGAGCCGCATCGTTCAGGGGTACAAAACCCAGCGTCAACTCGCCCCCGCTCACGCCCCGTCCCCCTTCAATACGCCCGCGAAGGCCAGCAGATCGGCGGCGACTGCGCCCAGGGGCCTGCCGGTGTCCATCGAGAGCTTGCGGAGCAGCTTGTACGCCTGCTCCTCTTCCAGGCCGCGCTCCTTCATCAGGAGCGCCTTGGCCCGCTCGACCGTCTTGCGCGAGGCCAGGTCCGCCTTGGCCTTCTCCAGATCTTGCCGCAGTTGGTGCATCAGGCGGAAACGACTCATTGCGACTTCAAGGATGTCGCGAACGCGGCCGGGCGCCAGCCCGTCGACGATGTAGGCCGCAACTCCTGCCCGAACCGCGGCTTCGGCCAGGCCCGGCTCCGAGCGGTCGACGAACATGACCACGGGGCGGGGATTGGCGACGCTGGCGTCCTGCAGGTTCTCCAAGGTGTCGCGATCTGGGCTGTCGGCCGCGACCACCACCACGTCCGGCTCGAAGAGCGCCGCTTCCTGCTCGTCGAAGACCGGGCTTTGGCGCACCTCCAGCGGGTGCACGCCCGCCAAGCCTTCCACCACCAGGGCCGCACGGGCGGGATCGGGGTCAACCACCAAGACTCGCATACGCGCGCGACTAAGCCTGTCGCCGCCGTTCGCGCCGAGGGCCGGACGAAGCCGATCGGCATCCGGACGGACGGGCGCTCAAACAGCAGGCGCCGGCGCCCGAAACTTGGGCGACGCTGGGCGAGCCTCGCGACCAGTTCAGCATGGTGAACCTTGCATGAATGCGACACCCCGGCTTCGTTCAGCCGCACCGCGCCATTGTCGCCGCAAGAACCTCAGGAGGTCTTGCGAATGAAGAAGTGGCTTCTGCCGGCTGCGGTCGGCGCCCTGACCCTTGCCGCCAGCGGCGCGGCCATGGCCCAATCCTACGGCTATTACGGCGGCTACGGCTATGATCGAGACTACGACCACGGCTATTCGGGGCGCGGCTACTGGCGAGACAGCGACCGCGACGGAATCCCCGACCGCGCCGAGTGGAATCGCGACCGCGACCGCGACGGCCGTCCCGACCAATGGGACCGCTACGACAACCGGCGCCGTCACCACCATCGCAGCTACAGCTACCGATACGAGCGGCCCTATTACGGCTACGACCGCGGCTGGGGCTATCGGTACTGAGCAAGGCGCCGTTCCTCTCCCTCGCGGGAGAGGAAGTTCCTTACGCCGCCACGCCGCCCATGCGCTTGACGTTGCAGCGGACCCACAGCGCTTCGAGCGCCTGGGCGAGGTCGCCCATCATGGCGTCGGTGTGCGCCGGCGAGGGGGTGAAGCGCAGCCGCTCGGTCCCCTTGGGCACGGTCGGATAGTTGATCGGCTGCACGTAGACGCCGTGGTCGGCCAGCAGGATGTCGCTGATCAG